>OUNM010881318.1_pt1 | contig 11611 bp, 10 predicted proteins | sample 1769961 | NCBI WGS metagenome assembly OUNM01 (sample SAMEA3914820, study PRJEB12502) | metagenome | biome: forest; material: soil | place: USA | collected 2012-03-12 | depth 0.3 m
GCTGGACATCTGGATGCCCGATGTCGACGGCATCACGCTGCTCAAGGAGTGGGGGGCCACGGCGCAGCTCAACATGCCGGTCATCATGATGAGCGGCCACGGCACCATCGACACGGCCGTCGAGGCCACCAAGTACGGCGCCATCGCCTTCCTCGAGAAGCCGATCACCCTGCAAAAGCTGCTGCGCGCCGTCGAGCAGGGCCTCGCGCGCCCCAGCTCGCGCCCGGCTGTCCCGGTCGACGTGCAGGCCGCCATGCTGCAAGGCAACGGCGGCTACCGTCCCGACGCCCTGACGGTGGAAGCCGCCATGACCGGCGGCCTCGGCCTGCAACCCGCCGCCCCGCTGAACCTCGGCCCGCAACCCGAGCAGAGCTTCGACCTCGACCGCCCCCTGCGCGAGGCGCGCGACGCGTTCGAGAAGAGCTACTTCGAGTTCCACCTCGCACGCGAGAACGGCTCGATGACGCGCGTGGCGGAGAAGACCGGGCTGGAGCGCACGCACCTGTATCGCAAGCTCAAGCAGCTGGGCGTGGATCTGTCGCGCGGCAAGCGCGGGGCGAACTGACGCCAAACAACTTTTTGTTTTGCCGGCCAAACAAAAAGTTTGCTACACTAGCAGGCTTCGCTGATCTTTCGGCGAAGACATCGTGGCCTGGTAGCTCAGTTGGTAGAGCAGCGGATTGAAAATCCGCGTGTCGGTGGTTCGATTCCGCCCCAGGCCACCAGAACAGCTAATCCCTTGATTCTTAACGGAATCAGGGGCTTTTTGCATTCTGGACGCGATGCTGATCTCTTGCGCCGGTACACCGTGCAGGTACACCAATGCCATCAGCAACTAAACTCGGCAGCAAACCGCACATTTGCGAAAAGCGGTCTTTCTCCTGCAAATCCGCTGCGAACAGGTTTAGGAGTCTGCGCGGCAGCAGGCAACTTCCGCCGCGCAGACGCCTAGCTCTTCAGCAGGGCTGCCAGCTCCTGCGAAAAGCGCTGAGCTGCATCTGGCATGCCGGCGAGGAATCGCCTCAAGCGGCTGTCGTTGCCCTCGAACGTATGCTCTTCGAAGACTGAGGTGTAGTCCCTGCTCAGCCCGGCCACGGGTTCGTTGCCAGCAGCCGCGGGGAAGAAGACAATTTTGAAATGCTGATCGTGAGACTTCGTGAACGTGCCGTCGTGGAAGTCTTCGATGATGTCCAAAACCGCCTTCGGGCATGGTTCGGCCTTAAACGCATCCTGAATCGACCCACCAAGGACAATCTTGTTGTATCGAGTCTTCAAAGCCAGCGTGATATCGCTGACGATGGCTTTGTTGCCTACTTCAGCCATTTCCTTCAAGCTACTGTAGAAGATGTTGTGCATGCTGGCGTATTTTTCCATCAGCGCCTGGGTATTGGGCGTGAGGATCAAGATTACTGTGTCCGACTGCAGCGCCTGAACGGCCTTGGACGGCGGCGTGCTGCTCTCGGTAACGCCTGACTCATGCAGGTTCATCACTTGGCTAGTGTTGGAACACGCGACGAGCAACGGCAACAGCGTGCACAGCAGCAGATTCAGGAAAGATCGCATTCGAGCTCCGGTCAATTGTTGGTGCAGACCTGGGATGCGTACCGCGCATTTCCGGCACTCTCCTGGTCGAGAAAGGACAGCACCTTGTCTAGGCCTTGCTCGCCCTCGCACGCGACCGAAATTCTCTGGCGGCATGAAGCTGTCACCGCCGACGCGCGGGACGTCATGTTGCAACTGCCATTGGATTGCGCGGCGGACTGAATTTCGGCAACGCATGCGTTCAGGATGGCTTGGCAATGCGGATTGGTGCCAGCCGTGGCCGGGCTTGTGCCACTGACCTTCGAAACCAGCGCGCCCTGCAGCAAGGCACCGGCGTCAACGGGTTGCCCCGAAATCGTTTGCGTGACAAGCGCCTGAGCCTGATTGGCAAACCCGAGCTTGTTCAGGTAGGCGCCGCCGGCGAATGTCAGCAGCACGTCGAAGAAGCCCGGCCCGGACGACGCGTTGGAGGCAGCCTCTTGTTCATGGATTCGCGCCACGGTCTGCGCCGCAGATTGACCAGCTGCGGCTAACTGCTCATTGTTCTTGCCGATTGCGTCGGAAAACAACGACGCGCCGGCGCCACTAGCGGGCTCGACGTTTGGTTGGACTTCTTTCTCGGGCGGTGGACTTGGGTCTGCCGGGCAGTCCGATGGGCAGTTCTCGGCGCCCGCCACCCCCTTGCCTCGATAGAAGCATGTACGATACTTGTAGACGTACGTCGTGTTCGGGTGAAACACGTCCGAACGGAAATAGCGCGTTACGACATTGCCGGTCTGCCCCAAGTGAAATGCAACCAGGGCGCCATGCTGTTGGCGGTTGTCGGCAAACGCGGGCGGCGTCTGCGTGCTGCGCCAGCCACAGAAGTCGATTTCGACGTTGTTCGAGTGGCAGACATTGGTGAAGACCACTCGCTCCGGCTCTGCGCTCGCGACCACGCAGGTATTGATGTCTTCTGGAGACGGGGGCGCATCGACAGCGTCGAGGTGCAGGTTCAGCCGCGTTCCGGGCTCGAGCTTCTTCGCGGAAGTTGGCTCCGTGCTCCCTTGCGCGGATGCAAGAGCATGGCAGCTTAGGAGGAGGATTGCCAGGGGCTGCTGCTTCATGGCTGTTCTCAATGCCTTGTCCTGTGGCGCTCATGCCGATGTTCGGATCGCAGTGGTCGCTTCGTAGGGTGTCACGCCTTGCAATGGCGCAATTGATGACCGAGCACGGCTGCGCTCAGCACAAATCGAAATAATGCGGTACGACGCCCACAGGGAGTCTTGCCCATGCCTTGCGTCATGCTGAAGATTTTCTAACGTTGGCGCTGCGGGTGACGCTGCACGACGATTGGTGCGAGCGCTACGCCGAGTGTCGAAACGAATTCGACGACCTGACGTCGGCGATGAACAAGTCGAGCGACGACCAGGAAGCGCGGGTGCAACGAACTCCGAACCCGATCGCACGAAGGTGCGGCTGGGCGCTCGAGGCTGACGAGCGCAGATTCCGGGAAGCACCTACAGTCCCAGCTCCGCGAGGATCGCCTCCCGCAACTTCTGCGCCTCCACGCTCGCGATGCGGCGCGGGTGCGGCAGATCCACCGTGAACGTCGCCTGGATCGTGGTCGGCCGGGGCGACAGGACGACGATGCGGTCGGCCATGTAGATGGCTTCCTCCACGTCGTGCGTGATCAACAGCACGGTGTGGCGTTCCTCGGCGAGGATGCGCAGCAGCTCGTTGCGCATGCGCAGGTTCATGAGCGCGTCGAGCGCCGAGAACGGTTCGTCCAGGTACAGGATCTCGGGCTTGACGATGAAGGCGCGCGCCAGTTCCACGCGCTTGAGCATGCCGCCGGACAGCTCGTGCGGATAGGCGTTCTCGAAACCTTTGAGGCCCACCATCGCGGCGTAGTGGTCGGCCAGCGCGGCGCGCTCCTGGGCGGTCTCGGCGTGTTCGGTGCCGTTCAGGCCGAACATGAGGTTCTGCTGCACCGTGAGCCACGGGAACACGGAGCCCTGCTGCGAGATGACGATGCCCTTGGGGCTCGGCGCGGTCACGGGGCGGCCGTCGATGCGCACGCTGCCGGCGTCCGGCTGCTCGAAGCCGGCCAGCATGTTCATCAGCGTCGACTTGCCGCAGCCCGACGGGCCGACGATGGCCAGGAACTCGCCCTCGGCCACGGTCAGGCTGATGCCGCCCACGACCTGCAGCGCCTGGCCGCGCGCGCCGGTGAAGCCCTTGTGGATCGCGTCGACGGCGATCTTGCTGTTCTCAACGGACATAGCGCCACCGCACGGTCTTGAGTCGCTCGAGCAGGCGCGTGAGGCCATCGAGCAGGAGGCCGATCAGGCCGATGATGATCATGCTGGCCACGACGAGGTCGTAGCGGTTGCCGGCGTTGCGCGAGTCCATGATGAGGTAGCCCAGGCCCGAGTGCAGCGCGATCATCTCCGCGGCGACTACCACGAGCCACGCCACGCCGATGCCGATGCGCATGCCCACGATCACCTCCGGCAGCACGGCCGGGATCACGACCTGGCGCAACAGGATGCCGCGCGGCACGCCGAAGTTGGCGGCGGCGCGCAAGTAGCGGCGCTCGATCGTGTGCACGCCGGAGATCGTCTGCACCACCATCGGGAACACCGACGAGATGAAGATCAGGAACACCGGCGACACGTTGCCCACGCCGAACCACAGGATGGCCAGCGGGATCCAGGCGATCGGCGAGATCGGCCGCAGCATCTGGAACACGGGGTTGAGCGTGCGGTAGGCCGGCGTCACCCAGCCCATCCACAGGCCGAGCGGGATGGCCACGACCAGCGCGAGGCCGAAGCCGATGCCCACGCGCATCAGCGACGCGCCGATGTGCTCGAACAGCGTGCCGTCCTGCACCAGCTCCCAGGCGCCGGTGATGACGGCCCACGGCGTGGGAAAGATGGCGCTGTCGTCGCGCGCCACGATCCACCACCACAGCGCGACGATCGCGCCGATCACCAGCAGCGGCGGCACCACGCGTGCCGGCCAGCTGTCCCAACGTGTCGCTCTCGAGTTCATGCCCTCGTCTTCTTCCTGATGTGCTGCCAGCGCCAGGCGATGCGTTCCCACGGCGTGGCTGGCGCGTCGGCCACGACGATGGTCATCTGCCCGCTCGCGTGGGCGGTGCAGTCGAAGCTGTAGGTGGCGGCGCGCTCGAACGGCAGCCGGAAGCTCTGGCCGGGCATGACCAGCACCGGGCCGAACTGCTGGGGCACGTCGTCGAGGTTGCGCAGGAGCAGTTGGTCGTTCAGGCCCAGCGTGAGGTCGATGCGCTGCGGCAGGATCTCCACCTTGTTGCCCGCCATGCGGCGCGCCCACGTGCCTTTCGGGATCTCGAACGGCTCGTCGCGGGAATCGACCCGCAGCGGCGCGAACCCGGCCCAGGCCGCGGTGGCCGCGACGACGGCCAGGACGCCGGCCACGACCGCCAGTGACGCGACGTGCAGCGTCTTCACCGCAGCGCCATCAACTGCCGCACATCGTGGGCGAAATCGTCGGCCGAGTGTCCGAAGGGCATCAGCGCGCGCAGCCGGCCTTCGCGGTCGATCAGGTAGATCGAGGTGGAATGGCTCATGGCGTAGTCCGCTCCGCCGCCGGTCGCCGGAACCTTTTGCGCGGTCACGCCGTAGCGCTTGCGCACCACTTCGAGCGCGTCCGGCCGGCCGGTGCCGCCGACGAAGCTGCGGTCGAAGCCGGCCAGGTAGTCGCGGACGTGGGCCACGTCGTCGCGCTCGGGGTCGACGGTCACGTAGATCACCTGCAGCGACGCCGCGTCGGGGCCGAGCAGCTTGCGCGCCTGGGCCAGCGTGGCCAGCGTGGTGGGGCAGATCGCCGGGCAGTGCGTGAAGCCGAAGACGAGCAGCACCACCTTGCCGCGGAAACGCGCCAGCGTCAGGTCGCCGTTGTCGGTGGCCTTGACGCCGGCCGGGAACTCGGCGGCCATCTGGGGCGGGTCGAAGACGCCGGCCTTAAGTCCGATCGGGTTCGGATCGACGGCCTGCGCGAACGCGGGCAGCACGGCGATCAGCAGGGCCGGCAGGAGACGGGCGAGGCGGCTCACAGCGGGATGGCGGTGGGCTTGACCGCCTTGACGAAGCTGTCGTCCACGTACGTCTCGTACGGCACGGGCGCCTTGAGCGTGCCGGCCTGCACCGACAACTGCATCAGGTCGTCGAACTCGGCGCGGATCATGCGCAGGTCGCCGTAGGTGACGCGGTCGGGCGGGTTCTGCATCACGAACTCGAGGATCTTCGGGTCCTGGTTGAAGAACTTGCGGCCCGCGGCGATGTTCACGGCCTTCTCGCGGTTGGCCGGCGCCTGGTCCAGCCACAGGCCGGCGCCCGCCACGGTGTTGACGAGGTCCTGCACCAGTGGCCGGTTGCCGTGGATCAGCTCCTCGCGCACCGTGAGCACGCAGCAGATGTAGTTGCGCCACTCGTCGCGCGTCATGCGCAGCACGCGCGCATAGCCGGCACGCTGCGCGGCGGCGCCGAAGGGCTCGCCGGTGCAGTAGGCGTCGACGGCCTTGGCGTACAGCGCGGCAGGCATGTCGGCTGGCGCCATCTCGATGATCTCGATGTCCTTGGGCGTCATGTTCTCGCGCGCCAGCATCTTGCGCAGGAACAGGAAGTCGACGGCGAACCGGCTCGGGATGGCGACGCGCTTGCCCGTCAGGTCGCGGAACTTCTGGTACGACGAATCGGTGCGCACCATGATGACGGCGCCGGAGCGGTGGCCCAGGGACACGATCTTCACGGGAATGCGCTTGACGGCCAGGTCCATGACCAGCGGCGCGAGCATGTACGCCGCCTGGATGCGGCCCGACATCAGCGATTCCTTGACCTCCGGCCAGCCGTTGAACTTGCTGTATTCGTAGGCCAGCTGGCTGGAACCGCTCTTCTGGTTGAGCGCCGCCCGGGCGCTGCAGGCGATGGGCAGCGTCAGGTTGCAAGTGACCGCCAGCCCGCCGACCTCGACGGGGTCGGCGGCCGCGCGGGCCGGCGAAGGCAGCAGTGCCGCTGGCAGCGCGGCGGCCAGGCCGGCGCCGCCGCAGGCGCGCAGCAGTCGCCTGCGATCGGGTTGGAGGGGAGCGTTCTCGAAATCCATGGGGGGTCGACGCCGGCAGACTGCCGCCAGCTTCGACGCACTGTGCCAGCGCGGCAGCGGATGTCCATCGGGGGACACCTCCGTGATCCGACATCGCGACATCGATCGCTGGATTTGTCGGTAGGTAGGTACGAAATCGCTCCGCAGGAGGCCGGACGGGCCGCACGCCGAACCAGCCCTTCCAGCGCCGCATTTGTTCACGCGTCAAGCGCCTTGTTGCGCCGCGTTGTCCAAAACTCCCCTCATATGGGGGAAGCCAAACCGCCGCGGATCGTCCTAGACTGTCTGCCACAACAAAGCGCGTCAGCAGCGGCACGAGCAGCCTTCCGGGGGGTCGGAAGGCGCGAGAACCGGTGGAGGGGATGCGCAAAAGGAATGACGATGAGCCACGTCCTCACGCCCCGCCAGGAGATCCTGCGGGCTCGCATCCGCTTCGCGCTGCGCCGCGCCACCGGTTTCGTGTTCGACATCGACGCGATGCTCAACCGGCCCGACCTTCGCGCCCGCCGCATCGGCCTGTGGCGCGACGTCGCCGACGACGAACTCAGCTCGCTGCTCGACCAGCTGGAGACCGAGTTCCAGGAAGACCACGAGGACGACGACAGCGCCGAGCGCACGGTCGTCATCCGCCGGCCCGAGTCGGGACACGGCGGCCGCTGACCTGACGGCGCCGTCACGCCGTCGCCGACGGCGGCGGCAACCCTCCGAGACGACAAGGCCTCGCCGCGGCGAGGCCTTTTGCTTTGCGCGCGGTGTGCGGCGCGCGCGAACTTGTCCTGGAAGCCCGCCGCGGCTTTACCAGAAGGTCTCGCAATCGACGCCCGACGAGTCCGGCGCGCCGCCGCAGGCCATCACGGAGCCGTCGGGCATCAGCGTGGCGGTGGGATTGGCGCGGATCACGGCCATCGGTGCGGTGGCCGTCCACACGCCGGTGGCGGGGTCGAACAGTTCGGCCGTGGGCAGTGCGAATTGCGTGCCGCCCACCACCAGCAGGCGGCCGTCGGCGAGCAGCACCGCGCCATGCGAGGTGTGCGTGGCGGCGGTGGCGCCGCTCGTGCCCCAGGTGGCGGTGGCCGGGTCGTAGATCTCGGTGGCGGTGGTCTGGCCGCCGACCACCACCACACGGCCGTCGGCCAGGCGCGTGGCGCTGTGGCCGTAGTGGGCGAAGGCCATCGGCGTGGTGCTGGTGAAGTCGTGCCCGCCGGTGATCGTGGTGGTCGTGGTGGTGACGCCGTTGCCGTCGGTCGAGCTCGTGGTGGTGGTGTGCAGCACCGGGTCGTAGAGTTCGGCGGTGTTGGTGGGGGTGAGCAGGCCGTCGACGATGTCGAAGCCGCCGGCGATCAGCACCAGCCCGGATGGCAGCAACGTGGCCGTGTGCTGCGAACGCGGCGCGATCGGCTGCGCGCGCGGCGCGCTCCACGAGTTGGCCACCGGGTCGTAGATCTCCGCCGTGGGCTCGACGAGGTACTGCACGTTCTCGCCGCCCACCACCAGCACCTTGCCGTCGGGCAGCAGCGTGGCGGTGTGGTGCGAGCGCGCGACGCTCATGGGCGGCGTGGCCGTCCAGGTGTTGGCCACGGGATCGTAGATCTCGGCGCTCGCGTTGTTGACGTAGCCCTTGGCGGCCGAGGTGGACACCGTGGAGCCGCCCGTGACCAGCACGCGGCCGTCGGCCAGCAGCGTGGCCGCGTGCGACGACCGCATCGTGCCCATGGGCGCGACCGGCGTCCAGGTGGCGGCGACCGGGTCGAAGAGGTCGGCCGCGGCGGTGCCGCCGGTGGACGTGACGCCGCCCACCACCAGCAGCCGGCCGTTGGTGAGCAGGGTGGCGCTGTGGCCGGCGACGCGCTCGGTGGGCATCTGCGGCGCGGCCGTCCAGGTGTTGGTGGTGACGTCGACCTCGCCGCTCGCGGCCACCGTGCCCAGCGTCGCGGTGACGCTGGTGGACCCCAGCGCGAGGCCAGTGGCCGCGCCGTTGCTCACCGACGCGATGCCGGACGTCTGCGTGGCCCAGGTGGCGCTGGCGCTGACGTCGGCCGTGCTGCCGTCCGAGAACGTGCCCGTGGCCACGAAGCGGCGCGTGATGCCCACGCCGGTCTGCAGCGCGGCCGGCGCGATGACCATCGAGCGGATGGTGGCCGCCACGGTGGTGAGCGCCAGCGCGCCGGACTCGTTGCCGGAGGTGGCGGTGACCGTGGTGGTGCCGAGCGTGAGGGCGTCGGCCAGGCCGGTGGCGGCGCCGATGTCGGCGACCGCGGGTGCGCTCGATGTCCAGGTGACGCTGTCGGAGATGTCGGCGCTGTGGCCGTCGGCGAACGTGCCGGTGGCGGCCAAGCGCTGCGAGATGCCCAGCGGCAGCGTGCCGGTGCCGGGCGTGACGGCGATGCCGGTGAGGCCCTTGACGAAGGTCACCCGCGCGATCGGCGTGCCGCCGGCCTGCACGTAGACCTTCAGCGCGCCGTCGGGCAGCGACGCCGGCGCGACGACGACCACGGTGTCGCCGGCATGGATGGCCGCGGGCTGCGTGGCCGCCTGGCCGTTGATGGACAGCTGCCCCGCGCTGAGCGACACCGAGGCGCCGCTGCGCGCGGTCACGAGATCGGCCGGCAGCGTGAACGTGGACGCCGGCGTGGCGTCGTCGACGCGGAACTTGGCGCGGCCGATCACGCCGTCGCCGTCCTGGTCGACCCACTGCGCGAGCGCGTTGGCATCGACCGCCACGCCCAGCGCCGCGCTCAGGTGCGCGGCCACCGCGTTGAGGTTGAGCGCCTGCTCGCTGAGCGCGATCGTGTGCAGGTTGCCGCTGCCGATGCCCGAGCCGTTGGCGCCGATGTCGGCCTGCAGCGCGGCCAGCAGCGCGTTGACCTGGGCCGACGAGCGCCCCTGCACGATGACGCCGGACAGCGCCGCCAGCAGGTGGCCGCCGTCGGTGTCGGCGCTCTCGTCGAGCGAACCGAACGCGCCCGGCGACGTGCCCAGCACGATGCCGAAGGCGCCCAGCACCTCGCGCTCGGCCTGCGCGCGCGCGTCGGCGAAGCTCATGCCGTTGGTGTTGAGCAGCGTGTTGGTGCGCGCGTAGGCCAGCGTGGTGAGCACGTTGACGTCGAGCACCGTCTCGCTGCCGAGGTTGGCGTAGGACTGCAGCGTGACCGGGCCGTCCGACGCGGCCCCCGTGACCTCGTCGGCATACGGCCCCGTGGCCGTCATCGACAGCAGCGCCGACGCGAACGTGGAGTCCGGCATGAACGCGCCCGTGGCCGACGTGGTGGTGTAGGTGTAGAGGTTGCCGGTGGCCGAGAGGTTGAGCCCGAGCTCGCGCGCGGTGACCGTGGAGCCGACGGCCAGCGGCCCCTTCTGCGCGACGCCCGCCGTGGCCTTGTAGGTGGTGGGCGGCGTCACGGGCGCGGTGTCGCCCTTGGGCGTGCCGCCGCCGCAGGCGGTGAGCAGCGCCGACAGGGCGAGCGCGCAGGCAGCGAAGGAAGCGGACTTCAGGCGGCGAATGGACATGGCACGGCTGGGATGCGACGGCCCGACGATTTACGCACCTGCTGCGGGGCGGCGTCAATCGGCGTTGCCAAGTGTCACGCGCGAGAAGCCTCGAGCGCGCAAATCGGGCGCGAAATCATGGATTCGGCGCGGCGGGCAGGGCCGCGGCGAGGGCCCGGCGCATCGGCTCGGGCTCGTCGACACGCACCGCGAGCCAGCGCCGAAGCGGCTGGCGCACGCCGTTGACGCTGCGCCAAGCGCCTGCGGCGCCGGGCTGCAGTTCGACGAGCAGGGTGGGCGCATCGAGGAAGGCCAGCGCCGTCACCTCGCGCGGCTTCAGGCCGTGGACGTCGTACCAGTCCTGGCGGCCGCGCGCGGCCTTGTGGTCGATCGTGCGCACGCTCGCGATGGCCGCCAGCGGCACGCGGCACAGGTGCTTGAAGCCGACGGCCAGCGTCAGCGCGTGCTCGCCGAGCACGTGCTCGACGTGCTGCGTGGCGCTGCGCAGCGAGACCGCCCACGCGACCGTCCACACCGACAGGAACAGCAACAGGCCGTGCGTCGCCCAGCGCTGCGGCCCGGGCGGCACCGCCAGGTGCAGCGCGCCTTGCGCGAGCAGCACGTCCACGAACTGCGTGAACACGACCATCGGCACCAGCACGTCCATCCACGACCCCTTGCGCAGCGCGAAGCGCCGGCCGGCACCGAGTGACTGCGCCAAGCGCGTGCTGGGCAGCGGCAGGCCGCGCAGCCTGCACCAGGACTCCGACCACATGAAACGCTGCGCGCGCAGCGTCCCGAGGATCCAGGCCGTGGCGAAGAAACGCCGCGGGATGGGCGACGCGAGGCCGTCGGTCATGTCGAGCTCTCCCTGGGGGCTCGTCTGGAATGCGAGCCTGCGTGCGGCAGTCTAGGCGCCCGCCGAGGGAGAATCGGCCCATGGCCGACGAATCGACAGCCCCCGCCGACGAACCGACGAGCGCCGCCACCAGCCGCCCCGGCGACGCCTTCGTGCAGTCGTTCGCGCGCGGCCTGGCCGTGTTGCGCAGCTTCGGCGCCGACGCGCCGGCGCTCACGCTCACCGGCGCCGCCGAACGCAGCGGCCTCACGCGCGCGGGCGCGCGGCGCATCCTGCTCACGCTGCAGCAGCTGGGCTACGTCGAGACCGAGGGCCGCCTGTTCCGCCTCACGCCGCGCGTGATGGAGCTCGGCTTCGCCTACCTCAGCTCGCAGCCGGTGTGGCACCTGGCCCAGCCGGTGATGGAGGAACTCGTGCAGGACATCCACGAGTCGTCCTCCGCCGCGGTGCTGGATGGCGACGACATCGTCTACGTGCTGCGCGTGCCCGCCAAGAAGATCATGGCCATCAGCCTCGGCCCGGGCAGCCGGCTGCCCGCGTTCTGCACGGCGATGGGCCGGGTGCTGCTGGCCGGACTGCCCGAGACCGAGCGCCGCGCAC
>OUNM010730353.1_pt1 | contig 11606 bp, 12 predicted proteins | sample 1769961 | NCBI WGS metagenome assembly OUNM01 (sample SAMEA3914820, study PRJEB12502) | metagenome | biome: forest; material: soil | place: USA | collected 2012-03-12 | depth 0.3 m
CCCAAAGCTCGAGCGAAAAACGCAGAACTGTCTCCGTATCCGGATGGATCGCAAGCCATTCGCCGGGCGCGGCGCGGTTGAGGCGCGAGAGCTCGCTCTGCTCGTCTTGATGGCTCATGAGGCCGTGGATCCGCGCGATCTCGCCGAAGGCGCGCTCGACGGCAGCGAGAAGGGTGGCGTCGTCCGCCGCCAAAGGCTGGGCCTCGAGCTGGATCTCGACGTAGGTTCCGAGCCAGGGTCTTGCCCGGCTACAGCTTTGCCATTCTCGGCTTGAGGACTGCATAAGTTTGGAGGATGCGACGGACGCCCGAAGTCAGGTGCGCCGAAGAAAGCGTGGCGCCGCTGATGTTCTGGATATCCTGGTCGAGCTTGAGCGGCGCGGTCGTATCCTTGCCCACGAACTGCTTGCGCCACTCGGGGCGACGGACTTCATGGCCGTACGTTTCTTTGTATTCCATGATCTCGATGTTCTTCACTTTGCCATCGGCGGAAACGCCGATGGCGTAGGTGATGAACTCGTGCTTGCCGACCACCTGGTCGATGAATACGGCGTCCCCGGACGCTCCCCAGAACACGCGGACCTTGCGGTTTCGCACGTTCTCGCGGGAGAGCTTCTCGATCGACTTGGCTTCGTCGTCCGTCAGCTCGACCCACTTGGGCGCGAGCTTTGCGGAGGCGGGAAACATCGCTTGCGCGGCCTGGTCTTCGGAGAGGTAGATCGCGCAGTAGGCGACATGCGCGGCAGGAGCCGTCGCGAGGCAGCCGAGGAGGGCGGAGGTAAATACGCTTTGCTTGTTCATTTATAACCTCCTCGCTGCGCGAGGAATACGGCTGGACTGCCGGCCGGGCCGGCTTGCGCCGGCCTTTCTTCCGGCTACAAATTAATCCCGATCTTCAGGCGGACTTCAAGCTTCTCGTGCTGCCCGAGGTGCCGAGTGCTGTCGCTGATGACGTTGCCGTCCGCATCGGTGCCCAAAACCTGCGGGCTGCCCGCCAACTGCGGAAGCACGGTGAAGGTGGCCCACCATTTTTCGACGCCGTAATGGACCGAGGGGCCTAGGAACCAGGCCGAGTGCTCCTGCTTGCCGAAGTCCATGTCGGGGTACTCGCGGTGGTTGCGAAGCTCGAGGCCGACGGTCCAGTTCGGGTAGATGCGGTAGCTGCTGGCGAGCATCAGCTCGAACCAGAGCTCGCGCGCGTGCTCTTCGCCGGCGATTTCCCATTCGGGCTCGAACATGATGTTCATCGCGTTGATCATCAGGTCGTCGAAGAAATTCTTCTGCAGGATGAGCTTGGCTTCGAAAGCGCGCTCGATCACGTCCTGGCCCGTCTGCTGGTCGCGCACGCCGAGCTCAGGCTCGAAGTAGAGCGAGAGGCCGAGAGGGTCCTTATAGGGGCTCAGGACGCGGTACTTGAGCTCGAGCGAGGTGCCGTTGATCGCGAAGCGGCTGCCGTCGGGGAGATTGTTCTCGACGTTCTCGGGGTCATAGACGTTATCGAGATGGAGATAGGACGACTTGAGGTAGAGCGCGGCTGAGAAGTCGTTGGTGATGCCCAGCTCAATCTCGGATTTGAAATCCAGGGAGGTGTAAGTGCCGCGGGCTTTGCCGGAGCGGAGAGTGTTCCATTGCTCGAATTCCCACTTCCCCTGCGGAAGGGAGTCGGTCGTATAGGTGTAGCCGAAAGGGCTTTCGTCGGCGACAGCCGGAAGGGCGCCGAGCGTGAAGAGGGTCGCGACGATCGCGACGAAACCGGACAAGGTGAGGTTGCGGGACTTCGAGGTCATTGAAACGGAATCTCCTGTGCACTGCTACTGATTGGTGTGTGAAAGGGTATTATGCGGGCGGCGGTCTAAAATCAATAGTGAGAATGATTCTCATGATCATTTATTAATGCAGTCTGGGGGCCGTTGCCCCCTGGACCGCCCCCTTTTCCAGCGTTTGCCCCGGCGCCACGAAACCGATAGGGTGGGCGGGTGAGCCACCCGTGTGTACGCTGCGGCGCATGCTGCGCACAATATAACGTGCTCTTCTACTGGCGGGACACGGATCCGGCCGAGGGATATGGCACGCCCGAGTCGATGACCGAGGATGTGGACGATTTTCGTAAGAAGATGAAGTCCACCGGCCCCAAGCACCTTCCTCGCTGCGTCGCTCTCGGCGGAAAGCTCGGCAAGAACGTGGGCTGCTCCATCTACGGAAACCGCCCGTCGCCCTGCCGGAACTTCCAGGCCTCCTTCGAGAATGGAGTGCGCAACCCTCGCTGCGACAAGGCTCGTGAGGTATACGGGATGCCGCCGCTGAGGCCCGAGGATTTCGCATGAACACGTCGATCACCTATCTGCTTGAATACCTGAAGGACGAATTTCGAGGTGAGGAGGATGTCCGCATCCGGCCTTCGCCCACGACAGTCGCCATGCGCAGTCCGGACCTGGAGCAGGATCTGGACGATTATGAGCCGCCCTCCGCCGGAGTCTACGTGCGAGTGGGCTCGCGCGATTACTTCTTCCCGGCCAGCTGGGCTGCGGGCGGGCAGTTTTCGGAGGTCCAGAGGCTGGTCCAGGAGATTCGCGAAAAGCTCGTAAACTGACCTACTTCGCTGTTGATGGAATCCGAGACCTCCCTGAATTGCTTGGAAAAATCCTCAACAGTTCGTAGGGGTGGAGGTGGCAGTCCGAAAGTCGGATTTCTTGCGAGGTGGCGGCCGCGAGCCGCACGCAATAACGATCGAAATCTTCTTTTGTTTCAAGGATATCGGTTCGGGCTATCAACAGCGAAGTAAGTCAGTTTACAGTTCATTTCTGCTCAGGGAACTGGAGCGCGAAGTAGCAGACGAACTTGCCGTTCAGCGAAGCGCGGCCGAGGTAGAGATCCGGATAGAAGCTGCCATCGGGTTTCTGGATCTTGACCTTGCGGATCTCGTCGACGATGTCGCGTGCCCAGGCCATCTCGGAATGGCGGTAATTGAGCTGGATCGCCGGCTTGCCGTCGAACTCGGACGGAGCCTTGAAGATGTCGGCCTTGGTGTTCTTGAGGAAGAGGATCTTGTTGACCAGCGTTCCCTTGTCGCCTTTGCTCTCGATCGTGAAGATCTTGCCCTTCCAGAGCTGGTTGACGAAGTCGTTGACCGGTCCGTTGACCACGCTCTCGATGCCGCGGTCGTTGGTGACGAGGATCGGGTAGCCGTTGGTGTCGCCGTGCGGGATCGGCCCCTTGACGTCACCGGCGCGGTAGATGGAGTCGAGCTGGGATTCGCTCATCTTGGAGAGCGCCGTGAGGCTCTCGGGGCGCTTGGTGAAGAAAAACGCGAAAGAGGGGGGTGCTGCCATCGTCAGGGCGGTGATCGCGAGGAGGGCGGGCATCAGGCGGATCCGGATCGAAATCATGTTCAGGTCCTTTTATTCAATGGTGGTTGAATAAAGGCGAAGCAAGCGGGGTGCCGCGGCTTAGCCGAGTGAATTCGCGGGTGTCTCGCGAAACCCCTGTCTAATCGGCCGACAGCACGTGACTCGGCTGACTGTGTCCGCGCAGACGCTCTTTCGCGACGGCCTGCGTCTGGCGTAGAATGAAGAGGTCACCTAACACTCGCTGAACGTTTGCAGGGGAACATATGAAAATCACGATACTTGGAGTTTTAATCTGGTTGGGAATCCGGACCGCTTTCGCAGGCGGCATCGAGCTGCGCCCCGCGCAGCCGCACGGGATCGGTGAGCCTCAGGCCCCGATCGCCGCGCCGCTACGCTGAGGTCGCGCGGCCCAAAAAGGTTCGCGGGGGGAAGAAAAGGTGTCGCAGCTCCCATGCGGGAGCGTCGCGATGCCGCTATGAATAGAAACGCCGGCTCCGTGCATCGCATGGGCCGGCGTTTCGAGTTTTATGATCGTCGTTTAAACTCCGCCGCCGTACCGTACGGGGAGGCGGCGCGGGCCGGAGGAATTTCCGGCGAAGCCGGAAAGGGGCTCGGCCCGTCCACTTTTGCGAAGCAAAAGTAATTTATACGTTATGCCCAATGATCTTCTTCAGCGGCTTGTTGGCCGCGAAGATCATGAGGCCGGCGACGATGCCGAGCACTGTCATCAGGCCGAAGAAGCCCTGCTTGGACATCGTGTCGTAATAGCCGCCGAGGTAGCCCGACAGGTAGTTGCCGAAGAAGCTCGATAGGAACCACATACCCATCATCATCGAGACGATGCGGGCGGGCGAGACCTTGGTGACGAGCGAGAGGCCGATCGGCGAGAGATAGAGCTCGCCGAGGGTGACAATCGTCATCGTGGCCACGAGCCAGAGGACCGAAGCCTTGCCGTCCGCGGGAGTGATGCCGCCGACGATCATCATGATGATGAACGCGACGCCCATCATGATGCAACCCAGGGCCATCTTGCTGACGCTCGAGGGCTCCTTCTTCTTGGACGCTTGCTTGGCCCAGAAGATGTTGAGGAGAGGAGCGAAAGCGAAGATCATCGCCGGGTTCATCGATTGGAACCAGGTGGAGGGCATTTCCCAGCCGAAGAAGTTCCAGTCCGTGTTCTTGTCGGCCCAGATCTGCATCGTGTTGCCCTGCTGCTCGTAGACGCCCCAGAAGACGATGTTGAGCGCGCAGAGAGCGACGAGCGCCCAGACCTTCTTCCAGTCGTCCTTGGTGAGAGGCTCTTCCTTCTGGTCGGCGGCCTTCTTCTGCATGATGTTGTCGGGAGCGAGGTGCTTCTGGCCCCAGAGGTACACGATCAAGCCGATGATCATGCCGACGCCGGCGGCGCCGAAGCCGTAGTGCCAGCCGACCTTCTGGCCGAGGGTGCCGCAGATCAGGGGCGAGAGGAACGCGCCGAGGTTGATGCCCATGTAGAAGATGGTGAACGCGCCGTCGCGACGGGTGTCGCCTTCGGGATAGAGGAGACCGACCTGGGTCGAGATGTTGGGCTTGAACGCGCCGTTGCCGATGATCAGGAAGAAGAGCGCGACCAGGAACATGCTCTCGGAGGCCATGAGGAAGTGACCGATGGCCATGAGGATGCCGCCGATGACGACGGTCTTGCGCTGGCCCCAGAGGCGGTCAGCGAGGATGCCGCCGAAGAACGGCGTGAAGTAGACGAAGCCGGTGTAGAGACCGTACATCTGCGAAGCCAAGGGCTGGGTGGCCAGCGGGCCGAAGACCGCTTCGAGGGCGTGGCGTACAGCGCCGAAGCCGAAGACCGATGCTGCCTTCTCGGGATTCGAGAGCAGGTAGTCGGTCATGTAAAGGACGAGAAGCGAACGCATCCCGTAGTAGGAGAAGCGCTCCCACATCTCGGTGAAGAAGAGAACGAAAAGCCCCTTGGGGTGACCTAAGATCGTCTTTTGCTGATTCTGCGGAATCGCAACAGTAGCTGTAGCCATGTTTCCTCCTGGAAAAACAATTCAAAGAATACGGTTAGGAGGCCCCGCACGGGTTGGTTGCGATGCCGTGTCCCACACACTTTCCCATCCGTATTTCAGACCAAGATGTTTTGCAGTAGAAATATGATGAATTCGTTAGCGCCGCCATGCAACACAGACTTGCATGACGCTTTGCGCATTTAGACCGAGCGCAAGTGAGGTCCGTGCGAGAGGAGGCTATTAGAGGAAGCTATTAAAGGTGGCTATTAAAGGTGGCAGGAGGTGCTGCCGCAAAAGCTCGAGTGGTAGATGTAGAAGACGCTGCCGTCTTCGAGCTTCTTGACGAGTTCGTCTTTGTATCGAAGCTCGACGGCAGGGCAGCCTAGGGAGCGCCCCAGGCGTCCATTCTGGTCGATGAAGTCCTGCGAGACGTAGTCAGCCCCGTGCATGACGATCGCGCGCGAGTAGGCGTTGCTATTGGTGGACTCCTTGCCGTGGAGGTACATCGAGCGGCCATGCTCGCCGTCGTACTCGTCGCCGGTCAGATAGATCCCCACCGAACTCATGTTGGAGTCGTCGGTATTGGAGAATTGGGTGGCGTAGTTCTCGCCCGAGTTCTTGGCGTGCGCGCTGAAGTAGGCTTCGACGGCGCCGCTCCGGGTGTCGACCACATACATGCGCTTTTTTGTCGAAGCGGCGGTGAAGTCGACGACCGTCACGTAATCCTTGTTGCGGACGTCGTTGGGGTTGTCCTGCAGGTATTTAAGCGCGCGCTTGAGGGCGGCCTGGGGGACCTGCGGGGAGCTCACGGCTACCTTGTTGGCCACGGCGCTATAGGCGGCGTTGAGGCCGGAAGGGTCGGCAGAGGGGGGAAGGGATGGGACAGACGGAGTCGTCGGGGGGGCGGGCTGCGGCTGCGCCGGCGCGAATCCGGTCAGTCCGATAGCCGCGACACTCAATGTTGCCAGAGCGAGAAACTTCTCTTTCATGCGTTCCCCTCCATGGGAATCCGTTGGCCCTCATTCGTGAGTGCCTGGGCTACTTAAACAGCATCAGTATATTATACGGCTGCTCGATAAAAAGTCTCACGGATTTCAGATCGGATTTTGACGCGAAGCTATTTTAAGGATAGGAATGCGGCCATGCTGGGTATTCAGGGGTTGGCGATGATCGGGTTTCTCACGTGCTTTCAGGCGCATGCCGCGGCGCCAAGCGCTTTGCCGAGCTCGGTGCCGAGCCCTGCGCCCCATGCGGCGCTCGGTATGGCGCCCAGCGCCGTGATCGAGCAGGGTCCGGCGCTCGAGGGTCTGCAGCCTCGCGAGGTCGCATTCTTTCACCTGCATCAGTCCCTGGGGTACTTCGAGCGCGCGCGAAAGGGCAAGTGCCCGGTCGGCCTTTCGAAGGTCTCAGGCCATCTCGAGAAGGCGCGCGCGATCCTGGCCGCGCTCCCGCAGGCCAACAAGCAGAAACCGCTCGAGGCCATCGCCTCGAAGATTCATGTTCTTCAGAAGCGCCCTGAGAGCGCTCCGCTCGCCGAGCTCGAAAAGATCCGCATGGAGCTCTACTCGCTGACACTCGGCCAGCGGTATCCGCATCCGGATTCGTGGCATGCCGAGCTCGATGCCGCCTGTAAGCCGAGCCCTTAGGGGCTGGTCGCTATCACTTCACTGCGCTGGCGGCCGTCTTCGATACGGTCGTTGTAGCCCCGGTCGTTGTAGCTCCGGTCGTTGTGGCTCCGATCATCGTAGTTCCCGCGGTGGCTGCTCCGACCGCGGACTCGGACACGACGGTCCCTTCGTCGGCGGTCGTGGCCTGATCTGACGAAGTAGGCGTAGGGGACGGCGATGCCCCCAGCTTCGCCGCGCAGGCGTCGTGGACTGCGGTGATCTGCGCGATCGCTTGATCTTGGAGCTGCTTGATCTTGATGATGTGATCGGCCTCCCGCTGGTCGAACTTTTCTTTGAGCTTGTCGTACTTCTTCTTCATGTCCTTGTACGCGCTTTTGTAATCTTGGTTGGCGTGAGCGATGCTCGACGTCGCGGCCAAGCCGATGGCTAGCGCGAGCGTGCAGGACGCGAGGGCACTGAAAAACGTTTTCATGGAGGGATCCCCTTATCCTTCCATTATAGGGAATCTTCGCCGGGGACGTAATGTGTCTAAACTGGCTCACTAGCGTGTGCAAGCTAGATGGCCCCGATTCGCTATAGAAGGGCTCTGAACTTGAAACAAATGCGCCCTTATGAAGCGCAGTTGCCCAGATTCTGAGTGTTTGAGCCAAAACAAGGGTCCGAATCCCGCCCGCATCGTCCGAAAAGGAAGCTATTGGAGAAGATCCGACGGACAGCGCATCCCGCGCTTTCTCTGTCTGGACTGCTCCCGTAGCTTTTCTTCCTCCCGTTTCTTCCCCTCTTACAGGCAGAAGAAGAGGAAGCTCAACTTTCCGATCATGCAGCTCCTGAACTCAGGCGTTAGCCAAAGACGAGCGGCATTGATCTTAGGCGTAAATCGAAAGACGATTATCAGGAAATTTCGGTTTCAAGCCGAGCAGGCGAGAACTAAGCAGAGCGCATTCTTAGAGGGACTTGAGAAGAAGGGGCAGCCGATCGTCTCGGTGCAGTTTGATGATCTTGAGACCTCAGAACACAGTAAGTGCAAACCACTCAGTGTCGCTCTGGCTATTGAGCCTGTAAGCCGGAAAATCCTGGGATTTCAGGTCTCTTCCATGCCTGCACGCGGGCCACTCTCTGAAATCGCGCGCAGGCGATACGGCCATCGCCCGGATCTGAGATCACAGGGCTGGGACAAATTATTTAGCTCACTTAAGCCGATTGTTCATGAGAAGGCGCGCTGGCTTTCGGATGAAAATCCGCATTACCCGAGGCATCTGAAACGCCATCATCCGAAGGCCGTACACGAAACCACTCAAGGAAGGCGAGGCTGTGTTGCTGGCCAGGGAGAGCTTAAGAAGATCGGCTTTGATCCACTCTTCTCGCTCAATCACACCTGCGCGATGATGCGAGCGAATCTGAATAGGCTATTCAGAAGAACCTGGTGCACGACCAAGACCCAGGCAGGATTGATCGATCATATTTCGCTTTATGTGCAGTTTCACAACGAAGTGCTCACCCCGCCGATTCCATGCACACTCTAGAGGGCCAGTTTAAGGTTGGAGAGCCAGCGAAACTCGGTCATCTCCAGCACGTAGGCCCCGGCCAGGCACTCGGCCTTGTCCTTCATGAGGTAGGCGAAAGCCAGGTCGTCGTCCTTGATCACGGCTCGTGAGATCACGCGCACGCGCGCGACGTCGCTGGCCAGGATCCCCGCGCACTTGCGCGAGAGCGCGGCCGAGCTCTCCGCGAAATAGGTGATCAGATCCAGCGCGCCTAGCCGGGCCTCGCGCGAGGCGATCGCCACCGCGGGCCCGCGCGCGGTCAGCTCCGCTGGGTCCCCCGGCTGCGCCGCCGTCTCGGCGATCGCTTTGAGCTTGTTGACGGTGCCGCGATAGAGGCTAAAGAGCGCCTGCTTGGTCTGCGTCGTGCCCTGCGCCCCGCCAAGCGCGGCCGAGAGCTCCTCGGCGGCGCCGGCCATCTCCTCGTCCGCGCGCGGCGAGGGATTGAGCCAGAGGCGCTCGATCGTCTGCGCGAGCTCGCGGCTCTCCTCCTGCGTGGCGGCGAGATGCTGCTTGAGGAGCTCGTCCGCGAAGTCCTTTCCGTAGTCGTGGGCGATCTCATTGGAGAGCGCCGCCACGCCGTCGAGCGCGGGCAGCACGCCGCCGCTGACCGCGTACTTGGCGAGCACCACGGCTGCCGTCGCGCCGAGCTTGAGGATCTTGGCCTGAAGCTCCTTGTCGGCGGCGATGCCTTCGGTTCGCGTCTCGATGTATGCGCGCGCGAGCGGGTAGGCGCCGAGCACGCGGCCCTGGCGGAACACGCGCGCGTCCGAAGGGTCGAAGCGATAGACGGCTTCGGCGGTATCGTAGCCTTTGCCGTAGGTGCCGCGCTTGAACGGGTTCAGCGGGCTTGTCAGCACGGTTGGAGGCATGGACATGTAGCCCCAGATCGCCTGTTCCGGCGGAGGGAGCGCGCCGCCGATGCGGATCATTCCTTTGGCTTGGATCCAGCGATCGAGCTCAGGCGTGAAGTGGGGCCGGTTCGAGAGCTGGAGGTCGGCCTGATAGGCTTCGCTCAGGGCGGTCAGGCGCGCATCGATCGCGGCGCCGAGGGCCTTTTGCGACTCGATCGCGCTGAGCCAATCTGGCGTCGAAGGAATTGATGGCATGGAGGCGAGGGCATTCGCTCCAGATAGTCCCAGTACAAAAATCCAGGTGAGCATGAGCCACCTCCCCAGGGACGATGAGTTTTACCGCGTAGCGTTACGCGTGTCAAATTCTCGTCCCAGGAGGGGGGGGGGGTAATAGGTGACTATTTTACTCGCACTTGTTCTTGGACTGATCTTCGCCGCGCAGATGCGCTTCGAGATCGAGGTCCAGCTTGAGCTTGCCGGCGTCGCAGAGACCCTTGATGATTTTGGCGGCGGCGATCGTGTTGTTCTGGAGATCCTTCACGTCATCCGACGTGAGGAGAAGCTCGTTCTTGAGGTACGCGGCGATCTCGGGCTTCGTCACGTCCTGGGCGAACTGCATGAGCTTCTTGTAGTTCTTGGGCGCCATGTGGCGGATCTGCTCGAGCATCTTGTTCTGTTTCACCTTGTTCTCGTCCTGGCGCATTCCGCAGTCGTTGTCCTTGAGGAGCATCTCCTTGACGACGACCTGGCCCGGCTGGAGCTGGGTGTCCTTCTTCTTCTTGTCCTTCTTGACGCTGAGCTTGCCCTTGTCGTTGGTTACGAGCGAGTAGACCTGGTCCTGCTCGGCGATGTTGCCGAAGCGGTCCTGCTGCGCGAAGACGTAGTCCATCACGAGCATGTTCACGATGTCCTTCATCTGGATGATTTTCTGCGCGGCGGACTCGAGCGTCGTGCCCGCGATCTGCGCGGCGGTCTTGTCGCTGCGGACGTTCGCCCAGCCCTGCGATCCGAGAAAGCCGTTCAGGCCGGCGTTGATCTCGGAGTACTTGTTCTCGCCCTTGGGGTTCTGGCTGAGGGCGCCGTAGATCTGGCGCGAGTCATCGGTGAAGACGCGGTCGTGGCGGGAGTAGCTGGCCGGGTTGGCTTCGGCGGAACTCCACGAAGCCCAGGTCTGCGCGATGGTGTCCTTGGCGAACTTGCGCGCGAAGGCGGTGATCTTCTTGTGTTCGGCGATGTCCATCGTGCGGATGACGGCCGCCGGGACCTCGACGCTGCCGCCGAGGGCCATGCCGACGTGGTAGTAGGCGAGGATCGAGGGCGTGTAGCTGCAGCTGATGCTTTGCTTGAACTTGGCGAGCTTCTCGCCGGCGCGGTTCTGCTCCTTCTTGCACTCATTGTTGAAGTACTGGTCGCGGCTCATGCCTTCGGGGAGCTGTTCGATCTCGAGGCCGGGGTTGGTGCTGAAGAGCTTGGGGCAGGTTGCGGTCGGGACGTCCTGGTTCGGACCCGACTTGCCGTAGAAGTCGATGGCGCAGAGCTTGGCTTCCTTCTCGCCGGCCTTCTTAGGGTACTCGTCCTCGGCGCCCGGAAAGTGCTTCGGGATGATGCAGACTTCGGCTTCGCCGTTCGGGCTCTTGAACTCGGTGCGGGATTCGCCGCGGTCAGCGCGGATGCTGAATCCGCCGGCGGCGTAAGCGAGGGTGGCAAGCGAAAGGGCGGTCGAAGCGAGCGCAAGGGCGCGGGATTGGCGAGTCATCGTGACGTCTTCTTTCTTCCGGAGGGGGCCGGAGGGTCAGGGGTTACAAACCGGGTGCTTATAACGCATTGAGTCAATAGTGTCAATTCCCAGGCGTTTGACCGGCTTCAGGGCCCCTGCCAAACTGAATACGAATGAGAAATCCCGCGCAAAACCCCTGCTGGCTCGCGCTGCTTCTGTTTGGGGCGATTCCGGTGAGCGCCGGGGGCGCGGCCCACTCGATCGTGCGGAGTTACGGGCGGATCGTGGACGCGCATCTCTCGCACCTCGCTCCCGAAATGAAGCGTGAGCTCGCGCGCCGATGGCTCGCGCCCGAAGCCGATCCGCTGAAGCCTCCCGCCGAAGTCTCGACCGATATCCCGTTTTCGGACGCGCTCTCATTGGTAAGCCAAGCGGCCGCCGAGCTGGACACCGGAGAGCGTGAATTGCTTCCGGCGCTACTGAGAGCGCGGCTCGCCGAAAGCTTAGGGAGCGCGGA
>OUNM010700793.1_pt1 | contig 11600 bp, 9 predicted proteins | sample 1769961 | NCBI WGS metagenome assembly OUNM01 (sample SAMEA3914820, study PRJEB12502) | metagenome | biome: forest; material: soil | place: USA | collected 2012-03-12 | depth 0.3 m
GCATCAGCCAGCTGCAGGCGGTGGACATCCGCTACGCCGAGCAGCTGGGCTACCGCATCAAGCTGCTCGGCATCACCCGCCGCACCGTGGTCGACGGCGCCGAGGGCATCGAGCTGCGCGTGCACCCGACCCTGATTCCGTCGACGCGCCTGATCGCCAACGTCGAAGGCGCGATGAACGCGGTGCTGGTGAAGGCCGACGCGGTCGGCACCACGCTCTACTACGGCAAGGGTGCCGGCGCCGAGCCGACCGCTTCCGCCGTGATCGCCGACCTGGTCGACGTGACCCGCCTGGCGACCGCGGATCCGTATTCGCGTGTGCCGCACCTGGCCTTCCATCCCGGCGAGCTGGCCGACCTGCCGATCCTGCCGATGGAGGAGATCCGTACCGCCTACTACCTGCGCGTCTACGTGCAGGACCAGCTGGGTGTGATGGCCGACCTGACCCGCATCCTGGCCGAAGCCGGCATCTCGATCGACGCCGTGCTGCAGAAGGAGCCGGGCGAGAAGGCCCGCACCGACATCGTCATCATCACGCACCAGACCCGCGAAAAATACGTCAATGCCGCGATCGAGAAGTTCGAGCAGCTGTCGACGGTGGTGGGCAAGGTGGTCCGCATCCGCCTCGAAACCCTGGGCTGAAAGGCTCAGCGCGTCAGTCCCGGCCCCTCGGCATGACCTGGGGGCCGGCTCCAGCAGCTGAAGAAATCGTCGGCGAATTCGTCGACGCAGTGGGGCGCTTCCTCCCGGTCCTCGAGCGGGGCCGTGGTGAGGGCGAGCAGTTCCTGCTCGATCTGGTCGAACAGCGCATCGGCGGCGCCGTACTCGTGGTAGAGGTGACGGGTCGTATCCATGCGCGCATTCTACCCGCGCTGCACTGCACAAAAAAGCCCGTGCTTCAGGGAAGCTTGTGCTCGCTCAAATCCACAAAGTTTTGCCGTTTCGCATGCTTGGCTATCCGCAATATGCGTTGCCAAACAGCTCCTGTTTGGGGGCATTTGCCGGTACCTCAAGTTCATTCTGGCAGTGCCTGCCATCCCCTTGAGAGAAACCCAGCCTTTCTTTACTGCAGAACAAGGTCGTCCGCAGGCGCGATTGCCGGCGTGGCGGCGAACAGCACGCAGACCTTCAGGCCGCGACCGCTGTCGGCGCGCTGCATGGCGAGCTTCGCGCCGTGCAGGCCGGCGATGTCGCGCACGATCGCCAGGCCCAGTCCGGTGCCGCCGGGATTGGTTTCCAGCGCCGCCTGGGCGCGGTAGAAGGGCATGAAGACCTTGTCGTATTCGGCCTCGTCGATGCCGGGGCCGCTGTCCTGCACTTCCAGCAGCACGCCGTCCGCCACGCGGCGCACGCGCAGCAGCACGCTGCCGCCCGGCGGCGTGTAGCGGATCGCGTTGTCGGCCAGGTTGGTCAGCAGTTCGTGCAGCAGCAGTTCCTGGCCCTGCACCGTGGTCCTTTCCTCGTCCTCGGACTCGAGCGCCAGGTCGATGTTCTTCTGCACCGCCGGCAGGGCCAGTTCGAGGCCGACCTGCTGCGCCAGCGCCGCCAGCGAGACCGGGCGGTTGTCGGCGCCGCCGTTGCCGTGCTCGAGGCGGGCCAGGGTCAGCAGCCGGTTCGCCAGGTGGACCGTGGAGTCGGTGGTGGCCGCCATCGAGCGCACGATCGCGCGCAGGGCGGCCGGGTCGTCTTCGCGCAGCGCCAGCTCGGCCTGGGTCTTGAGCACCGTGAGCGGGGTGCGCAGCTGGTGCGAGGCGTCGCCGATGAAGCGCCGCTGGCTGGCAATCAATCCCTGCATGCGCGCCATGGTGCCGTTCATCGCCGCCACCAGCGGCCGCACTTCACGGTGCACCAGCGAGGCGTCGACGTCCGACAGGTCGGACACCGCGCGTGTCTCGACCACCTGCTTCAGTCGCATCAGCGGCTGCAGCACCAGGCGCACCGCGAACCATACCAGGGTCGCCACCGCCAGCACCAGCAGGGCCTGGCGCAGCAGGGTGTTCAGGAGGATGCGGCGCGACAGCGCGCGGCGCGCGTCGAGGGTCTCGCCGACCTGGATCAGGGCGATGCCGCGCATCGAATCGTCGTACACCGGCTGCAGCAGGGCGGCGATGCGCAGCGGTTCGCCGTTGTAGTCGGCGTGGTAGAAACGCACCAGGGCCGGATACAGTTCCGAACGCGGCACGTTCTTCGGCACCGGCGGCAGGTCGTCGTAGCCGGACACGGTCTCGCCGTGCAGGCCGCCGACCCGGTAGTAGATGCGGCCCAGGGTATCGGTCTCGAAGCTGTCCAGCGCCACGTAGGGCACGTCGGCCACCACCTTGCCGTCATGGACCGAGACCCGCTCGGCCAGCGCGCGCGTCGAGGCCAGCAGCGAGCGGTCGTAGGCCATGTCGGCGGCGTCCAGCGCGTCGCGGTAGAGCGAGACCGCGTTGATCGCCACCAGCGCCACCAGCGGCACGATCAGCCAGCGCAGCAGCTGGCTGCGCAGGCTGCCGAGCGGCGCCGCCGCCGTGGCGGGACGGCGGACCGCGCCGGCCAGCCGGCGGAGCAGGGAGGGCGGCCGCGCGGCGTGCATCGTTCAGGCCGGCCGCTCTTGCAGCAGGTAGCCGATGCCGCGCAGGGTGACGATGGCGACGCCGCCTTCGGGATGGCGGTCGAGCTTCTTGCGGATGCGGTGGATGTAGAGCTCGATGGCGTCGAGGTTGGCGTCGTCGTCGAGCGCGAACACGGCGTCGAACAGCTTTTCCTTCGACAGCGCGCAGCCGCTGCGCGCGATCAGCGTCTCCAGCAGCGCGTGTTCGCGCGGCGTCAGCTGCAGCGGCTCGCCGCAGTAGCTGAACATGCGCGCCACGGTATCGAAGCTGAGCTGGCCGCAGCGGTGCACCAGGGCTTCATTGCCGACGCTGCGCCGCAGCAGGGCCTTGACCCGCGCTTCCAGCTCGGCCAGTTCGAAAGGCTTGGCCAGGTAGTCGTCGGCGCCCAGGTTCAGGCCCTGCACCCTTTCATCGAGGCCGCCGCGCGCGGTCAGGATCATGACCGGCGTGCGTCCGCGCTGGCCGCCGCGGGCGCGCAGGCGGCGCAGCACCTCCAGCCCGTCCATCTTCGGCAGGGTCAGGTCCAGGATCACCAGGGCGTAGTCCTGGGTATGGAGCAGGGCGTCGGCATCGGCGCCGGTGGTGGCGCATTCGACGGTGAGTTTGGCATCGCGCAGCGCCTTGGATACCCAATGGGACAGCTCGACGTGGTCTTCGACTAACAGGATTCGCATTTTTTTAGTGTAAGCGGAAACCGCCGGCCGCGGATAGTGGGCAGCTTTCGGCGACTGAAAGCTGATTGAAAGCTGAGCCCGCATATAGTTGGCTCCAACAAGTAGTTACAAAAAAGAATTTTTACAACCGGAGACACCATGAAGAAGTCGGCCCTCGCGCTCGCCGTCCTGGCAGCACTTTCCCTGAACACCCAAGCCCAAGCCCAATCCAACGTCCAGGTCTATGGCCTGATGGACGCCGGCGTCGAATACGTGACCAATGCCGGGCCGAATGGCGGCAGCATGACCCGCGTGGTCTCGGGCGGCAAGAACACCTCGCGCTGGGGCTTCCGCGGCACCGAGGACCTGGGCGGCGGCCTGAAAGCCGTGTTCAACCTTGAAGGCGGCGTCCTGATGGACACCGGCGCATCGGACGGCAACCTGTTCAAGCGCCAGGCCAACGTCGGCCTGGAAGGCAGCTTCGGCCGCGTCGTGATCGGCCGTTCCTTCACCACGACCTACGACCTGGTGATCAAGTTCGACCCGCTCGGCTTCGCGCCCAACTATTCCTGGGCCACCAGCGGCAACGCCACCGGCCCGTCGAAGTACGGCATGACGACCGCCTTCGACAACCTGATCAAGTACACCGGCCAGACCGGCGGCTTCACCTACGGCGCCACGATCGGCCTGGGCGAGCAGGCGGGCAGCCAGGCGGACGGCCGCAAGTACGCGGTCGGCGGCTCCTGGTTCGGCGGCGGTGTCGGCCTGATGGCCTCCTATGAGCAGGTCAACGGCAACACACTGGCCGCCACCGGCAACCGCGACAAGACCACCGCCTACCACCTGGGCGCCGACTACAAGACCGGCCAGTGGCGCTACGTGGCCGGCATGCGCGGCTACAAGCTGGAGTCGGGCAAGGCCGCGACGCCTGACGTGCGCGGCGACACCTACTGGGGCGGCATCACCTACAACGTGCAGGCCTGGACCCTGACCGGCGCCGTCTACCACGTCAACACCAAGAACCTGCCGGCCGCCAAGGACGCCGACCCGACCATGCTGGTGGCGCGCGCGATGTACGCGCTGTCCAAGCGCACCGACCTGTACATGGTCGCCGCCCACGCCAAGGCCGACCACGGACAGCTGGTGGGCCTGTCGCGCGACGATCCGGGCTTCGGTTCGACCCAGAACGGCTTCACGGCCGGCATCCAGCACCGCTTCTGATCGCCGCCGGCCATCCGCGCCAGTATCATGCGATTCATGAAGATACTCAGAATCCTGATCGCCGCGGCCCTGGTTAACGCCTTGGCTGCGGCCGCCATCCCGGCAATTGCCGCCGATGCCGAATGCGTGGTGCCGTCCAAGCCGGGCGGCGCCATGGACATCACCTGCAAGCTGGCCCAGAAAGCCCTGCAGGCGAGGCCGAACGCGCCGAAGCTGAAGCTGAGCTATATGCCGGGAGGGATCGGCGCGGTGGCCTGGCACACGATGGAATCGCAGCGCCGCGCGGAACCGGACACCCTGGTCGCGTTCTCGGGCGGCTCGCTGCTCAATCTTGCGCAAGGCAAGTTCGGCAAGGCCACCGCGAACGACGTGCGCTGGGTCGCCGCCCTCGGCGCCGACTACGGCATGATCGCGGTGCGCGCCGATTCGCCCTTCCACAAGCTGGGCGACCTGGTCGATGCCCTGAAGAGCGACCCGTCCAAGGTCCTGATCGGCATGTCCGGCACCATCGGCAGCCAGGACTGGGTCAAGATGGCGCTGCTGGCGCGCCAGGCCGGCGTCGACCCGAGGCAGCTGCGCTTCGTTGCCCTGGAAGGCGGCGGCGAAGAGTTCACCGCGATGCAGGCCGACTACGTGCAGGTGATCTCGGGCGACACTTCCGAGGCCACGCTGTACGCCGACCCGCGCAAGATACGCGTGCTGGCGGTGCTGTCCGACCATCGCCTGCCGGGCGTGCTGGCCAACGTGCCGACCGCGCGCGAGCAGGGCTACGACGTGGTCTGGCCCATCATCCGCGGCCTGTGGATGGGGCCGGGCGTGTCGGATGCCGATTACCGGCGCTGGGTCCACGCTTTCGAGCACATCGAGGCCGACCCGGCATTCGCGAAGATGCGGCTTGAGGCCGGCCTGCATCCCTTCTCGCTGACGGGCGATGCGCTGAGCAACTATATCAAACAGGCTGTAGCCGACTATAACCGGCAGGCCAGGCAGTTCAACCTGGTCCGCTGAGCAGACCAATAAATCAAGGAGACGACATGCATTTCACCAAGACCCTTATCGCCGCCACCGTAACCATGCTGGCGGCACCGCTGGCCCTGGCCCAGGTGCCGGCCGGCTATCCCGCCAACTACCAGCAGATCGTCGACGGCGCCAAGAAGGAAGCCAAGCTGGTGATCTACGGCGCCACCGACAGCAAGGCCGCGGCCCCGCTGATCAAGGATTTCAATGCCCTGTATCCGGGCATCTCGGTCGAGTACAACGACATGAACTCGACCGAAGTGTATAACCGCTTCATTTCCGAGAACGCGGCCGGCGGCGACACCGCCGACGTGCTGTGGTCCTCGGCGATGGACCTGCAGATGAAGCTGGCCGCCGGCGGCTACGCGATGCAGTACAAATCGGTCGAAGCGTCCAAGATCCCGGGCTGGGCCGTGTGGAAGGACACCGCCTACGGCACCACCTTCGAGCCGGCCGCCTTCGTCTACAACAAGCGCCTGGTGAGCGAAGCGGAAGTCCCGCATACCCATGCCGAATTCGTGAGCCTCATCAGCAAGCCGAAGTTCCAGGACAAGGTCACCACCTACGACATCGAGAAGTCCGGCGTCGGCTTCATGTTCATGACCCAGGACGAGCGCGACTTCCCGCAGTTCAAGCAGCTGGAGCAGGCCTTCGGCACCGCCAGGGTGCGCGTGCAGTCCTCGACCGGCACCATGCTGGAGCGTATCTCGTCGGGCGAAAACCTGATCGGCTACAACGTGCTGGGTTCCTACGCCCTGGTGCGCGCCAAGACCGACCCGTCGCTGGGCGTGGTGCTGCCGAAGGACTACACGCTGATCATCTCGCGCGTCCACTTCATCAACAAGTCGGCCAAGCATCCGAACGCCGCCAAGCTGTGGACCGACTACCTGCTGTCGCAGCGTGGCCAGACCGTGGTCGCCAACGGCGCCAAGCTGTACGCGATCCGCGCCGACGTCACCGGCGAAACCACGTCGAGCGACCTGATCAAGATGGTGGGCGAGAAGAACATCAAGCCGCTGCCGGTCAACCCGAGCGTCGCCGAATACCTGGATCCGGCGATCCGCATGGCCTTCCTGAAGGAGTGGAAAGCCACCGCCGGCAAGAAGTAAGCGTGCAAGGCGGGGCGCGGCTGCGCTCCGCCTGCCGCGCAGTGTCCTGCGCAGTTCCCTGTCTTACCGGTTTCACCCTCCCGATCGGATCTCACCATGCCTACCTTTTCCATGCCGGGCACACGCCTGAAGTCCGGCGCCGCGCTCGACGCCGCGGCCGCGCGCAAGCCGCGCCTGAACTGGACCCGTGCCATCGTCGTCCTGCTCACCTGCCTGGCGATCTTCCTGCCGCTGTTCCTGGTGTTCTACCAGAGCGTCCTGTCGGCGCCTTTCTTCATGCCCGACAAGGTGCTCGGGCTGGACGCCTTCCGCTTCATCTTCGACGACGCCGACTTCTGGCTGGCCTTCAAGAACGGCATGCTGCTGGCCTCGGGCCTGGCCGCCATCGCCGTGCCGCTGGGCGGCATGCTGGCCTTCCTGATGGTGCGCACCGACCTGCCGGGCCGCAGCTGGATCGCGCCGGTGCTGCTGGTGCCGATCTTCGTGTCGCCGATGGTGATGGGCTTCGGCTACGTGGTGTCGATGGGACCGGTCGGTTTCTACACCACCTGGGTGCACCAGCTGCTGGGCATCGTGCCGTGGAACGTGTATTCCTTTACGTCGATCGTCGTGATCGCCGGCCTGACCCACGTGCCGCACGTCTACCTGTACGCATCGTCGGCGCTGAAGAGCCTGGGCTCGGACGTCGAGGAAGCCGCGCGCGTCTCCGGCGCCTCGCCGTGGCAGGTGATGTTCAACGTCTCGCTGCCGATGATCATGCCGGCCCTGGCCTATGCCGGCGTGCTGGTGTTCTTCCTCGGCTTCGAAGTGTTCGGCCTGGTGCTGGTGCTGGGCGACCCGGAAGGCCACCTGGTGCTGGCCACCTACCTGTATAAACTGACCAACAAGCTGGGCACCCCGTCCTACCACCTGATGGCGGCGGTGGCCGTGTGCCTGGTGGCGGTGACGATGCCGCTGGTGATGCTGCAGCGCTGGCTGCTGAAGTCCGCCAACAAATACGTGTCGATCAAGGGCAAGGGCGCGCGCCAGAAGCCGCTCCCGCTGGGCAAATGGAAATGGGTGGCGCTGGGCCTGCTGGGCGCCTGGATCCTGGTCACCGTGGTGCTGCCGCTGTCCGGCATCGTGCTGCGCTCCTTCGTCCAGTACTGGGGCGAGGGCGTGAACCTGGCCGACGTGCTCACCCTGCAGCACTTCCGCGACATCTGGGAGCAGCCGTCGCTGGTGCGCGGCATCGTCAACACCATCCTGATCGGCGTGATCGGCGGCGGCCTGGCCGTGCTGTGCTACACCGCGATCGCCCTGGCCATGCACCGCAAGCCGGACGGCGTGACCCGCCTGCTCGACTACAGCGTGCTGGTGCCGCGTGCGGTGCCGGGCCTGCTGGCGGGCCTGTCCTTCCTGTGGGTCTTCCTGTTCGTGCCGAGCTGGCTGGACGGCTTCCTGCACAACTTCGACAACGACGTGGCGCGCTGGCTGTCCGAACACTTCATCCCGGCGCTGCGCCAGGTCCGCTCCACCATCTTCGCGCTGTGGCTGGCTTATTCGGTAGTGTGGCTGGCCTACGGCATGCGCCTGATCTCGACCTCGCTGCTGCAGGTGGGGCCGGAGCTGGAAGAGGCGGCCCGCGCGGTCGGCGCCAGCCGCGACCGCGTCACCCGCGACGTCACCATCCCGCTGATCAAGTTCGGCATGCTGGGCGGCTGGCTGATGGTGTTCCTGATCTTCGAACGCGAATACTCGACCGGCGTCTACCTGCTCTCGCCGGGCACCGAAGTGATCGGCGCGATGCTGGTGTCGCTGTGGGCCGGCGGCTCGACCGACCTGGTGGCGGCGCTGTCCTTCATCAACATCACGCTCGTGGCCATCGGCCTGGGCATCGCGCTGCGCTTCGGCGTCAAGCTCCATAACTAATCAATACGCGAGACACATGACCATGAACGTTTTGACCGTCAACGACCTGCACCTCGACTACGGCAGCGGCGCCACCGCCAACCCGATCCTGAAAGGCGTGTCGATGCACCTGCAGCGCGGCGAAGTGGTGGCCCTGCTGGGCCCCTCGGGCAGCGGCAAGACCACGCTGCTGCGCGCCGTCGCCGGCCTCGAGAGCCCGAAGGCGGGCACCATCGACATCGGCGAGCGCCGTGTCTTCGACGGCAGCAAGAAGCTGGAACTGCCGGCCGAGGCGCGCAACCTGGGCCTGGTGTTCCAGTCCTATGCGCTGTGGCCGCACAAGACCGTGTTCGACAACGTCGCCTACGGCCTCAAGCTGCGCAAGACGCCGGCGCGCGAGATCGAGGCGACGGTGAACGAAGTGCTGTCCCAGCTCGGCCTCGGCCACCTGGGCGCACGCTTCCCGCACCAGCTGTCAGGCGGCCAGCAGCAGCGCGTGGCGATCGCCCGCGCCCTGGTCTACAACCCGCCCGTGATCCTGCTGGACGAACCGCTGTCGAACCTGGACGCCAAGCTGCGCGAAGAAGCGCGCGCCTTCCTGCGCGAGCTGATCGTGCGCCTGGGCCTGTCGGCCCTGATGGTGACCCACGACCAGGCCGAGGCGATGGCGATCTCGGACCGCATCCTGCTGCTCAACAACGGCAAGATCGAGCAGCAGGGCACGCCGCAATCGATGTACGAATCGCCCGACACCCTGTTCACCGCCGAGTTCATGGGCAGTAACAACCGCCTGCCGGCGCGGGTGCTGTCCCGTAATGGCGAGGCGGCCCGCCTGCAGGTCGAAGGCATGGCCCTGAGCGCCACCGCGCGCGGCGCCGGCAGTGCGGCCGCCGCGGGTGACGCCAGTTCGGCAGCCCTGATCCGCGTCGAGGAAGTGCGCATCGGCCGCCAGCCGGTGGAGAACGGCATCCAGCTGCCGCTGTCGACCTGCATGTACCTGGGCGATCGCTGGGAGTGCCTGTTCAAGCAGGGCGATGCCAGCGTGCGCGCCTATTCGAAGCACCGCATCGACCCGGGCCAGTACTGGCTCGAGATGCCGGCCGAGAAGCTGTGGGTGTTCTGAAAGGCACGCTGCGCTCATTCTTGCCGGCCCTGCTGCTGGCCTTCGTCGCAGCCGAAGCCTGCATCGCGCTCGACACCCCGCTGCCGTGGATGATCGGGCCCTTGTTCTCGACCGCGCTGGCCTGCATGCTGGGCGCCCGCCTCGGCGCCCCGGTGCAGGCGCGCGAGGCAGGGCAGTGGGCGATCGGCACCGCGCTCGGCCTCTACTTCAGCGCCCCGGTGCTGGCCGCGCTGGCCCGCAACCTGCCGTGGATCGCGCTGGCGGTGGCCTTCGCGATCTGCCTGGGCATGCTGGGAGGCAGCCTGCTGCGCCGCCTGTCCGGCAGCGACGAAGCCACGGCCTTCTTCGCGATGGCGGTCGGCGGCGCCTCCGAGATGGCGGTGCAGGGCGAGCGCCATGGCGCCGTGGTCGAACGCGTGGCCGCTGCCCACAGCCTGCGCATCATGATGGTGGTCGGTACGATTCCCTTCGCGGTGCGCTGGTGGAGCAGCCATGGCTGGGGCGCGGGGCTGGACATGTTCGTGCCGCTCGCCGCCAGCGTCCACCTCGGCGGCCTGCTGGTGCTGATCGCGCTGACTTCCGCCGCCGCACTGCTGCTCAAGCGCCTGCAGGTGCCGAACGCCTGGGTGATCGGCCCGCTGCTGGTGGCGCTGTTGCTGACCGCGGCCGGCATCCAGCTGTCGCGCCTGCCCGAATGGATGATCCGCGCCGGCCAGCTCTTCATCGGTGTCTCGCTGGGCACGCGTTTTACACCGCGCTTCGTGCACACCGCGCCGCGCTACCTGGCCAGCGTGGCCCTGTGCACCGTCTGCACCATGCTGCTGGCCGCGGTATTCGCCCTGTGCGTGGCCGAGGTGACGGAGCTCCATCCGGGCACCATGCTGCTGGCGACCTCGCCGGGCGGCATCGCCGAGATGTCGCTGACGGCACGCGTGCTGCACCTGGGCGTGCCGGTGGTGACGGCCTTCCACGTGTCGCGCATGGTGGTCGTGGTGCTGGCGATCGGGCCGCTGTACCGGACCTGGGCGCGCTTGCGCGGGGCTTCGGTGAGTGGCGTGTGACGCTGCTTTGCCTGGGTGATGTCGCGTATTTCTGCTGGGTTGGTATCGGTTTGCGCGACTAACTCTGGTGTTTGGCAACATCATGTATTCAAGTCCGGTGTTGTGCGGTAGATTACGCATCTCTCACAACACCGCGACCCGACCGCATGAGCCACTCCAGCCATCCCAGCCAATTCGCTTTGCTGACCCAGCGCCGGTTCGGTCCCTTCTTCTGGACCCAGTTCCTGGGCGCCTTCAACGACAATCTGTTCAAGACCGCGCTGCTGGTCGTGCTGACCTATGACGCACTGTCCTGGACCACGCTGCCGCCGGCCATCCTCAACAACCTGATCCCTGGCCTGTTCATCCTGCCTTATGTCGTGTTCTCGGCGACCGCCGGCCAGATCGCCGACAAGGTCGAGAAGGGCAGGCTGGCGCGCTGGGTCAAGCTGCTCGAGATCGGCATCATGGCGCTGGCGGCGGTCGGCTGGTGGACGCATACGCTGTGGCTCCTGATCGCGGCGGTGGCCGGCATGGGGGTGCACTCGACCCTGTTCGGCCCCGTGAAATACGCCTACCTGCCGCAGCACCTGAAGCCGGAAGAGCTGGTGGGCGGCAATGGCGTGATCGAGATGGGTACTTTCGTCGGCATCCTGCTGGGCGAGGTGATGGGCGCGGTACTGGCCGGCCACGGCACGCTGGGCATCCACCTGGTGGCGATCGGCACGCTGCTGGTCGCCGTGCTGGGCCTGGCCACCAGCTGGCGCATTCCCGCTTCGCCGGCGCCGGCGCCGGACCTCGTCATCAGCCGCAACCCGATCGCCGAGTCGCTGCGCAATATCGCCTACTCGCGGCAGAACCGCACCGTGTTCCTGTCCATGCTCGGCAATTCCTGGTTCTGGTTCTACGGCGCGCTGGTGCTGTCGCAGTTCCCGCTGTACGCCAAGGACTACC
>OUNM011004077.1_pt1 | contig 11593 bp, 10 predicted proteins | sample 1769961 | NCBI WGS metagenome assembly OUNM01 (sample SAMEA3914820, study PRJEB12502) | metagenome | biome: forest; material: soil | place: USA | collected 2012-03-12 | depth 0.3 m
GCGACGGCGCGGACGCGGTTGATCGGAGGCGACATCCTGCTGGGCGCGGGCGACGACAGCTACACCGAGGGCTGGAATGCGACCTCCACGGGCGCGATCGACGGCGGCGCGGGCGACGACGCCTATGTCGTCGAGCTGGCCGGGAACCGCGCGGGTCTGCACAACCGCAGCGGCTTCGAGACCCTGAGCGTGACCGGAACCGGGACCCTGATCCTGGCGCTCGACCAGGACTGGAAGGCCGTCAACCTGGTCGGCGCGAGCCTCTCGCTGACCGCCGGCGCCTATGGGGTCGATCGTCTGTCGGGCAGCGCGGCGGCCGAGGCCGTCCAGCTCGACAAGGCGATCGCCCAGGTCGATCTGGGCGGCGGCGACGACAGCCTGCAGATCCAGTTCGCCCAGCTGAGCGGGACCTATGTCGGCGGGGCGGGGAACGACCTCGTCCGATTCCGGGCGACCACCCCGGTCACGATCGCCGGATCGCTGAGCGGCTTTGAGACCATCGTCCTGGACGGCGGCCAGATGGCCGTCTCGGGGACCCTGGGCGCGACGGGCCAGGCCACGACCTTCTCCGGCGCCGGCGGGCAGACCCTGTCGCTCCTGAGCGGCGGCGTGCTGGCCGGCGCGATCGACCTGGGCGCGGGCGACGACACCCTGCGTCTGAGCGCCGGCGGGACCGTCGCCGGCTCGGTCGAGGGCGGCGCGGGCTCCGACCGCCTGGAGCTGGCGCTGGGCGGCACGGACGCCGCGCCGATCGCCCTGGGCTCCACGCCGTTCACCGGCTTCGAGACCCTGAGCCTGCAGTCGGGCGTGGTGAGCGTTTCGGGCAACCTTGGCTTCGATAACATCGAAGTCGCCAACGGACGCCTGATCGGCCTGGCCGGCTCGCGCCTGACGACGTCGAACATCACCGTCGCCCAGGGCGCGACCTTCGGGTCGGCCGGCGCGGTGACGGGCAATATCGCCGTGGCCGGCACGCTCAGCCCCGGCGCCTCGCCGGGCACGATGACCGTGACGGGCAATGTCGCCCTGGTCCCGGGCTCGACCGCCCTGTTCGAGCTCACCCCGACCGTCAGCGACCAGTTGGTGGTGTCGGGCGCGGTGACAATCGCCCAGGGCTCGACCCTGAAGCTGGTCGGCGCCGCCGCCCTGACGCCCGGACGTCGCCTCGACCTGATCACCGCCGCCGGCGGGATCACCGGGTCGTTCTCGACCATCGACGGCGCGCAGGGGCTGAACCTGCACATCGCGCAGTCGGCCACCCGACTGCAGGCCCTGGGCCTGTTCACGACCGACACGACCTTCTCCTCGCAGGTGTCGGGCCTGATCGGCCAGTTCAACGCCGCCCTGATCGACGACAAGGTCAGCGCCTCGCTGATCGCCGCCCTGCCGGCGCTGGTTGATCCGGCCACCAGCAAGAGCGATCCGCGCGCCCTGGCCCGGGTCACGCCCCAGGCCTACGCCTCGGCCTCGCAGCTGGCGGTCGAGGACGGGCTGACGGTGGTCGAGGCCTCGCGCGCCCAGGCCCGCTTCGCCCCGCAAACACCGGGCCTGTTCGGCTTCGGCCAAGCGATCGCCAGCCAGCGCAAGCTGGACGGCGACGCCGCCGCCGGGATCGCCAAGGGCAAGATCGACACCACCGGCGGCCTGGCCGGCGTGGGCTACGGCGTCGACTCCGCCTGGGCGGGCGTCTTCGTCGGCTACCTGAACGGGCGCCAGCGCATCGGCGACCTGGACGTCCGCACCGGGACCGACAGCTTCGTGATCGGCGCCCAGGGCCAGGTCCGGGCCGGCGGCTTCCAGCTGGGCGCCATGGCGGCCCACGACGGCGCCGACGTCGACACCCGGCGCACCGCGCCCGGCGGGACGGCGGCCACCGGCGACTACAAGCTCAAGAGCTGGATCGCCGACGTCAACCTGACCTACAGCGCCAAGCTGAACGCCGACTGGGTGGTGCAGCCGCGCCTGGGCGCCAGCTATGTCCGGACCACGCGCGACGGCCTGACCGAACGCGGCGGCGGGGCCTTCGGCCTCGCCGTGCAGGGCGACAAGGCCTCGGCCTGGTTCGTCGACGGCCAGGTGGAGGTGCTGGGCGGCCAGGCGGCCGACGCGCGCCTGCATCCGTTCGCCTCGCTGGGCCTGCGGACGACGGCCGGCGGCGGCGCCACGACCGCCTCGGCCACGCTGAGCGGCCTGCCGACCGCGATCACCGTTGACGGCCTGGCCCGCGACGGGACCCTGGCCACGGCCGGGGCCGGCGCCGCCTACGACCTCAGCCACGGCCTGACCGTGTCGGCGACCTATGCCGGCGAGTTCGGCGACGGCGGACGCCAGGGGGCCTTCGTCGGCCTGAACTGGACATTCTAGCCCAGGAACCCGGAGGCCCGTGCGTCAGCGCGGGCCTCCGGAACCCTTGCGACAAAAGGGCCTTTCCGGCGGTGGTGACGCAGTTTGAATCCGAGAGTTAGTAAGTCAGCGTTGGTGACCACGTCCGCGTGACGCTTCCCGCATCCGCCATGATGTGCAGAGCCAAGCCGGACGCCTCTCCAACCACCAATTCAGCATCAGGGCGCAAGGTGGACGCTTTCGCGAGCACCGTCCGGTACCGCTGACCGTAACTGATGCGGCGGCGATCGCTCCGCTAAGGCAACTCGGTAGTTAGCTTTGAAGTGCTCGTGCTAGCTAGTGGTCTCTAGCATTAGCACCTCTGCGCTTCCGGTCTTCTTGCTCTTGGGCGCTGGCGACGGCACCGGGCGTAGGGAATCAGACAATATCTTCAGCACATTCTTAGAAACTGGCGGCGGGACGCTGTTCCCGATCATTCTAAAGCTATGCCAGACAGTCGGATGAAACTGGTACCAGTCTGGGAAGCCTTGTAGTCGCGCGGCCTCTCTGACGGTGATCACCCTCGGGATGCTGGGATGGAGAGGCCGTACCGACTGATAGGAGCCTTTGTCGCTTCCGGTGCCCGCGCGTATTGTCGGCGCCACACCGTCCCAGGCTAGTCGCGGATGACGCCCCACGGCATCTACCTTCCCCTGCTCTACCAAAGCGAAGCGCTTCGTCACGCTTTCGGAATGAACCACCTTTGAGTGGCCGGTGAAGGTTCCGACCTGCCGGCCGTCCCTGGACCGGGCAGCCTTTGCGTAGGCGGACGCCGTGACCGGCCCGTAGGCCCAGACGTCGAAACCGTCTTCGTTGGTCTCGACAAATTTTGCATCGACCAGATCACCGATCGCATCACGCACATTGGGCGCGCCAATCACCGAGCGGATGAAATCGTCTTTCGACAAATCGGTCTGTTCGTCACGATGGATGCCTATGACCAAGACGCGTGGTCTACTTGTCGGTGCGCCAAACTCATTGCCGTGAATGAGGATCGGCCCAATGATCCGGTAGTCTTTCTCGACCTGCTTAAGCGCCTCGTTCAAGAGCTCGCGTCCGTACCTAATGAGGATGCCGCGCACGTTTTCCATCACGAAAAATCGGGGCTTCAGGTAGGCGACATGCCGATAGAAATGACTGAGCAGTTCGTTGCGCGGATCGTTTCTATCGCCACGCCCGATCTCGCTGAAACCTTGACATGGCGGCCCACCGATGACGCCGTCGGGGCGTTGGCTCCCAGCCAGTTCGAATAGCTTGGACGAACTGACCTCAGCCAAGTCTTCGCGAAAGAATGGAAGTTTTGGGAGATTGGCCGTGATCGCGCTGGATAGGATCGGATCGACGTCAATCGCTAGGGCGGTCTCGAACCCTGCCGCATGCGAGCCAAGCGTAAATCCGCCCGCGCCGCAGAAAAGGTCAATGATCTTCAAACCCGCACCATCTTACCCAACGACTGGCCCTCGCCCAAATTGCGCCGAATGGGAGATTCTCCCTTTACGCGCACCAAGGCAACATGCTGAAGCTTAAGAATCAGACGGGGAACTCATGGCCGATCACGATCTTATCGACGACGATGATCCAACGAAAGTAGACGCGGCGCCGACGAAGGCGTTCTTCGTCGAAATCATCACGCGCGACATCCCCCTCGATAAGGCCATCCAGGATCTCGTCGACAACTGCGTCGATGGCGCAAAGCGCCTGCGTCCAGGCGCCGACGACAACTATGAAGGCCTGTGGGTCAAGCTCGAAGTGTCGGAAACCGAATTCCGAATCTCCGACAACTGCGGCGGCATACCACTGGACACGGCGCGAAAGCACGCCTTCAAGTTTGGGCGACCTAAGGGTTTTCAATCCACTCCATTCTCGGTCGGGCAATTCGGCATCGGCATGAAGCGCGCCCTGTTCAAGATGGGCAACCACTTCAAGGTCACGTCGGTCGAACCAAACTCCCGTTTTGACGTGGAGGTCGACGTCCCGACTTGGTCCGAACAGCCGAGTTGGGATTTTCATCTCAGCGAACTGGTTGAAAGTCCAAATCCCGTGGATTCCACCGGCACCGTCATCGAGGTGAAGGCGCTCCACCCAGGGGTCGCCAGCACGTTCAGGTTGGAGGCGTTTAAAACCAATCTTCGCCACCAAATCCGCGTTGTGCAGCAGCACTTCATGCGGAAAGGCCTGAAGATATTCTTCGGAGACGAGGCCTTGATCAGCAGTCAGTGGCAGTTGAACACTGGCGAAGGGATAGACCCCTCATTCCGCAGATATGAGGACGACCTTGGCGGGACCGGCCCGCTACGCACCCGGCTCTACGCAGGCATAGGCGCATCAAGCAGCGCACATGCCGGCTGGTACATCTTCTGTAACGGAAGGTGCATTTTGGATGCAGATCAAAGCTCCACAACGGGTTGGAACGAGGCGACCGACGCCGGTGTCACGGCGCCGAAGTACCATGGGCAGTTCGCGCGCTTTCGCGGCTACGCGTTTCTGGACTGCGAGGACGCCAGCATACTTCCGTGGAATACCACGAAGACAGACTTGGACTTTGATTCAGACGCCTACCGTCGCCTTCGCGGGCGCCTAATCGAAGCCATGCGGCCGGTCATCGACTTCCTCAACGAACTTGACGCCGAGAAAGACTTCGCAACGGAGGATCGCGATCTCAGCCAAGCGGTCGGTCGAACCACAAGCACGCCGCTTGAGCGTCTGCCGGAGCGCCCCGCATTCTCGTACAGACCTCCCGTCAAGCGCGGACCAGCACTGACAACTATATCCTACAAGCGCACCCAGCCAGAAGTAGATCGGCTCAAGGCCGCACTCCAAGTTACCTCAAACAAGGATCTCGGCGAAAAGAGCTTTATCTACACATACGAAAACCTCGTCGAGGAAGATTAACTTGGCAGGTAGCTTCAAGAAAATCGACTACCGTCTCAGGCCGGCGAAGCACGCCGAACGCGTAATGCTCTGCGATCTTTTTCGTCGCATGCGATTTGCGCCACCTGAAGATTATCAATACGTCGGATTCGGATCGGTCGCCTTTATTGATTTTCGCCTCGTACACCGCACTCTCGGAATCCGGGAGATGATAAGCATTGAGGAAACATCGGACGAGAACGAGCAAGATCGTTTTGGACGTAATAAGCCGTACGCAGGCTTAGCTTTACATTTCGGGCATTCTTCAGAGATTCTGCCGACGTTGAATTTTCAGAAAAAGTCCATCGTTTGGCTCGATTACGACGGACTGCTTACGCGCTCTATGGCCACGGACATGGCGATCGTCGCGGAAAATCTGACTAGCGGCTCGTTCATCGGAGCCACCTTCACCTCGGACTTTCCGACCGTGGGCGATCGGCGCACCGACGAGTTGGCGCGCTTGAAGGGGCAATTTCCCGAGTACGTTCCGGACGACACGCGCCCTCAAGCATTCGACGGCGGGAGAATAGGCGAATTTGGGCGCACGACCCTCGGAAGCCTTCTGGAGCAGGCCTTGGCCAATGCCGATGCCGGAAAGCCTCCCGAGCAGGCACGCAGAGCCCATCAGGTTTGCTTCTTCAGGTATAGCGACGGCGCCCCAATGGTGACGGTCGGCTGGATCGTTGCTGCTGTGGGCGATCAAGCGCTCCTGGAGGCCAGCCATTTGTCAGCTTTGCCCTTCTTCAGGGACGGTGCCGCCGCCTTTCGGATCAAAATTCCGCTCGTTACCCCTCACGAAGTACGGGAGATGGAGCGGAGATTGCCTGAGTGGGCCGACGCGGACGACTTGAATTGGATACCGGAGTCCGAGCGCACGGCTTTTTACGGGATCTATCGCTACCTTCCACACTTTGCCGCCATGGAACCGACCTGACGTTTCGGTCCGGCGCTACAAGATTGGCGGGTCTTTATTTCGCTTGGAAGCAAGCGGACACTGCGGGAAACGAAACGAACCGGATCGCACCTTGCCGACCGAAGACCCTCCCGTACGCGACCTCACACGGCGCATAATGCAGAAGGTGCGAGGGCGTCACACGAAGCCTGAGCTGATCGTCCGACGAGCGCTTCATGCCCAGGGCTTCAGATTCAAACTTCATGACAAATCGCTGCCGGGAACCCCCGACATCGTACTGCCGCGATGGCGCACAGTCGTGTTTGTTCAAGGGTGCTTCTGGCATCGGCATGAGGAGTGTCGCTACGCCTCCATGCCTAAAATCCGTACAGCATTCTGGGAATCGAAATTCGCAAGAAACGTCGAGCGAGATCGCGAAAATCGGACGGCACTACGCGCGCACGGGTGGTGCGTTATCGACGTCTGGGAGTGCGACGTGAAAGCAAATCGCTTTCTCGAACCCTTGCTAGTCAAGATCGGGCAGAATTAAGCATAATCGGTATCCGAATGCTGCTTGCCGCTTGTATGTCGCCCCTCCAACGAGGTCCGCCACATCAAACATGAGCAAAGATGTCTCAGTAACGTCGATGAGATTTCACCACCGAGCCACATACAATGCCGTTTTCCGTAACGGCAACGGCACGCATACGCGGGGCCTTCAGAATTTCTCGAATATTTTCAATCGTATCGTCAATATCAATTGAACTCCACATTTTTGTATTCTGGGTATAGTTTATGACGTTGGTGAATGTATGGTCCCCAAAATCGATTGCTCCGCCAGCGACATCAGCCTTATCCGACAAATAGTGCAATATTTCAGATGCAGTAACAACGCCGACGGGAGCCCCGACGTCATCCGCAATGATGCAAGACGGCGTATTTGATTTAAAACTGTTTATTAGAATAGATAATTTATCATCGGGCTTGGTAAGAATGAAATTACCATCAGATATTTTTCTAACTTTTTCTCCAGTGATTTTTTGTTTTGATGGCCTCCCCTTAGCGATTTCACCTATCGTGCAGTGATGCTTCATCCAGCGCGCCGTTTGCTTGCAGCACATCCCCGTTAGTTCTAATATTTCTTTGTATTTCTTCGACCAATCCGTGTCCAATATGGGCTCATGGTGGGCAATTCTATTTCTGATATCGCTTACTGATTTCATTAGATTTTGAACATCCACTCGGCCTTGATTGGGCAATATGTTTGGGAATGTGGTGGACAAGCTTGAATCCCAGAAATGCTTTGCATATTCTGGCCTAAGGGTATTCGACCAAAAATCAAAAGACAATCCAGCTACTACATCATCGGTCTTTTGAGATTGAGATTTGTTGTTTCTATCAATTCTCTCAATACATTTGTCGAGAGAATCCAAGCTCTCCTTAGAGAATTTTCTTCTAAAAGAAGCGTTTCGAGGCCAATGATTTTCACCTAATTGGCAAAACAATTTGTCAATCCTGTTTCTCACACTTACTTCACATATGTGGATTGGAAACAGAAATGCTTTCGATAGACGGGCATTATATAGGTAAAGTGACGCCGCATATTCACTATCACCATCTGCCATGTTCATATATTTTTTGAACCTTTCCGAAGAAAGACTCTCCTTAATCTTCCCAATGCTCTCGCTGTCGTACGGAAAAATTTCTTGACTTTCAGCCACTGATGCCTATCCTGGAAAAACTAGCAGCCGGTCAGCCCTTTGCGAAAGCACTGCGCCCTGGCACCGAAATTGGGCCCCAGGACAAGCCGTGCTTTTCCTGGGGTTTCCTTTTTTAGGCGCGCCTTTGTAAAGCAAACGCAAACCGCACGTATAAGCTGAGGGCCTCATCGCCCGCCCCCCAGCTTTCGATACTCGCCCAGGCACATCGAACAGATCGACGTGCTGTCAGGCTCCAGCGCCTCGGCAGCGGCCGTGGCGTCCTCCAGGCGGTAGAACGGCAGCCACTCGCCGGCGGGTGTCCCGCCTGTTCCCTTCTTCCCCATCCCGTCACGGCAGTTCGAACACCCTGCGGCGTGAACCTTCGTCGTTTGATGGTGGCGGCTGCGATAGACCCAATACGAAGGTGCGAGTTCAACGTCGGCGGGATCGACCACCACGCTTTCGCTGTCGGCGCCGACACGGCCTATCTGTTCGTCACGGATCGATTGTTTTCGCTCAGCGAGGAATATGTCGATCAGCGAGAGCAAATCCCCGACCTCGAATAGCCGGTTGGTGACACCCGCCGCGATTGCGGCAGGTAGCGTTTTGATCCAGGGTAATCGCTTGCCGTCTTGGTCGAACTTTCTTGGGGGTGCCTTCGCTCGCGGAATCCAGCAGTAGTTGTGATAGATGATCCACAGAGCCAAGTGGCGCTCGTGGTTGGCCAGCTTCTTCGAAAACGCGTTTGTCTTGCGGCCATAGCGGCGCACGCCCATTCGGACGTTTAGGTTCTGGCGCTCGACATAGCTGGTGTGGATGTCGCGTTCGTCGATCTCGCCCTTAACGACATCGCGCTGGGCGCCCTCGTAGCGGCTCCCCGATAGACGATTGCCGTCCTTGTCGGTTCTCGAATAGCTTTTCCGAAGAACGCCGTAGTTCACGTCTGATCCGAAAGCCCGCTCTATCGCTTCAGGGTAGGCGCCCAGGCCGTCGGTGACCATCGAGGGGCGGACGGCAAATTTACCGTCTGGCTTGCGCTTCAATTTGGACGCCACGCGCCGCATGAAGATGGTGGCGTCGTCGAGGCTCTGTTTGCCCAGGTGATAGGCGAAGATGAACTTGGTCTCGGCGCATACCGCGAGATAAGTCCAGATCGTTCCCGCCTCGTCGTTGGGAATCTTCATGTCATCGACATTGAAGCTGCGCGCGGCGACGAATGCGTGAAGCTCATCCGCTTGGGTCCTGGCGATCGTGAGATCGCCCAAACAAGCGAGATGGTCGATCGCCCAATCGCCGGCCTCTTCAAACAACTTCGCGACGGTGTTCAGACTAACGCCGAAGATACGTTCGCAGGAGCGCTGCGACATCCCTTCCAGTAGGGCGTGGAGGATAAGAGCGCGGGTCCGCGCGTTGAGTCTATTCATCCAGTGCCGTAGCTGGCCGACACCGGTCAGTCCCGAGATAGCTGTTCTTGTCCATGGCAGTTCTCCTGAGTTCGCAAGTCCCGGCTATCCGGGCGCGGCGGAGAAGCGCCATTCAGAATTTGAATTCAACTGTCAAGAGAATATAAACCATATTTTCGCGCCAATACTCTTAGAGTAGTGGCGCGAATGCAACAAAAACTGTCGTTAAATTGAGATAATTATTAAGATAAATGATCAATTATTTCGATAAATGCTCACCAAATACAGAGCAGTCGAGCAGCAGGTGTTAATGATCTGGATTGCTAGAGCCGCCGCTTAAGTAACTCAAATGCATCGACGCCTAGGGCCACCGCCAGCTTCTCGATGTTGTCGACCGAGATGTTGCGTTCCGCACGTTCGACGGCACCGACGAACGTGCGATGCAAGCCGGCTTCGTGCGCCAGCGCGTCTTGGCTGAGACGCAAATTGGCGCGGTAGCGGCGCAAGTTATCCGCCAGAATTTTCCGAAGCGCGTGTTCGCTCGCCATGCCGCAAGGCTGGCGATCCGCCGCTTTTACAGCGACACCGTTTACGTAGCATTATGGAGGGTTTGGTTAAGCTTTCAGCGGTGGCGCTTGGGCGCAACGAACTGTGAAAGGCTGAAAATGAACTCACACGCGACGTACAGTGATGACCACGAGCCTCGCCGCGTCGGCGCGGGGCTCGCGATCGGCATCTTCCTCATGCCGGTGATCTTCGCATGGTTCCTTCTGCGCACCGGCTACACCGCCGGTGCGAGGATCATTGCGTTTGGCTGGTTAGGCCTGCTCGTCGCGGTTGGTGTGCTGGGAAGCGGCGGCTCCGCACCGGCGCCGAACACCCCTGCCGTAACATCGCCTACGCCCACCGCCACGCCGGATGCCAAATGGGGCTACGGCGGCGGCACGGACGAACTGCATGGGCAGCGCGCCTACGCGATCATCCAGTCCGACGACTCCGAACGCTTCAAGGGCTCTGTGCGGTCGTCACGTCTGACCGTGACCTTGGCCGAAGTTGGCGATCAGCCGACCGTGGCGTTTCAGATGACTAAGGGCGGCACGTTCTTGTGCGGGGACGGCGACATCACGGTCAAATTCGATGATACCGCACCCGAGGCGCTGACCTGCCACTCATCGGGCTCGATGAACGGCATTGTCTTCCTAGACTACCCCAGCGCGTTCATTGAACGGATCAGCACTTCGAAACGGATGGTGATTGAACCGACCTATGTCGCGGATGGCCGCAAGCGCTTCCACTTCGAGACGGCGGGACTGAGAAAGCCAGCGGACTGGAATTAGGTCCGCTACTCGCGGCGGCTCATTTTGCGCGCGAAGGCCGCGAGTTCAGCCTTGCTCGGGCGGCGGAGTTCACGACGGAGTTCTTCCATCGCCGCTATCTCTTCAGCACTTTCCGGCTCCGAATCCCCCACAAAGAGGCGCGCGGCGCGCAAGGTCGCTGCGATCTCTTCATGTTCGTCGGTCTGCTTGCGGCGCGGCATTGGGGTCCCTGGCCCGCAACGAGCGGACCAGGGAAGCATACCACACGTCACGCGATTTGCCCCGCGTGGATGGCGCCGCACACAGCGTGACGGAGCAGCGCGGAGACTGCTCCTTCGCGCGTGATCGACGTCACACAGCGATTGCCGTCGATGGAACCAACGTAGCGCGGGGCACCGTCGTCGAACTCGCAGCCGATCGAGAGTTGCTGCGCGCCCCGGCGCAGGTGGATGATGTCGGTCCGGTGATACATGGGCGATCTCCTTGGTTTCGCCCAGGCACGCCGCCCTCCGTTGACGCGCTTATCAAGCCGCTAATTCAAACTGAGGCACCACCTTTCCGGCCCCGCCCTTGACTTCGCACCTGCAATAAACGACATAGGCCTCACGCCATCTGGCGTTATCGGTGCTCCAGCCGCGTGAGGGACCTCTTTGGTCCAGCCTGTCGAGCGCCCTGAAAGCTTCTCATCAGACCGCCCGTGTCACGCGGGGCGCTCCCCACCGACCCGCCGCCAGGCGAGCCGTGCGAGGATCGCATGCGCCGCCGCGTGGCTGACGAAAGACTCATCTTTTGACTCAATTTTCCGATCTCGGCCTCGCCAAGCCCCTGCTGAAGGCGCTGGCCGACAAGGGCTACACCACGCCCACCCCGATCCAGGCGCAAGCCATCCCGACCGTGCTGTCGGGCCGTGACCTGCTGGGCATCGCCCAGACCGGCACCGGCAAGACCGCCGCCTTCGCCCTGCCGATCCTGCACCGCCTGGCCGAGGAC
>OUNM011145135.1_pt1 | contig 11585 bp, 10 predicted proteins | sample 1769961 | NCBI WGS metagenome assembly OUNM01 (sample SAMEA3914820, study PRJEB12502) | metagenome | biome: forest; material: soil | place: USA | collected 2012-03-12 | depth 0.3 m
GCCCGAGGCCATGCCCGGCGTGCCGTCGGGGTGGCGCATCAGCCGCACCAGCAGTTCCAGCCGGCCGTCGGCGGGCAGGGAGGCGATGGAATATTCACGCGCCGCCGGGCGATCTCCGTCCGGCGCGGGCACGCCGATCTCGACGATGTCGCCGGCCGACCAGTCGGGCGTGTGGTCGATGGGTTCGAAAGCCAGATGGAAGGCCTCGCCGCCCGGGCTGCCCGAATTGAGCAGACGGCGCTCGACCAGCCGCCAGCGGTCGTAGGCCGGCGGGGTCCAGTCGGGTTCGGCGTTGGAACCGGTGACCGCATTGAGCTGATGCTGCCAGTGGCGAATGGCCTCGGGATCGGCGTCGTCGACCTCGACCAGATCGAACAGGGGCGTGGCCCCCGAGCGCATCAGCCAACCGTCCACCACATGGCCGAAGCCGCAGTAGTCCTTGTAGCTCCGATCTCCCAGAGCCAGCATGCCGTAGGTCAGGTCGGGCAGGGCGGCGTCGCGGTCGAGCATCCGGCGCACGACCCGGCCGGCGCTGTCCGGCGCATCGCCCTCGCCGGTGGTGGCCACGACGAACAGGGCGCGCTTCGCCGCCGCCAGCATGTCGAGTTCGAGGTCGGAGAAGGAGACCACGCGGGCCGCCTGACCCGCTTCTGTGAGTGCGCGGGCGGTCATCAGGGCCAGCTCCTCGGCGAAGCCCGTCTGGCTGGCGTAGGCGATCAGGGTCGCGTCCGAACCGCCCCCGCCGAAGGCCTCGGTGCGGGCGCGGTCGGCGCGGCGTGCGCGGGCGCTCGCGATGGCGACCGCCACACAGACGATCAGCCAGAGCACGACCGCGACGCCGGCCGCGATCCAGTGGACGGGATCGGTCGTCACGTCAGGTTTCCTGCGTCTCGGCGTCTTCGAGCATGGCGGCGTAGAGCGGCGTCATCCGCTCGATCGGCCCGCGCGGGGTGCGTTCGACGAAGTGGGCGGCCAGACCATAGGCCTCGGCGAACTCGGGACCGTCGTAGGGGCCCATGACGGTGAGGGCGGTGGCGAAGGCGTCGGCCTTCATCGCGGAAGGGTGGACCACGGTCACCGAGGCCAGACCGTTGTCGATCGGGCGGCCGGTGCGGCCATCGACGGTGTGGGAATAGCGGCGGCCGTCATGGCTGAAGGCCTTGCGGTAGTCGCCCGAGGTCGCGAGCGCGATATCGACCAGGGCGATCAGGGTGCGGGGCGCGGGGCTGCCCGGCGGCTGTTCGATCTCGACCCACCAGGGCTGGCCGTCGGGCTTGACGCCGGCGCCGCGCAGCTCGCCGCCGATCTCGATCAGGTGAGAGGTCGCGCCCATGGCGGTCAGGCGCTCGGACACCCGGTCCACGGCATGGCCCTTGGCGATGCCGGAAAAGTCGAGCTTCATCCCGCCGGGCTGGACGGCCGCGCGGGCGTCACGATTGAGCCTGAGCTTCTGCCAGCCGGCCAGCGCCTGGGCCGCGTCGATCTCTTCATCGGAAGGGACAGGGGCGTCGGCGGGACGCGGTCCGGGCGGGCCGAAGCCCCACAGATCAACGAGGGCGCCCAGGGTCGGATCGACCGCGCCGTTGGTGTCGTCACCCATGTCCATGGCCGCGTCGAGCAGGCTCCAGAAGGGCTGGGACAGGGCCCAGGTTCCGGCCGGCGCGCCGTTGAAGCGGCTGATCTCGCTGGACGGCTCCCACGGGCTGAAGACGGCGACGACGGCGTTCAGCTCCTGACGGATGGCGGCGTCCAGCGCGTCCTTCTCCACACCGGGAGGCGCGACGATGCGGGCCGACCAGCCGGTGCCCATGGTCTCGCCGCCCAGGCTCCAGACGACGTCACTCGGCGGCCGCGACGGCGGGGCGCTCATCGGGGGGATCAGGACGCGGTTGTCCGCACCGTCCTCTTCAGACGGCGAACCGCCGCCGATCCGGATCGGCGGCGGCGCTCCCTTTGACCCCTTGAAGGTCAGGGCAGGACTTCCACGACGGCGGTATAGGCGGCCGAGGGCGTCGGCGGACCGGCCATGCCGCGGCCTTCGCCGCCGCCGGGACCGCGACCTTCGCCGCCAGCGGGGCGCGGGCCTTCCGGACGCGGGCCTTCGCCGCCTTCACGTTGGGGCGCGCCGCCCGGACGGTTGACGGTGTTGATCCAGTACATGCCGGCCTCGGGCCAGGTGACGGAGAACTTGCCGTCGGCGCCGGTCTTGACCGCGATCTCTTCCGGGGCGTCGCGATACTTCAGACCACCGCGCGCGATGGTGACGTCGGCGCCGGCCAGCGGGGCGCCGTCCTTGAGTAGTTGGAAGGTCGCGGCCTCGCCCACGGCCAGTTCGCTCGGGTGGGTGGTCGGGACCATCTCGATGCCCTGGCCGGTCGGCTGGAACACGGTGGTGGTCGGCTCGCCCAGGGTGACGAAGGTCTCCAGACGGTTGGCGTTGATCGCCGAGACGACGTCGGTCGCGCCCTGCGGGATGTTGGCGGTCAGCTCGGTCGCCGGACCACGCCAGCGGCCGGGGGTTCCGTTGAGGATCCAGGTGGCGTTGGCGGTCTGGGACACGCTGCCGATGCGATAGGTGCCGGGTTGGGTCAGGTGGACGTCGAAGGTCGAGCGCCACTGGCCCTGCATCGGATGCTCGAGCGGCACATTGGAGCCGTCGGGCGCGGTGGCCTTGAGGTTGTCCAGGCGCATGGCGGCGTGGTCGGCGTCGAACACGCCGTTGGAGATGCCGGCGTCGAAGCCGACCCAGCCGTCCGTGCCCGACAGGACGGTGGTCGAGGGCAGGATCCAGGCGCGGTGGGCCTGGGCCGAGAGGGGGGCTGCGATGGCGGCGATCAGGGCGAAGACGGCGGCGCCGGTCTTGAAGCGGTTCATGTCTGCGACTTCCTCTTAGCGGCTGACGGCGACGGTGACGGCGCCCAGTTCGGTGGTCCCGGCGGCGCGGCCGGTGTTGGCGCCGCCCCAGCGGAAGGGCACGCGAACGACTTCACGGCCGCCCTGTTCGCGGGCCGCCTCGACGACGAGATTGTATTGGCCGGCGGCGACCCCGGCGAGGCGGGCGGCGGGGATGGTGATGGTCTGACGGCCGGGCGCGCGGGTGGCGCCGGAGACGCCGTCGGCCGGCATGTGCATGGCGCGGCCGCCCTTGCGCCACCAGGTGCGCAGGTCCTTCAGATAGTTCAGACCCTCATTGTCCGGCTTCACCTGCTCGTACCAGACGGCGACGGTGCGCACGGCGGCCTGGTCGGCGGGGTTCTCGATCCAGACGGCGACATAGGGGCGGTGATAGGCGGCGACCGTCAGGCGCGGAATCTCGATCGTCACGGTCAGGTCGGCGGCCATGGCCGGGGCGGCGACGGCGGAGGCCGCGGTGACGGCGAGGGCGGCGGCGGGCAGGAGGCGCATCGTTTCTACTCGGTCGTTCAGGGGAGGGATCAGTGGACGAAAATCAGGGCGATGATGACGGGGATCAGAAGCCCCAGACCCACGAGCGGCCAGGTCATCGGGCGGCTGCGCGAATGCAGCCACAGAAGCGTCAGGCCGGTCACCGCGAAGACGATGCAGGCGGCCGCGAAGACGTCGATGAACCAGTACCAGACCGGTCCGGTGTTCCGGCCCTTGTGCAGATCGTTGATGTAGGCGACCCAGCCTTGCGAGGTGACTTCGTGCTGGGCCTCACCGGTTGCACGGTCGATGGTCAGCCATCCGTCGCCGCCGGGCATGGCCAGGGCTACATAGACCTCGTCGGCGGTGGTCTCGGTCGGCTTGCCGGCGATATTGGCCTTGAAGGTCTCATTGGCCCAGCGGGCGATGGCGGGCGGGACCGGCTGGGTCGTCTCTTCCGGCATCTCGGCCAAACGCGCGAGAAGCGGGGCGGGCAGGGTCCCGTTGGTGTCGGTGACCACCGGGGTCGCCTTGATCTGGGGCGCGTGGTTCAGGGTGATGCCGGTCGCGGCGAACAGGATCATCCCGGCCAGGGCCAGGCCCGCCGAAATCCAGTGCCAGCTGTGCAGCTGCTTCAGCCAGAAGGCGCGCGCCTTGTTGATCGCCGGCGGTTTGGCCCGGGCGGCGTCGGCGGTCTTCTCGGGCGTTTTGGAACGCGGGTTTGCGGCGGCTTCGGTCACGGCGTGGCTGTGCCATATCTTGCGAACGATTTGCAATAGATGCGGGCGCGAAACCGATGTCGCAGGACGGTTTTCTTACCGACCGAGGCCTCACCAGCTGAGGGTGACGCCCGCGCGCAGGGTCCGGGGCGGGCCGTAGCCGGCGACGCCGTCAGCCGTCTGCGACACCTCCACATCCTCGTCGAACAGATTGTCGGCGACGGCGTAGAGGCTGACGCCGTCGCGCAGGGCGTAGTCGGCGCGGGCGTCCAGCGTCAGGGTGGCGTCCAGCGTGCGGCTGTTCAGATCGTCGTCGAAGCGGGCGCTCTCGTAGCGGGCGCGGCTGGACAGGGTCAGGCGATCCGTCGCGCGCCAGTCGATGCCGGCGGTGGCGCTCCACTCCGGCGCCTGGGCGGGGCGCAGGCCGGTCAGCTGGGCCGCCGAGGTCCCGCCGTCCATCTCCGCGTCGGTCCAGGACACGGCGGCCGTCAGGGTGACGCGGTCGAGGCGTTGTTCGGCGTTCAGCTCGACGCCCGTCGCCGTGATGGTCCCGGCATTCTGGCGCTGGCGCAGGACGCCGCCGGCCGGCACGAAGCCGCCGCGGGGCAGGGCGGCGATGATCCCCGGGCCGGTCCCGATGGTCACGTTGACGATGGCGTCCTCGATCCGGTTCCGGAACAGGGTCGCGCCGAAGGTCGTGGTCTCGCCGTTCCACGACAGGCCGGTCTCGATCCCCTGCAGCCGCTCGGGCTCCAGATCGGGGTTGGACTCGGTGATGTCGTTGCCGACCCGGAACGGGCGGTGCAGTTCGTTGATCGTCGCGGGGCGGAAGCCGGAATAGGCGGCGGCGCGCGCGGCCCAGCCGCTTCCCAGATCGCGACGCACGGCGAGGCGCGCCGAAGTCACCTCACCGGAGCGGTCGGCATAGGTCTCGTCCAGCAGGGCGGCGCCGGTCGCGCGGTCGAGCTCCAGCCGATGGCCGTCCGCGTTCTTCCACTGATCCAGCCGCAGGCCGCCCGCGACCAGCCAGGGGCCGCCCGTCCATGACCCTTCGGCATAGGCGCCAACGACGGAGGTCTCGCCCCCCGCATAGCGATCGCGGGTGAAGCGGTTGAGCGGCGCGGACCAGCTGAACCGCTCCCGGGTCTCGCCCTCGGCAGAACGGGCGTCGGCGCCCAGTTCCCACTCCAGCCGCCCGCCGAACAGGTCGAGGGCGCTCTGGCGCAGGGCGAGGTTGGCGCCCCAGCCGACAGCGGGGGTGGCGTACTGATCGTTGGCCGGGGTGGTGGTCGACCGGTCCGCCGCGACCGAGGCGGAGGCGTTGGAGAAGTCGCTTTCGCGCCGCCAGACCTGCGCCCGCCAGCCGAGACGGCCCTTCGACGGGGTGCGCGACAGGGTCGCCGAATAGCCTTGCCCGCTGGCCGAGGAGCGGGTGTTCAGCAAGCCCGACCCGCGATCCTCATCATAGGCGGAGGCGCGAAGGGAGAGGGCGGTCAGGTCGTCGAGGCTGACATCGGCGCGCAGGGCCGCGCTTTTCGTATCCAGATCCAGCGGCGTGTCGGCCGCGCCCGCTGCGGGGCCGCGCACGGGGACATAGCCGTCCGAGTGATCCAGCAGGACCGAGCCGGTGATCGCCACCCGTCCGCTCTTCAGAGTGGTCGCCGCCGCCAGCCGACGGCCGCCGTCCTCGCCGACCGAGGCGTCCAACATCCCGCCCTCGCCGTCGCGTTCACGCAGGGCGATCACCCCGGTCAGGGCGCCGGCGCCGTAAGGGCCAGCCCCGGCGCCGCGCACGATGTCGAGGCTTTCAAGGCTCTCCGGCGCGACCTGGGACCAGATCACCCAGCCCCCGAACGGATCGTTCAGCGGCACGCCGTCGAGCGTCACCAGGGTCCGTCCGGCGCCCGACGGAGCGATGGCGCGCAGGCTGATGCCTTGGGTGGTCGGATTGGCCCCGAGGCTGGAAGTACGGCGAAACAGGGAGACGGCCGGGACCGTCGCCAAGGCCTCGTCCAGACGGGTCGCCCGATCCAGCGTCGTCTGATCCAGCCGGATCACCGAAAAGGCGGCCTCGCCCGCGGCGGGGGGCAGCCGGGCGGCGGTGATCACCACCTCGGGAAGTTCGGCAGGTTCGGGCGGCGGGGGCGGGATTTGGAACATCGAGCGTTACAATACCCGACTTCGGCCCCGGTTGCGCCGCCTGTGGCTCAGGCGGCTTCAACCTGTATTTCAGCGTCATCGCGGTCGCCTGAAAGCGCCAGGCGGATGGCGTTCAGGAGGGCGTCGGCCTGGATCGGCTTCTGGGCCACCCCGTTCATCCCGGCCGCCAGATAGAGGCGCTCATCCTTCGGATCGGCGTTGGCGGTGAGGGCGAGGATGGGCAGGGTCGCCTCGGGCCCGGCCAGCGACCGGATCGCCCGCGTCGCCTCGACCCCGTCCATGACCGGCATCTTGATGTCCATCAGGACCAGATCGAACCGTTCTGTCTGGACCCGCTCGACGGCCTCCCGCCCGTTCTCTGCCGTGGCGGTGGTGCAGCCGAACAGCTCCAGCATCTTGCTCGCCACGAAGCGGTTGGTGGCGTTGTCGTCGACGATCAGGACGTGCAGGGTCTCGTGCGGCGTCGGCTCGGCGATCTTCTCGCGGCCTTCCCGCATCTCCGGGCCGGCCTCGGGCAGGGCGACGGTGAAGCGGAACCGGGCCCCGCCCTGCGGCGCGCGCTCGACGGCGATGGACCCGTGCAGCCGCTCGACGATCTGACGGCAGATGGCGAGGCCCAGGCCCGCGCCGGCGCCCTCGCGCCCCGCCTGACCGGTATTGAAGGGGTCGAAGATGGTCGCGGCCGCCGCCTCCGACACGCCCGGGCCGCTGTCGTCGACCAGGCCGGTCACGACCAGATCGCCGTCGCGCGCGGCGCTCTCGATCCGCACCTCGACCCCGCCGTCTTGCGTGAACTTCAGGGCGTTGCCGATCAGGTTGTTGAACAGCTGCTTCAGCCGCATCTCGTCGCCGACGACCCAGTCTCCGGCGGTCGTCTCGCAGACCACGGACAGGGTCAGACCCTTCTCCTCGGCGCGCGGGCTCCACAGGGCGGAAAGGTCCTCGCCAAGCCGATCCAGATGCACCGGTGCGGTCTCGAAACTCATCAGCCCGGCGTCGGCGCGCGACATGTCCAGCGCATCGGTCAGCAGGCGCAGCAGGCTCTGGCCGGAATCGAGGATGGTGCGGACATAGGGGCGCATCTTCGCCTGGGTCAGCTCGCGCTCCATCAGGGCCGCGACGCCCAGCACCCCGTTCAGGGGCGTGCGGATCTCATGGCTCATCACCGCCAGAAACTCGGACTTGGCGCGGCTCGAGGCGCGGGCCTCCTGCTCGGCCCGGCCCAGATCGCGAACGAGCGTGCTCATCTCCTCGGCGCGCTTGCGGTGGATGACGGCGCCGGCCTGCAGCACATGGACGCCCGCGCCGACCCCGACATAGCGGCCACCCGAGGTGACGATGAAGCCGTTCAGCAGGCCGCCCAGATCGGAGGCGTCGAGGCTCTGGAACAGGATGGCGGCGTCGGCCTGGGCATCGAGGATGCGGGGCCGTTCGTTCATCAGGCTGGAGGCCGGGCGGCGGGCATAGAGGGCGCGGCCGAACTCGGCGGCCATCCTCAGGGTAAAGGCGTTGCGCTCGATCAGGCCGACGGGACGGTCATCCGCATCGACGACGGCGATGACGAGGGTATTGGGTTCCGACTGAAACCGGTCGAAGATCTGCGCGCCCGGCGTGTCCGGCGACACGGCCGCCACCTTGCTGATGAAATCCCCGATCCGGGCCATACACGACTCCCCTGTTCGAGAGGCCATGTAGGGCCGAGGATTTAACGTCGGCTTTGCCGGAAATGAAGGTTTCTAGATGATGTCGTGACAGGTGTTCCGGGTCCGGAATTAAAGTCCGGCGAGCAACTCGGCCGCGAACTCCGACAGGGTGTCGTCGCGCGCGCCCATGACAATGATCCGGTCGCCGGGCTTTGCCAGTTCGATGATGCGGTCGCCGCAGGCGGCGCGGTCGTGCAGGGCCTCGGCGGTGCGGCCCAGGGCCCGGACCCCGGCGGCGATGTCCTCGGACCCCACGCTGCGGTCGGTGGTGCCGCCGTAATAGACGGGCTCGGGCATGACCAGCACGTCGTCGGGACGCATCAGGCCGGCGAAGCCCTCGATGAACTCCGACTTCATCAGCTTCAGCGGCCCGAAGCCGTGCGGCTGGAACAGGATCAGCAGACGGCCGTCGAAGGCGTGAAGTGTCTTCAGGGTCGCGGCGATCTTGTCGGGGTTGTGGGCGAAGTCGTCGATGACGGTGACGCCGTTCTTCGTGCCGACGACCTCCATCCGACGCCGGATGCCGGCGAAGGTCTCCAGCGCCTTTACCGCTTCCACCAGCGGCACGCCGAGCGCGCGCACGGCGCCGAGGGCCGCCAGCGCATTGGCGACATTGTGGGCGCCGGGGACGTTGAGCACGGCCTTCAATCGCGCCCCGCTCGACCGCTCGGCCAGATCGAAGGTCATCCCGGTCGGCAGGGGTTTCAGATCGTGGGCCGACAGGTCGGCGTCCTCATTGCCGAGGGCGAAGGTGACCACGGCATCCGCGCGACCGTCATCGACCATGGTCTGCGCGAGCGCGGCCGTCTCGACGTTGTCGAGGTTGAGCACGGCGGTCCCCCCCGCTTGGCCGGCCCGGCCGGTGAAGCCGCCGAACAGATCGCGCAGCTCCTCCATCGACTTGTGATCCAGCGAGATGTTGGAGACCACGGCGACGGTCGGGTCATAGCGGGCGATGGAGCCGTCCGACTCGTCCACCTCGGCGACGAACAGGTCCGGGCCGCCGATCAGGGCGCTGGCGAAGGGGTGGGCGGTGTCAGCGAAATTCTTCATCACCGCGCCGTTCATCACCGTGGGCGCGCGGCCGGCCGAATGCAGGATCCAGGCGACCATGCCGGTGATAGTCGACTTGCCGCTGGTGCCTGCGACGCCCACCGAGGTGTCGGCGGCGTTGAACAGTTCGCTCAGCAGTTGGGGTCGGGTCTTGATGGTCGCGCCGACGCGTTTGGCGGCGCCGATGTCGGGCACGGTGTCCTCAACGGCGCCGGTCGCCACCACAATCTGTTCGGCCCGCGTGACGCCCGATCCGTCCTGCGGGTGCAGGGTCACGCCATGGGCGCGCAGCCAGTCGAACTTGGCGGGGGTGCGGCCCTGATCCAGCGCCCGGTCCGAGCCCTCGATGGCGTTCCCCTGCGCCTGGACGATCATGGCCAGCGGCAGCATGCCGGAGCCGCCGATTCCGCAGAAGAAGTAGGAGACGTCTTGGGTCATCAGGTCTTAGAACAGGACTTGGCCGCAAACCGCCAGCGGGTTTGCGGCCGGAATGAGTTTTCGGAGGCTTCGTGAAGCTTGAAATCGATCCGGGCAAGACCGCCCTCGTCCTCATCGACCTTCAGGCCGGGATCCTCGCCAATACCCTGGCGCCCTATGACAGCGAGACGGTGGTCGCCAATGGCCTGACGCTGGCCCGGGCGGTCAGGGCGGCGGGCGGCGTGGTGGTGGCGGTCAACGTCAGCTTCGGCCCCGGCCGGATCAACGGGCCGCAGGGGTTGATCGACAATCCGGTCTCCACCGACCCGGTCCCCGCGAACTATGCGGAGATCGTCCCCGAGCTTCTGGCCCTGGCCGACATCGTGATCACCAAGCGCCAGTGGGGCGCCCTGCACGGCACGGAGCTCGACACCCTGCTGCGTCGACGCGGCATCGATACGGTCGTCGTCGGCGGCATCGCCACCAACTTCGGCGTCGAGTCGACCGTGCGCGAGGGCTGGTCGCACGGCTATTCGATGATCGTCGCCGAGGACGCCTCGACCACCTTCTCGGCCGCCATGCAGGACTTCCCGATGAAGCTGGTCTTCCCCCGCATCGCCCGGGTGCGGTCGGTGGCGGAGATCGTCGGGGCGCTGGGAGGATGACCATGCCGTCTCTCAAGACTTTCGGCGCCAACGTCATGGACATCCTTTTCGGGAGCCGGGGCACGCCGGAAGAATTGGCGTTGGCCGAGGCGGCTCGTCCGCCCCGCCTGCTGAACCGCGTCTATGGGGTCCTTTTGCTGATTTCGACCTTTCGGGTTCTGTTCAGCTCGTGCTCCAACTTCGGCTGGCTGCCCTTCAATCCGCCGCTGTTCGATCCGACCTTCTGGTCCTGGGCTCTGCTCGGAAACATCGTGCTCCGGTTCGGCTGGGAACAGGTCGAGAAGCACTACCAACGTCGCGCCAAAGCCCGGATGACCCCCGCCCCATGATGGCCAATACCTTCAAGATCGGCGTCGTCTGCGTCAGCTCCCGTTTCGCAAAGGAGCGGGCCGAGCAGGTCGAGGCCTGGATGGCTGAACACCATCCCGAGGGCGACATCGCCGTCACCTTCCATCCCGCCTGCTTCATGAAGCACGGCCATTTCGCCGGCGACGACCGGGCCCGCGCCGACGCCTTCGTCGAATACGCCAACGACCCGCGCTTCGACGCCATCTGGTTCGCGCGCGGCGGATACGGCTCCTGCCGCATCGTCGAGGACGTCATCCCGCGCCTGAACGACGTGGCGCGGACCAAGCGCTACATGGGCTATTCCGACGTCGGGACCCTGCTGGCGGGGATGTACAAGGCGGGGTTCAAGCATCTGGCCCACGGGCCCATGGCCTCGGACTCGGTGCGCCACGACGCCACCGCCGAGCGCGCCCTGGCCTGGCTGGTCAGGGGCGACGAGCGGGGGCTGGAGCCGTCGCTGGCCATCGACAAAAAGAAGGCCGTCGCCTTCAATCTGACCATCATCGACCAGCTGGTGGGCACGCCGCTGGAGCCCGACCTGACCGACCACGTCCTGATGATCGAGGAGGTGTCCGAGGCGCTGTATCGCGTCGACCGGATGATGTTCCACCTGACCAGCCAGGCCTCGATCCGCAAGGTCGCGGGCATCCGGCTGGGCCGGGTCTCGGACGTGACGCCCAACGACCCTGACTTCGGCCTGACGGCGGAGGAGATCGTCCGCTACTGGTGCCGGCGGTCCGGCATCCCCTTCCTCGGCAAGGCGGACATCGGGCACGACGGCGACAACAAGGTTGTGCCGTTCGGTTAAGTCTCGCGTCGCAAGGGATAATGATGCGCGACGGACACGCCGGACCCTCATCATTAACGGCTGTTAAGAAACATCTATCGACACCGGCGAATTGTCAGGGCCTGATGCGGGCGATGGAGCCGTTTGGCGCACCACTGTTGACGGCCTGGGCGCGCGCCGCCGCCGTCGGCGCGGTGTGGCTGGTCGTCTCGGGTTTTACGGCAGGTCCGGAGATGGCGTCGGGGGGCGCCGCTTCGGTCCCGGGGATAGGGGCTGTCGAGAGCCGGAGCTTCATCACCAGCGACGGGGCTCGCCTTCATTATCTGGAGGCGGGCCCCCGACCTGACAC
>OUNM010957370.1_pt1 | contig 11582 bp, 7 predicted proteins | sample 1769961 | NCBI WGS metagenome assembly OUNM01 (sample SAMEA3914820, study PRJEB12502) | metagenome | biome: forest; material: soil | place: USA | collected 2012-03-12 | depth 0.3 m
ACCTGGCCCTCGACGTACAGCTTGTGCAGGATGTCGAGGGCGGTGATGGCCGCGACGTTGCCGGCTCCGAGGACCAGGGCGACCCCGGGCGCACCGGCCGCGCCGCGGTACTCACCGGCCGCCCGTTCGCGAGCCTGCTCCGGCGTGACGCCGGCACGTGCCCAGACCTGGGCGTGGAAGCCGTTGAGCAGGAGCACGTCCCAGCCGGTGGCGGGGAAGACCTCGACGACTGTCCGGCCGTCGCACTCGCGCACAGCCTTGTCGGGCACCGGTGACTTGCCGGCGGCGAGCCGGCGCAGGACGTGCAGGAGGGCCCCGGTGTTCTGCGCCAGGGCCCACGGGCCTCCGACCCAGTCCTCGGCGCTCCACGGCGAGGAGGAGTCGAAGCCCTTGGCCCGAGAGCCCGCGTCGGCCATCGACTCGGCGGCCGCGGCGATCCTCGGCATCATCCGTTCCAGGAGTGCGATCCGTTCGGTCAACGGAGTCGCGGTCCAGGACGGGGCGTGGGCGGAGAGCTCGAGGACGGTGCGGTCCAAGGTGAACGTGTCGAGGGTGCTGGCGGTCATCGCTGGGTCCTTCGTTGGTCGTGAGGCTGGAGTGGGAGGCCCGGTGGCCGGCCCGCGTGTGGGCCGACCACCGGGCGTTGCTGGTCAGCCGAGTTCGGCGAGCACCTCGGCGGCGGCACGGTGACCGGAACGCACGGCGCCGTCCATGTAGCCGTTCCAGACGTCAGAGGTCTCGCTGCCGGCCCAGTGGATCCGGCCGACCGGCGCGGCAAGCGCCTTGCCGTACTCGGTCCAGACGCCGCCCCCGAGACGGCCTCCGTAGCAGCCGCGGGTGAACTCCTCCGCCGACCAGTCCTTCTCGAGGACGTCGAACGGCTCGGCGGCCCGGGGACCGAAGAACTTGACCAGGGCGCCGATGACCAGGCTGCGTCGTTCGTCGACGGTGAGCTGGCCTGCCTCGCGGGCGTGGGCGCCCTCGAGGAACCCGACCAGGACTCCGCACGAGGCGTCGGCCGGGGAGTTGTCGAGGACGACGTTGAACGCCTCGTCCATGCTCAGGGCGAACCCGCTGAGGCCGTCCTCACGCCAGAACGGCGTCTCGTAGGCGACCTGGACCTTGATCACCGAACCGGCGGGGATCTGCTGGGTGAGCCCGTCGCGCAACGACGGCATCGCAGGCACGTAGCGCAGCCGGCCGGCCAGGGTCGGCGGAACGGCGACGACCACGCGCTCGGCGGAGACCTCGCCACCCTCGTAGGCGACGACGACGCCCTGGTCGTCCTGGGTGATCGTGCGCACGACCGCGTTGAGCCGGACACGGTCACCGAGGTCCTCGGCCATCCGCTCCGAGATGCGGTGGGTGCCGCCGACGACGCGCGACTCCTGGGCGCCGCCGGTGGTGGCGACCAGGCTGGCCAGGCCGTTGCCGGACTTCACGTAGAACAGGAAGTGCAGCAGCGACATCATCGGAGCCTCGGCGCTGAACAGTGCGGGCACCAGCAGTCGGAAGAACCGCAGGGCGAGTGCGTCGCTGCTGTTGGCGGAGAACCAGGAGTCCAGGGTCTGCGCGTCGAGCTCCGCCGCCTGCGGGGCCTCCCACGGCGCGTCGAGCGGCACCGTGGCAGCGAGGGTCTCGATCTCCTCCCAGAGGCGGCCGACCTCCATCGCCGTCTCCTCAGGCAGCCCGAAGCTCTCGTCGGCGTACCGGGAGACCTTTCCGTCGAAGTGCGTGACGGCGTCGCCCTCGTCGTAGCTCGCGAAGGTCTCCAGGCCGAGCTCCTTGATCAGCTCGAGCACCGCGTCCTGGGTGGGCCCGACCCACTGGCCGCCCATTTCCAGCGGCACTCCGTTGCTGAGCGTGTCCCCGTGGTTGCGGCCGGCGACACGGTCCCGCGCCTCGAGGACCCGGACCGACTTGCCGGCCTCGGTCAGCTTGCGGGCCGTGGTCAGGCCAGCGAGCCCGGCACCCACGATGACGACATCGACGTGTTCCATGATTTCTCCAAAGTTGTACGGACGTCCGACTTTTTAAGACTGTAGTCCGGGTCACAACCAGAGACAAGAGAGATGGACGGAAATCGCCCGCGCACCGGAGTGCGCGGGCGAGCGTCCGTCAGGCGCGTGCCGGCCCTAGGCCGGGTGTGCAGGTCGCGCGCCTGCGATGTGCACGAGCATCTCGATCACGACGTCCAGGTCGCGCCGGGAGCGGGAGGCGTCCGGGTCGCAGACGCGTTGCAGGATCAGCCCGTCGATGCTCGCCACCAGGACGCGCGCCAACGACTCGAACGGGATGGCGCAGGTCTCGCCGGCCCGGTTCGCGGCTTCCTGGCACCAGGCCGCGACGATCCGGCAGTACCGGTCGTACTGCCAGCGGGCCAGGCTCTCCAGGCCGGCGGTGCGGAGCGAGTACGCGGTCAGCTCGTACTGCATGAGCTGGAGGTTCGGGTGCCCCTCGACGAGCTGGGACCAGAAGTCCTCGATGCCGCGCCGGATGGCGTAGCCGAGTCCCTTGTCGACGTTGGCGGCGCCGTTCAGGACCTCCGCGATCTCGTCCACGACGTCCTCGATCACTGCCTTGAGCAGCAGCTCCTTGGAGGGGAACACGTAGTGCAGCGTGCCGAGCGGTACCCCCGCCTCCGCTGCCACCGCCCGGAGCGTCGCCGAGGCCACGCCGTCACGGGCCAGCACCTCTCGCGCAGCGGCGACCAGCTGGCCACTGCGCTCGGCTGCCTTGACGTAGGCCATGGGTCCTCCAGTTGCGGTCCGTCGATGGCGAAATCTTCGCACAGCCCTTGTCAGAGATCTGGATCACACGTACGGTCCATCTCTAAGTCGGTCGTACGACCGACTCTAGCCTCAGATCGAAAGGGAGCCCGATGTCGACAGTCGACACGAGCCAGCACTCCGAGCGGCCCACCCGCGGCACCATGAGCACCGCGGACATCGTCTTCTTCGTCCTGGCCGGTGTGGCGCCGATGGGCGTCGTCGTCGCCCTGCTGGTGCTCGCCATCGCGCTGGGCAACGGTGCCGGCGTTCCCGGGACCTACCTGATCGCGGGCGGAGTCCTGTCACTCTTCGCGGTCGGCTACGTCCGGATGAGCCGGCGCGTCACCAATGTCGGCGGCTTCTACACCTACGCGCGCCTGGGACTGGGCCGCCGGATGGGCGGCGCGACGGCGTACGTCGCCCTGGTCGCCTACAACGCGGCCACCGTCGGCATCTTCGGGACGCTCGCCTACTTCCTGCGACTGCTCGGGATCGAGTTCGGGCTCGACCTGCCGTGGCAAGCGTGGGCCGTCTTCGCCTTCGTCGTGGTCGGGGCGCTGTCCTACTTCGAGGTGACCATGAGTGCCAAGGTCCTCGGTGTCGCACTCGCCGCCGAGGTGCTCAGCCTGCTCGCCTTCGACATCGGGATCCTGCTCGACCAAGGCTTCCACGGCTTCTCGCTCGACGTGTTCCGTCCGTCGAACGTCTTCTCCAGCGGGTTCGGCGTGACCTTGATGCTCGCTCTCGGCTCCTTCGTGGGGTTCGAAGCGACCTCGCTCTACGGTGAGGAGAGCCGCGAACCGCGTCGCTCGGTCCCCCGCGCCACCTACATCTCGCTCGCGCTGATCACCGGCTTCTACCTGCTCACCTCCTGGGCGGCGATCACGGCGTCCGGTGTGGACAACGCGCAGGGGGCGGCACAGGCGGACCCGTCCGGCTTCATCTTCGGGCTGAACCAGAAGTACGTCGGGTCCGCGGCCACGGACGTGATGGAGATTCTCGTCGTGACCAGCCTGTTCGCTGCGTTCCTGGCCTTCCACTGCAACACCGCGCGCTACCACCTGGCGCTCGCGCGTGACGGGCTGTTGCCGAGGTCGCTCGCCCGTCTGCACCCGAAGCACGGCTCGCCGGTGAACGCCAGCGCCGCTCAGCTCGGCCTGCTCGCGCTCCTGGTGATCGGCTTCGCCGCCGTCGGCCAGGACCCGTACCTCGGCATGGGGATCAGCCTCTACGGCGTCGGCGTCCTCGGCATCGTGCTGCTCCAGGCCATCGCGAGCGTGGCGATCGTCGCGTTCTTCCTCCGCCACCGGCGCGAGGAGTCCCTGTGGGGCGCCATCATCGCGCCGGCGCTGGGCGGACTCGGCCTTGTCGTCGGTCTCGTCTTCATGGTGCTCAACTACGAGACGCTCACCGGCAGCACCCTGACCTGGGTCAACGCGATGCCGCTGGCGCTGGCGCTGGCGGCGCTCGTCGGCTACCTGGTTGGCGGGCGCGAGATCGCGGGTGCGGTCGAGAATCCGGTGGACGTAAGTGTGGCGCCCGCCTAGGCGCACGGCCAGGCACAGCTCGCGACGATCGAACCGACGTCCTTCTGCTCGATGGAAGCACCAGAGCCTCCCCGGCTCGCCGGGGAGGCTCTGGATCAAGAGGGCTGGAGCCGCTGGGTTTCGAGACGGTCGCTGCGCGACCTCCTCGACCAACGACTCTGGCGTGGTGGTGGAGCTGGCGGGAATCGAACCCGCGTCCTCGAGCGCCGTACCAGGTCTTCTCCGGGTGCAGTCCGCGGTATGCGCTTTTCTCGGCCCCGGTGCTTGCACGGACACGTGCACCGACGGGCTCAGCCGGGATTAAGTCCCGATCAACCCTCCCCGCGGAAGTTGATCAGCAAGCCTTCTAGATGAGGCCAGGATCCGGGACGAAGGCAGGTGCCCGGTCTGACCCTTCGATCACTGCTCAGGCAGCGAGAGCGAAGTCGTTGCGATTGGTGTTGGCAACTATGGGTTTCCAGCGAACGTTTACGAGATGACGCTGGCTTCTCGACCCGCTTCTCCTGGGACAAACGTCCCTAGTCGAAACCAATCAGCCCCTCTTGAGTTGTGCTCGGTCAGTCTACGGGCACAACGGTCCAGACCTCGAACGGATTCCCCGCCATCTTCCGGTCACTTCCTGGGCTCATCCCCGCAGCGCCGGCGACGAGCACGACGGCTTCGGCACCGCGAACACGTCGACGCCCGCGACGTTGAGCCCGAGCAGGTCGCTGATCGGGCCGAGCACGAGCTGGTTGACCAGGGCCAGCACGGGGTTGAGCACCGGGACCACCACCAGGTTCACCACCGACTCGAGCACCCAGCCCAGGCCGATGCCCAGGGGCAGCGAGCCGAGCAGCGTGGTCTGCAGGTTGTCGACCTTCAGCGAGGTCAGCACCAGGCCCGAGCCCGAGCTGACCGGGGTGTCGTAGCTCCCCGGCGGCACGTTGATCTGCAGGTGGGTGCGGGTCGGCGCGGCGGTCGTCCCGACGTTCCCGGCGATGTCGACGAGCGAGAGACCGAGCGCCTTGAGCTGGGCGAAGAGGCCGACGTCCAGCTGGGCCAGCGAGGACGCCACCGACACCCCGATGCCCTCTGCGACCGCCCCTCCGCAGGAGACCTGGTCGAGCGTGACCGTCCCCTCGGCGAGCTCGACGTTGAGCGTGATCTTCGCGCCCAGGCCCAGGAGCCCGATCAGGTCGAGACCCGGTACGCCGATCTCGACGTGCAGCGTGACCTGCGCGGTGTGCTGGCTGGTACCGACCGGACCGCAGGTCATCACCGGCGCCTGGACGATCTTGAGGGCCGCCGTCACCCCGGCCAGCCCGGGGATCCCGACGGTGAGGTTCGGGACGGCGAGAGCATTCGTCCCGTTGGCCAGCAGCGCGGAGCCGGCGACGAGGTCGAGCAGGTTGACGCTGGTACTCAGCGCCGCGGCCGGCGCGTCCTGCAGCGCCAGCAGCTTGCCCAGGTTGATCGGGGGCAGGCTGCCGAGGTTGAGCTGGGCGAGCTTGTTGAGCAGCGCGATGTTCGCCGTGTCGCCGTGCTCCTGGGTGAGCACGTGGGCCATGGCCAGGTACAGCCGGCCCAGGCTGAGGTTGTTCAGCCCGGCCAGCTCCGCCGGGGTCGCGACTCCGAGCTCGGTGGCGAGGCCGAGCAGGCTGATGCTCGCGTTCGCGAGGCCGGTGTAGGTCAGCACCCCGACGCCGAGGGCGTCACCGACGAGCAGGTTGAGCAGCGCGGAGCTGGACGAGTTCAACCGGAGGGCGTAGGACCCGATCTTGAAGCAGGCCGTCGCGTCGGAGACGGCCACCGAGGACCGGACCGCGGCCCCGCTGCCGGGATGCATCGCGAACTGCACGGTCGTCCGCGCGGTCACCATGACGGCGTTCGGCACCTGGGTGCCGGTCACCGGCTTGAACGCGGAGAGGGGCGCTGTCGGCTGGTAGTCGGCGGTCGCGACCGTGCCGAGCTGCACGGAGATCGTGGCGCCGGGCTTGTTCCGGGCCGCGCTGCTGAGCGCCGCCGCCTGCACCGACGGCAGGAGCTGCGCCGCCGTGCGGCCGTCGATCAGCCGAGCGGTGTCGAGCGCGACCACGTCGGCGACCGACTGCATGTCGCTGCGCGCAACTCGCTGCACCCCGATGTCGACGGTGAGTGCCGCGAGCGGGACGAGGAGGAGGCAGACGACCAGGGCGACCACCACGGCAACCACGCCGTCCTCAAGGTCCTTGCCACGACGTCTCGGAGACCACACGCGCATCAACCTCTCCCCCATGCCCCATTCACCCCATATGTCCCAAGCGAAAAGAGTAGGGACTGGAACGTGTTCTCGGGTGGGAAACGCCGGAACTGCCCGGCATCGCCGGGATGCCTGGCGTCCGGGGCAAGGTCGGCCCCGAGCCCGGGTCAGGCCTGGCCGGCGACCTCTTCGAGGTACTCCTGCTCGGCGGCCTGCTCGGCCAGCTCCTTGTGGTGGCGCACCGCCTCGACGCTGGGGAGCAGCAGGCTGGCCACTGCGCCGGTCGCCAGGCCGAGCGCCGGAACCCAGAGCGCAGCGAGTACGCCGGCACGCCAGTCGGCCGGCAACGGCAGCCCGTCGCCGATCACCCCGAAGAAGACCACGCCGACGACGGCGAGCAGCAGCGCGCCGCCGACCTGCTGGAAGGTGCCGAGCACGCCCGAGGCGGCGCCCGCGTCGCGGACGTCGGTGTTGGCCAGGGCGACGTCGATGAGCGGGATCGCGGCACCCGCGAGGCCGGCACCACCCAACGCCATCGGCCCGATCAGGTCGCTCTTGGTCAGGGCGTCGCCGTGGTGCGCGATGGTCTGCGCGGTCCAGGCGACGGCAGCCGTGAACCCGACGAGACCGGTCGTGACCAGGCGCTTGCCGAGCCGGTCGACCAGCGGCACGCACGCGACGCTCGCGAAGAAGGCACCGAGGCTGAACGGCAACGTCGCCAGCGCGGCGTTGATCGCGCTGAAGCCGAGCCCGATCTGCAGGTAGAGGATGACGACGAAGAAGTACGCGCCGATCGAGCCGAAGAACGCCAGCGAGGTGAACGTGCCCGCGGCGAAGCCACGGTCGCGGAACAGGCTCGGCGGCACCAGCGGCAGGCCGCCCTGGCGCTCGAGGCGACGCTGGTAGAGCACGAACACGACGGCCAGCACGACCGCCAGGCCGAGCAGGCCCCAGATCCACCAGGCCCAGCCCTGCGGCCGGCCCTCGATCAGCGCGAAGGAGGTCAGGAACAGCGCGGTCGAGCTGAGCAGCACGCCGGGGATGTCGAGGCTGGTGCGGTGCGACGAGCGCGTCTCGGGGATCAGGAAGTAGCCGCCGATGACCAGCAGGATCCCGATCGGGATGTTGATGACGAAGATGCTCCGCCACTCCAGGCCGGCGACGTCGTGGGTGACCAGGATGCCGCCGAGCAGCGGTCCGGCGACGGCGGCGAACCCGGTGATCGCACCGTAGGCACCGAGCACCGGCGCCCGGTCCTTCGGGCTGTAGAGCACCTGCACGATCGAGAGCACCTGCGGCACCATCGTCGCGGCGAAGAACCCCTGCACGAAGCGCGACAGCACGAGTACCTCGGCCGTCGGCGCGAACGACGCCAGCGCCGAGGCGACGGTGAAGCCCAGGACGCCGATCAGGAAGATCTTCTTGCGCCCGTAGAGGTCGCCCAGGCGGCCGGCCGTGATCAGCACGGTGGCGAAGGCCAGGACGTAGCCCGAGACGATCCACTCCAGCTGGGACGGCGTGGCGTCCAGGTCGGTCTGGATCGACGGCAGCGCGACGTTGACGATCGTGGTGTCCAGCAGGTCCATGAACGTCGCCACGAACAGGACCAGGACGGCGACGGTCCGGACGCGACCGGTGGGGAGGGCTTGAGTCGGCACGACGAGTTTCTAGCAGGGACCGGGGACAGTCCGGTGGGCGGGTCAGCCCGCCAGGTGTCCCTGGTCGACCGGCTGGATCGTCCCGTGCACGGCGGCGGCGTCGTCGGAGGCGAGGAACGCGATCACCGCGGCCACGGCGTCGGCGTCCATCAGGCCGCGATTCGCCGAGACCCGCATGATCAGGTCCCAGTCGGCCCCCTCGGGCACCTCGATGGTCGTCACCTGCGGCGTGTTCATGCCGCCGGGGCAGACGCAGTTCACCCGCAGCGGCGCGTTCAGGTACTCGATCGCGAGCGCCTTGGTGAGGCCGACGACCCCGTGCTTGGAGGCCGTGTACGCCGCCGAGTACGCCTCGCCCATCAGTCCGGCCACCGAGGCCACGTTGACGATGTTGCCGCCGACCTCCAGCAGGTGCGGGATCGCCGCCTGCGCGACGAAGAACGCCCCGCTCAGGTTCAGCGCGACGTCGTGGGCCCACTGCTCCTCGGTCACCTCGGTGGTGATCCGGAAGTCGTGCCGGCCCGCGTTGTTCACGACGACGTCGAGGCGACCGAACGCCTCGACCGCACCCGCGACCGCGGCCCGGCAGTCCGCGGCGGCGGTGATGTCGTGCGAGCCGAAGACCACCTCGCCCGGCAGGTCGGCGCAGGAGGCGGCCACCTCGGCCAGCAGGTCGGCGTTGCGGGAGGCGGCGTACACCCGGCCCCCGGCAGCTGCGAAGCGGCGTACGGTCGCGGCTCCGAGGCCCGAGGACGCGCCGGTGACGAGGATCGAGCGGCCGGCGAAGACGTCCGGACGCAGGGCAGGGGTGAGGGTCATCGTTGCTCCGGTCTGTCGGGGTGCTGGGGACAGCAAACCGGTGCCGCCGGGGTCGCGTCCGGGAAAACCGGATCCCGGACACACTCGTGCCCCGGTGCGGGCACCGGGGCACGAGTCGTCTCAGAGGATCAGCGCGAGGATCAGGCCGCGGGCATCAGCACCGTGTCGACGACGTACACGGTCGCGTTCGAGGTCGGGATGTTGCCGCAGATGACCGACGCCGGACCACCGGTGGTGTCGACCTTGTAGGCGTCACCGGAACCGGTGACCGTCACCGTGTCGCCGGCGAGCGTCTTGTGCTGACCGGCGAGCTGGTCCGGCGAGAGCCGGCCCGCGATCACGTGGTGGGTCAGGATCTTGGTCAGCGTCGGCTTGTCCGCCAGCACCTGCTGCAGGGTCGCGGCCGGGATCTTCGCGAAGGCGTCGTCGGTCGGCGCGAAGACGGTGATGCCCTCGGCGGAGTTCAGGGTGTCGCCGAGCCCGGCCTTGGTGACCGCGGCGACCAGGGTCTTCAGCAGCGGGTTGTTGCTGGCGGCGGTGGCGACCGGATCGGTCGACATGCCGTCGAACGAGCCCTTGCCCGAGGTCGGGATCGCGGCGCAGCCCGCACCGAAGGTGTCGGCACCGGCGTTGGTCATCGACGAGTTGCTGGCGTCCGAGGTGGGGTCGGACGACGCCTTGGTGTCCGAGGAGTCGTCGTTGCCGCAGGCCGCGAGACCCAGGGAGAGCACGAGCGACACCGTGGCGAGGGCGCCGGTGCGACGCAGCGTGGAGTTCATGGTGTGACCTTTCGACAGGAGTGTGGGTTCTTCGTGGAGGTGCTGACGGGGGTTCGCCACCGGTCACCGAACGGATTGGTCGCGCGAGAAAACCCTTGCGGGCAGGGCGAAAAGCCGCGGCGCCAGCGCCTGAGGCAATCCGACGGGCCGGAGGCGACGAACTCCTGGCACTCCCCTACGGAAGGACCCGCGTGATGTTGACCCTGGCGCTCATCGGACTGGTGGGCGGGCTGATCACCGGCGTCTCCCCCTGCGTGCTGCCCATGCTCCCGATCATCTTCTTCGCCGGGACCACCGGCGACGAGAAGCCCGCAGCGGTGATCGAGGAGGAGCTGCGGCGTGCCTCGGCAACCGCCGGCGCGACCGGTGGCGTGACCACCGTCGAGGTGACGGGAGTCCGGGCCAAACCGCGCCGGCGCTACTTCGAGCGGCGGCCGCTGCTCATCATCGCCGGCCTGGTGACCAGCTTCAGCGTCTTCACCCTCCTCGGCTCAGCCCTGCTCTCGGCGCTGGGCCTGCCCGACGACCTGCTGCGCTGGACCGGTCTCGTCGTCCTCGCCGTGGTCGGGCTCGGGATGATCTACGAGCCGCTCGGGCACCTCATCGAAAAGCCCTTCTACCGGCTGCCGAAGGTGTCCGGCGGAGAGAGCGGGGCGTTCGTCCTGGGCCTCGGGCTCGGCACCCTGTACGTGCCGTGCGCCGGTCCGATCCTGGCCTCCATCACCGTGGCCGGCGCGACCGGCCAGATCGGCTGGCGCACCGTCGTGCTGACGATCTCGTTCGCCGTCGGTGCCGCGCTGCCGCTCCTCGTCTTCGCCCAGGCGGGCTCCAACATCCGCGCCCGGATCGGCGCCTACCGCAAGCGGGCCCGGACCCTCCGGGTCGTCGGCGGCGCGGTCATGCTCGCCCTCGCGGTCCTGCTCGCGTTCAACGTCACCGACGCGTTGCAGCGGGCGGTGCCGGCGTACACGGGTGGGCTGGAGAAGAAGCTCGCCAGCTCCGACGCCGTCCAGGGTGCGCTGACCCCGTTCTCGACCACCGAGAACAAGGAGCTCGCGAAGTGCCGGCCGGGCAGCGCGAAGCTCGCCTCCTGCGGTACGGCGCCCGCGCTGCGCGGCACCGGGAAGTGGTTCAACACCCCGGGCGGTTCCGGGCTGAGTCTCGCCGGCCTGAAGGGCAAGGTCGTGCTGCTCGACTTCTTCGCCTACTCCTGCATCAACTGCCAGCGCGACGAACCGCACCTCGCCGACTGGTACGACCGCTACCAGGACCAGGGCCTGCAGGTGATCGGGATCCACGCCCCCGAGTTCGCGTTCGAGAAGAGCGCCGGCAACCTGAAGTCGGCGATCGACAAGGAGAACATCGCCTACCCGGTGGTGCAGGACAACGACCTGGCCACCTGGACGGCGTACCGCAACCGCTACTGGCCGGCCAAGTACCTGATCGACGCCACCGGCACCGTCCGGGCGATCAAGTTCGGCGAAGGCGACTACGCCCAGACCGAGAGCCTGATCCGTGCGCTGCTCAAGGAGCGCGACCCCGGGGCAGCACTGCCGAAGGCCGTCGAGAGCAAGACCACCGACCAGCCCGACCTGGTCGCCGACCGCACCCCGGAGCTGTACCTGTCGGCGTACCAGAGCGCCGGGTACGCCGGCACCCCGCGGATCGGCAAGACGATCACCCGGTACACGCTCAACACCGACCAGCCCGTCGACACCTACAGCTACGGCGGGACCTGGCGACCTGAGGACCAGTCCTTCGCCTCCACCGGCGACTCGCGGATCCGG
>OUNM010531113.1_pt1 | contig 11575 bp, 17 predicted proteins | sample 1769961 | NCBI WGS metagenome assembly OUNM01 (sample SAMEA3914820, study PRJEB12502) | metagenome | biome: forest; material: soil | place: USA | collected 2012-03-12 | depth 0.3 m
AGGCGGGTCCCTTCCCTCCATTCTCCGCCGCCAACCGGGAGGTTGGCCTTGTTAGTCCAGAGCGCCGGGCTTCCCATGATCTCGCAGACCCTCCACACCTGGTCGACCTCGTTTCCACCGGGGAAAAGAGGCTTCAGGGTGGCGACCTCGACGGCCATGGCACCAACGGCCCAGATATCGACGGGTGCCGAGTACTCGCCGGCCCTCAGCAGCACTTCCGGCGCACGGTACCAGCGCGTCGAGACGTAGGTGGTGTAGGGCAGTTTCGAATGCGTCTCCCGCGCCAGGCCAAAGTCGGCAATCTTCACGGTGTAGGTCGGCGGCGTCGAAGGGGGCGTCACCATGGCCGAGTACCGCCTAAAGGAGTTGGTGTAGTCGGAGTGTGATGATGTCGAGACGAGGATGTTCTCGGGCTTGATGTCGCGGTGGAAGAAGCTGTGGGCGTGGATGTGCTCGAGGCCCTGCATGATCTGGAACAGGATGCTCTTGACGCTGCCGTTGTCCAGGCACTTGTGGTCCCTCGCCTTCATGAGCTGGTACAGGTTGCCCTCCATGTACTCCATGCAGATGTGGAGCTTCTTGCTAAACGGGTCAAGGAAGATGTCGAGCGCCGGCACCAGGTGGGGATGGATGGGCAGCGTCCGGAGGAAGACCACTTCCCTCAGTTCCGCGCATGCTGTGAACGAGTCAAACGTCTTCTTCATGGTCTTGATGGCAATCTGGAGTGGTGGACGGTCAGCAGACAGGTACACGCTAGTTCTTCGATCAGCCACAACATACCACGGTGCCGCGGCGGGCAACATTGGCGCCAGCACTCCGCACCCGGGCCAGAACCACGCTGCCGAAGCTGCCGTCGCCAATCTCCTTCAGCACCTCGAACCTGTCCTCGAGCGCCATCCCGTTGATGACCTGGGTGGACCCTCGACGGGTCAAGTCGTGTGTTGCTGTCATCTTGCCCAAAATATGTGAAAACCTGGAGCTTGAGTCGAGTCGCGAGTCGCAATCGAGCGAATCCGTCGTCGGTCAAGTCGCCGGGACCAACGAGTGGGCGACAGACGGGCTTCCAAAAGCAAGCTCACCCCCCTCCAAGACAGAGCCACCCGCTGGCTGTTACCGGGGCATTCAAGGACGACGAGGTGGCGGCCAAAAGAAACGAAACTGTAGTTTTCCTTCTCGAGAGCAGAGGTGTCGGGAGATGTCGAGAGGGCGTCGGCGTGGAGAGCGCGGTCGCACGAGTTCGGAGGACCGTCGTGGGTGATCAGCAGCGAGCGATCAAAGCGTCGCGAAGGGGCAAAGAGCGAAAATAGTTGGAGAAGAAGGTCTAAAGGAGTGGACGAGAGGATCCTCGGAAAAGAGCGACATGAAATGACTTGCAGCAGCGACGAAAAAAGGAGGTTGAGGTGGTGGCAGGGTTTTGGGGACGAGGACGAGGGACCGAGGCCAGGATCTTGGGTGTGCGCGCGTTGCGTTGCGGGTAGGTGGAACGACAGCGGCGGCCAGGACAGGGCCTCTGGGGGGGAAAACGGAGCCGTGTCGAGGGACGAGGGAGTCAGGGTCGAGGGCCTGTGTAACCGCAAGGCCCAGCTAGCGCGAACCGAAGCAACGGGTGCCAGGAAAGATGGAAATTGGCCTTCCACGAAGACGGAAATGCCCACTTCACAGCGTTTTCCCGCCGAAGGAAGCGATGCGAGTCTGTAATAACCCAGGCCAGGTAACCACAGCCGAACGAGGGAATGAGGGAATGAGGGCGGGAAGCAAGCAAGCCCCGGCAGGCTGGTCGGTGTCGTGTCGGGGGCCTGGAGCGACGGGAGGTGGAGCGTGCGTTCTCCCTGTGACTTCCAGGTTGTGCCTGGTGTGTGCCTGGGGTGCCTGGTGTGGCTCGGATGGTGCGGCGTTGGCGACTGTTTACTGTATTCCGTCGTGGATTCCGGTCGGCTTATTCTGTATCGCTACTCGGGTCCCCGGACAAAACACACAACGCGGGCCAGAGGAGGAGTGCAACGAGGAGGAGCAGGAGCAGAATTCCAGAGCAGCGGTGGACGGCTTTTGCGTCGAGCGAGCCGAGTCGGGGCTGGTGGAAGGGGGCCCGCCGTTTCTGAGGGTGCGAATAGAAATAGGTCCGTCCGCCGTCGACCGCATGAATGAGCTTGGGGCCAGGGGTCGCGGGCTTCGAGAAAAACGATAGGAGCCCCCAATTTCGCTAGCGATTCGGGGAAACTGTTGCGCTTTTCGAGTGCAATTTGCATCGCCGCCAGGGGGTTGAAGAGACGAAAAGCAAAATGCGATGCTTCAGGAGCCGGCTTTTTCTTTTTGAGGACACAGATCGCGAATCCGCGCGCGATGCGGCACGCGTGCTGCGGTCATCAAAAGCAACAGCAACAGCAGGACGGAGTGAGGTGCAAGCGCAAGAGGTGAGAGTCATCCCATCTTCCACCACGCCGGCGCGCTGGAGCTGGTGCTTGGGGCTGCTGCTTGGGGCGCCTGGGGCTGCTGGGGCTGGTGGCACGCTGCACGCTGCACGCACGCCTGGTCCCCCAGGTCTTGGTGTGCGCCGCCGCTGCCGCTGCCGCTGCCGCTGCCGCTGCGGGACGGATGGAGGTTTTGGTTCCTTTCGCGTACCGGTCGGTCCGGCAAGGAGCTCACGACCCGACTTTGGGGCGCGTGGCAATCTTGCCACTGCGCGGTTGCCCGGCTGCGGGCTTCCATCGTTGACAAATACTTGGTAAATCGGGAGCACTGTGGAATCTGGCACTCTGGGCGGACAGCCCGGGCTTCATGTGAGAGGAGCCCTCCTGTGCCTCCGAACCCGAACCCGGTGAGATGCGACCGTTGGACCCTGGGGTGCTGCCAAGCACATCTTCATCCACAGCACACGCGCGTCATTGGCTGTGGAATCTGTCAAACCCGCTGTTTCTGACGGGACGCGGGCAGGCACACGCAAAGTGCGCCAATCGCGACGCCGGCAAGAATCACCAGGCAGCTCGCAAACATGCGGATTCGCCGACAGCCAACCTTCGCTACTACCGTAGGGGTCTTGTTGGTCGCCTGTTGTTCGCAACACCACGACACGACACCACGGCTCTCTGTCACGATCGTCGCCCCATTCGGCCAAAAAGACCCCGCCAGCCCCACAGCGCCTAAGTTTTCGTAACGGTGCCACGGTGCGCACGGCGCATCCAAAACGGCGCTGGAACAGGGGGAATGAGGTGTGGGGTGGAAGAAATGCAATTCATCAGACGAAACTCAGAGGGCCCGTTACCACAGCAAAGAAACGGGGCCGATGGAGAAGCAACGGGGCCGCGATGGAGCAGCACCGGACCAGCACGGCATCAGCACTGGAGCGGGCAGGGCTCGTCGAGAAAGTTCTGGTGTTTCAGAAATTGCAGACCAAGATCAACCCCATCATGCCCTGCGACACGGGCCGGCTTGCAACAAACGGCGTTGCATGACGGACGGAGCCAGCAGCGCGCTGTGGTGCGCTGCTGGTGGCCGCTGCACCCCTCGCTGCATGCGGATGCGGATACGGCGCTCGATCGTTGGGATTCGCCGGCTTGTCCCAATTCTCCCAATAATGCCTCGCGCCAATTTACGAATTCACGTCGCGCGCCCCACCGAAAAAGGGGTGCCAGACGGTTTTCCATCCCAAAAGGGTCGGCCTGCCAAGCCGCAGCGGGATGGGTCATGGGCACACATCGCCATGTTCGACGAACCTTGCAAATGAAGGTTGAATGAGCTTCGGCATCGTGAACCATCCCGAGCCACGCGAGAGCGGGGCAATCGACGGCGTAATCTTGCAAACAATTCCCAACGGCCTGCACATGAGGCCTCGCGAGCAGCAGAAGTTCTGATATTCTCTCCCTCGCCTCCACGAGGACGCAAGGGGCAATGGACAGGCTCGTTTGGCTTCTTGTCGTCCGCGTTGGGGCTCTCACCTAATCCGTGCTGCAGGTCCGGCGTCGCACAGACCCACGTCCAGCTTGGGCAGCGCGCCGTCAATGTGTGATGTGAATGGAAGATGAGGGGTTGCATCGGAGGGGGTTCTGGAAACCTTCGAATCTAACTGTCAAACACACCGAGCGGAGTGCTGTTTGATAGCAGCGGGGTACCGGCGACCTAGGAGGGCAGGGAGGCTGGCCCGATGGCCATCGAGGCTGGCCCGATTCTCACCGTCGCTCTTGGCGGTGCAGCGTCGGCGACGGCGCTGCACAGACAGTTGAGCGTCGGATCAGCCTGAACTCGACGTCCGCGATCACTTGCAGCTTGCAAACGAAAATTCCGCCGATGGCAACACGGCTGTGACGCTACCACACCGTGTGGGGAGCTTCTGGAATTAACGTTAAAACACCTGTCCAAGCACCTCCCATAGTAGCAGTAGTCAGCCTCGTCGGCCCTCAGCTGGTCCCATCTGACATCAACCTCGCCTTCGAGAACGTCAGCTCGGTGGAACTGCAGCGCGAGCGATCCCACCGAGCAACACCAGGAACACAACCCACCAGACCCAGCAGGCACGAGCTTGCGATCCGTCCCGCTGCCCAATGCTCGTATCACGAAAAAACGTGCTCTGATGAAGCCAGGCAGGGGACAGACCGTCCCAAGCCCTCCCCCCTCCCTCTTCCTTGCCCCCCCTCCTCCACCAGTTCTTCCCAGTCACCAGTTCCCACGATCAAAAACCAAGGCCCGAGAAATCGACGACCCCATCTCGTCAAGACCGTTCCAGGAGACTGGGAAATTGCACCCGCCACCCGGGCTAGCTCCCATCGAGTAATCCAACCCCGGGCGCGCCGCCCGGGTGGCAGGAATCGCCCCTGCTCCTTGCCCCGGCACCACCGCCGCCGGAAGCTCCCCCCGGCCCCCCGCCGGCGCCAGAGGCTAACTACACTAACATTAACGTTGACGATTCCCCATCCGTGAACCTGCCGGGCTTTGCTTCTTGGGGGCAAGGCTCGCAAGGGAAGGGGGGTTGGGACTGGGCGGGCTGGGTTTGGTTGGTGGAGGAGGGATATGGATCTTGGTGCACACGCGGCGGCAATCCCTGGTCTTCAATTTCGTCGGGAGCCCGTGCTCTTGGGGCTTGCCTGCTTGCCTTGCTTGCTTTGGCGAGCTGCGCGTGTGTTGCGCTGCCGTGCCCTTGCCGCCGCCCGCCCTGGCTGTCTTGCCCTGTCTGTCCTCCTGGTCATGTCCCGGTTTTTTTGTCTTCAAGTTGTCTGCCCCGCATTCTGGACGAAGCCTTCGTCCGACTCCCGCTTCCCGCTGGCCGGCCGGCAGGCAGCTTCATGCGAGAGCGCGGGTTGCTGTGGCTACGTGTTTTGCCTCGGAGGGGGGCTGCCGGCAGAAAGCGGTTGGTTCATGCGACACCGTTGACGGTGGCATTGCCGCGACGCGTGTCAAACGAGCGAGGGAAGGCTGCGAGATCAGGCTGAGATCTGGGGGTGCCGGTTTGCCATCCGTTGGCTGATTGGCGGGAAATTGTGGGGTAGTTACATATGTGCAGCTGTCTGCAGCGCGGGCCGTGCCAGCTGCCAAAGCACAAGTGGGGCAGAGTCAGGGTCTGACGTCTGCTTCGCGCCTATGGAACGTCCTGGCGTTGTCGAGGGTTATCTATGGCCGGAAGTGAAAAGTGGCGGGCTCATCTTGACTTGGTGTATCAAAGCTACCCTGTGATGATATCAGCGCAATGTATTAGGATTCTTATGTCGGCCTTGCGTTGTCGCGCAGCATGTCTGAAGAGCGATGGTGTCGCGGGTTGGCGTTTGTCCCTGTCCGTTTGTATGGCCAACCCGTTTATCATCCTCCCCACAACTTTGTTTTCCTCTTTCCACCGGACCCAGCAATGCCATCACTTCGTTGCTGTGCCTGCTTCCCTCCATGTCACACGGCAGGTCGTGACGGCAGGGCTGGGGAGGGTTTAGAAACTTGACAGGCATCTTCAACCGCTGGTAACAGGAGTGGTGGCATGCTCTAGAATCACTCGTCTAGCCCTGAAGTATGAGTGACTGCTTCACGCATATCTTGCCTAGCCCGACAAAGGCCCGTCATAGGCACGAGTAAGAAGGATGTCTGTCAGTGAGATGCAGTGGATGAAAGGGGTTGAACCTGCCTGCACCAGGGATCAACTTGGAAGGCAACAGCGCAGGTTCCTACCGTTGATTACAATGGTCCAACTCTCCCGTCACTCGGTGATATCTTGGTGAAACCCAACAGCAAACACCGCGACATCATCTTTATCACAGTGCTGAGCTCAACAGCAACCCTTTTCTTTAGGCTCACCATCGGCCATCTCTGAACACCTCCATCTTCCCGGACATTTTTTCAAGTGTCCTTTCCACCCAACCATACCTGAACTTCTGCTCCTTCTCCAGTTGATCCACGGCGTTGTTCGCACCAGAACAATACCATCATTGGGAAAGACTAAAAGACTCACCACCTTCCTATTCAAAAAGAATTCTCAATAAGAACCCGGCACTTCTCCAAACACCAGGCAGCCAACCGGTTTGCCAATTTCTCCGGCAGCTTGTGAGTACAAGTATCTCTGCTCCTCTCCAAGCCTAAACCTTTCTCTTCCACCAACCCAAGGTTTTCCTCGCCCAGCTTTTCCCTTTTCCTCCCTCCAGATTCCCATCATCTGCACGAGCCGCACAGTAGCCCATTCTTCAAGCTTGCTTGCCTAACACAGACTCCTAGACGAGCCAACACAAACACACAATGGCCGACCCGCGCCTCAACCGACTGCGCTGCGAGAACGGCGAGTGGAGGACTCGCAGCGACTTCTCCAACAACCAGCTCGCCAGGTACGATCAAGCTCTGCGCAACCACAAGGCGACGCCGGCCAAGACGGGCATCCGCTGCACCGAACACATCAACAAGCAGGCTGTCGAGCTCAAGTGCCAAGGACCCTGCGGCCGCTGGAGGGAGATGCGTTTCTTTAGCAGGAGCACGCGCCGCAACGGCAAAGATGTGAGTTTCTCGCCCCGGCCTAGATTCGCTCGGCCGCATTTCTGACCTTCCTCCAGTGGTGCGTCGACTGCACCGACTGGCAGATCAAGACCGAGAACGGCGAGACGCTGCCGGCGCCGGGCTCCCAGCTGTCGGTCGAGGAGATGCATCCCAGACTGCCTGATCCGGCGAACCTGAGGGACGACATGATCTTCGAGACCGGCTTCCGAGCCCGCAGCGACGCCGAGGTAGCCTTATTCCACCGCCGCTTTGGGACGCAGGCTCCTAACCGTGCTAATAGTCCTCCGTTGGCGCCGGCACCGACGACAACTCCGACGTCGCCTCCACCATGTCCGGTCTGTCAATCTCGGAGCAGCGGTCAGCGGGCTTCGGTAGCAACATCGGCCAGGAACCGAGACGCTACGTCGACCGACTAGACGGCATCATTCCTCCGCATCTCCGGCCGGACCCGACGGCCAGAGCGCCGCACTGGCTGATTCCCGACTTGGGTGGGCCGCCCACCACCCTGAGATCGGGGTCCACATCCGTCGACACGACTTCAATTGCGAGCAGTAGCACGGCCACAGCCGCCGGACCCGTGCGCGGCCCGCAGCCTCGGCCCGTCGCGTACAACGCCTGGGGCCCGAACGGCGAGTACGAGCGCAGGGTGAAAGCCCCGACCGTCGCATCTGGCAGCACCCGCACCGAGAACACGCAGAACACGCAGAATCAGAAGGAAAACGAGGGACGGAAGGGTTGGGCCAAAGTGGTGAGTCAAGTTTCCTCCAAGACACGGTAGAACCCGCATTAACCCCGAGGCAGCCTACCCGCAAGCAGCCGCCGCAGCTCCCCGACTACCTGAAGTACGACATGCCCGTGGCTGAGCCCGACGACAGCGAGCCTTCCGATGACTCGGACGGCGAGATCAGGCTCCTTTAGGCTGGTGACCATCCACACCGGTGCCTTGAGCTGCATGATCAGTGCCATCTGGGCAAGCCTTGCGTTCAAGTTACTCGCGCTTCGACGCCGTGGCGGCGCCGTCAACGAACACGTCTTGATTTCTTCTTTTTTCCTTCCGTTCTGGTCTTCATCTCTCAGTTCTGGTCGTCATCTCCTTTCGGTTTACTCATCTCCTTATCTCCTCGGTTCACCATCTGCTTTCAGTCCAGGGATCACTGGCGTTGATATTTCACCACAAAAACACGGAAAAACAGGCATTTCATTTTTCACATAGATCTGAATTTTTCCCAGTCAAACCCCCAAATCAAGGAAGAAGGCGAAGGTAGAAGGGGGGAATTGATACGTTACCCCTCTGGAACTAGCTAGCTGCAGATGACAAAAAAAGCGTTGATTTTCCTCCCTCTCGACTTCCCTCGTCCTGCCTTGTGATTAATCCACTTGCCTTGGGGGCGGTGACGTGACTGAATGATGATTGATATGATGTCGGATTTGTTTGAAAGGCTGTCTGACGGGCGGTGCCCGAGGGTGGTTGGGCTGAACTGTGTGGCTGGGTGGCTGGCTCACCGAGGACACGGCCCGTGGCCGTGGTAGGTAGAGTCACTTTCATGCCTGGGGAAGAGCAAGTTTTTCTCAAGGGAATGGCGAGGGAAGAGGGGGGTTGTTATCAAGTAGGGTGGGACGGATGACATGTGGTCGGATAGGCAGCAAGGCAGGCTGGATTAGATACACATGACGCTTGCATGGGCTTTGTGTTTGTATGCATGGTGGTGTTGTGTGTGGCGGCGGCGGTGGGTGGGGAGAGGGAGGTTGGGCTACGGGCGTAGAAGGTCGGGTTGGGAGCCTTGCGTGGTATCGGGAATGGCGGGTAGGAGGGGAATGTGGTGTGTGGGTATGTGGGTGAAGTGGGTGAAGTGGGTGGGAGGATGTGCGGCTGGATGGTGCGGCTGCCGGGGCGATGATGATTATGTCGGTACTTGGGTTCTGTCACCTGTGTCACTTGTGGTACGGTCCACTGACGGGGGGCTGGGTGTGTTCCGTTTGGGTGGGATATTTTGGGCGTGGTCGGGTGTAAGTGTGGAAGCTTGGCTCGGATTGTTCGGGTATGAGGGATTGTGAGAGCCTGATAGGGCATGAATTCGATAAGGAGGCGTGGTGGTGGTCTTGGAACTGGTGTAAGTCGGCGGGAGGGTGACGCTGTCATCGACTGACCGCATCCGGGAGCGGCGGAGTGGCTGTTTCATATTTAGTTTTTTGATGCCGGTGAGCAAGAAAGGTGTGGACTGTTCTGTCCATCTCAGCTCGTTTTCAGCGCTGTAGGTGCCATGGGGTGGGTGTGCTGATGCGTGGAAGAGGAGACGGGTACGTTAGACGGGCGTATAGGGCGTGCGTAACGCGGGGCAAGCGGCCGATAGTCAGTAGTCGTTGCGGTTAGGTTTTGGATTTCCTGTGGTTGGTCGGGCGTATGCCGGTTGCCCGGCTGTGGTGTGTGGCCCCCCTCGGCCCGGAAAGGGGGTGTGCCACTCCGCCCCGCTTCCTGGGACACACAGCAAATGGCTTTTCGGATGCCTCACTGCTGCCTTGGTTCAAGACGGGTGGATTGGCAATGGGGTGAGTGAATGAGGAATTGTTTGCCGGGCACTGCGCAACATGTGTTGTGCGTCGGGAATTTTGATGCCTTTTGTGATTCGGAACTGCTTTCCATTGGGCTCAGATGCGATGTGCTACACAGGAGACGAAATCATGGGCCGCTGTGTTGAATTGGGTTGGAATTTTACTGTTGCTCTGCCTCGTTTTCTTTGCCTCTCCTTGGCTCAGGGGTCGGGTGTTTAAGGGGGGAAGCAAGGCGGACACGCAGATCATCTGGGGTGGTTCGCCCAGGCAGGGCCGTTGCCCGGGAAGGGATCGGCCCTGGCGGATACGGTGAGGCTCAAGGTGGGAGGCGGGAGGCGAGGAGGGCAGAGAGTATATCTGGGACGTGGGCCGGCAACTTGCATTACCTCCCGCTTGTTTCTTTCCACACCTGCAGCAAACCATCCGCGTCAGATACCCATGTTGACTGCATGCTGGGTCCTCGCTTCTGTACTCTAAATTGGACCACCATTGCTATCTTCACTCAAGATACAAGATGGGTCCACAGGCGCCGAACTGGCCCGGTTGGCAACCTCCTCCAGCTCCTCCACCTCCGGGAGTCTTCGCTGGGAACGGCGCTGGTTTCCCCTACCCGCCACACCCTCATCCAACGGCCGGCAACCGGCACGACGATGACATGACGGATGAGAGCTGCTCCGATGGGTCATATGATGAGGAAACGGAAGACGACGAGCCGGATAACAGGGCTCCCAATGTCGGCAAGCCGAGGGAGCTCGGAGTTGGGCAAGCAAATGGGCCGCTCCATGCCAGACCCGCCATGCCAGCACCTCCTCCGGCCGCCCGGCAGGCATCGCCAGTCGATGTTCATGTCCTCACCGAGATCAGAAAGATCGTCAAGGAGGAGTGTATGAAGCCCCCTTTGGTCTTACCGACTGGCGGGACTGACCTCCTCGCAGTAGAGATACAGAGTCCTACCAGCCCTGCAAACAGCCGCAGGTCCTCGCCTCAGCAACCCCTTGCTCCAGCCGTGCCAAACATGTCAACCACCAGAACGCAACCGCCGCCTCCCTTTGGCCATCCTCAACCACCACCCTTTGCTCACCCTCAACAGCCACCTCCATTTGCTCACCCACAACCACCGCCTCCATTCTCTCATCCGCCACCCCCTCCATTTGCCCAACCCCAACCACCACCTCCTTTTGCCCACCCTCAACCACCGCCTCCTTTCGCTCACCCGCAACACGCTTTCCCTCCTCAGCAGGTCCCGGCCGCGCCGCAGATGCTCCCAAGGCCACAACCTACTGTCCAATGGGCCAATACCGTACCCCCTCCGCCGGTGCCGAGCCCTCCACAGAGAGAAGTCAGCGCGGTCGATCTAAAATGGGGCGTTCTCTTTGACCAGAATGGCCTTCCCACCAAGCGATGGAAACAAGTACTGGCGGGCGTCGGCAACTACTTGGTAAGCTTGACTCTACACCCCCAAGAGACACAGGGCTGACCGCTCCAGATGGACGAGTTCATGCCCCAAAAGACGCTCGTGATCACCCCCGGAAAGATGGCGGCGTTCTACTCCCTCCACCGACTCGAGTCAGAAGTCTTCCCATTCACAGGTCTGTCCCACCCCCTCTCACCACTCTCACACCCGCACTAAAACCCAGCCAGACATCTTCCGCAGCCGCCAGGGCACCGTCCCCGCGCGACTAGCCGAACTCTACCAACACCTCGCCTGCGAGTACTACCTCGTCCCCGCCGAGCCCTCCGCCCGACCCACAATCCCGGGCCTGACCCTAGCAGGCTTCACCCGCTGGCTGACCCTCGCCACGCGCGCCCACCCCAGCGAAGAAGCCCGCCGCCTAGCCAAACTCGTCGCCGCCCTGCCCATCAACGCAGACAGCCCCCTCGACGGCAAGCCCGAGCGCCTGCCCAAACAACTCTCCCGCCGCCTGCTCCCAGACAAACCAGACCGCCAGGCCCACCTCCTCTTCACCACCATCCTCAAAGCCCACCTCGACAACAACAACAACAACAACAACAACAACAACAACAACAACAACAACAACAACAACAACAACAACAACAACAACAACAACAA
>OUNM011361490.1_pt1 | contig 11572 bp, 9 predicted proteins | sample 1769961 | NCBI WGS metagenome assembly OUNM01 (sample SAMEA3914820, study PRJEB12502) | metagenome | biome: forest; material: soil | place: USA | collected 2012-03-12 | depth 0.3 m
GATCCGAACCGGTGATCTGCGGCAGCGTTTCGAACTGATGGAACGGCGGCGGCGAGGGCAGCGTCCATTCCAGAGTGGTTGCACCTTCACCCCAGGGATTGTCGCCCGCGAGCTGCTTGCGCGAGAAGGCCGTGAAGATGCCGGCAAAGAAGACCAGCAGGCCACAAGCAAAGATATAAGCACCGAAGGACGAGATGCGGTTCCAGGGCGCGAAAGCTTCGGGGTAGTCCACGTAATGACGTGGCATGCCAGCGAGGCCAAGGAAGTGCTGCGGGAAGAACAGCACGTTCGCGCCGATGAAGGCGATCCAGAAATGCACCCGGCCGAAGATGTCGGGGATGACATAGCCGGTGATCTTCGGGAACCAGTAGTACCAGGCCGCGAAGATCGCGAAGACCGCGCCGAGCGACAGCACGTAGTGGAAGTGAGCCACCACATAATAGGTGTTGTGCAGGTTGCGGTCGACGCCCGCATTGGCGAGCACGACGCCGGTGACGCCGCCGACGGTGAACAGGAAGATGAAGCCGACAGCCCAGAGCATCGGCGCCATGAAGCGGATTGAGCCGCCCCACATCGTCGCGATCCAGGAGAAGACCTTCACGCCCGTCGGCACCGCGATCACCATCGTCGCGAAGACGAAATATTGCTGCGTCGCGAGCGAGATGCCGGAGGTGTACATGTGGTGCGCCCACACGACGAAGCCGACAACACCGATGGCGACCATGGCGTAGGCCATGCCGAGATAGCCGAAGATCGGCTTCTTCGAGAAAGTCGAAACGATATGGCTGACAATGCCAAAGCCAGGCAGGATCAGGATGTAGACTTCCGGGTGACCGAAGAACCAGAACAGGTGCTGGTAGAGGATCGGGTCACCGCCGCCGGCCGGATCGAAGAAGGTCGTGCCGAAATTGCGATCGGTCAGGACCATCGTGATCGCGCCGGCGAGAACCGGCAGCGAGAGCAGCAGCAGGAACGCCGTCACCAGCACCGACCAGGCAAAGAGCGGCATCTTGTGCAGCGTCATGCCCGGTGCGCGCATGTTCAGGATGGTGGTGATGAAGTTGATCGCACCCAGGATCGACGAAGCGCCCGCCAGATGCAGGGAGAGGATCGCGAAATCCATCGCCGGGCCCGGATGGCCCGTGGTGCAGAGCGGTGCATACATCGTCCAGCCGCAGCCCATGCCCGGTGTGCCCGGCGCGCCTTCAGCGAAGAGCGAGCAGATCAGCAGGCCGAAGGAGGCCGGCAGCAGCCAGAACGAGATATTGTTCATGCGCGGGAAGGCCATGTCCGGCGCGCCGATCATCAGCGGCACGAACCAGTTGCCATAGCCGCCGATCATCGCCGGCATGACCATGAAGAAGATCATGATCAGGCCATGGCCCGAGACGAATACGTTATAGACCTGCGGATCGGAGAAATACTGCAGCCCCGGCTCCTGGAGCTCCAGGCGCATCATGATCGACAGGAACCCGCCAAACAGCCCCGCCATCAAGGCGAAGATCAGGTACATCGTGCCGATGTCCTTGTGGTTGGTCGAGTAGACGTAGCGCCGCCATCCGGTCGGATGGCCATGCGCGTGATCGTCATGCGTGTCGTGGGTTGCGGATGCTGAAGCCATTACCGTGCCCTTTGCCTCAATTCGTCTGAATCACCGCACTTCGGCGGTGCTGGCGACCTGCGTCTTGCCGTCGATCGCTGCGTATTTCTTCTTCGCGTCGGCAAGCCAGGCCGCATATTTCTCATCGCTGACCACCCGGATCGCGATCGGCATGAAAGCATGGTTCTTGCCACACAGACGCGAGCACTGGCCGTAATAGACGCCTTCCTTGGTCGCCTGGAACCAGGTCTCGTTCAGGCGGCCGGGGACCGCGTCCTTGCGGAAGCCGAGTGCCGGAACCGAGAAGGAGTGAATGACGTCGGCGGCGGTGACCTGAATGCGCACCACCTTGTTGACCGGCACGACGAGTTCGTTGTCGACGGCCAGCAGATGCGGCACTTCGACGGCCGGCTTGCCGGCCTTGATCGCGACCTCACGGTCCTTGTCCTCGAGCATCAGCGCGTCGAATTTGAAGCCGGCGTTAGCCTCCGGATACTCGATACCCCAGTACCACTGGTTGCCGGTGACCTTGACGGTCATGTCGACGTTGCTCGGCATCGTCTCCTGCTTGCGCAGCAGACGGAAAGATGGGATCGCGATAATCACCAGAATGATCACCGGCACAACAGTCCAGACTACCTCGATGGTCGAGTTATGCGTGACCTTCGAGGGAACCGGATTGGCTTTCTCGTTAAAGCGGACTGCGACGTAGACAAGCAGTCCCAGAACGAAAAGGCTGACGATCGTAATAATGACGAGCAGCAGATTGTGGAATGCATGGATGTCCTCGGCGATCGGCGAGAACGGCGCCTGCATCGTGACTTCCCACGGCTGCGGCTGTCCCGTGATGGCGTCGGCCGCGAAAGCCACGCCCACAGACATCAGCGCGACGAGCCCTGCCGCCACTCCAGAAGTCAATCTCGCAAAGGCCTTGCCGCCCATCGTTCGCTCCTCGCATCCCAGCCGGACCGTCGCCCAGCGCCGGAACCTATCGCCACTCTTGCACCCGTATCACCACAAGCCCGCTTCTTGTGCAATCCCATGGCTCGACCGAATTTGTGCGTCATAACGGCGCGAAGCTGGAATCATGCTAAAAACCGCCGCAAATCGCCGCAAGCAGGGCGGCGCTCTTGACAGGCTACCTTGCTTTGTTACGCCGCAACCGGAAGAATTGCTGCTTCACTCGAGGTAATGCGCCCAGTCGGGGATCGATTCATGGCGACAACAAGAAGAAGATGCCTGGCCAGCCATGCGAGGTTGCGGCTGCTATGGCCGGCGATCTTTTTCGGCGCGCTATGGGCGGCGATGCCGGGCGCCAGCGCGCAAGGCGTGACCAAGGCAACGTTCAGCGACTGGCAGCTGCGCTGTGATACCCCGGCGGGCGCAACCGCCGAGCAATGCATCCTCTATCAGAACATAGCGGATGATCAGCGGACGGATGTGAACGTCGTCGTCGTCGTGATCCGCGTCAGTGATCCGACAACCAAGGATGACAAGGGGCAGCCGGTCAAGAAGCCGGTCCTTCGTGTGATCGCGCCGCTCGGCGTTCTGCTGCCGCGCGGGCTGGGATTGAAAATCGACGATCGCGATATCGGCTCAACCGGCTTCGTGCGCTGCCTGCCCAATGGCTGCGTCGCCGAAGTAGAGCTCGACGCACAGCTCACCAACGAATTCTCGCACGGAAAGGTCGCGACCTTCATCATCTTCCAGACCGAGAATGAGGGGCGCGGCCTGCCTCTCAATCTCGCGGGGTTCGAGGAAGGTCTTTCCAAGCTGCAATAGCGGCACGCCAGCGCGAGACTTGAAATAGCGGCGGGGATATGCGCTTTCAGTGCGAGCGGGTGGGTGATAACGACGCCGAAGCGCGAAAAGCGGGAAGAATAGGTCATGGTGTTCAAGGTTCGTGGTGCGGCTGCCATTGCCGGAGTAGTGTCTTTGCTATCGCTGGGCGGCTGCGGCACGCTGAGTTCGATCACCGGTGGTTCATCGGAGGCTCCCCCGCCATCGGCGCCACGCTCCAGCGTCACGGGCAGTTCCTGGCGCGACGCCTTCATTTTCGGTGCGTCGAGCCCGCCGCCGATCGTCAAGCCGGAAGACAATCGCACCATCACGTGCCCGTCTGTTGCCGTGATCGACGGGACGGCGGCCTATCGTGTGGCGCAGACGCAACTCGGCAATGAAGGCGTGAATTATCAGGCCTCGGTGGCGCAGGTTGCGCGCGAGTGCCGGCTGCTCGGCAATACGCTCGACATGCGGGTCGGCATCGATGGTCGCCTGCTTCTCGGCCCCGCCGGCAAGCCTGGCACTTTCGCCATTCCGGTGCGCGTCGCTATCAAGCGTGGCGACAATGTCGTTTACTCCAAAGTGACGCGCGAAAGTGTCACCATCGCACCAGGTGAAACGCAGGCTCCCTTCACGCATATCGAGGAAGGGATTTCCCTCACCCTCGGCCAGCAGGACCCGGGCGAGGAATATGATGTGCTGGTCGGCTTCGATCCGGAAGGCGCTCCAAAGGACAAGCCCAAGGCGAAGGCGCGCCGCCGTCACTAACGGCTTTACGGTTGAAATCGTAAGGCGGCCAAAGCAGCCGCGTTGACACTGGCGCGCGCGGCTGCGACAGATGACATCAATCAGATGACCCCCGCGGGAGAGACCGGATCTCGAATCCGGCGCCGAAGGCGCAACCGCCCCGGAAACGCTCAGGCAAAAGGACCGCTTGGGGGGATGATGCTCTGGAAAGCAGGCGGCGGGAAACCGTGCGTCTCACCGACGGAGTAAGCGGAACCCGACAAGGGCTTTCGTGAAATCTCTCAGGTTCCGTGACAGAGGGGGCGCATACGAGGACCGATCCCGGTCCTCGTGATGCGTTGCCCTCTTGAACGCGGAACCGTCATGACGGACCAGACATCAGAGACCCTGCTCAAAACCCCGCTCCACGCAGCGCATGTCGCGCTTGGCGCGCGCATGGTGCCCTTCGCCGGCTACGACATGCCGGTGCAATATCCGGCCGGCGTGCTGACCGAGCATCTCTGGACCCGTGAAAACGCCGGCCTGTTCGATGTCTCGCATATGGGCCAGGCATTCTTCGTCGGCCCGGATTGGGAAACGACCGCGAAGGCGATCGAGGCGCTGGTGCCGGCAGCGATCCTCGAGCTGAAGCCCGGCCAGCAGCGCTATTCGCAGCTTCTCGCCGATGACGGCGGCATCCTAGACGATCTGATGGTTGCGCGCTCTTCCTACCCAGGCTGGGAAGGCACTGCCTATCTCGTCGTCAACGCCGCCTGCAAGGAAGCTGATTACGCCCATATCGCGCCGCGCCTGCCCGAGGGCGTGACGCTGAAGCGCGAAGACGATCTCGCGCTGCTCGCCTTGCAGGGGCCGAAGGCGGTCGACGTGATGGCGGCGCTGGCGCCCGGCGCCGAGGCCTTGCCCTTTATGCATTTCATGGCCTTCACGATCGATGGCATGCAGTGCCACGTCACGCGCTCGGGCTATACTGGCGAAGACGGCTATGAGATCAGCGTAGCTTCCAAGGACGCGGAAAAACTCTGGAACCTGCTGCTGAAGGACGAGCGCGTGAAGCCGATCGGCCTTGGCGCACGCGATTCGCTGCGGCTCGAAGCGGGATTGTGCCTCTACGGCCATGATATCCACACCGCCACGAGCCCGGTCGAGGGCGCGCTCACCTGGTCGATCCAAAAGCGTCGCCGCGAGGAAGGCGGTTTCCCCGGCGCGGCGCGCATTCAGCGCGAGCTACGCGACGGACCTTCGCGAAAACGTGTCGGCATCAAGCCGGAAGGACGTCAGCCGGCACGCGAGGGCGCGGAAATTTTCGCAGACGGCCGCAAGATTGGCGTCGTGACCTCCGGCGGCTTCGGACCAAGCATCAACGGGCCGGTCGCCATGGGCTACGTCGATGCCGCCTTCGCCGCGAACGGCCAAACCCTGACGCTCGTCGTGCGCGGCAAGGAGCTGCCTGCGACTGTTGCCGCCATGCCCTTCGTTCCGAACCGCTATGTGCGGGCTAAATCCTGATCCTCAAAGAGCGAGACGACCAATGACCCTGCGCTACACCAAGGACCACGAATATGTCCGCCTCGAAGGCGATACCGCGACCGTTGGCATCACCGACTTCGCCCAGAACGCGCTCGGCGATGTCGTGTTCGTCGAGCTGCCGGATGTCGGCAAGGCGCTTACGCAGGGCGCGGAAGCGGCTGTCGTCGAGAGCGTGAAGGCCGCGAGCGAAGTTTACGCGCCCGTTTCGGGCGAAGTCGTCGCGGTCAATGACAAGCTGCCCGATACGCCAGCGACCATCAACGAGGACCCGACCGGCGCCGGCTGGTTCCTGAAGATCCGCGTCACCAACCCCTCCGAACTCGATGGGCTGATGGACGAAGCCGCCTATCAGGCCTTCGTCAAGACGCTTGGCTGAGCGAGACGCCGCGAAAGGCGCAAGGAGCACATCTTAGAATGCGATATCTACCCCTCACCGAGGCTGATCGCGGCGCGATGCTCGCCAAGATCGGCGTCGCCCATGTCGACGAGCTTTTCGCGGATATCCCGAAGAACATCCTGCTGAAAGAACCGCTCGACCTGCCACGCACCAAGGGTGAGCTGGAGGTCGAGCGTGTGCTCGGCAGGATGGCGGCAAAGAATATTTCGGCCTCTTCCGTGCCGTTCTTCGTCGGGGCGGGAGCTTATAAGCACCACGTGCCGGCAAGCGTCGATCACATCATCCAGCGTTCGGAATTCCTGACGAGCTACACGCCCTATCAGCCGGAAATCGCGCAGGGCACCCTGCAATATCTGTTCGAGTTCCAGACACAGGTCGCAATGCTGACCGGCATGGAGGTGGCGAACGCCTCCATGTATGACGGCTCGACCGGTACAGGCGAAGCGGTGCTGATGGCGCATCGCGTGACCCGTCGCAAGAAGGCAGTGCTCTCCGGCGGCCTGCATCCGCATTACCGCGCGGTGGTCGAGACACTCTCGGGCATGGCGAGCGATGATGTCGTGGCGCTGCCGCCCGATGTGCGCGCGGAAGAAGACCTACTCTCGCAAATCGACGAAAGCGTAAGCTGCGTCGTCGTCCAGACGCCGGACTTCTACGGCAATCTCCGCGACCTGACGGCGCTGTCGAAGAAATGCGCCGAAAAGGGTGCGCTTCTGGTTGCCGTCTTCACGGAAGCCATGTCGCTTGGCGCGGTGAAATCGCCCGGCGAAATGGGCGCGGATATCGTCGTTGGCGAGGGCCAGTCGATCGGGAACGGGTTGATGTTCGGCGGCCCCTATGTCGGGCTGTTCGCGACGAAGCAAAAATACCTGCGCCAGATGCCGGGGCGGCTTTGCGGTGAAACGGTCGATGCCGAGGGCAAGCGCGGCTTCGTGCTGACGCTCTCCACCCGCGAGCAGCATATCCGCCGCGAGAAGGCGACCTCCAACATCTGCACCAATTCGGGCCTCTGCTGCCTTGCCTTCACCATCCACATGACGCTGCTCGGCGAAGCCGGCCTGCGTCGCGTGGCGGCGATCAACCACTCCAATGCCGTGCAGCTTGCCGATATGCTCGACGTGCTGCCGGGCGTGAAGGTGCTCAACAAGACCTTCTTCAACGAGTTCACGGTCGAGCTGCCAAAGGATGCGGCGGCAACGGTCGAAAAACTCGTCGCCAAAGGTGTGCTTGCAGGCGTGCCGGTTTCACGGCTAGAGCCGAAGCGACCGGAGCTTAAGAATCTGCTCGTCGTCGCCAATACCGAGGTGAACACGGACGAAGATCGCACCGCCTTTGTCGCCGCCCTGAAGGAGGTGCTGTGATGCTGAACAATCAGGGTCGTCCCACGCAGCCCGGCGAAGCCGGCGCGACAGAGCACAAGACCTTCACAGGCAACCGCGCATTGCATCTCGAAGAAGCGCTGCTGTTCGAGATCGGCCATGCCGAGACGACCGGCGTCGATTTTCCGCAGCCGCCGAAGGTCGCGTCGCGGCTTGGCGGGCTTGAGCGAACTGAAACAACCGGCCTCGTCGGACTCTCGGAGCCCGAGACGCTGCGCCATTACGTGCGCTTGAGCCAGAAGAATTACGGCATCGATTCCGGGCTCTTCCCGCTCGGTTCCTGCACGATGAAGCACAACCCGCGCCTCAACGAGAAAATGGCGCGACTGCCAGGCTTCGGCGACATCCATCCGTTACAGCCGATCTCGACCGTGCCCGGCGCGCTGGAACTGATGGAAGAGCTGGCCCGCTGGCTGAAGACCATGACCAACATGCCGGCCGTCGCCATGAGCCCGAAGGCGGGCGCGCATGGCGAACTCTGCGGCATGATGGCGATCAAGGCCGCGCTCGAAGCGCGCGGCGAGGCCGAAACCCGCAAAGTGGTGCTGGTGCCGGATTCGGCCCACGGCACCAACCCGGCGACGGCCGCACTGATCGGCTTCACTGTGAAGCCGATCCCGGTACGCGAGGACGGCACGGTCGATCCGGCGGCGGTCAAAGCGCTTGCCGGCCCGGATACGGCAGCGATCATGCTGACTAATCCGAACACCTGCGGCCTGTTCGAAAAGGATGTGGTGGCGGTGGCAGCCGCAATCCACGAAGCCGGCGCCTATTTCTACTGCGACGGCGCGAATTTCAACGCCATCGTCGGCAAGGCGCGGCCCGGCGATCTCGGCATCGACGCCATGCACATCAACCTGCACAAGACCTTCTCGACGCCACACGGCGGCGGTGGGCCGGGCGCGGGGCCGGTGGTGCTCTCGGAGCGTCTCGCAGCCTATGCGCCACTACCCTACACGCTGGTCAAGGATGGCAAGGTCGTGTTGGTCGAGGAAACGCCGGAGGGCGGCAAGTCTTTCGGCCGCATGACTGCTTTCCACGGCCAGATGGGCATGTATGTGCGTGCCATGAGCTATATGCTCAGCCACGGCTCGGACGGCATGAAGCAGGCGTCCGAAGATGCCGTGCTGAACGCGAATTACATCCGCGCTGGCCTCGCCGACCTGATGTCGCTGCCTTTCGGCAACCGCCCCTGTATGCATGAGGTACTGTTCGACGATGCCTGGCTGAAGGATACCGGCGTCTCGACACTCGATTTCGCCAAGGCGATGATCGACGAGGGCTATCACCCGATGACGATGTATTTCCCGCTCGTCGTCCACGGCGCCATGCTGATCGAGCCGACGGAAAGCGAATCGAAAGCAAGCCTCGACCTCTTCGTCATGGCGCTGCGCGATCTCGCTTTTGCTGCGAAGAAAGGTGAAACGGAGCGCTTCTCCGGCGCGCCCTATCATGCTCCGCGCCGGCGTCTCGATGAAACGCGAGCCGCCCGCAGCCCCGTGCTGCGCTGGACGCCGCCGAAGCCGTTGCCTCTGGCGGCGGAATAGATACCGCAAGGCTTGTGGCCGTGCCCCCCTGGGCCCCGGATCAAGTCCGGGGCACGGACCGGAGGCCGCTAGGCCAAATGGCCGGGTGTCTCAGTATTCGCTGGAACGATAAGCCCTCCGGGCAACGAGCTTTGCCGGGAGGGAATTTTCATGGAAGTCGAAGTCAAGGCAGAAGCCAACAACCGCACGCTGACGAATCTCGCGGCGCTGACCGTCGTGGTGCTGTCCGTCTTCATGGCGGTTGCCAAAATCAAGGACGACAATATCGTCCAGGCCATGCAGCAGGCGAAGACCGACGAAGTCGATACCTGGCTGGAATACGACACCACCAAGACGCGCGTGAGCCTCGCCGAGACGAAGATTTCGTTGTTCAAGGTTCAGGAGGCGACGAGCGGCGCGAACGACGTGCTGAAGGCCGAGCGCGCGACCGCCGAAGCTGATATCGCCAAGCTCAGCGCGCGTTCCGACGAGTTGTTCAAGAAGGCGCGCGAGTTCAAACCGACGATCGACAAGCTCGGTTTCCGCGACGATCAATTCGATATGGCCGATGCGTTCCTTTCCATCGCCATCGCTGTGGCCGCTGTCGCAGTGCTGGTCGAACTATGGCCTGTGCTGATCTTCGCCTGGGTTTCCAGCGTCGCCGGCATCATCATGGTGCTTGCCGGGTTCCTCGGCTGGAATATCCATCCGGACTGGCTGGTCACGCTACTGACCTAGGCTTTGCCTGAACCGTATTTCGCCCGCAATTCTGCTGCCGCTGCCTGTTGCGGCAGCAGCTTGCTGCCACCGATCCGCACCGCCTCCACCTTGCCATCAGCGCCGCGAATCAAAGCCGCTGTCTCGCCATGGCTCATGAAGCCGCCGGCCCGGACGATCTTCGCCTGATCGGGCGCGGTGACGACAAGCTCGCTCGGCTCGGCAAAGGGGTTGAGCTGGCTTGGCGTCGCCACGAAGACCTTGTCGCCCAAGGCAACCAGATCGATCGCTTCCCAAAGCGACCACCAGCGTCCGCTCCAATCCTTCAGCGTGGCAGATGGCGCGCCATGGCGCTCGAACATCTGCAGGATGCGGGCGATGCCTTCAAAGAGGCTCGCTGCCGGCGCGAAGACAGCGATGGAATTGCTTGCGACCGAAATCGTAAGCCCCTGCCGTGGAAAGACGGCAGTTTGGCTGCGTACCCCCTGAAAACCGCCAGAATGGCCGAACCATGACCAATCACCGATGCTGCCGCTGATCGTGCCGAGCCCATAACTGCGTTCGGCCGCGCTATCGAGGACCCGCCATTGCGGTCGCGTCATCTCCCGACGGCTTCCAACCGATAACAGGCTTTTCTCCGCCTCCGGCGAGAGCTGGCTGAAGAAACGCACAAGATCGGCTGTGGTGGAAATGAAGCCGGTGGCCGAGGCCAGCGCCCGGGTCGAATTATCGGCCGGGATCACCGCGTCGCGGCCGAGCAGCATCCTGCCGCCGTGCCCGCGGCTGAACGGCGCGTCGGGCGGCAATAGCTCGATATCGGGGACGGCTTCGGTGAGACCCGCCGCCGCAACAATTTCGCGGGCGATCCAGTCCCGGTAGGGTTCGCCCGTCACCTTCTCGATGACAAGTCCAAGCAGCCCGAACGCATGGTTCGAATATTTGAAGCGCGTATTGGCCTCAAGGATCGGCGGCTCTGCGAGCGCGGCACACAGTTCCTCCTCGTTCAGGAACGGACGCCGGTCTTGCCACTGGCCAGCATCGAGCCCATCGCGGATGACGCCGGATGTGTGGCTGAGCGCCTGCGCGACGGTCGCATCGGCGATTGCCGGATGAAGTCCAGCCAAATGGTGGCCGAGCTTATCGTCGAGCCGCAGCAATCCCTGCTCCACCAGCTTCATGATGCCGGTTGCGGTGAATGTCTTGGAATGGGAGGCGACGCGAAACCGGTGTCTCGGCGTCAGCGGCTCGTCTGTGTCGAGATTAGCAACGCCGAAGGCCTCGTCGAACACGACTTCATTTTCGAGGCCTATCGATACGGAAAATCCCGGCTGTCCACTGATTGCAAGCTGAAGTGAAAGCCATTGCGGCAGGTAGGACAGGGCGCTGGTCAGCCAATCGCTCATCACGGACACTCCCGGTTCGCCGCGCATTCAAAAGAAAAAGGCCGCAACCTGTTCAGGTAGCGGCCCCATGGGTCGGCACTGGCACTATGAAAGCAAGAACGTTAGTTCAGCTTCGCCTTCACATCTTCGATGCCGGCGGCAATCAGACCATCGGCGCTTGCCTGGCCCATGCTGCCACGCATGATGACTTCAGCCGTGCGGATCGCGGCATCTGCCGCAGCAGCGCGAACCTCGGCTGTCGCCTGGCTTTCGGCCTGAGCGATTTTCTGTTCGGCTTGCGCCGTACGGCGCGTGACGAAATCGGCGAGCTTCGCTTCGGCTTCCGCCTTGATGCGCTCAGCTTCCGCCTTAGCATCGCTAACGATCGTCTCGGCGTCCTTCTCGGCCGCGATGCGCTTGGCCTCAAACTCCTTCAAAAGCTTTTCGGCCTCGACGCGCAGGCGGGTCGCCTCGGCGAGTTCGTTGGCGACGCGCGTGCCGCGCGAATCCAGGCC
>OUNM011388887.1_pt1 | contig 11572 bp, 8 predicted proteins | sample 1769961 | NCBI WGS metagenome assembly OUNM01 (sample SAMEA3914820, study PRJEB12502) | metagenome | biome: forest; material: soil | place: USA | collected 2012-03-12 | depth 0.3 m
CATCCCTACGACGCAGCACGCGCTGCTCAACGAAGGGCAGCAAGCGCTGTTGCAAATAGGCGGGCGCGCGATCGATGTCGTCCAGATAGAGCGTGCCACGATGGGCAGCGGTGAGGCCGGGCTCGGTATGCCCGCTGGCGGTGAACAACGGTTCTGCCAGCGCTTCCGGCATTCCCGCACAAGCGATCGGCAAGAAGCGATGACGGGCGCGCTTGCCGGCGCGGTGGATCAGGCGGGCGAGCAGGTCCTTCCCCGTACCTGTCTCCCCTTCGATAAACAGATCGATATCGGCATTGGCGAGCACCGGAATCATCTCCCGCAAACGGCGGATGGCGGGACTTTCGCCCAGAAACAGCGGGGCATCGTCATCGGCGGCTATGCGGCGCAATTGCCGGTTTTCCAAAGTCAGCATGCGCGCCGTGGCCGCGCGGTTGACGGCGGCGATCAGGGCATCCGGCGCGAAAGGCTTGGTGAGGAAGTCCCACGCGCCTGCTTTAAGCGTCTGCACTGCCATCTCGATATCGCCGTGCCCAGAAACCAGGATGACCGGCAGTTCGGCATCGCGCTCGTGAAGCTGGCGGAACAGATCGATGCCGGACATGTGAGGCATACGCACGTCCGTGACGACGATGCCCGGCCATTCGGCGGTGACAGCGGCAAGTGCGGGGGCGGCGGCAGGAAAGTGCTCCACCGCAAACCCGGCAAGCCTGAGCAGTTGCGCCGTGGAGCGGGCAAGATCGTCGTCATCCTCGACAAGCGCGATGGGGATGGGGCCAGTCATTGAATGGTGCTCATCTGACGGTCCTCATCGGGCCAGTCTCAGGCAGAGTTCGAAAGTTGCACCGGTTCCCTGAGGTTGTGGCAAAAGGCGCAGCGTTCCGCCGAACTCCTGCGCAATGTCCTGCGCGATCACGAGGCCCAGCCCCAGCCCCTCGGCACGGCTGGTGGCAAAAGGGGTGAACAGGCGATCAGCGATCTCCGGCGCGATGCCGGGACCATTGTCGGAAATAGTGAGGCGCACCATCTCCTCTTCGATTGACAGGAACACCACGATGCGCGGGTCGGATCGTCCGGCCAGGGCTTCCATGGCGTTTTGCAGCAGGTTCACCACGATCTGCTCCAGCCGCACTATGTCTCCACGCACCGCGAGATCGGCGGGGATCGGGGGAATTTCAAAAGTCAGCGCAGTCAGGCGTTCCTTGAGCATCAGCCGCGCGCCGTCCACCACTTCAGCCAGCGGCACAGCACTCTCGGCGGAACTGGCCTTGCGCGCAAAGCCGCGAAGCTGCGCCGTGATGACGCCGATCCGCTCAGCCAGCCGGTCTATGGCGGTAAGGTTTTCGCGCACTTCGCCATTCGCGCCGAGATCCAGCAATTGTCCCGCCGAACTGGCGTAATTGCGGATCGCGGCGACCGGCTGCGCAGTCTCATGCGCCACGCTGGCGGTCACTTGGCCGAGCGTCGCCAGCCGGTTGGCAAGGCGCAGTTCCTCACGCAGCAGGGCGGCCCGATGCTCCAGCGCGGTGCGTTCCTCCATCTCCCGCCGCAGTTCCGCGGTGCGTTCGTCGACGGCGGCTTCCAAGAGGGCCGTATGCTCGCGGCGGCGGCGGCTGCGCTGTGCAAGCCACCACAGCGCGGTCACGGCCAACAGCGCAAGCAGAGCGGCCACGATCTGGGCACTGCGCATCGGCGTCGTCACCGCCGCACGGATCGGCAGGGCGAGATTGACTTGCCAGTCGTCGCCATTGGGCGGGCTGGCCGCGAGCAGCAACCCGCCATTCCGCTCAGGCATGCGCAGCAGTCCGTCGCGGTCGATCGCATAGGGCACGGGGTTCAATCCAGGCGTGCCGATGTCCCCAGCGTTCATCGCTTGCTGCTGAAGAGCGATCGGCCGCGTCATCGCGAAACGCCACGCGGGCCGGCTGGCGACCAGGATCACCCCGTCACGGTTGGTGACGAAAGTCTCGCCTCCAGCGGTTCGCCACTGCGCCTCGATCCGCCCGAAATCGAGCTTGACGACGATTACGCAGTCGCCAGCCGCCTTGCGGGCGAGGTAAAGGCCAGGAAGGTGGCTGACCGTGCCGAGCGCAAACTGCGCCCCGTCACCATGGCGCAAGGCATCGCGGTAATAGCGCCGGAAGCGGTAGTCGCCGCCGATGAAACTGGCCGGACGGTCCCAGTTGCTCGCAGAGATCGCGAAGCCGTCGCGGCCGACGAGGTAGATCGCCGAGGCGCCGATGCGGTTCGCGAAGACTTGCAGCTTTGCATTGAGCTGCCCAATCGCGCCCGGCTCGGCCCGGGCAGCGGCGAGCACATCGCGGTCATCGGCGAGCGCCTGGGGCAGAAGCCGAAACCGCGCAATCTCACTATCGAGCAGAGCTTGGCGCAGGCGGGCATCCGCCGCGACCGAGGAGGCGAAGGCACCGGTGGTTTGCCGACGGACGATCTCGCCAGCAACGCCGCCTACGATCAGGGCGGCGATCAAGGCGGCAAGAAGCCAGAGGAGGCGATGACGGCGAGTCACGCACGCAGACATAGAAGGCCATGCAGCGATGTGCAAATTTCTGCACATCGCTGCACTGCAATGTGCAAATTCCTGCCCTCTGCCAATCGCAGGCCGCCACCGAACATCCTGTAAATCAGCCATTTATGGCGGATGCGGAAAGTGCTTTGGCCGCAGATGGGCATCGATCATCTACCGGTCAGCACGCGACAGGCGCAAATCTTGCGCGTGCAGAGAGAGGAAGAAAGGCCTGCCCATGCACACCCCATCCGTCGACACGCACGAGTCGTCCGCGCCTACACGCTGGTACGGTCATCTATACGTGCAGGTGCTCATCGCCATCGCGGCGGGTGTCACGATCGGCCACTTCGCCCCCACCACCGGGGAAGCGCTGAAGCCGTTGGGCGATGCCTTTATCAAGCTGGTCAAGATGGTGATCGCCCCCGTCATCTTCCTGACCATCGTCACCGGCATCGCCTCCATGCGCGATCTCCGTTCTGTAGGCCGCGTCGCAGGCAAGGCATTTGCCTATTTCTTCTTCTTCTCCACCCTGGCGCTGATCGTCGGGCTGATTGTCGCGAACGTGGTTCGCCCCGGTCACGGCCTGAACATCGATCCCGCCACGCTCGATGCCTCGAAGGTCGCACTTTACTCTGAGAAGGCACACGAAACGTCGATCACCGGGTTCCTGATGGAAATGATCCCGGACACGTTCCTTTCGTCCATGACCGAGGGTAATATCCTTCAGGTCCTGGTGATCGCCATCCTTTTCGGCATTGCGCTTGCCATGCTCGGCGATCGCGGCGCACGTCCGCTCTCGCTGCTGGAAGACAATTCACTGGTGTTCTTCAAGCTGGTTTCGATCGTTATGAAGGCGGCCCCGGTGGGTGCCTTCGGCGCCATGGCCTTCACCATCGGTAAGTACGGTGTGGGCAGCCTGGCCAATCTGGCAGGCTTGGTCGCGACTTTTTACCTCACGTCTGCGCTGTTCGTGGTCGTCGTGCTGGGCGTGGTCGCACGCCTTGCGGGTTTCTCGATCTTCTCGCTGATTTCCTACCTGAAGGCGGAACTGCTGCTGGTTCTTGGCACATCCTCTTCGGAAAGCGCGCTGCCGTCGCTGATGCAGAAGATGGAGCGCGCGGGGTGCCCCAAGAGCATCGTCGGCCTTGTGGTGCCCACCGGCTACAGCTTCAATCTGGACGGCACGAATATCTACATGACACTGGCGGCGCTGTTCATCGCGCAGGCCTGCAATGTGGAACTGACGCTGGGCCAGCAGGTGCTGCTGCTGGGCGTGGCCATGCTCTCCTCCAAAGGCGCAGCGGGCGTAACCGGCGCCGGCTTCATCACGCTGGCGGCGACACTCTCGATCGTGCCTTCGGTTCCGGTCGCGGGCATGGCGCTAATCCTGGGCGTGGATCGCTTCATGTCCGAATGCCGCAGCCTCACCAACTTCATCGGCAATGCCGTGGCCACGGTGGTGGTCTCTCGCTGGGAAGGCAAGCTGGACACCGAGCAATTCAAGGCCGTGCTGGCCAATCGCGAACCTGACGCAACGGCAAGCCCCGCACTCGTCTGATCCCGGCGGAGCGAACCTGATCCGAAGCGATCAGGTTCCGGGTACAAGCCCGCACAGGAACCAAGAACATGAAGACAGCGTTTCCGAGGCTGCTTGCGGCTACCCTTTGCTGCGCGCCATTCACAGCCTCCGTCGCGGCCAGCGCCGAAGAGGCAACAACCCCGGCCTATCCGGTTGCCGCCAATGGCGACGGCGCGGCGATCAAGGGCTACAGTATCTCCAGATGGGCCGAAGACTGGCGGGCTGTTAGCGGGGAGACCATGGCCGACGGCACCCAACGGAACGATCCGCTCGATCGTCTGAAATTCCTGCCGATTGCCGATGACGGGCAGGTCTACCTCACGCTTTCCGGCGAACTTCGCCTTCGCGTGAACCAGACCACCAATCCCAACTTGCGCGATGCGCAGGCGCAGCGGCAGGACATCAGCCGTGTAGTCGCCGGCGCCGACCTACACGTGGGCCCGCACTTGCGTTTCTATGGCGAGCTTGCCCACGGCGGTCTCGGCGGCGAAAATCTTGGCACGCCTTCCAGCAATTTCCGCAACGGCCTTGTCGCCCAGCAGTATTTTGCCGAGGCGAGCGGGCAGATCGCCAACTTTGACGTCGGCATTCGCTATGGCCGGCAGGAATTCGTTGATGGCCCCAACCTGCTGACTTCTCAGCGCGACAACAATACCATCCATTACACACTGAACGGCGTGCGCGCCTGGGTGCGCGGCAAGGCGTGGCGCGCGGACGTGTTCGACTTGCGCCCCACTGCCTATGGCGAAGACGGCATCGGCGATGACAGAAGCGATCCCGAACGCCGGTTCTCCGGGGTGACGCTGGGCTTCGCCGTGCCGAAAGCCTTCCTTGGCGATTCCAGGATGTTCGTCGATCCCTTCCTGTGGCGGCGTCAAAACGGCATCGGCACTTGGGGAGGCCGGATCGGCCCGGCGACGCGCTGGTACGGCGGTGTCCACATCTATGGTGATGCCGGTCCAGTCCAACTCGACTGGACCGTGAACCATCAGTGGGGCAACTTCATGGACCAGCAGATCGACGCCTGGCAGGTGCTGCTGGCCCAGTCCTATCGCCTCGGTTCCAGCAAGAGCGCCCCCCGCATCGGCCTGAGTGCGGACTATGCCAGCGGCGGAGGCGGCTATGGCGATGGGAAGCTGCGCGATGCCTATTCGCCTTTCGGTAACAACGTCTATTTCAGCTATCAACTCTACCTGACGCCCACGAACATCCGCACCATCGCGCCCACCTTCAGCTTTTCGCCGCTGAAGAACGTGAGGGTGAACGCCGAATACCGCTTCGCCTGGCGGGACAGTGTCACCGATGCGGTCTACCGGGCGAATGGCCAACCCTTTGCCGGCACCCAGAACGGCCGGGCGCGCAAGATCGCCGAACTCGCCCGCTTGCAAGCGGTCTGGACGCTTTCGCCGCGCGTCTCGTTCACCGGCCGCTACGAACATCTCCAAGCAGGCCCGGCACTGACCGATGCAGGATATCGCAGTTCCGACTTCCTTGCTGGCTGGCTGAACTTTCGTTTCTAGAGCGGTCCGCCCACCTTCGGATCCGCAATCCATCGGTGGGCGCGGACACGCTGGCACATTTCTGGATTATTTCCACACTCAAACAATACGTTGCAAAAGTCCTCAGTCTGAATTCATCGCATTATTGCGAGTGACTCGCGATAGCAAAATGGCTATCCGCTCCTGCGAATCAGGGAGCGACCCCATTGAAAAACAGACTGTTGAACTCCGCTGGGGCCTTCGGCCTCGCGATCCTTTCCATGTATCCTGCCCAAGCGTGGTCCGAAGAAGCGGACGCAGCCGAAGAACGTAACCGCGAAGGCGACATCATCGTCCTTGGCAAGAGTTACGGCGGGGAAGTCGGCAAGACCGTCACCCCGCTGAAGGACATTCCCAATACAGTTACGCTAGTCGATCGCGAACAGATCCAGGCGCAGAACCTCTTCACACTGGAAGACGCACTGACCGCGACGCCGGGCATCACCGTCACCGGCGTGGGCAGCGAAGATCCTTCCTACATGTCGCGCGGCTTCGCGATCAGCAACTATCTGATCGACGGCACACCGACGCTGTCATTCAACTTCCCGGCTGTGGTGCCCGACCTGTTCTTCTACGACCGCCTGGAAGTGCTGCGCGGACCGGCCGGGCTGTTCAGCGGATCTGGCAATCCCGCAGGCAGCATCAACATGGTGCGCAAGCGCCCGCTCGACGGATTCAAGGCGCAGGGCTCTCTGGGCTACGGCAGCTACCAGAACTTCCGTGGAGAGGTCGATATCTCCACACCGCTTGCACAGGGTGTGGCCGTGCGCGCGGGCGCCATGGTGCAGGACCAGGACCAGTTCTTCGACGTGGCGCACCGCAACCGCCTTGCGGTCTTCGGCACCGGCAAAGTCGACATCGGCGATCGCACGACCGTCACCTTCGGCGTCACGTATGATCGCTTCAAGCCCGCCATCCAGTCGGGCCTGCCCGGGATCGCGGGCGGTTGGGATGGCAGCGACGGCCAATTGCTCGACGTACCACGCTCGACCTATCTCGGTGCCGACTGGAACCGCTTCAAGTCCGAGATCTGGTCCGTCTTCGCGGACGTGACGCACCAGATCAGCGACCGCTGGACCCTGCGCGCAAGCGGGCTCTACACCGATACCGATCGCGTCGACGTTTATAGCTACATCGGCAACCAACCGGTGACGCCGACCAATGGCGTGACGAACCACATCGCCTATCGCGGCGATAGCTTCATGAAGACGCATTCGTTCGACTTCAACGCAGTGGGCAGCTTCCCCGCCTTCGGCCGGGACCACACCCTTATCCTGGGCTTCGATTATCAGGAAAGCTCGTACCAGTCCTACTACACGCGCCTGTCCAACTACGCGCGGATCAATGTCTACGATCCGGTTTCCCCGCTGGAGCCGCCGCTTAATCCCTATGGCACCCTGCCCTATTATCCGGTCCAAGGTTCCGGTGCGACTTGCCCGGACAGCACCACCGTCATCACCCCCGCCCCCGCCAACTGCGTGATCCAGAGCTATGGCGGCAGCGACACGCGGGTGGAGCAGTACGGCATCTACGGCCAACTACGCTTCAGCCCGGTGGAGGGACTGTCCGCGATCGGCGGTGGCCGCCTGACCTGGTGGGATACCGATACGCAGACGCTTCTGCCGGTGCTCGGCAAGAAGTCCGGCTACAAGATCGACGCGCGCTTCACGCCTTACGCCGGCGTGGTCTGGGACGTGACGAGCGATTGGAACCTCTACGGCTCCTACGCTGACAGTTTTACACCACAGGCTGCCCCGGCCGGCCGGTCACGCCCCGATGGACGTCAGATCGAACCGCTGGTCGGCGCCCAGTACGAACTGGGCACCAAGCTGTCCCTCATGAACGACAAGCTCCTGCTATCGGCAGCTGCCTACCACATCGAGCAGACGAACCGCCTGTTCAACGATCCGGACGATGCGACTGTGGTGCTCCAGATCGGCAAAGTCCGCGCGCGCGGTTTCGAGGCTGAGGCGGCAGGAGAAATCCTTCCCGGCTGGCGGATCAACGGCGGCTATAGCTACACAAAGACGAAGTATCTGGAAGATGCCAACGCCCAGTTCGAAGGGCTGCCGCTGGTTCCGATCATCCCCAAGCACTCGGTCAAGGCGTTCACCAACTACAAGGTGCCGAGCGGCGCATTGCAGGGCCTGAGCCTGGGCGGAGCACTGACGTGGTTCAGCTCAACTTATGGCGGCAATCCAGCGGTGCGCAACGCGGCGGGCGTGGTTACGACGCGCTCCACCATCGTGCGTCAGGGCAGCTATGCCGTGGTCGACTTGCGCGCCGGGTATGACTTCGACGAGCGCATCTCGCTATCCGTCAACGTCAACAACCTTCTGGACAAGAGCTACTACGCGCGCATCTCGTCCACCGGTCGCGGCAACTACTTCGGCAGCCCGCGCACGGTCTTCGCCACACTCCGGTTCGCTTATCCATGAGCGGGTCCTCGGGCAGCAAGCGGGCGGATGCCTGGCGTCGGCGCGGAGACATGACCTTGCGCATCGTCGCGGCGGTGCCGCTGGGATACGCGGTCGCAAGCCTATGCGCGATGGCGCTGGCGCGATTGCTGCCCGGTGATCGGGTGGAAGCGACGGTGGCGGCGACACTCGTCGCCTTCGCCGTGTGCGCAGGCGCGGCAATGTGGAGTTTCGCCGCCAGCAGTGGCTGGCGCGCGACCTGGACGCTTGTGCTGGCCGGCGTCGTGGCAGGCGGGCTGACCTGGCTGTCGATCATGGGAACCGGACGGCTATGAGCAAGAGCTTCCGCCAGTCGCAATCCTTCCTCCACACCTGGTCGGGCCTAGTACTCGGCTGGGTCCTGTTCGTTATCTTCGCTGCCGGCACGATGGCTTTCTGGCGGGAAGGCCTCAATCGCTGGATGCGCCCGGAACTGGAGCGGATCGAACAGCCCTACAAGGTCCTCGCAGGGGCTCAGCGCTTCCTTCAGAGCAAGGCGCCGAACGCCGAGAGCTGGTACATTACTATGCCCAGCGACCGTTCGGCAGGTGCGCAAATCTACTGGCAGCCACAGCCTGCGTCCGAACCCGGCAAAGATCGCGGCCGGCGCGGAGGGCGCCGAAATAGCGAGAACCAGGCACTGATCGGCGCGGATGGCCAGCCCACGATGGCGCGGGAGACGCGCGGCGGCGAATTCTTCTATCGCTTCCATTTCGATCTTCACTACATGCCCGTGCTCTGGGCGCGCTGGCTGGTCGGCATCGCTGCCATGGCGATGCTTGTCGCGATCCTGACCGGCATCGTGACGCACAAAAAGATCTTCAAGGATTTCTTCACCTTGCGCCGCGCCAAAGGCCAGCGTTCGTGGCTGGACGGGCACAATGCCACCGCCGTGCTTGCGCTGCCCTTCCATCTGATGATCACCTACACCGGCCTTGTCACGCTGATGGCCATGCTGATGCCCTGGGCCGTCGTGGCGAACTACACGGACCGCGATAAGCTGTACGACAGCCTGTTCCCGCATGCACAAGAGCAAGCACGATCAGGCACGCCTGCCGCACTAACCGACATCACCCGTGTGGTCCGCGACGCGGAAAGACGGTTCGGCGGCCCGGTAGGCTATGTCACCGTTACCGAACCCGGCGATGCTGCAGCGACCATATCCGCCTCACGCGCGGCATCCTCAATGTTGTCTTCGCGAACGCCCTCAATCACATATCGCGGCACGGACGGGGCACTGATCTGGCAATCCCCATCGCCGGGCGGCGCAAACGTGACCGCAGGCGCGATGATCGGGCTTCATGCCGCGCGCTTCGCAGACTACGGCATCCGCTGGCTCTATTTCCTTTCCGGCCTCGGCGGCACGCTGATGGTGGCCAGCGGCCTTGTGCTCTGGACGGTAAAGCGCCGCGAAAAGTTGCCGGATCCCGATCAGCCGCACTTGGGCTTCAGGATAGTGGCATGGCTCAACGTCGCGGTAGTCGGCGGCTTTCCGCTGGGTATCGCGACGATGCTGTGGGCCAACCGGCTGCTGCCATTCACGATGCCCGGCCGCGCGGAATGGGAAATCCATGCGCTGTTCATCGCTTGGGGTCTCGCCCTCGCCATCGCGAGCCTGCTGCGCGAGGCAAAGGCCTGGACCGTGTTGCTCGGCGTCACGGGCGCCATGCTGGCGACGATCCCGATCTTCAACGCCTTCGCCACTTCCCGCGGACTCCAGGCAACCCTGGCTAGCGGAGATTTCCTGCTTGCTGGGATCGACCTTGCACTCATCGCCTTTGGTGCGGCGTTCCTGGCCACGGCGCGCCGCGTCGCATCGCACCGGCCCGCACAACGGCGTGTCCGCCGCAGGCCTGCCGAGCCCAAAATGCCGGTATTGCGCGAATTGGAAGCTGCGGAATGACGATACTTTGCCTCATCTGCGCCGTCGTAGCATTCACCTTCTTTGGCTTTGCCAGCGGCCAACACCACCAGCAGCGTCTTGGCTCCCGCCTGACGATCGAGCGCAAGCGTTGGTTGAAGCGGCTAGCCTGGGTGGCCGTCGCACTATCACTGGTGCTCGCCTTCGCGGCGCAAGGCGCGATCTATGGCGCGATCCTCTGGCTGGGTGCGCTCAGCTTCGGCGCCGCAACGGTATTCCTTGTTCTCAACCTGGCCCCCAAGGGGGCCGCCATGTCACGGAGTTCGAAATGACGATGAGGTATCTGACCCCGCTACTCCCCGCCCTGTTCCTGACGTTCCCCGCATCCGCCGCGCAGGCTCACGAAGTCTGGATCGAGCGGGACGGCGCTGGCCCCGCGCGCATCTATCTGGGTGAACCCGCCGATATCCTGCCGCCCGGCGGTGATCCTGAGTTCGAGCATCTAAAGGCTCCAAAGCTGCTCCCGGCCAGCACCGCGCCCATGACGCGCAAGGCAGGCTATCTTGAAGTCGCAGTACCAGAGGGCGATGTCCGCGCCCAGGATGACGCCGTGTTTGCTCCCTGGGGATCGGATGACAAGAAGGAAGGCGTCGCCTACTTCGCCCGGGCGGGCCGGTCGGAAGCCCGCTCCGTCATGTCGTTCGAAATTGCTCCCGTCAGCGCCGGTGCGGACCGTTTCGTTCTGACCTCTGCTAACAAGCCCTTAGCGGGCGCGGAAGTGACGGTAATCTCGCCAGACAAGTGGACTAAGATCATCAAGACGGACGCACAGGGCATGGTGAGCGTGCCGCTGCGCGAAAAGGGCCGCTATATCCTGACCGCCACCCAGAAGGACGAGTCCGGCGGTAATACCAGTTTGGGCCAAGTTGCAGTGCTGCATCAGATTACGACGACAACTTTTGCAGTGGATTGAGAATAGCCGGATGCGGATTTGAAATGACGTCGAGCGCGCCGCACGGCGCGCTCGCGTTGCACAGCAGAGTAACCGCGCAGTGCCACTGTTGCCAGCTTTGGCGTTCCTAAAACTTTCTGTTTATGAGCAGAAACTTGGCGGCGCCGTACCACTTCCGATAACCATCCGTAGAGAGATTCGCTTTCGCATTAAATCTGCTCTATCCCGTAATGATCTCAGTATTCTCCTTAAGCCAGTGCGAAAGAACACTGTCGAAGGGATAGTCACCGCGATACCATGCATCACATCCGATTTAAGGCGCGCACCTTTGGGGTCACGTTCAGGATATTGGTTGATAAACTAATCGAGAATTCCCAAGTCATCACTGGATGTCATTGGGATACGCGCGTGAAGTAAGCCGCGCAGGTATTAGCCACAATGGCTTTTTGAAGCCTTCGGCTTTGGGGCCTTGCCCGGTAGTTTTGCGTTCTTATGAAACGCGAAGAGGGCCCCGTGGGCCCTCTTTGGGGCACTGAGTGCGCTTTGTCATTGTGATGGGTTTTTAAGCACGCCGGCTTCAATGCCTGGCGACGTCCTACTCTTCCGGGGCTTGAGCCACAGTACCATTGGCGCAGACAGGTTTCACGGCCGAGTTCGAGATG
>OUNM010774892.1_pt1 | contig 11567 bp, 11 predicted proteins | sample 1769961 | NCBI WGS metagenome assembly OUNM01 (sample SAMEA3914820, study PRJEB12502) | metagenome | biome: forest; material: soil | place: USA | collected 2012-03-12 | depth 0.3 m
CCCCTGCTCCAGCCCCCCAGCCCGCCCACATGCGCTGGTCGGGCATGACTGACAAAGGCCGCTACCGCGAGAATAATGAGGACGTCTTCCTCGCCCTGCATGTGGATGCCTGGGAAGCCCATTTCCTGGGCAAAAAAGGCGAGGCCTCCCTGGCCGCGTCCGACCTCGTCTTCGCTGTCAGCGACGGCATGGGCGGGGCGCGCAGCGGCGAATTCGCCAGCCGCATCACCACCGATCGTGTCACCAAGCTGCTGCCGCGCAGCTTCAAGCAAGGCGCGGTGGGCCTGGCCACGGGAGCAGATGACGTGCTTATCGAGCTCTTCCATGCCATCCATGCGGATCTCCTACTGCTGGGCCGGAGCTATGAGGAGTGCCGCGACATGGGCGCCACGCTCACCCTGTGCTGGTTCAGCCCCGGCTGGATGTACTTTGGCCACGTGGGCGACAGCCGCCTCTACTACCTGCCGCGCGGAGGCGGATTAAAGCAGCTCACCGAGGATGACACGCAGGTGGGCTGGCTGCGGCGCAACGGCCTGATCAATGAACGCGAGGCACGCCAGCACCCGCGCAAAAGCGTGCTGAGCAAGGTGCTCGGTGCCGGCCACCGCTTCACCGGCCCGCAGGTGGGCGTGGTGCGCCACGAGCCGGGCGACCGCTTCCTGCTCTGCAGCGACGGAGTAATTGACGGCTTCTGGGATCATGTCATCGCCGACATGCTCAAGTCCGGTGCCTCCGCTTCAGAGTTCGTCCTGGGGGCCATTAACGAGGGCAGCCGCGACAATGCCACGGCTCTGGTCATCGAAGTGAGCGACCCGCCCGCTTCAGCTTGAGCATCCTGCTGGAAAGAACCGCCCCTCACCCGCCTTTTCCCCTACCATGTCTTCCACCCGCCGCCATTTCATCGCCACCTCCCTTGCTGCCACCGCCGCCAGCGCCCTTGCCCAGGATGCCACGCCGAAGCCAAAGCGGAACCTCCAGAAGGCCATCATGTTTGGCACCCTTGGCATCAAGGGCAGCGTGAAGGAGAAGTTCCAGGCCGCCAAGGATGCCGGCTATGAAGGCGTGGAGCCCAACGGCGGCATGGAGAACCAGGAGGTGATCGACGCCCTGGGCGCCACCGGCTTGAAGGCGGCCAGCGTGTGCTGCCACACGCATTGGAAACAGACGCTCACCCACGACGATGAAAAGGTGCGCGAAGAAGGCCTGCAAGGCGTGCTGACCACGCTGCGCGATGCGAAGGCCTACGGTGCCACCTCCATCCTGGTGGTGCCCGGCGTGGTCAGCGCCACCGTGCCGTATGACGTGGCCTGGGAGCGCTCCATCACCCAGATCAAGAAGGCGGTGCCGCTGGCCAGGGAGCTGGGCGTGCACATCTCCATCGAGAACGTGTGGAACAACTTCATCCTCAGCCCGCTGGAGGCCGTGCGCTTCCTCGATGCCATCAATGATCCCATGGTGGGCTGGCACTTCGACATTGGCAACGTGCTGCGCTACGGCTGGCCCGAGCAGTGGATCAAGGTGCTGGGCAAGCGCATCAACCGCATCCACGTGAAGGAGTTCAACACCGACAAGATGAAGAACGAAGGCCTGTACAAGGGCTTCGACTGCGACCTGGGCGAAGGCAGCAACAACTGGCCCGCCATCATGGCCGCGCTCGACACCGCCGGCTACACCGGCTGGGCCATCAGCGAGCAGCGCGGCGGCAATGTCTTCAACGGCCTGCAGAAGCTCACCGCCGCCATGGACAAGATCTTTGCCTCCTGAGGTGTTTCTTACTGCCCGGAAACACTGTTCAGCCAGCGGATCGCCTCCGCCTCGCCATAGAGCTTGGCGCGGTTGAAGTAGGCGTCCACCATCCATGACGGCATGTTTTGCAGCACGTTGAGGTTCGTGCCGGCAAGGTTCTTGAGGTTCGCCCGCTCCTGATTGAGCTGGTCCATGCGCTGCTGCGCAGTGAGGCCCGAGGCATCGAGCACTGAGCTGGGGTCGATGCTTGCCAGCACCTTTGCCTCCATCGAGATGCCCACCAGGTCACTGAGCGAGAACTGATGGCCGAGCTGGCTCTCCACCTGCTGCGCCACTGCCATCGCCGAGCGGCTCACCGACTCCGCGGAAGCCATGTCGCCCGCCTTCATGTAGCTTTGCTGCAAGGCTGCCAGGTCGCCGCCGAGCTGGTTGAGCTGCTGCATCTGCGGCATGAGTAGGCCGCTCATCGCCGCCGCCTTCGCATCCAGCGGCGAGTAGCCTGCGGCCTGATAGGCCTCCTCTGCGGCCTGCAGGTTCTGCACTCCATAATCCTCCAGCTGCGCCTTGCCCGCGGAGGCCTTCAGGTCCTCCAGCGCGGCGGCCGGGTTGTTGCCCTTGAAGTTGTCCAGCGCTGACAGGTAGTCACCCATCGCGTTGTCCGGAGCCGACTGGCGCAGGGCATCGATGGCTGAACGGCGCTCCTTGGGATTGTCACTGCGTGTCGCCAGATCAAGCTGCACGCGGGGATCGTTGGGAAACTGCTTCCCCGCCTGGCGCAGCAAGTTCAGATCTCCAGAGATCCGCGAGGCGGTCAGCAGGCTCTCCGCGCTGCCCTTGTTTTGCAGGATGTAAGCCTGGAGCTGTTCGGCGGTGAGCTTGGTGTTCTGGCCGTTCCTGGACAGCTTCGCCAGCCCCTCGTTCGGCTTCACCTCCGGCTCCTCGGCCGCAGGCGGTGTGGCGGTTTGCAGCACGGGCTTCAGCTCCGGCTTGAAAGCCGCGGCCTTCGGCGCCGGTGCAGGCAGCACCGGCTTCGGGCGGACAGGCTCGCCACCCAGATAGAACCAGGACAGGGCGCCGGCGGCGACAGTGAGGACGAGAGCAGCGGGAATGATGACAGAAGGCCGGAGCGCGGAATTCATGGGGGTGTTAGACAATGACGGCGGTGTTCGGTTCGTTTGTCTGACAAGAAGCCGTTCTTGTCGAGAATGTTCCATTGGCGAAGCCGCGCCGCTGTGCTATGCCAACGGCCTCTATGACGACAATCCAAAACATCACCCGCCAGCTCCTGACGGTGGGCACCGTGGTGCTCGCCAGCCTCCTGAGCAGTTGCAACACCACCAAGCCCGGGAGCGGCGCACGCTACTCCAGCACCTTCGACCCGCCCGCCCACCGCGCGCACAATCCTTCCGCCGTCTCGGTGAAGATCAGCACCGGCGCCCAGCGCCTGTACGTGATGGAAGGCCAGCGCGTGCTCCTTGCCACCCCGTGCAGCGTCGGCACCGCCCATGCACCCACGCCTGCTGGCACCCACACCATCGGCAGCAAGGAAGCCAAGCGCCGCAGCCACAGCTATGGTGAATACCCCATGCCCTACTGGTGCGAATTCGCCCCGGCCTATGGCTTCCATTGGGGCTTCCTCAAGCCCTACCCTTGCACCCATGGCTGCGTGCGCCTGCCCAAGAACTCCGCCGCCAAGGTTTATGCCCTTGTGAGCACCGGCACCAAGGTCCACGTGGCCGCCTCCCAGCCTGAAGACGCCACCATCGGCAAGACCCTGCCTGTGCTGGACGACAGCGCCCTGCCCAATCCCCCCGACAGCTACATGCTCACCGACAAGGTCTTCCAGGACGCGGTGTACAAGGGCAACATGTTCGTCGATTAATTCCGCCTTCCCCTCTAAAGGGCTGAGGGGCGTACCGTCTCTCAGCCCTTGTTTTTTTCCACGCCACCCGTCCCGTCCCCGATCATGCGCCAGAACGCCACCGAACGCAGCCGCCGAGTCAACGTCCGCACCCCGGAGGTCATGGAGCGAGTCCAGGCCGAGGTGGAGAACCACTACCGCAGCACCCTGGTGGAAAAGATCCGCGCCCATGGCGGCACCCTCACCCTCGGCAACACCACCGTGCGCCTGGCCAAGGACTTCGGCTTCTGCTACGGTGTGGAGCGCGCCATCGACCTCGCCTACGCCGCGCGCAAGGTGTTCATGGACCGCAAAGTGTACCTCCTCGGCGAGATCATCCACAATCCCGAGGTCAACCGCCAGCTCACCGAAATGGGCGTCGTCAGCATCCCCCTCGGCCAGCAGGAAGAGACCATTGCCACCCTTTCCAATGACGATGTCGTCATCGTACCGGCCTTCGGTGCCGAGACGCGGCTCATGAACCTCATCGCCGCCCGCGGCTGCATGGTGGTGGACACCACGTGTGGCGACGTGATGAGCGTGTGGAAGCGCGTCCGCGGCTACGCCACGCAAGGCGTCACCAGCATCATCCACGGCAAGGCCGTGCATGAAGAAACCCGCGCCACCGCCTCCCGCGCCCTGGGCGAAAAAGGCAACGGCCACTACCTCGTCGTGCTCACCCTGGCCGACATTGATTTCGTCTGCGACTACATCCGCCACGGTGGCAGCAAGGAAGCTTTCCTTCAGCGGTTCAACGGTGCCTATTCCGAAGGCTTCGATCCCGACCAGCACCTCCAGCGCGTAGGTGTGGCGAACCAGACCACGATGCTCAAGAGCGAGACCGAGGAAGTGCAGCGCCGTGTGCAGCAGGCCATCCTCGACCGCGACGGCGCCGAGCTGGCGAAGCAGAACTACCAGGTCTTCGACACCATCTGCGGCGCCACCCAGGAGCGGCAGGATGCGCTGTTCGAAATGCTCAAGCGCCCCATGGACGTGCTGCTCGTGGTCGGCGGCTACAACAGCTCCAACACCACCCACCTCGTCGAGATCGGCGAGCAGCAGCTCCCCACGTTTTTCATCCGCAACGCTGAGTGCCTGCGCAGCCTGGAGGAGATTGTGCATTTCGACCTGCATGCCAAGAGCGAGAAGGAGAGCTACTCGCAGAAGCTCACCGGCACCGGCCCTGTCGTCGTCGGCATCACCGCCGGCGCCTCCTGCCCGAACAACCTCATCGAAGACACCATCAGCCGTGTCTTCGCCCTTCGCGGTGTTAATGAGCAGGCATTGCATGCGGCCCTCGCTTCTTTATAAAATCCATTTGCAGCGGCAGTGGTGTCGTTGTATTCAGTCGGCCCGTCCGCCAGCCGGACGGTTGTGATCAATGCGCAGTTAGCTCAGTGGTAGAGCATCACCTTGACATGGTGGGGGTCACAGGTTCGAATCCTGTACCGCGCACGTTCTCTCTTCGGGCAAAGTCCCGTGTCAAAAGTGGAGAGAGTTCCTGCTGCTATGCCAGGCAGGCAGCCCTGGGAGCGCCAACGTCCTCGTCGGCTTTTCGTAGCGCCATGAATGCCGACGAGGACGTCGGCGCTCCCAGGGGCCGTCCGCTTACCGCAAAGCCCGCGGTTCCTGAACCGACGGCGGGACGCCGTCGCTCCTTGGATCGTGGGCCCCGCAAAACCGATGACGCTGACGAGCCCACGATCCAAGGAGTGATGGCGTCCCGCCATCAGTCGGCGCAGCCGAAACCGTTGCCCCCACCGCTTCCTTGACGGCGATCCCCTCTCAACACCCCGGAGCCCAAAACATCCCACACCCTTTTCGTGGTTGGATCGGGTCGGATTGAGTCGGATCAGGCCCGATTTCCCCCTCCTTCGCCGGAAATCATCCAGCCTACGCTGCAAGCGACCAGCCCCACACAGCGGTCCGCTTTTTTTCACCTGGATCCGGTCGGATTGGGTCGGATTCGCCCGGAAACGGGTCCCCCAGGACATCGCCAAAAGAGAGATACCGGGCAGGATCGCGGACAGGAACATTCGTTGGTACTGAAGGCAAGGGTGAGAGGGCATGAAAGTGGCGATGCCGAGGTTGCAGGCACCTCATCTCTCGTGGGAATCTCGCCCTCCGTTGTCCAATGAAATAGGTGGTGTTCCATTGAAAACGGGCCTGCCTTTCAGGCCGAAGGCCCCCAGGCGCCAACGGATGCCAAAGCTTCGTGGCCGCCGCCGTTGCTCCCCCAACCGTAGAACGAGCATCTTGCTCGTACGCTGGTCGTACGACCTTCCAGGTCGTTTCAGGACACGTTGTGCCAACGGCACCGCACTTCATGTCCTCGTCGCCGCCCACTCTTTATCTGGCATGCGATGAGCCCGGAGGTACGACCTGGAAGGTCGTACGACCAGTGTACGAGCAAGATGCTCGTTCTACGTCGTGCCCGATTCATCCAAAGGCAAGGGGTGGGTCTCATTCTGGCTAAGAAACCCACCCTGAATCAATACCAATCACCAGCCATTTGCCGTTGACCTTCCTGAGGTGGCGAATATTGCCCGCCGCGCCCACATTGCCCACGTAGTAGCCGCCCCCAATCCGGACCTCGGTGTTGGAGATCCAGGTGATGGAGCCGGTGTTGTAGATGACACCCTGCTCGCCAGTTTTGTTGTCGAGGACGACGCCTCCCTGATCTGACCATATGTGGCATTCAGAGCGCCTTTTGACGGGTGGCTCGTTTTTCGCGAAACGCGCCATCAAAGCATCGTCCGGGTCAGTGAAATCGCCGTGGACCCTGATCGCCAGGTAGAAAAACCCGGTGTGCTTCGGCCCGCCCCATTCCTTCTTGGGGAAGAGATCGCGGAAAACGGCTTCACGGATGTCGAGCTCCTCGGCGGCCTGGTTGAAGGACCTCGTGTGGTAGCCGGCGAAGACCAGCACCATGACAACCGCGAACAGAGTTCTCAGGTTCAGCAGACGCGCGAAAGCTCCTGGCATGGCGTGTGGATTCATGGCCGTATCAGCAATCTCCGGGCGATGGGTGCAGGCAAAGAATAGAGGCGTTCCGGTGGCAGATGGCGCTTGGCCTCGTCCGCCTTTCCGGCCCGGAGCAAAGCATGCATCTTCGCGACATGGGGAGTCAAGTCCTCGATCTTGACGGTCCACTCGTCCACCAACTCCCGGATCACCTGGCGGCCCACGCCGACCTGGATGCTATAGTGGTCGAGCGCCGCGCCACGCAGGCTGCGCTCGGGATCCCACTGAACGTAGACCTCGGCCTGCTGGAAGGAATCATGCCACTCGGCCGGTGATCTGAAGACAGACTTGTCGAATAGCCGGCTCGGATCTCGTGGGGCGCGGGCATGGCGCGAATCGGCAGGTGGGCAGGCTTCCAAACGACATTCGGCAAGAGAACAGGTGGCGGGCAGGCAGTTCGCCTCGCTGTGCCCGGACTTCTATTTCCTCGCAGCAGCCTCCGCTTCTGCCGACCATTCTTTGACACCATTGCGAAACAGTTTTTCTGTCCTGGGTTCGCTATCCGAGTCTAAATATTGAGGGTCATCAGAAACTTTGATCAGCAAGCCGCCAGTGTAGATCATTCCTGTTCGCCTCCAAATCTTCTCGCTATCCTCTCGAAGCAAAATCTCGACATCATTGACCGTCTCACGCTTGAAACGATCATCAAAAACATAGCTCTTACCGTCCCGGTACCGCTCTGTGACCGGAATAGTAATCCACCCACCCGAGAAAGCATAGGTTCCGTGCTTTGGGTTCTCGGGAATTTCGTCGCCAACGACGTCACTCCAGAACCAGCGGGTGTAGCTGCCCGAAGGGCCGAGCGCGAGTGCATATCTCATGAATCCGCCCTTGGGCATCACCCACTTGCCTTCAATGCCCGGACTAACCTTTGGTTCGCAGCCGAGCAAAAGGGTGAAAACCGCCAGCAATGTGGGTGTAAGTCGTTTCATGTTCTGGCCTCTATCAGACTGCATCAAACACCGGAACCGTTTTGGGCGGCAACCGCTAAGCCGCATTCGCCAGGAGCGAATGGTACTCGGGTATGACCACGCCCTGGGCCGGGCCAGTGGCCAGGTCCGCCTTCTCCATCCGGTCCATCCACACGGTGGCAATCTGGTCGCCTGCCACACGACCGCGCCAGCGTGAGACGGCCTCCGGTGCGGCGCAGGGGCCGATGATGGTGACGAGCAGCATGGAGGTATCCGGCGGGCTGATCATGCGCTGAAGCTTGAACCGCTCGACCAGCGCCTCGATGAGGCTGTCGAGCGCCTCCGGCTTGTGCAGGTTCGCGGCGAGGAGGATAACGAACTTGGGGCCGGCAGGAGTATCCAGAGCCTTTGTATCACACTGTACGATCTCGTGCGGAGGCTTGTCCGCCGGGCCAAAGAAGCTTTTGATGCGGTTGAACATGGTGGGATGGGCGGAGCCTCGCGGTGGTTTCCAGCCAGAAAAACGCACAGCTAACACGCAGTTATTCGCAAATTGCAGTACAGCGTACTGGGAGTGCTTTCCAGTGAAGCGATCAATACTATTTACAAAAAACAAATTACATGAATGTATATCTATCTAAACCTTTGAAGGGTTGTCAAACGACCAGATTTGACAAATCCATTTTCCTAGTTGCCCAGCTCTGCGTTCTACGGCTTTTGCATCCCACGATGAGTTTTCTCTAGCAATTTTTTTCGCCATTTCCAGCTCACTACTCTGTGAGTATTTTTCACACTTAAAAGCAAATCCTCTATTTGAAGCTCTGATGTTAATCTTACTGCCGAGCATGGTCAAGTTGCCTATGTTCCAAAGAAAGGGCTCCAACTCATCTGCATTAGCCCACTCCGTAGAGGGCTTCTGAGGAAAGATGTGTTCCAGATTTGCTGTGCCGAGCCTCAACTCACCAGTGCTGCCCTGCATTTTTTCTGCGATCCGACTAAGCATATAGGTCGCTTGCGCCGTGGTAAGCGTGAGAGCCTCGAATGATTCTTCGAGCTTCCCATCTGACGGACTTTTTTTGATCAGTTCTGCCTTGATGTGACGCAAGCAAGCAGGCTCATCTACAGGAGCTATTCCATTCTCTGGCTCTCTCATTTTGCTAATGTCTCTGGCCAAGCCGAAAAACAGCGACTCCATGTCCGCAGCGTCCATGCCCGCCACTATTGAATGCCGAACAACGAATACCAAAAGCCACCGGCAGACATCTCCAAATTCGCTCTCACCAAGCGTGCCGAATGAGGTAAGCAAGAGTGGGAGGGCTGAGTCAGATTCCAGCTTGTTGAGATTTTTTACGTGAGCGGCATTCGCTTTCAATTCGCCCTCATCTGCATCTAATATTGCACAATATTGAGCACACAAGTTGGAACATTGGCGTGCATAAGCCAGGCACACATCGCCTTTGTCCCCAATCATCTCCTTAAGCGCAGTAAACAAATCTTTCTTTTTTAAGTCTCCAAATCGAGAAACCCACACATGACGAAGGAAGTCAGCAATGCTCCTTTGGCCCATTCTCTCTGTGATTGAATTCCAAATTAGACGGATTTCTTTCCTGTCCGACTCCTCCGCCTTTTTCATAAGGTAGTTCAACAACAAATCGGGAGCTGAAAGACGCAAACCACGATCATTGAGGGTTTCAAAAATTTGGAAAGCTTCCCTCTCATTCACAACAGGAATAGAGGTCATTACCAAATGTTGGCGCACAAGGTTTCTCAACTCCCTCATCCAGGTCATTTTTTCTTCATTGGACTTGGGAGCCAGCGCCACGCCGATGTTCGATGCAATGATCTTCATCGCCCCCTGAATGAGCCGATGTGACGTGATGGATGGCTTTAGCAACTTTGGCGTTCGGGCTTGAATAGTATCAGAAAAGAACCCCTTGTCCATGTCTCCCATTTGGAGCGCGAACCCCTTGAAGTCTCCTGCGTCCATCTTTGCTATGTAAGTAGAATGGATACCTTCGGCTAGCGCATTGAATTCCTCAGTGCCAATGGCTGCGGCCGCATTTCGTAACGCAGCGAATACAATTGTAATGGTCGCCAGTCGCTGCTGGCCGTCCAAAATCTCTACTCTGTTTTCTTCGTTCTCAAGAACCACAATGGGGCCAAGGAAATACTTTTCAGCAATCCCCGCTTTTTTCTCGGCGGAGAAAGTGACCAAGTCTTTCCAAAATGCATCCACGTGCTTTTTGGCCCAACTATAACCACGCTGGAAACGAGGTATTTCTAGAATTGGTTTAGACTCCCCCTCAAAAAGGTCAGAGATCGTTTTTGTTTTTGCTTCGAAATGGTGGGGCATACGGGCGAGTTCGGCTGGGTGCAAATGCCGGACTGACCATGAGTCTTCTTCACTACGGGTGTCAAAGCCCATTTTGAACGGTTGCCATCGAAGCAGCCCCGGCCAGCGTATCCTCTTGGTACCCTGGCCGCCGCGCCACCCCCTCCATGTCCGACTTGTTCGCCCCCGCTCCCCCACCCCAGCCGAGCCCATCGCCCACGACCAGCAGCGTGCCGCTGGCGGCGCGGATGCGGCCTCGGAACCTGGCGGAGTACCTCGGGCAGACGCACATCCTCGGTGAAGGCAAGCTGCTGCGGCGGGCGATTGAGTCCGACCGCTTTTCATCGCTGATCTTTTACGGGCCGCCGGGGGTGGGCAAGACGACTCTGGCGCAGATTGTGTGTGCGGAAACGAAGTCGCGCTTTGTCTCGCTCAGCGGGGTGGAGAGCAGCGTAGCGGACATCCGCAGCACGGCGGAGATGGCGCTCAATTACCAGCGGCTGAACGGGCGGACGACGATCCTGTTCGTGGATGAGATCCACCGGTTTAACAAGGCGCAGCAGGATGTGCTGCTGCCGCACATCGAGCGCGGCACACTGCGGTTCATCGGGGCGACGACGCACAACCCTTTCTTTTACATCAACAGCCCGCTGGTGAGCCGCTCGCAGGTGTTCACCCTGGAACCCTTGACGCAGGCGGACCTGGAAATGCTGGTGGACCGCACGATCACAGATGAGGAGCGGGGCCTGGGCAAGATGAAGGTGCGGGTGACGCCGGAGGCGCGCGCGCATCTGGCCACGATTGCGGATGGCGACGCGCGCAAATGCCTCACCGCGCTGGACCTGGCGGCGCTGAGCACGCCGGCCAATGAGGCGGGCGAAATCGTGATCGACCTGGCGGTGGCGGAGGAGTCGGCGCAGAAGAAGGCGCTGGTGTATGATGGCGATGGAGATGCGCATTACGACACGATCAGCGCCTTCATCAAGAGCATGCGGGCGAGCGATGTGGATGCGGCGCTCTACTGGCTGGCGAAGATGCTCTATGCGGGCGAGGACATCCGCTTCATCGCCCGGCGCATTGTGATCGCGGCGAGCGAGGATGTGGGCATGGCGGATTCGAACGCCTTGCGCGTGGCGGTGGCGGCGCAGCAGGCGGTGGAGTTCATCGGCATGCCGGAGGCGCGCATCCCGCTGGCGCATGCGACGGTGTACCTGGCCACGGCGCCGAAAAGCAACCGGGCCTACGCGGCGATTGATGCGGCGCTGGACGATGTGAAAAATGGCCGCACGCTGCCGGTGCCGAAGCATTTGCGCGACGGGCATTACAAAGGGGCGAAGACCTTTGGCCATGGCGAAGGCTATCTTTATCCGCACGACTATGAGGGCGGCTTCGTGCCGCAGCGCTGCCTGCCGGAAGGCGAGGGCCGGGTGTACTATGAGCCGAGTACGAATGGGCTGGAAGCGCGTGTGAAGGAACGGCTGGAACGGCTGCGGGCGCAGTATGAAGGCGGGGAGTGATACCAAGTTGACGAGTCAATTGCAGGCCAGGGGCGACATGAATGGCGCGGCAGCGTTTTGGAACCGTAGCGCAGCGAAGATAGCCAGCCGAAGGCTGCCCGAAGGGCGAACGAAGTGAGGCAATGCGGTGGCAAGCG
>OUNM010361401.1_pt1 | contig 11565 bp, 9 predicted proteins | sample 1769961 | NCBI WGS metagenome assembly OUNM01 (sample SAMEA3914820, study PRJEB12502) | metagenome | biome: forest; material: soil | place: USA | collected 2012-03-12 | depth 0.3 m
GTCCCGCGTCCAATGGCGCCAATGCCCTCTCCCTTGGCATCTATCTTGGCATCTATCTTGGCATCTCGCCAGGCACGACATGGTAAGTCCGCTTGGTGCCCGTGGCGGACTCTGCTGATGGGAGATGGGCCCAGCAACGACGGCGTTCTGCACACACGTGCTCGGGGTGCTCTCCCTGATTCCCGAGCGTGTAAGTGAGAGCTCGGTGCCCAAGTTGGGCAGGTCGTCCGCTCGCCTTCGGAGCGATCTGCTGCTTCCAGTCGCGGGATTGTGCATCCCCTCGTGGCCATGTAGCAATCGGTTCCAGGACATGGGTAGCACACAGAGCTCGCAGGACGGGGTGGGATGGCACGTTGTTTGGGTACCACGGGAGCAATTTATCCAGCTCTTTATATAAACAGGCGCGGGGTTGCGCCGATCTGAGCTCTGATCTGGGGTAGCCTTGAGTCGTCCGTTGGTCACACCTTGCTTCTCTCACCGACAAGATGCTTCTCAAAGCCAACGCCGCCGCCCTGTGCCTGGCAGCATCGCTGTCGGCCGTCTCTGGTCAGACCTTCCAGAGACTGGGCACCTGCCCGGACCTTGGGTGCGTTCTGCCCCCTGACCAGCAGGACTTTCTCCCTGGCCAGGAGTTCGACATCCGCTTTGAGGTCCACGCGCCCGTGAACGGCTCCGAAGCCTATAACAACGGGGTGGCCGATGAGAAGTTCACAGCGACCATCGCCAAGAACGGCCAAAAGGCTCAGAGCATCGCCGAGTTCTTCAAGCACAGCGAGCCGGCTCTGGAGAAGTGGACCTTCTCCTGGTTCGAGGACCTGTTCGCCCAGGACGCCAAAACCCCCTCGGTCGTCAACGTCGCGTCCAAGGCGTACCGCCGCGTGGCGTTGTATGAGCCGGGTGACTACACCGTTACCCTGAACTACTACAATGGCAAGACCACGACGGCGAAGTGGACTGTCCGTCCCCTGGCCACCAAGAAGAAGGCCAAGAATGTCATCTTCTTCATTGGTATGCGCCCCTGACGTGACCACCGCCAAGGGAATGAGCGAGACACTGACAAGGAAAAAACAGGTGATGGCATGACCACGAACATGATCACGGCCGCCCGCCTGCTGGGACACAAGACCGTCAACGGCCGGTACCAGTCGATCCTTTCCCTCGACGAGTTCCCGGTCATCGGCCACCAGATGGTGAGTCTGCAAGATGTCGTGTTGTTGAATTAGACATGGGTTAACCGCTGTGTTCCCAATGATCAGACTCATTCCATCGACTCGTACATCACCGACAGCGCCAACTCGGCCACAGCTCTGTATACTGGCCACAAGAGCTCAGTCAATGCCCTGGGGTGAGTGGAAAACAAAACGGGTTGCCGATGGTCGGAGCTGACCATGTATCCCTCAGTGTTTATGCCGACTCGTCTCCCGACCCGCTGGACGACCCCAAGTTCGAGACTATTGTCGAGCTTCTGCGTCGTATCTGGGTAAGCGCCCACCTCACCTGCCTCTCGCATGAGGTGTATTGTCCATCTCTGACTGTGGTCTAGGGCTCTGCTTGGGGCGCTGTTTCGACTGCCTTCATGGCGGATGCTACCCCGACGGCCTTGACGGCGCACTCCCGCCTGCGGTCCCAGTATGCTTCGGTGGTTAACCAGGCACTCAACGGCGTTGCCAACTACTCCTGGACCAACCACGGTGGCCCCGACGCCTACTTCGGCGGTGGTGCTGAGCAGTGGATTGCTGGCTCTGGCTCGCCGGGCGGCAAAGACTTCTACGCCGAGTTCGCCAAGAAGGGCTACTCGGTCAGCTGGAACAAGACGGCCCTGCAGGCGGCCCCCATCGACCAGAAGGCGCTCGGCATCTTCTGCCGGAGCAACTTGCCCGTCTGGCTGGACCGCAAAATCTTCACTGACAACCTCGCGGCAAGCAAGAACGACCCATCCGGTGCCGATGCCGTGGCTAAGGACCTGCCCGGCCTCAAGGAGATGACGCTTAAGGCGATTGACATTTTGAACAAGCGCGGTGGCAAGGACGGCTTCTTCCTCATGTCGGAGGCCGCCTCGATCGACAAGCAGATGCACACTCTCGACTACGACCGCGCGCTGGGCGACCTGCTCGAGCTGGACGACACTGTCCGCGCCACCATCGAGAAGCTCAAGGCCCTCAACATCCTGGACGAGACGCTGATTGTCGTGTCGGCCGATCACGGCCACGGTTTCGGTGAGACACACGACTCCACCCCTGATGTTTACCAACTGATGACCGACTAACCACTTATGTGACCAGACGTCTTTGGCAGCTCCGACACCAAGTACGCCGACGCGCAGAAGGATGACCGGCTCAAGCGCAAGGCCATCGGCGTGTACCAGAACTCGGGTCTCTCCCAGTACACGCAGCCCAAGGAGGGCGTGAACTACGGCACGGGCCCCAACTTCCCCGTAAACTGGGACCCCCGCTACGTGATCGCGGCCGGCCTCGGCGCCAACCCGGACCACCGCGAGCGGTTCGGCGTGGGCAAGGCGCCGCGCACTCCCGCCACGGTTGGAGCCAACGGCGAGTACTTTGTCAACCCCAACGACCGGCCCAGCGGATTCATTGTCAACGGCACGCTGCCGACCAACGAGGCACAGGGCGTGCACTCGCTGACCGACGTGCCCGTGTACGCGCGCGGCCCGTGCCAGGAGACGTTTGGCGGTACCTACAGCAACATCGACGTTTTCTTCAAGATTGCCAACTGCCTGGGCCTGGGCCAGCCAACCAACCAGACCCAGGGCACAACGGGCGGCCACTCGGGTGACGGGTCTGGCTGCAAGAGCAAGAGCAAGAAGTAGATAATCCCCGAGCTGAGGCTGCGATGCTGTCGATGGGTGGACGCTTGACGAGTCTCCGAGGAGAAGGAATTTAATTTAATGAAGAACCTGGGGGAATCCGAGGAGAGGCAATCGTGTTTTCCAGGTCTGTGGTTGTTAATACTAAATCAATCAATATTGAAGTAATGTCAATACTTTGCACCTCATCTCTAGTGGCCGAACAGGAATGGAGAGAGAGGTGAGGCCGTTGCTACAAGTCGGGTAGAATTCTGAGTGGAGATCGCCGGGCCCTTGTCAAGCTCCAAAGACGGCGTCCATGTGGGGGTTGGTGGGGGGCATAAGTCGCTAGCGTTGCCGCCGGTTAGCGCTGGCGCACGCTGCTCACCTGAGCTCGCGCCCCGCCTTCAGCGCGTCCCCTGTTCAACGTCCCTTGGCAACCGCGTCTTGATTCTGCACTTTAACGTTATTTGGTGTTGACTTTCCAGAAAGCGTCTTGCCCCGCGACCCACGCACCTCTTCAACGGAAACCTGGCGTCGCCCCAATTCCCCAATCACACTAATCCGATCTTTCAGCTTTCAACCTGCTCAGTAACTGCTCGACAACCGCGAACCAATCCGCCAACCCTACCTAGACCGGCGCCGATGCACCACTCGCCGCCACAGCAGCACAGCAGCCATGGCTTCCTCACAACCAAACATGGAGAGGTTTCTCCGTGACTGGCGCCAGGATGCCCTCAACAAGGCCCAATACGACTCGGCCATCTTCATCGGCGACAAGCTGCTGGCAATGACAAGTACGACAACCCCCTCGGAATACCCTTCCATCCCTCTCTCCCCTCGCTGACGACCCGTCCCACCCGTCCCACCTCACACAGAAGACGATAACGACGCCTTTTGGCTTGCCCAAGTCCACTTCGCCGCCGGCAACCACACGCGCGCCCACGACCTCCTCACGAAACACAACCTGATCGGCTCGAACCCATCCTGCCGATACCTCGCTGCCCACTGCCTGATCCGACAAGGCAACTTCACCGACGCCCTGGCCCTACTCGGAGAGTTGACCCCGACCCACCTATTTACTACCAACACCAAGCGGAAAACAAACCGGACCACAGCCCGTGTGCCACGGGCTGGCTCAAAAAACCCCGACCGCCTGCCCGACGACATCAGCGAGGAGGAGTGGTCGACCAGGCGCTACGAGGCCGGCATGTGTTACCTGCGCGGACTCTGCTACGCCAAGGAGAATGCATTTGACCGGGCCAAGGAGGCGTATAAGGATGCACTGCGGATCGACGTGCAATGCTACGAGGCCTTCACCCAGCTTGTGCGCAACTCGCTCATGTCGCCTGACGAGGAGGACGCCTTCATGCAGTCGCTCGACTTCAACACCGTCCGCGCCCCAAAGGGCGGCGATGACCCAGAGCTCAAGACAGAGCCCGGGGACTATGTGCATATGTTGTACCAGACGCAGCTCTCCAAGTACCGCAACCCTCGAGCGTTCAACACCGCCGTCGAGTCGCTCTCAACCCACTACGGGCTCGAGGACAACGCCGACCTCCTCCTCGCCCGCGCCGATCTGCTCCACACTCAATGTCGCTTCAAGGATGCCCTCGCCATCACTGCTGCAGTTCTCCAGGAAGACAAGTCCAACTTCCCCGCCTACCCCGTCCACCTCGCCTGTCTTTACGAGCTCAAGCAGACCAACGAGCTCTTCCTCGTCGCCCACGATCTCGCCGACAATCACCCAGACCACGCCTGTACTTGGCTCGCAGTCGGCACTTACTACCTCGCCACCTCCAAAATCGCCGACGCCCGCCGCTACTTCTCCAAATCCTCCATGATGGATGCGACCTTTGGCCCGGCCTGGATCGGCTTCGCGCACACCTTTGCCGCCGAAGGCGAGCACGACCAGGCCATAACAGCTTACTCGACGGCGGCGCGTCTCTTCACAGGCACCCACCTCCCGCAGGTCTTCCTCGGCATGCAGAACCACGCCATGAACAACATGACGGCGGCCGAGGAATACCTGAAGTCAGCCTACTCGCTCTGTCGCACCGACCCGCTCCTCCTCAACGAGATGGGCATCGTGCTATACCACCAGGACCGTCTCAAAGACGCGGCCAAGTTTTTCAGGGAGGCATTGCGCATTGCCGACGAGACCGACGCGGACCCGCACGCCTGGCTCGGCGCCCGGACCAACCTGGGCCACGCCTACCGCCGCCTGCGCCTGTTTGACGAGGCCCTGGACGAGTTCGACATCGTCTTGAGGGACGGCGGGAAGAACGCCGCCGTGTTCTGCTCCAAGGCCCTGATCCTTCTGGATAAGGGGCTGCCAGATGAGGCGGCGCGCGTGCTACACGAGGCGTTGGCCGTCAACCCACAGGATCCAATCGCCACGGAGCTGTTGAACAAGGCGCTCGAGGAGTCGTCCATGGGCGACTTGGCGGTGTTGACGGGCGGGTTGAGCGCCGGGTTGGATCTGGCGGGTGGCGAGGACGAGGAGGGTGGGGACCTGGAGAGGTTCGAGGCCGACTTGGAGGAGAAGAAGGCCGCGGCGAGGGTACGGATGGAGAGGAGGACGCGGTGGAAGTCAGCCGTGGCGGGGGATAAGGGAAAAGGGATTCTGAGGGGTAATGTTCGTGGCGGAGCTGGCAAGCGAGGCGGAGGGGGTGCATATGAGGTGGATGAGAAAGGCGATGTTATGATGGACATGAGCGATGATTATTGAGCTGGACGTGGGCCAGGGGGCGGATTTGTTTCAGCGAAGGATACTGCATTTTGTATCGGGCTAGAATGGATATGGCCATTGGCACGGCACGGCATGGCATAGCATAGCGATGGCGCTGGCGTGTATTTATGGAAATGGATCAAAATGTGGCGATAGGGATAAACGTCACACAGTCTAACCTAACTTCTACTCCCTCCAAACACGTGCTGTGCTGCCCGATGCTTCTAGGGCAAACCGACTTTCAACGCTTTACAGCTTCTCCCTGGGACCAACCAGCTGCTCCACTTTGGCGAACTGGTAGTAGTATTCCAGACTCTCCGGGTTGGCAAGCGTCCCGCTCGCCTTGATCACCTGCCCAGACACGATTTGCTTGACGGGCAGCTCGACCTTCTTGAGATTGATCGTTGTCTATGTGACCGTCAGCCACCATTTGAGATACGAGAAGCAAGGAGAAAAGACTTACGGGGATCTCGGGCGTCTCGAAGATATACTTGGGCACATGCCTCTTGCTCAAGTCGGCCGAGATGGCCTGCTTGATTTCGTTGACCAGCCCGCGATCAAACTTGACGCCGGGCTTCATCAGCAGGAACAACATGACGGACTCGTCGTCGTCTTGCGGCCGCCGCTGCCCAACGCACAGCGAGTCCTGCACGCGGTCGGTGAAGCGCCTTTCGAGGACTGAGTACACCTCAGCTGAGCCGAATCGCACCCCTGACGGGTTCAGCACGCCGTCGGCCCGCCCCAAGAACGTGATGTTGCCCGTCACAGGATGTACCACGCAGAAGTCGCCGTGCGCCCATACGTTCTTGAACCGCCCAAAGTAGGCTGAGTGGTACCGGGTCCCGGGGGCTGCCGGACCGCCAGCCGTCGTGTTGTCGCCCCAGAAGAAGCAAGGGATGTTAGGAAACGCGGCCGCGGCCACGAGCTCTCCCGGCGTGCCGTTCGAAACTTCCTTGCCCTCGACGCCGTCCGGAAGCAAAGAGTCGTAGATGGCAACATGCACGCCGAGCGACGGGCCCTGTGTGCCACCCACATACACCGGCTCGAGCGGGTTCATCATGCCGAAGCAGCCCGCAATGTCGGTTCCGCCAGAAATGTTGGCCAAGTGGACGTGGGCCGGGAAGCCCTCGTCGTAGAACCACTCGAAGAGCTGCTCCGAGAGCACCATGCCCGTGCAGGTGACAATTCGCAGCTGAGAGAAGTCGGCCATGTCCCGGGGACGGATCCCGAGTTTGGAGAGCTCAAACATCCACCGCGGGCTGATGCCCAGCTTGGTGACTTTCTGCTCGGCGGCCACGCGGACGAGGATGGTAGGATCAGGCTGGAATGGGGACCCGTCGTAGAAGACGGTGCGGCCGCCGCAGAGCAGCACGCCGACGTTGGACAGGTACATGATCCAGCCCGTCGTCGTGTATTGGAGAGTGACGCTGTCTGGACCGAGGCCCTCGTGCAGACGTCCCTCCTTGTAATAGTTGATCATGACGCCACCAACAGAGTGGACGATAGCCTTGGGCATACCCGTGGTGCCGGACGAGTAGCAGATGAGAAAGGGCTCGTGGAAATCTAGGCGGACAACGTCGGGCATCGGGTCGGTCTTCTTCGCTGCCGTCAGAAACGAGTCCAGCGTCTCAGCCTTGGGCACGCGGGAAATGTCCCTGGCTTCCGCAAAACGGCGGATGGACACCACGCCCTCGAAGCTGGGACACTCCTTCAACCCTTCCACCACCTCGGCCATTTTCTCCCTTAGATCAACAACCTTGCCGTTGTACAGAGCGGCATCATCCATGAACAGCAGCTGACAGCAGCGGCAACCCCGAGATCAGCATCGGTTCCCATCAAATCTCCATCGAAAGGGGCTCTCACCTTTGGGTCAACTTGCACTGACCGCTGCAAAATCCCTTTTACCCCCATGTCCGTCGAGCTGGTACTGAACACAGCGCCCACCCACCCGGCCGCCAACCAAACCACCAGCGTCTCCACACTATTCGCGCCAACAATCACCACGCGATCTCCTCTCCCCACGCCCCTCGCCTTCATGGCTTTGGCCGTATGCGCAACCATCGCCCTGAGCTCGCCATACGTAACACTGCGCACCTCACTCCCACCCTCGCGCACCTCCGTCACGGCCACCTTGCCATCCTCCTTGTGCTCGACGCACCGCGCGGAAGGGTCGGCGTGGCCCACGGGGTGAGAGAAGAGCGCGTTCTCGGCAAAGTTGAGGCTTACGCCCTCGAACCAGCGCGGCACCGCGTCGATGGGCAGGGACTCGTCGACGACGGTGGTGTAGCTCCCGGCGTGGATCAGGTTGGCGGCGTCGAAGACTTGGGACCAAAAGGCCGAGCGGTTGGTGAGGGAGTAGGCGTGTAGGTCTGAGAAGGTCTGTTGGGTTTGGGGTTAGTTAGTGTCTCGTGTGTGTGGTGAGAATGGTGAAACGGTACCTTGAGTTGGAGGTTGTGTTTGCGGTTGACGTCCTGCATGAAGGTATACATGAGGGTGCTCTCCGGGTTGGGGTGTTGCCTGCATGGCGGTGAGTGTAAGTGACATCGAATCCAAAATAACAACCAGCAAATGACAGCTAAATTCCAAGGCCGGACAGGCTACATGATGAGAGATGAGAGAGAGAGTCGAGGACACACCATAGCTTCCGGGGCACCGCCGCCGCTTGCTGTTCCTGGTCCGCCATTTCCGTGTCCGACGTCAAGGCAATTAGTTGTCTCGTAAAGCAAGTAAACAGACGCTCCTGTCTTGTCGTTGTCCCGCCGTTTGGTGTAAGTGCAGTAGGTATCTCAACTCGAACGTCTCAACCAGAGCGAGTGACGCTTTGCAATGGGCAGCGCAACAATAAATAATCCAAAGGAAGGTGTGTTCGTCTGTCTGGGCCGAGGCTGCGATCATCGGAATCCGAGGCTAGCACTAAGACAAGCCAGTGGCTGAGAGTGGGTAGCACAGGTCCCACGCCAACCACTTCACTGCGGGGTTGGCGGGAAACCAGTACCCGGAACCCGCCGCGGCGGCGCCGATCGTGCTCGGGCCGGTCACCTTCGGCAGGATCCACCCTTCAGGGGTATCCGCTCAGGGGTCCGATCCGCTCGCCATGGGAGAAGGCATGTCAACACTGGGCAAGGTGCGAAAGCTCCGATTGAATTCATGAAAGCTTGCATTCATTAAGATGACAAGAACAGCAAATCATGTTCACCTCCTCAGGTTCAGATGATGCCACCTAACCCCCAAGTATCGATACTCCTTCCGGCTCAACACCCAATACATAAAGTTACAAGGAAACGAAACCATGAACAAACAAACAATCCATATCCCCGCTGCCACCATCAAAGCCAACCGCACTCAATTGCCATACTCCTCATCCCGACCTGTCAGCCTAGAGATAAGGCATCCAGAGCGCATCACACATCGCCAGATTCATCGGGTTCACCGCCTTGGCGATCAGGTCGATGACCGTCTGGTGCGCAGGCAGATTACCGGCGGGCGCCTGGGCGAGCGAGACGGCCTTCTTGACAATCATCTCGCTGTTGGCCTGCACCGTCTCGCGCAGCTGGTTCTCAGTGAGGTTCACCGACCGGTGGGCGCTTGTGAACCAGTACATCATCTCGTCGCGCACAAACAGCGTCAGCGCGTGCTCGAGCTGGAACTCGGGCTCCGTCAGGCACCGCGCAATGGCCATGACCGAGCACGCAAAGATGCCCTCGGTCGCGAGCGGGCCCATGAGCGTCTGCAGGTTGGGCGTGAGGCGGAAAGGGACGGGCTCCTGGTTGTGGAAATAGGGGCGGTTCGCCGCCATGAACGAGATGAGCTCCGAGCCCCAGATGTTGCCCGACCCGCGCGCGATGTTGATCTTGTGTGGGTACCGCTTGTCGATGTGCAGAATGTACGTCATGAAGGTGAGGGCCGCGTACTGGTACGAGAAGCGCCGCCGGAAGAGCCAGAACTCGGCAAAGTCGGGGAATGCGTGCTGGAAGTACTCGAGAGCCACCGTGTTGTCCACGTACTTCTCCTGAATCGCCCGCATCACCTCCAGACGCGCCGTGACTGCGTGCTCTGCCGGCTTCTGCAAGTCATTTTTGGTTAGCCCTTGTCTCTGCGTGAAATCAGCAGCAGAACTTACCGGTCCCTTAGAATCCACGAGCCCTCGCAGCTTCTCCATCGTGTACAGGACCGGCTCGTCCTTGGGGATTCCGTTGCGGCGGCAGTGGTCCTCGTAGATCCCCTGGAGCGTGATGTACGTGGTGTCCTCTTGAACGATCCTGATATGAGGTGCAAGAGGCACCATGAGCGGCAGCGTGAACTGCAAATCACGCCTCCGGCTCTCCTTCTTGCTGGCCAGGGTCTGGTTGAGCTGCCGGAACAGCTGCAGGATACGCTCCTCGCGCCGGCAGTGCCGCGCCGCAGGATGCTGCACCGCAAACGCATGCACGCTACCGTCGTGGCCACGGATCTTGAGGCGCCGGTGTGACGCCCCGATGGTCCGGACAAGGTCGACGTTGGGCAGAAACCTGTCAATGCGGACGAAATCCTGGTTCTTATCCTTGTGTTGCAGATACTGCCCGGGAACCTCGACGTCGTCAAACTTCTGGTACCGGAACTCACTGAGATGCGGTGAGTAGTGCGCAAAGCTCTCGAGTGGCACTGGCGTCGACCGCCGGTCGAGCTTCTCCTCAAACTTGTCGCGCCACTTGCGGAGGTTGTGGATGTATTCGTACATGGTCGGCTTGACCTTCACGAAGTCTGCTTCGAATGTACCCCGAATGTGGCTCGGCAAGATTGTCTCGGCGAAACGTGTTATGTTGTTCTCCGTGGCGGGAGGAAGCTTGACATCCTTGGCGTACGACGTTGGCATGCGGCTCACATAGGCAAGACCGTCGTTCAGGAGAGCCACGATCAACCTATACGCATCCTCGTCCGGTGGGCACTTGAAGTGTTTCTGAATCTGGTCCACCATGGTCTCCATCGACAGCGCAAGCAGAGGGAAGGCCGTCTTAAGAACGCTCATGATCTCCTCGGTGAGCTCCCAGGGCGGTTTCTTTTGCGCGCCGCCCGGCTGGTCGCCTTGTGCGGTACCAGTGGTTGTCGAGGATTGCGCCGCGGGTGTGCCGGCGTCTCCCCCTTCGGCTTTCGTCTCCCCCTTGACTTGTCCAGCCGATTCTCCATTGGCAGTTGCTGGCCGAGAATCACCAGCCGCGGCTTCTTTCTTAGGAAGCTGGGGAGAGGCGCTCGGCTTGTTGGCCCCCGCTGCACCGCGCCTTGCCCGCTCCTTGACCTCCTGAGTTTTCTTAATCGTGAGCATGTCCTCTCGGTTGGTCCGAAGCTGAAAGTACAGCGCCTGCGGGTAGGTTTTGGCGATCTTGAGGAGGATGCTCTGCACCCTCGGTGCCTCTTTGTGTCCAAGGCCGACCAGAAGCTGCGGGATGTACGTGATCCACCACCAAACAAGAATCTCGCCCTTGAAGTCATCGAATCCGGACGCGATCGTGCCGTTTGCATCATCGAGACTGAGCAGCCACAGAATCCGGGCAATCAGCTTCCGCGACTTGTGGTTCTTATAGCTCGACGCGGCTTGTAGGTAGCTTGTGAGAGCCTGCTTGGCGGCTCCGAGATCCGTCGGGTTCTCCTTAAACTTTCTGTCGTTGAAGTAGCCCCATTCGGCCCACGCCTTTGCGGCCGTGATGTCGAAGTAGAGTGCCGTTCCGTACGCGCTGTCGGCCTCTTCCTTTTGCCCGAGCTTCTCCAAAAACATGCCCTTCAGAGTGTAGAACTCGGCCTTCTGGGGAGCACTGAAGTAGTTGAGATTGGTGTTGTTGATCACGTCCAAGCCGCTCGTCAGCTCGTCCGGGTTTTGGTAATGGCACCTGGCCTGCTCTCTCAACTTAAGGAAAGCTTCCTGGATCTCAATGTTAGGGAGCGTGTAGATGCGGCTCAGCTGGCTGATGCAGACATCCGGCAGGGCGTGCTTCCTCGCCACGTGAGCAAAGCGGTTGATGATCCATGCCGTCTCGTGATATCCACGGTACGCAAAAGA
>OUNM010481321.1_pt1 | contig 11561 bp, 5 predicted proteins | sample 1769961 | NCBI WGS metagenome assembly OUNM01 (sample SAMEA3914820, study PRJEB12502) | metagenome | biome: forest; material: soil | place: USA | collected 2012-03-12 | depth 0.3 m
GACGTTCGCGATAGAATGCTTTAAACACGCTAGGATTTAGAGAGATACGACCGACCTACAACTGACGACGCGACTCTATAACTGCCTCTACCTAGAGCTACAGGCTTTAGTGCCCGAGCTAGGGGAATAAGTCTCGATCGGTATGTACCTAGTATATATCGAGTCAAAAGTGTACGTCGTTAGCGATAAACTTAGATAGGAGACGAGGTCCTTATACACTTTATATACGACTTAATAAGCTAATAAAGCAGAATACGATTTAGATGAGGAAAGCGGAAACGAAAGCGATGACCGCTACGGCGTTAACTAGGCTGGGAACGACGGACCTAGATACCGCCGAGACGGCGCTCTATAGAAAAAGGACTGCGAATAGAGAGGCAACTGCTGGCAATCTTTTACCGAGCGTAGAGTCGTGACCCTATAGGACAGCCCCTACGCCCCGAACCGAGGAAGAACCGTAAGGTTTGCTAACGACTAAGGAGGTAGAGACAGCCGCTATAAGAAAAGCGATAGCGATAGGAGAGACTATGGTTTTAGAGGCTCTAACTATAGGAGTTTCGACTGTAGAAACTTCGACTAGAAGCACTTTAAGACTATTAGACGATTCGCTTTTAAGCGATAGTATAGGAACGGATCTTTCTTATACTACAGCGACGTTTGCGTTATTAGCGATGACGAGGATTCCTAGCGGCGCTATGACTCGCTAGAGAAGACTGGATACGTTATAATCTCGGAGCACGACACCGAAGTCGAGGGCGAGTCAACGGATGACGAGGATGATGTAATATACTACACCTTTAGTTACACGACTTAAGCAGACACGGATAAATAGTCTTTGCAAACCCTACGACGTAATAGCTAGAAGAAGGCACTCTATACGCAAAGCTAGCCTATCTAACGCTTAAAACATCTGTACGGACTAGCGCTAGGATAGGCATATACGCAATGTGCCTAATCCTAATAGACACGGTACTAGGTGCCCTAGGACAGGAACCTAAGAATCCTAAGCCTATTTTACCATTAAGGACAGACAGATCATCGAGGCATAGCCTTATATGTTACCTTTGAGTAAGCTAGCTAAGCAAACAACTTATCTTAAAATAAGGATTAGCGTAAACCCTAGCGTAGAGATAATAAACGTCTGCTTAGATACTAGAAGCAATATAAACCTAGTAGATAGGTAGTAGATCGGCGTTTAGGCAAAGAACCCGCGATGGAAAGAGGTCGAACCGCACTTTGTAATAGGAGTCGGGTTACGGATAGCTATTACCTAATAGGTCGAGTTTGATTTCTACGTTACTAGAATCTTGAACGGAAAAAGAGTTGAGAGCCATTTCTCTTTTATCGCCGACGTCATCGACGATCTCGAGGCAAAGCTCCTTATTAGTATAGACTTTATACTCTGTAACGGAATAAGCTTTAACCTCTTTAGCAGAATATACACTATCTACTCTGTCTATAGCATAAAGATCTACACTTAAGTAACTAAAGCAAAGCTTATATAAAAAGTCTTAGCGGCAAATACAACTATAGTTCTACCGCGAACTAACGTATTGATCGCTACGACCGCGTTTAACTTACTAGTACTACGACTAGAGAACCGGAATAGCAGGTACTACTTCGCTAGCGACACCTATAGCGTCGTAGACGCTTTCATCGACTGTAAGATAATCTACCTTGCCACAGTATAGAACGACTTAGCTAAGCCTATCACTGTTATTATTATAAGATAGCGAGTCGGCTATATCTACTAGCACGAGGATAGGGACGATGTACACTTCTAGGCGTAGGGAAAACTAAACTAACAATAGGACGACATCGGGGAAAGAAACGAAACCTAGAAATAGGCCCTCCTCGCCACCGTAAAGGACTCTAAGACCGCGGGTCCGGAGGAACACGCTCAAGACATAAAGGAAGAAGAGGGCGGCGAAGGCACGCGCTAAATAACAGCGCTAGAGTACTACACCCCGTCGTATAGCATTAAGAAGCTAGCCGACGCCTCGACAATAAAAACCAGCGTCGGAGTCAGCATCTGTAACTATAACCCGGTCTTCGCGGCACAACTTATAGCGCTTCTTAACCAGTACGATATTTTCTATAACCGAGGCATCGTACCGATGCTAGAAGAGCAGAAGATACGAGTGCTATTAGTAGATGGCTAGCAGCGTTAGATAAGGCTTATACGAGTATACTTGTTGGGGAGAAATGACTAGAGGATTATCGACGAAGAATACGATAAACTATACGTATAAGGTAAGATGAGCTTCATAGACTAGCTAACACCGATCGCCTGCCCCCTATTCGTTATATACCAAATAGTAGGCGAGAAGCGAAAAGGGAGACTAGTAGTAGACCTACGGGTACTAAACGTAGTAGTGGTGCTAGACGTCTATCCCCTACTAGACTAGGACGATATTATAAACGATATAAACGGAAAGCAGCTATTTACGACTTTCGACGCCTTACGTTTCTTTTTCTAGCTTCTAGTCACCGAGGAACATAAGGACTATATAGTGGTAATCAGTCCCCGAAGGCTCGAAAGATCAAACGTAGTTCTTATAGGATTCAAGAACTCTCTAGCCTTCGCACAACGATATATGGACCGACTATTCAGACTATACAAGCACTTTATAAGAGCGTACATCGACGATATCAGCATCTTTAGCAATAATAAGAAGGAATATATCGAGCACGTTACTACAGTACTCGATATCCTCGATAAGGTAAGGGTTTATATCTTAGCAAAGAAGTCCTTCGCTAGCTACCTCGCCGTAAGGCTATTAGGCTACGTCGTCGACGGCGAAGGCATCACTAAGACCGACGACCGTATCGATGCGTTTAAGAAGCTAAAATTCCCAAACACCCTCGAGAGCCTAGAGAGGTATATCGGAATAGTAGGATAGCTATAGAAGGGCATCGTCTAGTATATACCTAGAATACAGCCTCTATAGGACCGGAAGACGAAACTACTAGCCGAAGGAAAAGAGCTAAGCACTTTGACCGAAACTAGTATAAAGAACGCTAGGAAGGCTTTCGCTATTAAAGCAAGGTTCGAGCTAATAAAAGAGGAGACAAAGGCTTTCGAAGTCCTATAACAACACCTATATACTTAGTTTCTCCTCTATTACTACAAACCCAAAAAACCCTTCTTCATTAAGCTCGACGCTAGCGGTAAAGCGTATAGTATTATAGCATTCTAGCTCCGCGGAGACTAAGACAGAAAATCCATCCTAAGATTAGACATTAGTAGTTAAGAGGTGCAGCCGATCACTTTCCTCTCTAGACTGACCTCGAACGTAGAGAGGAAGTACGGAAATACCGAAGCAGAGATAGCAACGGTAATATAGATAGTAAAGAAATTGCGTAAGATAGTATAATTAAACCATAATCTAGTTAATATCCTCACCGACTATACTATAATAAAAGGGATAGTAATATATACTTCTCTTACTACCTTCGACCTCGCGAAGGTAAACTTACAGCTAACGAACGCGGTAAACTAGCTCTCGCAATTCGAATTGCAAATCTTTCACATCTCTAAGAAGCTTAACATCGTGCTCGATGCCCTCTCGAGGCTCCCTACGTATAAGGAAGACAAATCTCGACCGATAGAAGGAGAAAACGAGCTCGAAGATATCTAGTTATATATATACGACTCCGACGAGCCTAAAGGCCTTATAGCAGACACTTCCACTTTCGAGACAGTCATTAGTAACGAATTCTAGCAAAAACTAATAATAGAATATAAGAAGGATAGGAAGTATAGAAAGATCGTGCACTAGCTTTAGCACCTATCTAAGAAGAAAGGGAAATTCAACCCTAACTAGAGAGGGATGAAGGATACGCGACTAGGCCCGTTCGAGTTGAAAGAAGGGCTCTTATACTATGTAGAAAAAGATAGCAACCGGAGACTTTACATACTATAACACTGCCTTAAGGAGATTTTAGAGCTTGCCTACGATAAGCGTCACTATTTCGGGGTATATAAGGTTATAGCCGACCTCTTAGAAGTATGCTTTAGCAAAAAGCTATAGACCGTCAAACAGTTCATTAAATACTACAAGGTGTGTCGCTAGAACCAGACCCTAAGAGAGCCGACGCTAGACGAACTACAGCCTATCGTTATATATCTTCAGCCGTTCTATACTATTACGATAGACTTCATTACAAACCTACTAGTAGAACCTTTCGAAAGAACCTTCTAGTCACTACTAGAATAACTAACCCTAGATACCTTATATACTATCACTTGCAAATTCAGCAAGAAAAAGTTGCTGATCGCTAGATAGAAGAAGATGTTAGCTATAGAATAAGCGGCTTTAATACTTAGGGCCTTAACCATGGCAGACTAGGGCATCCTTACGGTGATCATTAGCGACCGAGACCTAAAGTTCACTTTAGGACTCTGGAAAGAGGTGTTTAAGATCTTAAGGACTATACTGCTGTTCTCAACGGCGTACTATTTACAAATAGATAAATAGTCGGAAAAGATAAACTAAACGGTAGAGATCGCGATCCGAATAGAGTTTATAGAGAACCTAGGAACGCTTTAGCCGAAACTACTTATAGCACTTCAGCATAACCTTAACAATATAGTAACTGCTACAATCGGTAGGTCGCCGAACGAGCTCGTCTATAGCTTTAAGCTACTCTTAGTATTAGACACAGTTATAGTAAAAAAAGGAACACCTATCTTAATAGAGGTACTCGAGGCCCTTCGACAATAACACTAGGAGGAAGCTACTAAGAGGATTATATACGTAAACGCTATAGTAAAAATGAGGTACGACGATAAGCATACTCTAACCAAGTTCGAAGTAAGAGAAACAGTATACCTCCGACTCTATAAAAGGTATCACCTGCCTAGGAAACCGAACCAGAAGTAGTCCCTATAGCGAGCAAGACTTTTTAAAGTAGTTAGGAGAGTATATAAACTCGCCTACGAACTCGACTTCCCGCCGGTATAGAGAGTCTACCTAGTAGTCTCTATAGCGTAGCTATATAAACTAGCCTAAGGGAAGGATCTTTTCGACCGGAAGCCTGAGGCACTAGAAATGGTGATAGTGAATAGAGAAACCTATTAGGAGGTCGAAAGGCTACTTTAGAAGAGGATCTATTAGAGAAAGGAAAAGCTATTTGTAAACTATCTAGTACGCTAGGCTAGATTTGAAGTAAGCGACGACTAGTAGATCCCGAAGATTAGACTAATAGACACGGCATCGGAATTGATCGAGGAGTACGAGATAAAGGAACCTATTGACTGGGAAAAGGAACGCTAGGATAAAGGCATCGCCACTAGTAGCGGAGAGACGCTAGTCATCCGTAAAGAACCGGCGCTATAGAGGAGCGCGAGGAAGGTATAATGTTGTTTAGAGAAAGCAGTTCAATACTGTTAAAAATAGCCAGCCTTCTAATAAGGCGAAGCACTATTGAATTTTCTTTTTAGATTCCTCTCCTTTATACCTGCGTTTTGAACCTCTTTTACCTCGCGACGGCTTAGACACGCTATAGCCTCTCCTTTTAGCAATACGTTACCTTTTGACTAAGGGTATAGAGAGGAGCGAGGAAGACTATAGCGAGGTCCTTAGCCGTGGGAGGAAAAGTAAAAGCACTAAGATTCTTTATTATTCTATTCGATTCTAGGCCTTCTCTAGCTAACCGAGGAACGGCATAGAAGTGCTAAGGCAAAACCCTAGCAGCACTAAAACTAGGTTATCTTTTATCTCTTTTATTTACTTTACTTACTTTTCCTAAATATAGCAATATAGCACTGCCGAAACAACTCAAAGCACTATAACTAAATCAAAGAGCTTTATCTTATATAGTGCTATCAGAAGTATGTAAGATAAGCTAAAAAGCATTCAGAATCCCTTATTTTCTCTTCTCCAAATCCTAACAGCACCTTACTACTTAATATTAGTAACGACTTATTAAAGTAACGTACTTTAGTACGAATAAGAGGCGTATGTTTAGAGCGTTCCCGAGATATAGAAGATCCGACTTAAGCAGCGAAGCAACGGTCTAGGATATAATCCTATAGGAATCGGATACTAGACTAGCATTTACAATATATAGAATGCCGCTAAAGCGCGCTAAATGTACCTAGACGCCTGTAAGGCAGAGCGCTAGGATGAAGGCAAAGGCCGTAGGGGGAACGAAGAAAATCCTATTAGAAGAATACGTAGAGGACGAGGATTCGGCTATTGGTGACGAGGTCGAAGATACCTAGCACGCTGTAAGATCGGAGCACGCTATAGCGGAGGAAGAGATAGAGGCCGGTAACGAGGAGCTCGAGGCTGATAACGAGGAGCATGAAACCGATAACGAAGAAGCCGAGGCTACTAACGACGAGCTTAAGGTCACTAATGACGAGCCCGAGGCTAGCGATAACGAGCCCGAAGGTTAGGAGGAACAAGACGAGCCCGAAGAGGAACAGGGCTAGAAAAACCAGGAGCAAGGGGATGAGGAATATACCTTAGAACTCTAGATAAAGAGTTCTCGATATAAGTCGACGGGTATATTATCGACATCTTTAGAGTCATTCACAACGGCGCCAGAGACTATATTAGCGACGATAACTAGTTCGAGGATAAAAAGGTATACAAGTATAAAGCTAGCCGCATCGAAGGACACCTATAGGGTAGGATGATTAAAAGGCTCTGTACGTCAAAGAACCTGGCAAAAGCGATGAAAGACTTCTACGTTTACTACTAGGCCCGCGAGCACGCCTCCGAGGACGCTTCGCCCGATAGCTTTAAAGACCCTTTCGAGCGGCAGATAAAAGGCGGGCTATACCTCCCTCCTATAAAGGCATTCCTAGGCATCTAGGTGGACGATAATGACGAGCATCAAGTATTCACCTTCTTAGAGATTGCTAGAATAGGAGTAATAGTTGACGTAGTTAAGGCTATGAATAGCTAGGCTGGATATATTACGCCCGCATTGTACGTTAGGCCGAAGAACTCTTAGGTGAACCCGAGAGGCGGTTTAACCGGGCTATAGAGACCCGGCAAAAACGGACCCGAGGCCTAGGAAGGCGACGAGAAATGGGTTCCTATACACCTAGGAAGAGGATACAACCTCGAGACACACTAGAAGCGGATCTTCGGAATGGTGAAAGACACTACGATAGCCGTTATCAAGAAAGTAGTATAGGGTGAAGAGTTCATCGGACTTTAAGACCGCTAGTACCGCTTCTGGTATTAGGAGGACGGTGACTCGTGCTAGATGACTATCCTGACCCTGAAGAAAGCACTAGGCTAGGAGAAAGAGCCTAAGAACAACGCAAACGCCGAAAAGCCCGAGGATAAGTATACTCTATAGGACTATCCTATAAGCGATGTAGACTTAGGCGAAGCCGAAGAATACAGCACCGATAACGATAAAGAAGGGCTTAGCGACACTAGCGAAGAACTCAATGTCGACATCTTAGGCACTATAAAGTTATAAGGTTACTCCGTATGTCTAATTAATAAAGAGTATAAGGTTATTGCTATAACAGAGGAAGCTATCGCGCGCGAGGATAAGGTTCGGGGATAACCTAGCTATAATGCATATAATCGCGATATAGATCGCTTTCTTTTAGCGAAGAGTAACTCGTAAGAAGACTAGAGAGCTAAACTCTTTTAGGTATAATAAGAAGGTACACCGGCTGAAAGCTAAATGCGTAAAAGCGATGAAAGAGTTTAATAGCATCGGGCATAATGCGAAGCACCCGCCGCCCTTTATAGTAAAGATCCTCGCCCTTCGTTTCTGCTCACCCTATAGCGAGGGCAACGGTAGCATCTTCGCTATGCTAGGGGAGATTAACTATCTTTACTTAAGCGATATAAGACTCCTAAGCGGAACCGTAATCGTAAGCACTACGCCTGCTACTAACGTCCTCGAGCGCCGACTATATAAGGCGGAGGACTAACTCGCTTAACTCTATAAGCACATCTGAGATACTTAGAACCGGGTGTACACTATCGAGGACGAAGGACTGCCCGCCCTCTCTCTTAAGCAGCTGATAGATAAGGTCCGCGCTACTATTAACGAACCTCTAGAACGCGTTAAGAAAAACTATACTAACGCCTTCTAGGACGTGTTGAAGGCGATAGATAGCGACTTTAAGGCGCTTAACTATAGGTTTGATGTATAGAGCACTGAAATAGACACGCTAAGACTGCGAGTCGCGCTCCTAGAGCAAACTGCGAAGGATAACGAGGAGGCGTAGACATCTTGCGCTAAAAAGACCGTACCTATCACTCTCGTAAGGAAACCGAATCCCGCGACAAAGTCTAGCAGCACCGCAGCCGCGAATAAGGCGTTGCCTCGCTAGGTAGCCTTCGTATTATCAGACTCGGATATAGACGATATCCCGCCGGTAACTCTAATAAAGCGCCTCGTCGCCGCTAGAGCGCCCGCCACTAAGACAACTCCTATTAAGACGTCCGCCGTTAAAACGTCCGCCGCTAAGACGCCCGCCATCAAGACACCCACCGTCAAGGCGCCTACCGCTAAGGCGCCCGCCACTAAGTTAACTAAGACCTAGAAAAGGGCGAAGGAGGACAGTAAGAGCGAGATAGAGTACACTCTATCTAAGAAGCCGCGCACGACAGCCGGCGACGCTAGCGTGACTAAAGCCCGCACTACAGCCACTAGCACTAGGGCCGGAACTCCTAAGCGCGCGATCGAGAAGCGCCCGGACTAGCAAAGCTTCTAGTAAAGGAGCGGATCGGGAGCCGGGAGGCAGGACGTCGGAACGGAGAGAGGGTCACTTATGACTATGTATGTCGGAAAGGTTATTCGTGACTAAGTTTAGAAAGGCCGATGTAGCCGTGTGGGATTAGGGACATGTAAAGTATTTTCTTTTATCTTTATATATATAAAAACAGTCGACGAGGACGTCGATTTTCTTCTTTTCGTTAGGGGGCACTTGTTGCGGATTCACTGCGACAGGGGACGCAAACCACGTGCTCCCGCACGTGGGGCCTCCAGCCCCTATCTCTCTGCTCCCGCAGACAGGACTTTGAACAGAACAAGCATTTTACACCATACTTTGAGACACCTCCTGTGACTTCGAGTACTCGTGCTTCAACAGATTACGGTCAACCAGTCACCGAGTTCCACCATCAGGAAACCGGTGACTCGACACGTAACATATAGAGGCTATAGTAGCTAAGAGAGTTATAGAAGCAGCCGAAGCCTACGGTTTACTACCCTATGAGCAAATAGGTAACCGAGCCTATAGGTTAATAGAACTAGTAATACGGCTAGTTATAGCCTAGGTTTACGAAGCCTAGCGCTAAAAGGCTTAGCAAGCCTACTATAGTTAGATATTATAAAGGCATTCGATACTATAAACTATATTAGACTACTAGCTACTCTATAAGGCTTTAGCTTCCTTAGGTAGCTAGTAGTGTAGCTATAGGCTTAGCTTATAGGATAGGTAGCTATACTCTATTTTGACGGATAGTCAATAGAAGATATAGCGGTAGAGGTAGGGGTGCCTTAGGGCTCTCCCTTCTTACCTATCCTTTTTATCCTCTATATAGCATCGCTATACGAGGCTTTAAAGAGGGACTACCCTATAGTTAGTATTATAGGCTTTACCGACGATATAAACTTACTAGCCTACGGTAGGAACGCTAAAGCCCATACTAGCTAGCTAGAAAAGGCTTAAAAAATCTGCTTATAGTAGGCAGGTAAAAGGGGGATGACCTTTATAGCCGAAAAGAGCATACTAATCTACTTTAATAAAAGCCGACGGTAGTAGCTTAAGCTAATAGCCTTATACTAGCCTACTAAAGCTAGCTATAATATAGTTAGGCCTATACCCTCTAGAAGATTCCTAGGGGTTTGGCTTGACTGGAGGCTTTCCTAGAAGGCCTACTATACGGCTGTAGAAAAGAAGCTCAAAACCTAGGATTTTGCCCTCTCAAGGATCGCTGCGAAGACCTAGAGCCCTAGTCTAGAAAAGGCTAGGGAGGTTTATATTAAGTGTATTCGAAGTGCTATAGCTTATAGGGCGTTAAGCTTCTACACCCTTATAACACTAGGGGGTAGGCTAAAGGGCATCGTTTAAAGCCTAGCTAAGGCTTAGAACCGAAGCCTACGGATAGTGGCTAAGGCCTATAAAGCTACACCTATACGGCACCTCGAAACAAAAACCTACACCCTACTGTTAGATCTCTACCTTAACTAAAGGCTGGCCGACTTTGAATAACGGCTATAACAATAGGCCTTAGATGTAGAGCAGGGCCTAGGGGGCCCCCGAAAGACTATAGGGTCGATTATAGCCGAAGCCTGTAATAGGGTCTTCGGTAGGTTTAGAAAAAGGAGGAAAGGCCTAGGCCCGGCACCTAGGCAAAGCCTATAGTGCCCTATAGCAGTAGAGACTGCGAAGGCTACTATATAGTACTAGGCTAGTCAGGGCTAAGGCTAGGGCTAAGGCCGCGGTAGGGCCTTATACTAGGCTTAGACCGAACGTTAGAACTAGAGCTTATAAAGGAGGCTAGTAGAGAGGTTAGCTAATAGGGCACCTCTTGTCTTCCTCTTTACTAGCCGAGCCCTATAAAAGCATTAAAGCCTAATAAAGGCTTAAAGCTCCTTCTTTACGCAAGCCTGTATAGGGGCTATAGGCTTATAGGACTTCCTATTTCGAGCTAAGGTTCTAGGAGTCTATACTCTATACTGCGATTGCGGCTAAGGCAAGGAAACGGTAGAACACCTAGTTGTATAGTGTTCTAACCTACTGGAATAGAGGACCTAGGACTAGAAGGAAATCAGATCTAGAGAAGACCTATAGACTTTTTTACAAGGGGTAAACCCCTCTAAAAAGTAGCTTCTATAGAGGGTTCTAAACTAGCTTATAGGTTATAGACGGCTCCTATAGTATAGCCTAGCTACGAGGCTAGCGCTAGAAATAAGGGACGAAAACTGGCCTAGGAGGCTAGTTTAGAGCCTTTTCTATGCTATATTAAAGGAATTCGAAGGAAAAGGGAACAAAAACAAAACAAAGGTTTTTACCTAGCTAAGAAGGCATAGTTTCCTTTATAACTAACTTATAGAGGGTCTAGCATACCTATAGAGTAAATCGAAGTAAGAATACTACTATTACTACTACTACTACTAGGCTAGCCATGGCTAGGGCGGTAGAGCCTTATAGTAGGCCTAGACCGAACGTTAGAACTAAAGCTTATACAAGAGACTAGTAGAGAGGCTAGCTAATAAGGCGCCTTTTATTTTCCTCTTTATAAGCCGGGCCCTATAGAAGTATTAAAGTCTAATAAAGGCTTAAAACTCCCTCCTTACGTAGGCCTATATAAGAGCTATAGGCTTACGAGACTTCTTATTTAAAATTAAAGTTCTAAAAGTCTATACTTTATACTACGATTATAAGTAAAGTAGAGAAATAGTAAAGCACCTAGTTATATAGTATTCTAACCTATTAGAATAGAAGACTTAGGACTAGAAGGAAATTAGGTTTAAAAAAGACTTATAGACTATTTTATAAACGGCAAACCTCTCTAAAAAGTGGCTTTTATAAAGGGTTTTAAACTAGCTTATAGGCTATAGAC
>OUNM010207164.1_pt1 | contig 11557 bp, 8 predicted proteins | sample 1769961 | NCBI WGS metagenome assembly OUNM01 (sample SAMEA3914820, study PRJEB12502) | metagenome | biome: forest; material: soil | place: USA | collected 2012-03-12 | depth 0.3 m
CCTTGACAAGGCTAGGGTATATATCTCTACGCCTAAATCCTTTGCTATATACCTGTTAGTACAACTGCTTAGGTATATTGTCAATAGCAAAGGGGTAGCTAAGACAGACAACTATATTACTATATTTAAGAAACTTAAATTTCCTAATACCTTGGATGACCTAGAGCACTACCTTAGTATAGCTAGATAGCTGCGGAAAGGTATCTTATAGTATACTATCAAATCGGCACTACTTTAGGATTAGAAAACTAAGATACTTGCTAAAGGTCGAGAAGACAGTACCCTGCCCTAGGGCAAGGCTAAAAATGCCTATAAGGCATATATATCCAAGGCTAGGTTCGTGCCTATACAAGAGGAACTAGACTCTTTCTGCTTGCTCTAGGAACACCTTTGCACGTAGTACTTCCTATATCACTACTGACTAGATAAGGCGCTCTTTATTAAGGTAGACGCCTGTTGTATAGGGTATAGGGCATTTGTATTCTAGCTAAAGGGAATATAGGATAGCAAGGCAGTCCTAGAGCGCGATATACTAGCTAGCGAGGTTATGCCGATTATGTTCCTATCGCAAGCCTTGAGCAACGTAGAGAAAAAATACAGCTTAACTAAAGCTAAGATCGCTGTAGTTATATAGGCAGTCAGGAAGCTAAGGAAGATAGTCTAGTCGAACTAGCAACCTATAAACATCCTAACCGACTACGCTACAACCAAGAGCATTGTTAAGCACACCTCCCTAGTCACTATAGACCTCGCTAAAGCAAACATTAAACTTGCTAACGCAGTAAACTAGCTCTTGCAGTTCAAGCTAAATATCTACTATATTGCAGGAGTGTTAAACGTAGTGCCCAACGCTCTCTCACAGCTACCCACTGTCAAGAAGGACTGTTAGAGCGCTCCCCTAGACACCTCTGACAAGCTGGCAGACATCTAGGCCAACCTTGTAGAAGGTAGCAACGACCTAAGCGTTAAGGCCAACACCTTGTTAGTAGAACCTATACTTAGTAACAACTTTAGGAAGCAACTTGTTAACGCTTACCCTAAAGATCGCAAGTACAGCGCCATCTATTTTTTTTAGGCGCTCTGCAAGAAAGGGCTAGAAGAGCTACCTTAGAGCGAGCTAATAGCGTAGGAAGGAACGCTACTGCTATATACTTTAGAAGAGAAGTTAGCTACAGCAGCTAAACGCTAACCTAAGCGTAAACTACATAGGAAGGAGAGACAACCTAGGTTGTAGTTTAGCCTATATAACCTCAAGGACCAACTCCTCTACCACGTTAACTACAATAGAGTCAGGTGCCTATGCCTCCTAGTAAAGTGCGTCAAGCCTGTCCTCGAGGTAGTATATAATTACTGCTACTATTTCGGCACTGGAAAGATAATAGCAGACCTCTCGAACGTATATTTCGCAAGGAAGCTCTAGACTGTAAAGCTGTTTGTAAGGTACTACAAGATTTACTACTAGAACTAAACCCTTAGAGATCTACTATAGGGAGAACTACACCCTATCTACAGGCCCCTATAGCTATACTACACTATCGCAATAGACTTTGTAACACAGCTGCCACTAGTGCCCTTGGAAGGGACTATATAGACCCTGCCAGGGTACCTAATCCTCGACACCCTCTGTACTAACACATGCCTCTTTAGCAAGAAGAAGCTATTAACTATAGGTTACTCTACTATAACTACAGCCGACTAGGCCAAGATCTAGCTAAAGGCGTAGCATACTGCAGACTAGGGACTCCCTATAGAAATCATTAGCAACTAGGATATCAAGTTCACAGCTGCCCTCTAGAGGGAAATCTTCGACCTCCTCAAGGTTAAGCTACTTATGTTAACTGCCTACTACCCCTAAACTAACAGGCAATTAGAGAGGATAAACCAAATAGTAGAAATCGCTATCTATATAGAGATCGCCAAGGACTCTAGCGTTAAATAGCTATATATCCTGCCTGCGCTATAGCATAACTTAAACAATACCCTTATAGCTAGAATCAGGAAGAGCCTAAACAAGGTAGTGCAGGGCTTCAAGTCCTAGTCTATCTTGGACATCCTAGGCGCTAGAGCAGTTAGGAAGGTCTCCCTAGAAGCGCTAGAGGTAGTAAGGCAGGAACTCTATTGTAAAGCTATAGAACAGATCGACTAGGCCAAGGAATAGCAGAAGCTAAGGTACAACTAAGGCTATACGCTAGTGACCTTCGAAGTCAGCGATATAGTATACCTCTGCCTGTACAAGGGCTACTACCTGCCAGGCTAACTGCCCTAAAAGCTCTCTCCCTAGAGAGCAGGGCCCTTCAAGATCCTTAAAAAGGTTAGCTACGCTATATACTACCTAGACTTCCTACTAACCTAGAGGGTACACCTAGTTATCTCAGTAGCCTAGTTAGTTAAACTAGCCTAGGGAGACAACCCTTTCGACTGAAAAAAGGTACTGCTAGACCCTGTCAAAGTCAATAGTGACTAGTACTAGGAGGTCGAGAAGCTCTTGCAACAAAGGGTTATATAGAGAGGAAGAAACCTATATATAGAATACCTGGTCTGCTGGAAGGGATTTAATACAAAGGACAACTAGTGGATTCCTAGATTGTACTTACAGGAGAGTATAAAGGAACTAGTATAAGAATATAAAGAGAAGTATCCTATTGACGTTAAAGCAGAAACTTAGGACAATAGAGCAGGTATAGAGGAAAGACCTAGAGGAACCAAGCTATAGGTTATAAAGTCTAGAGCAACCAGGCAGCTAAGGAAGAAAAGGTAGGTATAATGCCTGCTATAAACCTTTAACAGGAAGCAACAGAGTAAGGAACCCTTTAATAGAGATAGCTTTTTCCTACTATTATTCCTTTCCCTTTCTTTTCTATTGTTATTAGTTATTATAGCTGCAGGACTAGCAACCAAGGACTATCGCTAGGTCTTAGAACCTAGGAAGCGTAAATAGAAGCCAGTCCTAGGACTAGCATACCCTTATTGTTTACTTAGTTACTGAATCTAGCAATTGCCTCGATTTTCCTCTATTAAATTTTCTTTCAAGCTATATAGGAAAGAGCTAGCAAAGCCTAGCTAAACTAGCTATCTCTTTATATCTAGGCCTACTTTAAATCAACCGCCCAACCCTCCAACCTGCTAGGCAAACCTTCGACTAAACCACCTATTTCTATCAACGCTTAGCCAAATTCTATTGCCTAAACGCGCGTCCTATCGCCAGGAGCGTTTTTCCTTAGTCAATTTCGTTTTTTTTTCATCGCGCGCATATAGAAACCAGTACCCTCCACAGCTTGTCAGTAACCACAAGAGCCGTCTAGCCGAAAAAGCACTATCAATTCAAACTACTAGTTTCTATTACATACCAAGACCTTGCTATTATAAGCTAGCAAGCCTCAATCAAGGATCTGTTCGCTAAGGCAAACAGCCCTAGTATAACCCTACAAAAGGACCCTACAACAAACGCAGTCCTAACTAGGGCCTAGACTGCCCTAACAAGCGCGCTATTTAGCACTACAGCTACAAGGCTATCCCTACAGGAAGCTACAGCCCCTGCAGCCACCTTATACCTCGCGTTTAGCTCAGTAAACCCAAACTTCACGCTACAGAAGAACATATTCGCGACCTTGTCGCTTGCTATAGAGGGCAAGAAGGAGGTAGTACCAACCATCTTCAGCAACCTCAAAGCAAACCAGCCAGCAACAAGCGCACTAGAAGAACAAGAGGACAAGGAGTACAACAACCTCTTTAGGGCCCCCAAGCGCAAGACAGTCGTTACAGGGCCTATCATCGTTGTTAGCAAGGGAGAGCAAGAGAGCAAGCTAGATCTAGCGGGTATCGAGTATAAAGAGGTGCCCTAGCTATTGCTTGGAGCAGCATGTATAAAGTACAAGAACCCTTAGCTAAAGAACGCTATTACTATTGACACAAACTCGCTAACCTACAAGCTCTCCCAGCGGCTCAAGGAGGTATAGAGGAAGCAGGAAGCAGCCTCTACTACGTCTGCGTTTACGCCAATCAACGCTAGCTGCAGCACTGCCACTAAGAGCCAGGAGGCCTTAGAGCTTGAGACTAGCAACCCTGAGGAAGAGGAGCTAGACCCTAAGTACACTAAGGAAGAGAACAGTAACTAGGACCTCCTCTCTAAGGCCCAGACCCTAACTGACAAGCAGACAGTTGAGAAGTATATATAGGAAGCAGGCGTGTCCTGCAGTTACTCGATCGCTAAGGTCGATGCTAAGTATAAGAATATAGCTACTATTAATAAGGCTATAGCCTGCGCGAACGCCGAGCTTAGTCACAACTGCCCTCTGCTACAGCAGGTCGCTAAGCAGATTATTATATTCTATAACAATATAACTAGAAAGCCTAGCGCTGCTAAGGAGCTAAATACCTAGGTATATAACGCAAAGCTCTACTATATAAAGACTGCTTGCAAGAACGCAGTCAAGGAGCTCTACAAGACTAGTATAAATGTTGTTAACTACCTGCCCTGCCAAGCTAAGATCCTGGCTATATATTACTGCTCTTTAAAGGGAGAGGGCAATAGCAACATCTAGGGAATGCTCGCCAAGCTAGGATACCTACACTAGAGAGACATAGACACAGTATACTATATAATAATAACCCCTGCCCTAAATAGCAAGGCTGTTAACAAAATCGTATAGGAAGTTAAGGAGCAGTATAACTAGATTATCGCGTTGCACAACGAAATAATAGCTATTGTAAACTAGGCCAACAGCATAGACAAGGCTATTAACAAGCTCAAGAGCAGCCTAGACAATATAGAAGGAAAGGTATCCTAGGATAACCTAAACAAGGCTAAGGCGTAGAGCTACAACAACTTCAAGAGCCTGCGTAACAACATCGCTGCTATAAAGGACGCTCTCTAGAAGGAGGTCAATCGTATCTACAACCAGATTACAAAACTAGAGATAACCTATACAGTAACCAACAACCCTTCCGCTAGGAAGCTACTGCCAGCGCAACGTTAGACCCCTGACCCAAAGACGCCTGCTCCTATAGCTAAGAACAAGGCCGCCACAACTGCAACCACTAGTACTGTAACCGCCACCAAGGGCATGTTAGCCAAGAAACAGGTGTCTGTAGGGGCTAGGATTAAGGGCTAGGAAACCCTAAGCAAGAAGGTCAGGGCCACGGCGGAGGAAAAGGACACGGCGAAGAACACAGGCACGTTTAGGAGGAACACGTTGAGCAGGAGCATAGGGCGCAAGGCGATGGAGAGCTGGAAGTGAGGTGGGCTGGCTTACGGTAACGATGGACGAGCATGGGCCTATCGACTGTTTGCACTTATTCTGTTTCGGTGCCTAAGGGCACGATGGCGAGGACGCTATCTCTTTTCTTTTCCAGTCCCTGGGCAGACTGTTATAGGTACTATAGCAGGGATGTTATAGGTGACTATGACAGGGATGTTATAGGTGACTGTGGCATGGATTAGCGTGACTGCTACGCGGTCGCGCAGGACTATGTAGATAAATAGTTCTGTCTACAGCCCCTGTGGACTTTGAGGAGGACATCTAATATACTCCTTACTTTAAGTATATATACTAGTGTCTTAGAGTGCTGCCTTAGAGGACTGCCTGCATTGGCGCTCTAAGGTATCTGGAGTTGCAGGTACTATTATAACAGTCATTAGTAACTATAGCCAAGCAACCTATAACACTTCTCTATATTACTGTAATTTGATATTGTGTCTAAAGACAGAAGAGGATACTTGGATTTAGAAGTTTAGATCGAGTATATAGACACCTGCAACAACGCTGTAGATAGACTGCTAGGGACTTGTTTGTATAAGAGGCAGGCTTTAAGTTTTATACTAGAAGAGCTGTATAGCTAGCTGCTACTGATGTTTAATACTGCTATAGCTCTTTAGGTATCTTACCTACTCTGCAAAATCCGATATATCCCTTTTAGCTATAGACTTGACGCTTACCTACAAGGGGATATAACTACCTAATAGAACAAGGCTTAATGATTTCTAGTAAGATTGCCTAGTAAGTGCTAATAAGCTAACTGCCACCGGGCTTGGGCTGCTACCCCTACGCTGTAAACATTAACGTATTTGATAAGCGAGCGGCGAATACAAGCGAGCGGCGAGCTGGTAAGGGCTGGACAGCCATTTGGCTGTAGTACTAACAGCTAATTCCCGGCTTAATCCCGCTGTTAGTGCTATAGCTAAATATCTACAAAGCCCTTACTAGCTCGCCGCTCGCTTGTATTCGCTGCTCGCTTATCAAATACGTTAGCATAGCGCGTTAACAGGGAGCTAGAGAGGCCTAAGAACAGTATCTAGCTGTTTTAGGAAGAAGGCTATAAGCTAACAATATAACCTAATACATTCTCGCCCAATACCTACAGAGTGTGCTAACCCTACTATCCTAATAAATAGGTGCTAATAAGAGCCTATTAATATATTTATATAGCTAATAGCAATACTGCTGTAGCTGAAGAACATAGGGTAATAACAGCGCGCTATACGCTTACCGATTATATCTTAGTGCTTAGCCTTCCTCTACAACCCTGCTTTACAGTTATACTATTGTGTCTGCCTTAGAATCTAGACTAGTAACAGAACATTGTAGCTTAAAAAGCAGGGGTACTGGCCTTGCAGGGCAGAGGCTTACCTTCTTCCCTACTATACTATCTAACGTTAAGGCTATTATACTACGTTAGTTCTATAGGGGGTGCTCTCTGTATATCTTGGCTCTTAGTCGGTTTTAACGCTGCTTCGCCCTAGGAAGTCTCAGCGCAGCGTTACAAGCTAGCTGAATCTAGGTCTTAGGTCTAATTACTAGAGATAGATAACTGTAGGAAACAAACATATCCTAAGTACAAGGGTACTATAGAATACAAGTTATTCTAGCGCTTGATATAACTCTATATTTATTTTATTGCTAGTCTAGACTTGTTCGCGATCAAGTCTATTGCTACTCTATACCTAGCGTACCTTACTTCTTACAATAGCTTTAACCTTAACAGTTGTACTTAGCAACAGTATACCTATAACAGTTGTAGACCTAGAGACTATCGACTTTAGTATGCTCGAGGCTAGCAGTGTTACTGAAACAGAACAGCTGGCCTGCGTAGCTTCTACTATAGGCTTCTTCAACCTCGACTTGCAGAAGAGCAGCGTTTTAGCAAGCATACTTGACCTTGTTCCTCTGCTCTTTTCAACAGCTGAGCAGTTCTTCTACAAGCCTAAGGAGGCTAAGGAGCAGTATGCCAGGCTGGACAACTTGCTGTTTCAGGCTTGTAGGTAAGTACCTAATTGTAAACACCCCCTACTAGTATAATTCCTTAGCTTATACTCAAGAAACCAAGTATACTGTTAGTGAGGTTAACGAGAACTATAAGGTATATATAAACTAAAGCTCTCCCCTAGTATATAAGCGGCTGACTTGTTCTTGCTAATATAGATTTGCCTCGACAAGTTTGTTAGCGATAAAGTAAAGCTACCTCAACTTATTAAGAAGGACAGAACAGTAGTTGCTTCCTTTATAGATACCTGCTAGACAATTGGTCTTACAACAGTAAAGAGTCTCTCACAGGCGCTAGGCTTGAAGCTCGAAGACTTCTACTGCCCTGGACAGCCAAGCGACTTGGGCCTTGACTTTGTCTATAAGCCTACTGTAGAGCGCGTCGCCGACGTTAAGGAGAACCTCTACACTAACTACAGCACGCTGACGCTAGGCTTTGTCCAAGACTTTTAGGGCTGCTACGTAAAGCTGCGGGACTCTGAGGAATAGGGATTTGCGGAACCTAAGCCTGGATGCGTGTTGGTGAATGTCTACGACGCACTGGATTGTCTCTCCAACGGCGTCTTGTACTTGGCAACGTACCGAGTAACCTAGCTGTGCGATAGGTTTGTGAAGCGGCATTTTTTGTTCTATTTCCTCAGGCCTGAGCGGAGCTTGTTGGACTCTTGGGAGGCGACGCAGTGAGGACATGGTCAGATGGAGCGGTGTGAAGCTCTGAATCTTGAATGTGGCATATTTTGACAGGGAAATTACAGCCTCGATATTGCGTTGAGCAAAATCCTATTGACTGGGATTGGGGATGGCCTGCGTTCTGTCGAAATGAGTGGTTGTGGTCTCGCCCCCCATATCCAAGCCTTTGCTACCCGATTCTTTACAATACAAATATTCTGCACAAGAGCTCCCTCCCCAAAGCACACAAAGCCAGGTGGATATTTTGCAGTGTTGGACCTAAGACCTGCCTTGCTGAACATTGTCTTTATGCACTGCGTTGCTTGCTGGAAGAAACAAAGCAAACGGGTTGAGGGAGTTTGCATCCTTGTTGTTCAGCGCTTAATTGGGCAAATGCCTGATTGTCTGGGCCTCCTGGCAGCTGCATTGTGGTGGCACAGCAAGTTCAGGAACTCAGCGGCTGTCAAAACATGCTTGTTCTTGCCCCTGAGCCAACAGTTCTTGGCCTGCCACAACCAGCTGTGGCGTGCTGGAGGAGAGCAGTTAACAAAATCAGGGCGCCAAAAGCTGGGGGAAAAGTACATGGTACGCGATATGCAGTATTAAGCTTGTTTTTGCCTGCGTTCCTTGGTTTTTGGTCGATCTTCTTCCTGCGCATCCTGCTAATCCTTCCACGTCCAACTTATCCGCTTCGCAACTTGTATTTAACACTTGAGGTTTTGTTGTTTCTCTTCCCATTTTCGTCTGCATCTCTTGTTAGCATCCCTGTTTTTGTGCTTTTTCTTCTCCTTAAAATGTCTCCTCAAACTCTCACCATCCTTGCCGTTGGTGTGCTGGCTGCAGCGCCTCAAGTCGCCGCCAAGATCCTCAGCTGTGCTGATATGGACTGCCCCATCATCTCTAGAACGACGGCCGCCACATGCACCGTGGCTGACCAGACCTTCAACGCTGTGGGTGTCGCTGGCATCGACTCCTCGACGGACAGTCTTAAGGGTCTCTCGTGGGTCAAGGGCGTCGGCACCTACAACATCAACTCTACCGCCAGCGAGTTTGACCAGACCTTCTACCTCGGCACGCCCGATGGCTTCGACTTTGGCGGCACGGGCGCCTGCGCGTTGCTCTTCACCCAAGTCAGCGACAGAGTCAGTTTGGCGACGCCGATGCTAGGCAGACTGAGGGTGTCTGCAGCGATGCTATGACGGATGGGTGTATCTCAGCCCTCCTCGATCGCGCTAAGAAGTTGGACCTTCAAGGGCTCTCGGGTTCGGCGGCATGCGACAAGTTGTAGAAGGAGTTTTCCGACAATTTGGATTCCGCCTGCGCCTCGTTCGCCACGGGAAGTTGTTGGGCGGGGATTAAGGCCAAGGGTACGTTCAGTCTCCCTGCCACTCGTTAGACAAGAACGAAATCTGACATGATTTGTGAAGCCCTCTCCGGCGATGGTTCACTCGATCCCATTTCGGCCTACCAGAACAAGACGTCGACGTGCTAGCCGGTCCTGCCCAAGACCGACAACCTGATATTCGTCGAGTCCACCAACACTACTGTAAGTCCGCTGTCGCCAGCACTGTCCAAATCCCTCAGCGCTAACACCCTTGTCAGGGCGACCTTTACGCCTCGACGTTAGTCAGGAACTTCTTTAGCATCACGCCCATCCTGACCGTCTTCTTCCCGGGCAACTGCAGCGGCAGCTTGGTGTCTCAAGCTGAGGCGCAGCTGACATGCGTCAAGGCGATCGACTTGACGACGGCCAGCAATGCCACCGCGAGCTCCAATGACAAGAACCATAGCGCCGCTGGTCGGCTGCTAGGCAGCGGTGCGGTTTGGGTTGGTCTGGCGTCGGTTGCTTTTGCTATGCTTTTGGGTTGATGTGGAGTTTGGGGGCCTGGATATTAGAGATCGTGGAGGAATAGGAGAGAACCAGGTGCTAGGCAAATTTCCCAGATACTCTAAGCTTTTGGGTTGGCTGTCGCTGTCGCAGCGGTGGACGTGTGTATTCCCCTTCAACTTTTGCTTGGTTGTGGCTGACGGATCATCTGCTTTGATTGGCCCCTTGCCTCCGACCCAACTAGAAGCAAGCTGAAGGTCGGTAGCACCCCTTTTGAGAACTGGCAACGGCGGATTGGGCTAGAATCTTCGGGCAATGCGATGCCAAGAGTATTCTAATCTATATTGGGACCGGGGAGTGAATCGGGGTTTTGCCATTGGACGCTGGGAATGGGCGATGAGAAAGTTGGGCTGGAATGGCATGAGAGGTATAAAAGACATCGGAGCCTCCCAATATTAAGAATCGTGTTTTGCTCTCCAGCCTTTTCAAAGTAAACGCTGAATCCTTTGCCTGTGTCCTATTTTGCCGTTTTATTGTTGAAGACGAGAGCACTATGGCGCCTAATTCAGAAACATCATCAGGAGACGCCGGGTCTGCAAGTCACCAGCTCACTGCGAGTCCTTGGCCCGAAGCTCTGCAGCGTTCCATGTCCCTGCCAAGTCGTGGAACTCGAACCGTTGGCACTCCAATCAACGGCGCACTGATGATATCAGAGGGCAAGAAAGGGTCGAGAGTTGTAACTCTTGGGACTGTAGGACTGGGCAGAGAACAAACTTTTCGTTGTTGTGTTGTATGTTGGGTTTGCTGGAATCCGCCATCACCACGAGGGTTCCCCCTGGAAGGAGACGCCAACGCGGACAGAGCCCTTACCTCGACACTCGATCAAGGCCCAGTGTCACCGCCCAGCGAAACAGAGAAGCAAACGACCCAGGAAGACAAGGAATAGCCAACTTCCGCTTCGAGCAGGGCGAGATACACACCGGGTTCATCGTTCACGTGTAAGTCTTGGGCAATGTGAATCGGCCAATGAATACTCCTGAGGCTACATGTATGTAGATGTGCTCGCCTTGCTGGTCCAACCTGGGTTGGGCATTTGGTCCCGAGCATCCCATCCCGCAACACGTCGTATCTCAGCCAACCCAAAAGAGTTGCCCCTGAATGGGCATGGACAAAGGATGCCGGGTCCGACTTGGCCAAGGCAGGAAGGATCAGGCGCACCCGTGTCCAGGGGGTTGGGATATTAGCACCCGTGTCCGTGTATGTACTGCTCTTGTGCTCTTGGCCCCCACAACCAAGCACGCACATGTCCGGCTTGGGGAGGCGTCACGAGCTGGACCAACAGGTCCTCCGTTCCCGCCGCAAGACACGCTGCATCACCAGGCCCCGGTTTGGAAGCTGCCTTCCAAGGGAAATTGCTCTAGCGGACAGCAACGAATCCGAACCCGAACCTGAATCCAAATCCATGGCGCTCGTCTTTCTGACCGGGAAACATCGCCCTCCCTGACATGGGCAAACGATGCAAAGCGGGATCCGGGAACCTGGATCCTTGCCTTCATTCCAACCTCACAAATGACGACGCTGCCCGAAACAAACCCAAACAAGTCCTGATAGTCTGGGTTGAGGTAGAGCAGCTCTTCGCCATTGTCGGCTCTTCCCACATGGAACTCAGCAACCTGTCCACCCATCCTACTCATCACGAGTCCACAACCTCCCCAAACCCGCTCAACCCCCCCGTCCCCTCCCCCCCAATCCTCCTACAATACACCGAAACCTCCCTCTCCAACCGCCCCTTCAACAACCC
>OUNM010041025.1_pt1 | contig 11553 bp, 11 predicted proteins | sample 1769961 | NCBI WGS metagenome assembly OUNM01 (sample SAMEA3914820, study PRJEB12502) | metagenome | biome: forest; material: soil | place: USA | collected 2012-03-12 | depth 0.3 m
CTCTTGTATTGGGTCAAATTCGTTTCCATATTACTTAACGTATCATTGATAATAGCCAATTGGTCATTGATAAAATCAATGGCTTTACTGTCCGAAAGGTTTTTATCATCCATACTTTCTACCATGTAGATTGAACAGAGGGCATTTAAAAAAGCAATTTCTTTGGGCGGGTGGGTACTTGAAGTCGTGATTACTAAAATGGAACTCTCTTTGTCCAAAGGAGAGATAAACAACGTGGAGCGATAGCGATACGCCAATGCATCTAGGTTATTGAATTTGAAAAAATATTTCTCGTCCTTCCCAAATTTTGTTTCAAAATTCTTGCGAAGAACACTGAATTTAAACCCTTGATAATCTAATGTATCTCCAAAGCTTACTTCCTCTTTGGGGGATAGCTTTTCCTTCTCATTGTCACGGAGGGTTATTTGAAACCTATTATTGTCTATGATTTTGATATCAAAAATAAGGTCATACGGAATATTCGCCACAGCACTATCGTACATTACTTTAAGCGGAGAATAAGGGTAGAGTTCCGTCGCCTTTATATTTCCTTCCATAAAATAGGAAACCCCTAAATCCAATGTAGCGACCGTCTTTTTGATTGTCGTGATCGAATTAATAATGTTAATCTCGTTCGTAAGACTCTTTTGCATTGCCCTAGTTGAATAATAAGTCTGAGCAATGGGATTCGTAGAAGAGTTACTAGATTTTATCAACACAGATGCCCTAACAGAATAGGTATTGATGGCGTATCTTTTGTACAGCATGGCACTTGTAAGACTGATACTGAGGAAAATGACGAACAAGTACCAGTGTCCTAAGACCAAAAAAAACCACTTTTTAAAATCGACTAAATCTTCTGAGCTATTCTGTTGCATTATTGTCTATTTAAACACATTTCTTAAATTATACATGAGAACTATAACGGATACCATCGTGATACCAAATGAAATTAAGTTTCTGGTATTATTAAAGTTTTTGACTTTCCTAGGTTCAATGGCCACGATATCACGGGGCATCAAATAAAATTCAGGTTTGCTTATGATGCCGACATCCGTTACGTCCACGTAATAGACATGCATTTGATTGTTCTCCAATTCCCGGATTATCTTGACCCTTTGGAGATTGGCGAATTCTTTTGACCAACCGGCCTGTGCCAAGGCTTGCAAGATATTTAATTGCCCATCAGGAGATTTGATTCTTCCGCTCAACTCCCCCACCACGGCTACTTCAAAACTTAGAAACTTGACGTTGACTACTACATTATTCAAAAACTGGGTAGCAATTATTTTCAAGCTATCCCTACATTCATTTACGGTCATGTTGGACACTTTTACCATCCCAATCACCGGCACATCGATATAGCCAGAATCATTCACTACATACCCTGCCACTGCTTCTGCGCCTTCCATCGCCACCTGATCCAAGCGATATTCACCAGGCGTAATGCTTTTTATTTGTACAGACAGAATATCTCCTGAATGTATTTTGTATATGTAGGGTGAAATGGAAACCGTAGTATCCATCATTTGCTTTTGTTTTAAGGTTCTCTTGTTTTTATCGCCAACAACTAATTGCTTTCTGATCGGAACACAGGAAAAAAAAGTCAGAATAACACATGCGGACATTACAAATCCTTTAAAAAGGACATCTTTTTTTATCATTTTTTTCTTACTCTTTTTATAAAATCACTCTCTACTTCCCAATCCCGGGCCAATTTGATCATAGCCAAGGCTTCCATTTCGGTTATATATCCCTTCTGATTGGTCGCAAGCCAAACATCGTACAAGTATTCAATCTTATTTTCTTTTGTTTCACCTTCCAATGCCTTTTTTAAGAAGTCCCGGGTTCGCTCGTAAGCGGTGTACACATCTTCGTTGATGAAAGACAAAGCCCATTCCAATTCATTTTCCGCCCCGATGCTTTCTGCTGCTTCGCGCAGGAGTTTACTTTCTTCTTCTGTCAGCTCATGATACAAGAAGATGATTGCTTTGAGTAAAAGGGTCGCTCTTTTGCGGGAAGAATCCATCATTTTTACGGCAGGCAAATATAACGTACATAGTAGCAAAAAAACTAGCGGAGGATTTCTACCTCGTCTACAATGTACAGAGTTTCGCCTCGCCAAGGCAATTTGACAAACATTTCCTTGTAGTGAAGTTTCACTCTCCGATTGGTCAATATGGCATGATCCAAAGAATCCGACAAGTCTTTGTTATTTTTCACAGAAAAATCCCAGATAGGCGAAAGCGGTTTATTTGTTCCATTGTCCAAGAATGTGCCCACATTTAATTGTCCTTCCAACGTCTTGAATAAAACTCCTTTGGTAGAGAGTTTTATAAGCGTTCCTCCTCTATAGCCTTCACTGTAATGCCCAAAAAGCATATAAATGCCAAAAAGCAACCCTAAAAGGACAAGGATCACAACTGTTACTTTTAACTTCTTTATCATACATCAAGTGCTTCTTTTATCGTATGCCAGATTCGTCCGATTCTTCTCCCTCTTCATAGGCTTTAATAATCTTGGTGACCAATGGATGCCTACATACATCGGTAGCCTTCATCTCGATTACTGCAATACCGGCTATTTTACTCAAGCGGTGTACGGCGTCTGCTAAGCCTGAGGCGTTTTTTTTGGGCAAATCTATCTGGGTCAAATCTCCTGTAATGATCGCTTTTGATCCTAGACCCAATCTTGTCAGGACCATTTTTAATTGGACACCTGTGGCATTCTGGGCTTCATCCAAGATAATGAACGCATTGCTAAGCGTCCGCCCTCTCATATAGGCCAACGGAGCTATTTCTATTACATTGTTTTCTTGATAAAACTTAAGCCTTTCGGGGGAAACCAATTCCTCAAAAGCATCAAAAACAGGACGCAAATACGGATAAATCTTTTCATTTAGGTCGCCAGGGAGAAACCCTAAATTTTCTCCAGCCTCTACGGCTGGGCGGGTAATGACGATTTTCTTTATCTCCTTATTTTTCAGTGCCTGCAACGCAAGTGCTACTGCCATGTATGTCTTTCCCGTACCGGCAGGCCCGATGGCGAACACGACATCGTTCTTTGCTACCAGATCGGCCATTTTTTGCTGGTTACGATTTTTAGGCTTAATGGCAGCTCCTTTTACGGAATGAAGTATCGCTTCTTGCTGTGACTTTTCCAGTTCCACTTGGCTGTCCTGAATATAAGTTTGTACGTGTTCCGGTTTCAAATGTCCAAATCGGTTGTAATGATGGATTAGGGAGGTGATAATCTCGTTTATTCGTCCAACTTCTCTCGCTTTTCCTTGAATTTTTATTTCATTGCCACGGGAAACAATCTTTGAGCTTGGAAATGCCGCCGCTATCTCATCGAAATTGGCATTGTATGCTCCCAAAAAGTCAATTAGTGAAATATTCTCGAGATAGATGGTTGTCTCTTGCAAATGCGATGTTGATGTTTCGGTTCGAATCTGTTTTCTTTGCCATTGAGTGTGTAAAGTTACTATTTTTTCCATTTCATGGCAATTATCACGTTTATGTCTGACTTTGGGTGGAGGGACCATTATGTGGCGGCTGTAAAGGCCAAAATATTGAGCCTGAACCCCAATTTAAATATCGTGGACATTTCACATGACATAGAACTTTTCAACATTTCGCATGCTGCCTTTGTGTTAGGCGCGGTCTTTCGCGATTTCCCGCAGGGTTCGGTACACTTCGTAGCGGTCAATTCCCAAGGAAGGGAAGAGCAAAAATATGTTGCCCTAAAATTGGAAGAGCATTATTTCGTCGGACCTGACAACGGGCTTTTCTCTCTTTTGTCCGATCGGAACCCTTCGATCATCGTCGAGCTCCAAAACGACCCATTTGTTGCGGCCAATTTTCCTGAAAAAAATATTATGGCACATGCCGCGGCGGCGTTGGCAAACGGGAGGGCTTTGTATGATATCGGTCGACAATTGACATCCTTGGAACGATTGATCAGCAGACAAGTGAGGCATTCCAAAAACGAACTGGAAGGCAGGGTGGCCCATGTGGATAAATATGGAAATCTCATCACGAACATCAAATTGGAGGACTTCACCACTGTAGGGAAAAACAGGCAAGCCAGGATACGTGTAGGACGTACTTGGATCGAAGGAATCAGCAGTTCTTATGGGAAAAGTGAAGGAGGAGACTGTATCTGTCTGTTCAACAGTTCCGGCTTTTTAGAAATTTCGATCATCCAAGGCCATGCTTCCAAGCTATTGGGAATGAAATATGACAGCCCGGTCGCAGTGAGTTTCTCACCCCTCTTCGAATAACGCGAGCTGATCGTTCAAGAGAGCGAATGTTTTCCTGTGAAAAGGACTAGGTCCGTGTGCCCGGATCCCATTCCTATGTTCTTCAGTGGGATAGCCCTTATTGGAATGCCATGCGTACTGAGGGAATCGGCCATGCAAGTTTTCCATGTATTCATCCCGATGGGTTTTTGCCAAAATACTTGCAGCAGCGATACTTTGGTATTTCCCATCGCCTTGTATAATGCAACAGAAGGGAATGCAGTTGTTTTTTGCACTTGGCTTGAAACGGTTCCCGTCAATGATCAAGTGGGCAGGTTGTAATTTTAGTTTTTCTACTGAACGGTTCATCGCCAGAAAAGTAGCATTCAAAATATTGATCCGGTCTATTTCCTCATGGTCGACAAAGCAGACTTCCCAGCTCAAGGCCTCTTTCTCCACGACGATTCGCAATTCTGCCCGTTGCTTATGGGTCAATTTTTTGGAGTCATTCAATAGGGGATGAGAAAATGCGGGCGGAAGAATCACGGCGGCGGCTACGACAGGACCCGCCAGACATCCTCGACCAGCCTCGTCCAAGCCTGCTTCCAGGCATTCAGACCAAAAGAAAGGCAAAAGTGGATTTAATTCCATACCTGCATAAGATATTCAGGATAAAATTGAGGTAAAAAATTGGTTGTAAAAAGAAAAGCCCCAAGAAATCTCGGGGCCTTGTGCGGATGGAGGGACTCGAACCCCCATGCCTCGCAGCGCTAGATCCTAAGTCTAGTGCGTCTACCAATTTCGCCACATCCGCAAAACGAGGCGCAAAGGTAATCCATTTTATTTACTATGCACACTAATTTTCAACGTTTTTTTTACGTTATCATTTTCGTTTATCTTCGCTTTTTTCTTATATTTCTACAGTCAAGAGAAATCTTAAAACACGTAATCAGACCTAGGTTATGCAGGTGGCAGAAATCGACACCCAAGAAGAAAATAAACATATTGTAGCGCAGTATCGCAAATTACTTAAACATGCGAGACCGGTTTTAAAGGAAGGGGACAGCCTTTTGATCCGAAAGGCCTTTACGATGGCCATGGATGCCCACAAAGGCATGCGAAGAAAATCGGGAGAACCGTACATCCTGCATCCCTTGGCGGTGGCACAAATCGCCGTGGAAGAAATTGGACTTGGAACTACGTCTGTCATCGCTGCTCTCTTGCATGACGTTGTAGAAGATACCGAAATCGAGATTGAAGACATCCGCAGGGAGTTTGGTCCCAAAGTTGCCAAGATCATAGACGGCCTCACGAAAATTTCGGGAGTATTTGACAAAACTACTTCCCAGCAGGCGGAAAATTTCCGCAAAATGTTGCTCACTCTTTCTGACGACGTCCGGGTGATCCTAATAAAATTGGCAGACCGTTTGCACAACATGCGCACATTGGATAGCATGGCCCGTGACAAACAATTAAAGATCGCTTCCGAAACCATTTATCTCTACGCCCCACTCGCGCATCGTTTAGGCCTCTATGCCATCAAATCCGAGCTGGAAGACCTCTACTTGAAATATTCGGATCCCAATACCTACCGGGAACTGGCCAACAACCTTGCCCAGACAAAGGCAGCGCGCAACAAATTTATACGCGATTTCATTTCTCCTTTGGAAAAAGAATTGGCCCGACAAAAAATCACCTACCTCATCAAAGGGAGGCCAAAATCGATCTTTTCCATTTGGAACAAGATGCGGCAAAGCAATGTAGATTTTGAACATATCTACGATTTGTTCGCTATACGCATCATCGTAGACACAGAGCAAGACAATGAGAAGTCAGTATGCTGGCAAGTGTATTCCATTGTGACGGATTACTACAAACCCAATCCCGACCGCCTTCGGGACTGGATCAGTACACCTCGATCCAACGGATATGAATCGCTCCACACGACTGTCATGAGCAAAACAGGCCAATGGGTCGAAGTGCAAATACGCAGTAGCCGCATGGACGAGATTGCGGAAAAAGGATATGCAGCACACTGGAAATACAAAGAGAATACTTCTTCCAATAAGGAAGAAAGGGGATTGGAGCTATGGATCAACAAAGTCCGCGACTTATTGCAACGCAATGACCTTTCCGCCATCGATTTTGTGGACGAATTCAAATCTAACCTTTTCACGGAAGAGGTTTTTGTCTTCACCCCGAAAGGAGAGCTGAAAGTGCTTCCCGCAGGAAGTACCGCGCTTGATTTCGCTTTTGAAATTCACACCCATATCGGGGCACATTGCCTTGGAGCAAAAGTAAACCAGAAATTGGTTCCCCTAAGCTATGTATTAAACAATGGTGACCAAATAGAAATCATCACATCCAGCAAGCAAAAGCCTTCGGAAGATTGGTTGAAGTTTGTCGTGACCACCAAATCCAAGACAAAAATCAAGGATTGGCTGAAGGAAGAAAAAAAGCGGATCGCAGACGACGGCAAAGAAATCGTCCTCCGCAAATTGAAACACCTCAAAATGGACATGACACATGAGGTGATGAACAAATTGCTGGCCTATTATAATGAGAAATATTCCCTAGATTTTTATTATAAGATAGCGAAAGAGATCATCGACCCTAAGGATTTGCGTTCCGCCCTGGAACACACCCCAGTTCAACCCCTAGAAGTAAAAAAGGACGCCCTTCAGGAGTTAAAGAACAAGGAAATCAAAATCCCGACCGATGGAAGCAAATTAGACATGCTCCTGATCGGGGAAGGCTTGGACAAAATAGATTATACGCTATCCAAGTGTTGCAATCCCATTCCTGGAGACCAGGTATTTGGCTTTGTAACGGTAAATGAAGGAATCAAAATACACCGGACTACCTGTCCTAATGCTGCCGAGTTAATGGCCAATTACGGTTATCGTATTTTAAAGGCCAAATGGACGGACGGTCATGAACTGGCTTTTTTGGCCGGCCTGAAACTAAAAGGTTCAGATAGGGTGGGCATGCTGAATAACATTACACGCGTCATCTCCAATGAACTTAAAGTGAATATCCGATCCCTCAATATAGATACGGAAGATGGCATCTTCGAAGCCACTATCATGCTCTTTGTGCATGATACCAAACAACTGGACAAACTAATGCGCAAATTGCAAATGATTCCAGGAGTTTTGAACGTCTCGCGTTTTAACTAGCCAAATACAGGGCTAACCAAAGGCAGTGAGGTAAACGAGTTTTTTTTCTTCAAAAAAAGGTTCCTGAAAATAAGTGGTCAAAGGCAGCACCTGTGCTTTGAGCTTCACTGCTTTCAGTTCTTCGAACAAATCCCCTCCTTTTAAAAACAAAAATCCGTTCAAAATTTTGTTCTTGTTCAGTTTGGATATGTTTTTGAAATTCCATCCCACCAACTCAGAGGCCGGGGCCACAGCTCTGCTCGTCACAAAATCATATTTTTCGGAAAGTGATTCTGAACGCACACATTCCGCCTTGACATTTTGAAGCCCCAATTCCTTGGCGATATCTACTACTATGCTGATCTTTTTGGCAATGGAATCTACTAGGTGAAATTCTACTTCTGGGAAAAGAATGGCCAACGGGATGCCGGGAAAACCTCCTCCCGTCCCTACGTCCAAGATTTTTGTCCCAGGCCGAAATGATACAAATTGAGCGATCGCCAATGAATGCAAAAAATGCTTCTCATAAAAACCCTCTATGTCCTTTCGGGAAATGACGTTGATCTTTTCATTCCAGGCCTTATACAACTCAAAAGAGCGGATTACTTTCTCCCTTTGTTCCGATTCACCCAATTGGGGAAAATAGTGAAAAATGATATCCGAAGGTAACGTCGTTGTCAAAAGTACGGTGTAAGAAAATCAAAAATTTTACAGATATCCCATTCCTAGATCATGTCCTTTTTATTCTTGACAAGATCGTAGAGGAGCTCTCTTGCTCTATGCAATTGCGCTTTTACGGTTCCCAACGGAGCATCTATTTCGCCGGCAATTTCTTCGTACGAAAGCTCATCGAAATACCTCAGCCGAACCAATACCTGGTATTTTGGGGGAAGCCGTGTGACGATGGCCCTGATAAGGGCGATCTTTTGATCCCGGATGGCCACCTCCTGAGGATTCAAGTCCCTGTCCTTGATGTCCATACGCATTTCGTCGCCACCGTCATCTTGGAAGGTAGTGTCGATGCTTGTTGTGCTTAGCCTTTTCTTACGGATAAAATCAATGCAATTGTTTGTCGCGATGCGAAAAAGCCATGTACTAAAAGTAAAATCAGGATTGAATTTTGGAAGGTTTTTAAAGGCTTTTGAGAAGGCTTCAATCGTCAGGTCTTCCGCATCTTCTTGGTTCCTCACCATTTTGAGCACTAAATGGTACACAGGTCTCCTATAGCGTCTTAGCAGCTCAGCGAAAGCCCTTTGGTCTTCATTTTTTGCTCGTTCTACAAGTGCAAAATCCTTCTTTGCCTTGTCAGAAAACTCTTTGCCTATTTCCATTTAATTCTTTTCGCCTTTAAGCCTAGTAGTCCTAGAAGTACCACTGTAATACTGTGCATTATTTCCAGAAAGGGGAACAAATACCATTCTGCTCTGGAAGCCAGCCTATTGAGCAGCTTCGCCCCAAGGACCCAAAACAAGATGAGTCTGACCAAAAATATTGCAAACGAATATAGCCGGAATTCCTGAGAAAACAGCAGGATGAAAAACAAAATGTAACTCAGGAGGTACGATGAGTGGAAAAGGCCTAGTAATATTTTCGATTTTTTTGTATAAAATTTACTTACTGAATAATGTCTTTTCTTTTGCTCAAACCATTCGAGCCAAGTTGTTTTAGGTGTTGAATACACAAACGTATCTTTTTCCAGACAGATGGCAACATTCTCACCTGTCATCACTTTTTGCATGAAAAGATCATCATCTCCCCCATTTACATTATTGTAAGGGTGGAAACCCTTTGATTCCAAAAATAACCGCTTTTGATAGGCCATATTCCGCCCCACTCCCATGTACGGTACGCCTGCCAAGGCATACGACAAATAATTCATGGCTGTCATCCCTGTCTCGAATTGGATGATCTGATTTAAAAAGGTCTTTGCCGGAAGATACGGTGAAACGCCCAACATGATTTTTTTAGGTGCATAAAAACTGGAAACCATGTAAGAAATCCATTTTGGGGAATTGACCATGCAATCTGCATCCGTAAAAAGGACATACTCGTTCTTGGCTGCTTTGATCCCCAATGTCAAGGCAAACTTCTTGGTATTAAATGCCTCCAACACTTCGTCCACCCTTAAAAATTTTAGCCGAGGTTCCGTAGAGGAGAATGCCTTGAAATATTCATAAGTACCGTCGTAGGAACGGTCATCTACTAAAATAAGCTCAAAATCGGGATATTCTTGCGCTAGAATGGATGGAACCAAACGCTGTAAATTCTCAAATTCATTGTTGGCAACTACAATCACGCTGACAGAAACATGGTGCTTTTGAAACACCATAGGGGCATATCTGAAAAGTCTCAAATGGAAATATGCGTGATAAAAAAGAAGTACTGCAATACAGAGGCAGAACAGTACAAATAGAATCAAAAACGCCACTTTTTCTAGTTTAACGCTAATTTAGAAAAAGACTATACGGGAAAAAAAATAAATGACAAATACTTCGATTTGTACTTTTGTTAACAAAGGGTACGTGAGTTAGGCACACGCACCCTTTGTTCATTTTATCCCTATTTCCCTTCGATGGAAAGAAGCTCCACATCGAAAATCAGGGCTTGATTCGGGCCGATGCTAGGAGGGCCATATTCGCCATACGCCAAATCGGAAGGAATGAAAAGTTTCCATTTAGAACCCACGGGCATCAATTGCAAAGCTTCCGTCCATCCTTTTATGACTTGGTTTACGCCGAAGGTCACAGGCTCGCCGCGATCAACAGAACTGTCAAACACTTTGCCATCTACCAATGTTCCGTGGTAATGCGTCTTTACCTGGTCTGTCGGGCCTGGTTTGGGTCCAGTACCTTCTTTGATAATCTGGTACTGCAGTCCGCTTGGCAACGTGACGACTCCTTCTTTCTTCTTGTTTTCTTCCAAGAATTTCTGACCGATCAATTTATTTGCTTCTCCCTCCTTGCTTTTTTCTGCCTGGGCTTTGGCTTGCATTTCTTGCTGGAACTTCATGAGAATATTCTGAATGGTTGCCTCGTCCAAAGACAACGTCTGGCCACTCAACACGTCTTTCGTAGCCCGATTGAAAGGACTTGTATTGACTTTGATATTTTGTTGTTTCAAATTGCTCGCCATGGCAAACCCAATCGCATAGCTCAAGCTATCCTGCTTTGTGAGCAACTTCATTTTCTCTACAGGCGGCGTCGCAGCTTGCGTCCCCTTTTTCGCAGGTGCTTTCGTTTGGGCAAAAATCACATTCGCTGTCACGAACGGAAGGACAATCAAAAGAGTCTTTTTCATTATTTTTTAGGTTTTACAACTTTAATTATTTCTACATCGAATGTTAATACAGAATTGGGGCCGAATTTTGGCGTTGCCTGCTCCCCATAGGCCAATGTGGAAGGGATAATAAGGTTCGCTTTGCTACCTTGTTTCAATTTAGCAATGCCATCTTGCCAACCTTGAATGATGGGTGTCACACCGAGGATAAAATCAAACGGCTCTCCCATCCCTCCTTCTTCCTTGCGGGAACTATCGAAAACACGGCCGTCCAATGTTTTGCCTATATAATGTACAGAAACCGTGTCACCTGGCTCCGGAAGACTGCCTTTGCCTTCTTGCTTTACTTCGATGAATACACCTGCTTCTGTTTTGGTTGGGTGCAATCCATTCTTCGCAATGTATTCTTGGATGATCTTTTCATCGAGTTCTTTTTGTTTGGTCGCTCTGTCTGCTCTTTCATTGGCCTGTTTTTTAAGGAATTCTTCCTTCTTTTCCGCTTTGATGAGCTTTACGGTAAACGTAAGGTACGAGCCAGAATCGATAAAGCTCGGCCGCACTGCCCCAAACTCTTTCCGGAAAATGGAGTCGGCCGCAATCAAAAACTGCGCGCTATCTCCGGGCGACATCATTGTCACTGCTTCCTCAAACGACCCTTTGAAAGGGGATTTAGGCACTTCCATGACGATAGGTTTCGGCATTTCAAAGGAATTAAAGAGAACGGAATCGTTGGAGGTGGCGTATTTCACTTGCATTTCCACGACGTCTCCTTCCACGGCCGTTTCTCCTTCCACATCTTTCAAAAACCAATATTTAAGACCAGTAGGAGCCGTTTCCCAGCCTCCATGTTTGCATCCGGTGAAAAAAGCAGAACAAACC
>OUNM010368646.1_pt1 | contig 11550 bp, 8 predicted proteins | sample 1769961 | NCBI WGS metagenome assembly OUNM01 (sample SAMEA3914820, study PRJEB12502) | metagenome | biome: forest; material: soil | place: USA | collected 2012-03-12 | depth 0.3 m
GCCGGCTGGGGCGGCGAGGAGACGCGCATGGAGCAGCTCAAGATCCGCCTGCGCGTCGCGATCAACGCGATCATCGACCAGAAGATCCACGCCGGCCACATGACCGAGGACGAGGCCAAGCACCTGATGATGGACACCGGCTACCAGGAGGAAGGCGAGGCCGCCGGCAAGTGGCGCCGCGCCGAGATGTCCGCCGGCCAGCTCTCGACCTACTTCGTCGGCATCCAGGAGCAGCTCGCGCTCGCGCACGACCTGCAGGCCAGGATGGGCGGCGACATGCTGGCGGTGCGCGACCGCATGCTGTCGCACGGCTCCATCGCGACGAAGTACGTGCGCCAGCTCGAAGGGCTGGCGCCGGCGGAGGCCGCGGCCGTCGCGGCGAAGTAAAGGCCGGACCCCGGCCTATCGGGCGTAGACCACCTTCCCGCCCCGCACGACGCACCGCACCGCCGCGAAGCGCCTGACGTCCTGCGCCGGGTCGGCGTCCAGCACCACCAGGTCGCCGGCCATCCCGGGGGCGATGCGGCCGCGGCGCGCCGATTCGTTCCAGCGCGCGGCCGGCGTGGTGGTGAGCGAGGCGAGGATCTGCATCGGCGTCATGCCGGCCTGGCCCATCAGTTCGTACTCCTGGGTGGGGTCGGTGTCGGTCATGTAGTCGACGTCGGTGCCGAACAGCACCTGCCCGCCGGCGGCCACGAACTTGCCGAACTCCTGCACGGTCTCCTTGACGATGCGGTCGGCCACGGGCGCGGGCACGTGTTCCTTGGCCAGTTCGTAGGGCAGCAGCTTGAGCGTCGGGATCATCGACGTGCCCGAGCTGCGCACCTGCGCCATCAGCGACTCGGGCCACGGCGCCGGGATGCCCAGGGGCGGATGGGCCAGGATGTCGACGTGCGCCTGCAGCGCGGCACGGATGCCGTCCAGGTCGGTCGGGTGCGCGAAGACGAGCTTGCCGTGACGATGCGTCTCCTCGACGGCTGCCGCCGCGATGTCGGCCGGGATGCGCTTGACCTTGCCCTGCCCCTGCGGCGTGACCAGGAACAGCTTGGTGCCGTCGGTGCCGGCATCGAGGTTCTCGCGCACGGTCTTGAGCGCCTGCGCCACGGTGGCGGGCTGCGGCATCTTCGCGAGGAAGGCCGGGTCCGCGTCGCGCAGGTAGAACGGCAGCCCGTCCGGCGGGAACAGCGGCAGGCCGACCGTGAGCAGGCGCGGCCCGACGATCTCGCCCTGGTCGACGCGCTCGCGCAGCGCCAGCGTGTTGTCGCGGTCGGACGCGATGTCGAAGGCGGTCGTGAAGCCCCAGCGCGTCAACAGCTCGGTGAGCCCCTGCTGCAACTGCGCCGCGGGCCGATGGCGCGCGTCGAGGAAGGCCGGGCCGATCAGGTGGACGTGGCTGTTCTGGAATCCAGCGACGATGACGCCGCCGTCGCAGCGCGAGTCCAGCGAGGGCGCATCGTCGGACGGTCGATCCGCGTCGGCCGACACGACCAGGCCATCGCGCAGGCGCACCACGCCCTTGTCGATCGGCTTGGCGTCCGGCGACACGTAGATGCGTTGGCCGTGGAGGGATTGCACGGGCGCGTCGGCGGCCTGGGCGCACGGCCCAGTGATGACCACGGCCGTCAAGCAGGCGATGGCGATGGCATGACGGACGGTCGGTCGCTTCATGGAGTCACTCCTCGGGAAGGGAGGAGCTTTATACGCCGGAAGCGACCCTTCGTTCTCAGGGCGCGCAGTCCAGCACGACCGCCTGCACCGGCCGGCCGTCGGCATCGTCGACGGCGACGCCCACCCAGTGACGCACGGCGCCTGCCTCGGGCACGCTGCGCGACGCGAATCGCAACGTCGCGGGCTGCGGACCGGCGGCCTTCCAGGGCAGCAGTTCCCGCACGACGCTGTCCTCGCGCAGAGTCGCGCCGCGGTTCTCGCCGCCGTCCACGCGCGATTGCATGCCGTCGTCGACCACGGCCACGTAGCCCGACAAACCTGGCGGCGCGCCGGGGACCGGCGTGATCGTCAGGCCCAGCTCCGCGCCGTCGCGGGTCAGCGTCATGCCGACCGTGGCGACCCTGTTCGCTTGCAGCGCGGACGGCTGCAGGCGACCCCACTGGGGCACGTCGCGCCCGTCCACGAGCACCTGCGGCGTGTAGGCGAAGCGCGCGCCGTCGGTGCCCAGCATGGCCTTCTGGCGCCGCGTGAACTTCGCCTGCGCGAAGCGATCCTTCCAGTCGCGCGTGTCCCAATAGTCCACATGGAAGGCCAGCGGGACGACCGCCGCCCGGCCCTTCAACGCGGCCAGCCAGCGATCGGCCGGCGGGCACGAATCGCAGCCCTCCGACGTGTACAGCTCCACGACCACCGGCACCATGGCGCCCGATGCGGCGCTGCACTCCTCGGCCGGCGCGACCGGCGCGCAGGCGGCGACCAAGGATGCGGTCAGCAACTTCAGGCTCGACATGCGGGGGTCCCTCGGGCGTGACGGTGCGCGCCATGAAAAAAGGCGGCCCGGTGAGAGCCGCCGCGAACGATCAAGAGGAATCTCGATCAACCTTTCATTCAGAACTTGTACGAGATCGACCCGTACACGAAGCGGCCATGCGGGTCGTAGTACGTGGGGTCGTAGCCAGCCTGGAAGTAGCCGCCGTTGGTCGTGACGGCGGGCGGCTGCCGGTTGAAGATGTTCTTCAGGCCCAGGCGCAGCGTCATGTTCTTGACGCCCGTGTACTGGCCTTGCAGGTCGTACGTCGCGAAGGACTTGATCGCGCGGCCGGTGGTGCACACCGACGGCGGCGCGTCCGGCGCCGTGTAGTCGCCCGGATCGCAGTCGTCGATGGCGGGCGGCGCATCCTTGTAGCCCGACTGGAAGTTCTGCGTGAGCCCCAGGCCGTACGCGCCGCCGTTCCAGTTGACGGTCAGGGCATGCTTCCAGCGGAAGATCATGCCGCCGTTGGTGACCGCGTTGATCGCCGAACCCGACGGATCGGTCGTGCGGCCCACGCTGTGCTGCACCGTGCCGTCGATCGTCGTGAGGTCGTACTTCTGGATCCAGGTGCCTGCCAGCTCGGCGCTGAACTGGCCGGCCGACGTGCGAAAGCCGTTCCACTTGACGTCGACGTCGACGCCCGCGGTGACGACGCCGCCGCTGTTGACGCTGCTGGCGACGATGTTGGTGATGTTGCCGGAGCTGTCGCGCGAGACCAGCGGCACATACGCCGGGTTGCCCGCGGCCGCGAGGTTCACGACCGTCTGCGCGTCGAGCGAGATGATCGCGTGGTCGACCTTCACGTGGTAGTAGTCGACGCTCGCCGACAGTCCCTTGACCGGCTCGACGATCGTGCCCAGCGAGAACTGCCTGGACTTCTCCGGCACCAGGTTCGGATTGCCGCCCACCTGCTCGTTGAACTGGCCCGGCTCCTTGGTGACGGGGTCGACGAAGATGGCGGTGGTGGCCGGCGCCAGCGGCGTGTAGAGTTCGGGCAGCGCGGGCTCGCGAAAGCCCGTGCCGACGGAACCGCGGAACGCGACCTGGTCGACCGGCGTGAACTTCAGGCTGAACTTCGGGTTGGTGGAGGACGCCGTCGGGTAATGGTCGTTGCGCACCGACAGGTCGGCCTCGAGCATCTTCAGGAACGGCGCGTCGATCTCGCCGTAGAGCGAATGCGACGTGCGCGACGCCGAGTACGGCAGCACCACGGATCCGTAGCCGGCGACGTCGCCGTCCTGGTACGCCTGGCTCGGGTTCTCGTCGAGCGACTCCTTGCGCAAGGTGAAGCCGGCGGCGAACGCGAGCGGGCCACCGGGCAGGGTCGCCAGTTCGTGCTGCACCTTCAGGTCGATCGCATCTGTCGTCAGCGACGACTTGATGATGTTGCCGTTGTAGTTGGTCGCATAGATCTGCGCGGCCAGCGCGGGCGTCTGGGTCGCGGCCGCCGGATTGAACGCGTCGTTGCCGCTCAGCAGCTTCACGAGCTGCGTCTGGTTCTGGTAGCCGCGCTGCGTCGACTCCGACACCGTGCTCTCGTTTCGGCTGTACGTCGCGTCGTAGTCCCACGTCCTGAACGTGCCGGTCAGGCCCGTGGCGAGGTGGTACAGCGTCGAGTTGTCCGTCTTGATGCGGCCGCCGCCGTCGAGCGCGCGGTAGCTGACCGTGACCGGGCACGGACCGCCGTTGCAACCGGTCAGCACGTCGGGATGATTGGACGCCGCGATGTAGGTGGTCGGGTAGTAGGGGCTCGACGGATTCAGGACGATCACCGGATCGATGCCCAGCTTCTGGAACAGCGGATCGGTCGCCAGGAAGGAGGCGCTGTACGGCGAGGACTGCTCGCTGATGACGGTCTTGGCGTTCGACGCGAAGGCTTCCAGGAACCACTGGTTGTCGTCGTTGATGCGGCCGTTCAGCGTGGCGGCGACGTTCACGCGCGTGACGTCCGGCGTCGTCGGCACGAGCGGCGACGGGTTGTAGCGGCAGGTGTTGTAGTTCGGGTCGAACGACATGCCGTTGGCGGTGCAGTTGTTGTCCGAGCTGCTTGGGCTGGTCGGGCCCAGGATGTTGCCGATGCCGCTGCCGTCCGCATAGATCGCCTTGCCCTGGTTCAGGGAGGTCAGGATGTTCGGATCGAAGGTGCGGATCGCGCCGGTGGCGGTGGCGCTCTGGTCGAACAGCCCGTCGTCGCGCCAGGAGCGGTTGGCGTACTTGCGCTGGTAGCCCTGGATGGCCGCGTCGTGCGCGACATCCAGCGAGAACATCGCGGAGACGTGGTCGGTGTCGATGTCGCCGAAGCCCGCGACCAGGCCCACCTTGCCGCTCTTGCCGCCGCCGGCGGTCGTCGGCTTGCCGAAGTAGCCGGTCATCTCGACGCCGTGGAAGTCCTTGCGCAGGATGAAGTTGATGACGCCGGCGACGGCGTCCGAGCCGTAGACGCCCGAGGCGCCGTCCTTGAGGATCTCCACACGGTCGATGGCCGACAGCGGGATCGAGTTGACGTCGACGGCGGTGCCGTCGGTCGCGTAGTTGGCGATGCGGCGGCCGTTGACGAGCACCAGCGTGCGCTGGGCGCCCAGGCCGCGCAGGCTGGCGGTGACCTCGCCGTAGCTCGTCTGGCCGACGTTCTGCGCGGAGCTCATGCCGCCGGCGCTCGAGTTCGCGGAGATGTTCTGCAGCAGCTGCTCGGTGTTGGTGACGCCCAGCGACTCGATCTGTTCGCGCGAGACGGTCTGCACGGGCAGTGCGGACTCGGCGTCGACGCGCTTGATGGACGAGCCCGTGATCTCCACCCGCTGCACGGGGGTCGTCGTCTCCTGGGCCTGGGCCAGCGACGCCAGCGCGCCGAACGCGGCCAGCATGCAGGACCCCAGCCGGGTCTTGCGGAACGTCGTCGACCCCACAGGTCGATTCGACTTGGTGACCTTGAACATTTTCTGCCTCCAATCGGAAATGCCATTGATGGTTGGAAGCAGCCTCGCCAACGACAGCGCCTCTTCTGCTTCACATGGCTGGAAAGTCTAGGAGCGACGCGTCGAAATGCCCTGCTACGAAAACTCGTAGGTGCGCCCCTGCACGACGGCCGGATCGACCTGGCGCCGAGCCGCGAAAACGCCTGGCCGTCGAGGGAACGCCGCCGATTTGCCGGCATCCGCGCGGCGCCTCGTTCGGGTGTCGCGGATGCCGTGCCCCGTATCGGCGCCGCAACGGTCCTACAAGGTTTCGTAGTTCCAAGGCGCGGCTGGATCGCCCTAGCATCGTGCCCCATGGCCCTGCTGTTCCTGATCATCGACGACGAGGAGAGCGCCGCCTCCCGGCGCCGCCTCGAGTTCGCGCGCTTCGGCATCCGCAGCTACATCGTGCCGTCGCTCGTCCAGGCCGAGGAAGCGCTTGCGAGCTGGTCCTTCGACGCCGTCGTGCTGCGCGCGCCAAGCCTGGTGCCGCAGTGCTTCGCCACCCTGAAGTGGCTGCGCTCGCGCGGCGAGTCGCCGGTCCTGCTGCTCGTGGATCGCGACGACGCGGCCCATCAGATAGAGGCGCTCGAAGCGGGCGCGACGGACGTCATGTCGTCCCAGGCGCCCGCCGACCTCGTGGCCGTCAAGCTGCTGCGCCTGCTCGAGGTGCGGTCCCGGCTCTCGCATCCACAGGCGCGCCCGCAGACCGTCGGCTCGCTCGCGCTCGACCAGCGCACCGGCTTCGCCAGCGTGGACGGCATGACGCTCGAACTCACGCCCGACCAGTTCCAGCTGGTGTCGCTGCTGGCGGCCAAGTCCGGCGAGGTCGTCTCGCGCGAGGAGGTGCGCGACATCCTGATGCGCACCTCCGACATCCGGGTCGTCGACGTCCAGGTCAGCCGCATCCGCAAGAAGCTCAAGGGCATGAACGTGAACGACATCGCGCTGCGCACGATCCGCGGCCGCGGCTACAGCCTGATGGCCCGTCCCGTGCAACCCGGCTCGCGAGCCTGAAGTCAGCGCAGCGCGGCGCTGCAGGCCTGCGCCAGCTGGACGCGGTTGCGCGCCGCGAAGCGGTGGCGCAGCCTGCGCATGTGGTAGTCCACCGCGTAGGAGGACATGCACAGCAGGTGGGCGATCCGCTTGTCGCTCTCGCCGCGCGCCACATGGCCCAGGATCTCGCGCTGGACCGAGGACAGCTCCTCGATCGGTCGCAGCGGCGTCACCGGCGGCGCGCCCTGGCGGGCGAAGTACTCGTTCAGGCAGAGTCCCAGCGTGAGCACGCGGCCGAGCATCGCCGCCCCCATCGCGCGACCGCTCGGGGCGCTCGACTCCAGGCTCACGAAGTGGCGGCGCTGCTCGCCGTGGGCCGGCAGCACCAGGCAGACCCCGCTCCGCAATCCGGCGTCGCGCAGACCCGAGACGAACTGCCGTGCCATCGAGCACGGCAGCGAGGCGCGCAGGCGTTCATCGAGTGAATCGAGCGTCCAGGCGACCGGCAGGCTGGTGCTGGCCGCGTCGTCCGGCCGCGGATCGACCTCGTGGTAGCCCTGGGCGGCGTAGTGCAGCGCCCACTGCGGGTGCGAATGCTCCATCCACAGGGCCGCAGGACGCAGGGCGCCCAATGCCGGTTCGAGGACGCCGTAGGTCAGCCACTCGTGTCCCGCTTCGCGGATCAGCGCATCGACGATGAGGCGCCTCGTCTGCGACCCGTCCGCGGCCAGCAGCAGCGCGAGCGGGACAGGCAGGGTCCCCGACTCGACGCGCGGCGGCGGCGTCGGGGCGAGCTCTGGAGGAGCCTCCGCAGGGCGGAGATGGTCGTCGGATTGCACGGTTTCTGAAGGGGAACTTGATCGTCCGGGACCGAGCCGGAAGGTCCCGGTGGCGCTACGATAGTTCCAGCAGCGGAACTTCAAAAGCACCAATCCTGATGAAAACAGAGGATCCAATTCTCACGCTCGAGCTGGAGATCCCGGCGGACGAATCGCGCTCGGTCACGCGGACGCTGCACCGCCAGCTGAAGTCGGCGATCCGATCCGGACGCATCGCGCCGGGACTTCGCCTGCCGGCCACGCGCGCAATGGCCGAGCATCTGGGCATCTCGCGCAACAGCGTGATCGCGGCGTACGACCTGCTGACGATGGAAGGCGACGTCTGGACGCGAACGGGGTCCGGACACTACGTCTGCGAGACCGTGCCGCAGGCCACGCCGCAGAAGGCGGCCGCGTCGGCTCGCCATCGCGGGCGTCGCCTGAACGTCGACTACCGCGGCTTCGCCGAGCCGGTGAAGATGATCGATCCGGCCGGGTCGACGTTCGATTTCCGGCTGGGCGTTCCCGAGATCTCGCTGCTGCCGCTGGACGTGTGGGGGCGCCTGTCCAACCGCGCGCTGCGCTCGCTGCCGCGCCGCGAGGCGGGCTACGCGAGTCCGGCGGGCGAGCCCGGCTTGCGCGCGGCCATCGCGGGGCATGTGTCCGTGACGCGGGCGATCGCCTGCAGCGCGGACGACGTGGTGGTCACCGCCGGCGCCCAGCAGGCCTTCGACCTCATCGCACGGGTGCTCGTCACGCCCGGCCGCACGGTGGTGGCCGTGGAGGATCCCGGCTATCCCCCGCTGCGCGACGTCTTTGCCGCGGCGGGCGCGGTGATCGTTCCGGTGCCGGTGGACGACGAGGGCCTGCGCGTGGACCTGCTGCCGCCCAACACGCAGGTGATCTACGTGACGCCGTCGCACCAGTTTCCGCTGGGCGTGGCGATGTCGGCGCGGCGCCGGCGCCAACTGCTGGCCGTCGCCCGGCAACGCGGGGCCGTGATCATCGAGGACGACTACGACGGCGAGTTCCGCTTCGACAACCGGCCGCTCGACGCGTTGCAGACGCTGTCCGACGACGAGTCCGTGCTGTACGTCGGCACGTTCTCCAAGAGCCTTTTTCCGGGCCTGCGCATGGGATTCGTCATCGCGCCGGGCTGGGCCCGCCAGGCGCTGACCGTCGCCCGCCAGCGCGCCGACTGGCACGGCAACCTGCAGGCGCAGAACGCGCTGGGCGCGTTCATCACCGAAGGGCATCTGACCCGCCACGTGCGCCGCATGCGGGCGCTCTACGGCGAGCGGCGGCGGCGGCTGGCCGAAGGGCTCGACGAGCACCTGGCCCGCTGGCTCGCGCCGATCCCGGCCAGCGCGGGGCTGCACGTGGGCACGCGTGCGATCGCGGACTTCGATGTCGACCGCGTGGTCGCCGGCGCGCGCGCGCGGGGCGTCAACGTCGACTGGGTCGGCCGCTACGCCGCCGGCCCCGGACACGCGCAGGGATTGCTGTTCGGCTACGGCGCCGTCGATGCCGAGGCGATCCCGGAGGCGCTGCGACGGATCCGCGACGCCTTCGAAGCGGCCTGAGCGCGTCGACCAAGGTCACTCACCCGATCCTGCCCCGCCGCCCAATCGCTCCACCAGGAACTCCACCGCCGCCCTCACCTTCGGAATCTGATAGCGCGTCTGCAGGTACAGCAGGTAGATGCCGGCCTCGCCGCCGCGCCCGACCGACACGGGGCGGTCGAGCTCGATGGGCACCAGGTGGCCGCGATCGAGCGCGCCCTTGAGTCCCCACTCCGACAGCAGCACCAGGCCGCGATGGCGGCAGGCCATCGTGATCAGGGCCGAGCCGTCGTTGCTGATGAAGGCCGGAGAGACGGGGATCTCGTGCCAGCCGTCCTCGTCCAGGCCCTGCCACTTGATGACCGCGTTGGGCCCGCGGTACATCAGCGCGCGATGCCCTTGCAGGTCTTCGAGCGTGCGCGGCGTGCCCATGCGGGCCAGGTACTGGGGCGAGGCCGCGAGCATGAAGCGATTCGGGTCCAACCGGCGCGCCACCACGCGGTCCTGGGGCTGGCGGCCGCCGCGGATGGCGAGGTCGATCTGGTCGCGGCCGAGGTCGACGAGGGCGTCGCTCAGGTGCACGTCCAGCACGATGTCGGGGTAGCGCTCGCTGAAGTCCTGCAGCGCGGGCATCAGCAGCAGCGAGCCGTAGCCCGGCATCGCGCTGATGCGCAGCGTGCCGCTGGGGGTGGCGCTGCTCTGGCCGACCAGTTCGTCGGCGTCCTCGAGTTGCGCCATGCCGGCGCGCACCTGCTCGAGGTAGCGCGCGCCGATCTCGGTCAGGCGCACGGTGCGGGTGGTGCGATGCAGGAGCTGCACGCCCAGGTCGGCCTCGAGGTCGGTGATGCGGCGCGAGATGGACGAGGCCGGCACGCCGAACGCACGGGCCGCGCGCGAGAAGCTGAGGGTGTCGGCCACCTTCACCAGGTATTGCAGCGCACGCAGCTTGTCCATGGATTATTGCCTTTTGGACAAAGGATTTTAGCGAACCCGCCGTATTCCGCAAAACCGGCGACGTCTCTAGGATTCAACCCATCGCAACACCAACGCCCGCAACGGCGACCCGCACCCACCATGACCAACCTGCTCAAGGCCCAATACACGCAACGCGGCCCCGTGCCCCAGGACGTGATCGCCGCCGTCCCCTTCGATCGCCCGGTGCTGGCCGCCGGCCAGGCCCTGGTGGCCGTGCTGGCCGCACCCATCAACCCCAGCGACGTGCTGATGCTGACCGGCCAGTACGGCATGCTGCCGCCGCTGCCCGCCGTGGGCGGCAGCGAGGGCGTGGGCCGCGTCGTCGAGCTCGGGCCGGATGCGCAAGGCCCGGCCGTGGGCCAGACCGTGCTGCTGCCGCCCGGCGCCGGCACGTGGGCGACGCATGTCGTGGTGCCCGCGAACCGCCTGATGCCCTTGCCCGCCGACGCCGACCCGCGCCAGCTGGCGATGCTGACGGTCAACCCGCCCACCGCCTCGCTGCTCCTGAGCGACTTCGCCGACCTGCAGCCCGGCGACTGGGTCATCCAGAACGGCGCCAACTCGGGCGTCGGCAGCTACGTGGTGCAGCTGGCCAAGCTGCGCGGCCTGAAGACCGTCAACATCGTGCGCCGCGAGTCCGCGGTGGCCGGCGTGTCGGCCCAGGGCGGCGACGTGGTGCTGGTGGACGGCGACGACCTCGCCGAACGCGTCAAGGCGGCCACCGACGGCGCGGCCATCAAGCTGGGCATCGATGCCGTGGGCGGCAAGGCCACCATGCGCCTCGCGCAGGCGCTGGCCGAGGGCGCGAGCGTCGTCAACTACGGCGCGCTCAGCGGCGAGCCCTGCATCGTGACCCCGCGCGAACTGATCTTCAAGGACGTGACGCTCAAGGGCTTCTGGCTGGCCCGCTGGTTCCGGGTGACGCCGCAGGGCCAGCAGATCGCCCTGCTCACCCAGCTGGCCGGCCTGATCGCGACGGGCAAGCTGTCCACGCCCATCCAGGCGACCTACGACGTGGCGCAGATCAAGGAGGCCGTGGCCGCCGCGGCCGCCGGCGAGCGCCAGGGCAAGATCCTGATCACGCCGCAGCAGTGAGAAACCGCTACTCGATCGCGTAGACGTTCGAATCCGCGCTGCCGATGAAGACCATGCCGTCGGCCACCAGCGGCGTCGCGAAGAACGAGCCGACGCTCTCCTGGCGGCGCGCGCCCTCGGCCGAGGCGTCGCCCCAGGACGTCGGGAACAGCAGGCCCGAGTTGAAGCGGCCGTCCGCGGCCAGCACCCAGTCGCGGTTGGCCTTCGCGGCCTCGGTGCGGAACTCCCACAGCACGCGGCCGTCGACGCGGTCGCGCGCCTGCAGCGTGCCGTTCAGGACGCCCAGCAGCACGGTGTCGCCGGCGATGGTGGGCGAGCCGAACACGTAGGCCTGCGTCGACGCCACCGGCTGCACGGCCTTGCCGGTCGCGGCGTCGACGACGTGGTAGCGCGAGCTGTCGGCAGTCGCGAAATAGACGCGGCCCTGCGCCACCGCCGGCGAGGCGTTGACCCAGCTGCCCTCGGTGTCCACGTTCCACTTGGGGGCGCCGGTGCGCAGGTCGACCGCGTAGAGATGGCCGTCGCGGCAGCCGACGTAGACGACGCCGTCGGCGATCGCGGCCGAGGACTGGAAGCCCTGCTGGTTGTGGATCAACGGATCGACGCCGGCCTGGAAGGCCCAGCGCTGCGCGCCGGTCGCCGCATCCAGCGCGTACAGGCGCCCGTCC
>OUNM010979842.1_pt1 | contig 11547 bp, 11 predicted proteins | sample 1769961 | NCBI WGS metagenome assembly OUNM01 (sample SAMEA3914820, study PRJEB12502) | metagenome | biome: forest; material: soil | place: USA | collected 2012-03-12 | depth 0.3 m
ATGCAACCTGGGCGAAACGTCCCGAAACCGCGCCGCTCTAGCTCAGTTCGTTTGGGCAGACGCGCCGGCGGGGCCGCCCGGAGCTCCGCCCGCGCCCGCGGTCGCGGCGAGAAGGTTCGTGTCGAGGCTCGGAGTGAAGGTCGCTGCACCACCCGTGTAGACTGCATACGAATCGCCGCCGGCGCCGCCGCCGCCCTGGCTCCCGCCGCCGCCCGTACCGCCCGCGACGCCCGCCGTCCCCTTGACGTTGAGAGCGGCAACTGCGTTGCATACAGGGCCTCCGCCGGGGGCGCTGCAGTTTACGAAGACCACCGCGGAGCCAGCCGGGCCCGCCGTGCCCGAAGAGCCCGCGCCTCCCGTGCCGCCGGCGCCGCCGGTTCCGCCCGCGCCTGCGATGACGAGCGCGCCCGAAGCGCTGATCTTCGCGTCCCACGCAAAGACGCCGATGCTGCTTCCGCCGCCCATGCCTCCGGGCCCTCCCTGGCCGGGCAATCCTCCGCAGCCGGCGGCGGTGCCAGCAGGAGCGCACATCGTGCTGGTAGGGCCCAATTGGCACGGATTGCTGAGGCACGAGGTCGCGCCCACCGCGCAGCCGGTTGCTCCGGTCCCGGCGAGGCCGAGAGCACCGTTATTTCCCACAGTGCCTGCGCCGCCGGTCTTTCCGCTGCTCGGGGCAGCGCCGGCGATCGAGTAGGTCGTCGGTCCCGTGGCGGGCGCGGCGCTGCCCGGCCCACCGGGACTGCTATTGCCTGCGGGCGCGCACGTCGCAGCCGCCGCTCCCCCGGTGGCTCCGGGAGCGCCCATCGACCCCGCCCCGCCGCCGGCGACGTCGACGATCACGTTGGTCAGTGTGACGGCGGTCGTCGCGCCGGTGGCGAAGATTCCGTAGAGAGATTCTCCCGGGTCCGCGGTCTTCTTGCTCGCGATGGTGAGCGTTTCGAGCGTCACCACGCTCGTGAGGTTGTGCGCCGTGACGGTGACGTTGCTCGTCGGCGGTTGGATGATCACGCCGCTCGGCGGGTTCCCGCCACACGCGCGCGTGAAGACGCCGCCCGCGTTCTTCCAGCCGCCCTTGATCGTGACGCCGGAGACGAGGGCGATGCTCTCGGGATACGTGCCGACGGCGACGTAGACCGTCGTCTTCGCGGTCGATGCGAGACCATCGATGGCCGCTTGAATCGTCGCGCACGGAGCGGCAGCGGATCCGCACGACGCGGCGGGAGCCATGCTCGCGTGGTCGACGTAGAGCCCGATCGCCGCGTCCGCCAGCTCCTGGGTGCACGGCCCATCGGCGACGTCCATCGCGTCGCTCGTGCTGCTGCTGTCGACGAGGGTGACGTCCGGGACGGTGACGTCTGGGACGGCGTTCGAAGCCGCGTCGTCGTCTCCCGCGTCGATGGCTCCGTCGGCCGAGGAGGTGTCGTCACCGCAAGCCGAGCCCGCGACCATCGCCGCAGCGAGAGCTCCAAAAACGAGAAACTTCTTCATCATGTCCGATCTGCCGAGAGGCGCGTCCCGACCGTATCGGCACGGCCGACCGGCGCGAGAACAATCGAGCTTCGCGCGCCATCTTTCTTCGATGCGCAGCGATCCGGTCCGGCCACGAGACGGCGTCACATCCTTGCTGTTTCGGCCAGCCGCACGCTTGCGGTCCGGACCGGCGTGGCGGTCGCGGCGTCCTTCTTCGACGCGCTGCAGGCGAGCACGAGGATCGCGCAGCCATGCCGAAAGCGACTCAGGGCTTGCTACCGGCAGCGGCGCTGGCTGTCGCGGGGAACAGGATGGCGGAGAGGCCGTTGACGATCGCGTTGGCATCGACGTGCTCCCCGAAGTTGTCCACCATCGACGCGATGCTCACGTGCTTGTCGACGAAGTGGATCGCCAGCGTGGTGTAACCGTCGATCCCGCCCGTGTGAAAGATGAAGGTTCCGAGGGCCGGGTCGACCACCTTGAAGACGCCGAGGCCGTCGTCCGCACCGACGGTCGCGGGATCGGCAGGGACGGTATCGAGGAGTCGCGCCTGCTCGGTCTGATCGAGGAATGCGCCGCTGCCGAGGCGGTCGATCCACTCGACGACATCGCCGGGAGTGGCCGCTATCGCTCCGGCCGCCCATGCCCAGGTAACGCCTTGGTTGGTGACCTCCGTGTCACCGTCGAAGCCGCGGGCGAGCCGATGATCGCCGAGGGGCTCGTCGCTCGCGAGGAAGGTCTCGTTCAGGTGGAGTGGCCCGAGGATCCGCGAGTGCAGCAGCTGCACGATCGGCGTTCCCGTGGCTGCCTCGGCGACCAGTCCCGCGACGACGTAGTTGGTGTTGGAATACTCCCACTTCGTGCCGGGCGAGAAATCCGGCGGGTGTCGACTCGCGACCGCGAGCAGCTCTTCGGGCGTCCAGGTCCGGGGCGTCGTCACCGGCCAGACCTCGGCGTCGCTAGTCACGTCGAAGAGCCCGCTCTGATGGCGGAGGAGCTGGCGGATGGTGATGGCATCGCCGTTGGGTACACCCGCCACCCACTTCGACACGGTGTCCTCGAGGTGAAGAACGCCTTCCTTCTCGAGCGTCAGGATCAAACTGCCCACGTAGGTCTTGGTCACGCTGCCGATGCGATGGAGCGCATGCGGACCGATGTTCGTCGGGTCGCTGGAGAAGAACCGAACGCCACACGCGGTCTTGACCGCTGCAACGGCATTCATCCCGGGATCGTGCGAGCCGTCGAACGCAGCCTGTAGCGCTTGGGTCTCCGCGGCATCGCATGTCGCCGAGGGCGTCGAGGCCGGTTCAGGGTTCGCCGACACGCCGCCGGAAGGCGGGCTCGCACTTCCCGCGGGAGCGTGGGGCCTTGCCGCTGTCGCTTCGCTCGACGACGGAGCTGCGGGCGCGCATGCGAGGAGGCTCGCAGCGAGGACGATTCGAAAGCCGGTTCGAGGCAGCGGCATCTCATCGGACCCGTGCAAGACGTGCACCCGTCAAGGCGTCGTCGAACGGGTTGCCGCGAATGCGTCGATCCTCGAAGGGCTATCTGGTTTCCGCCACGCAAGTCTCGAGGTGTGAGTCGATCGAGATCCAATGATCACCGTGCTCGATCCCGGTCGGCGGACGCCCACGCGCGGAAGGCTCGCTCAGCGCCTCGTCGGGAGATCGATGCTGCTGATGACGACGACGGCGATATCCGTGTTCACTCGCCCTCAACGCGTGGTGAATTGCTCGAGGGTGCTCTTCACCCCGTCGCTCTTGCCGTCGGCTCCGATCGAGTCGACCTTGTAGTAGTAGGTCGTCCCGAGCCTCAGGCCCTCCACCCGCACGCGGAAAACCGTATGGGGATGGCTCGGGTTGAGCCTGATTGGAGACCTCGCCGTCTCGGTCAGGTTCGCGGGATCGGTACCGTAGCGCACGATGCCCTCGTGCACGGGCGAACCCGCTGGGGTGTTGGTCGTCCACCTGACAATCACGAAGCCCGGTCGAGTCAGCTCGATCTCCGGCCCTCGGATGATACGGACGCTCGGGGCAGCGTCGGCAGGAGGAGTCTCCTGTGTGGCCGCCGGCGTCGAGTAGAACAGGAGACCGACCACTACCGTCATCGCTCGCTTCCGTAGCTGTGGATTCATGGATGGACCTCCGGCGAGAGCTACTGAATGGCCGGCTTCGGGAGCGGGGCGACACCGCACACCCCGGCTGCGCACGACGGAAGCTCGGGAGTCGGGATGAGGACCTCATTTCCTTGGGTCTTGGCCGAGCCACCGGTCAAGCACGTACCCGTGAAGCTGTCCTGGTGAGGGTATGGTTTGGTGAAGCCGTCCGTGAGTGTCCGCAGGAAGGCGACGACTTGGTCTTCTTCCTGATCCGTCAAGCCGAGATTGCCAATCGTCATGTCGAGGTTGTTGGGGATCTCGGGCATGGGCCAGCAGTCCACCCTTTCGGTCGTTCCCGCCGGGCAATGTCCGGACGTGACGCTGAACTTGAACACGTCGCGCGTGTTGTAGAAGTGGACGAGCTGCTTCAAGCTCTTGATGTAGCCGTTGTGGAAGAAGCCCTTCTGGAAGTACGGGCCCGGCGCATCGGTGCTCGGACACTGGGACGGGGTCATGGCCACATTACGCGCCGAGGACGTCTGCATCTGGCCGTCCGTGGTCGGTGCAAATTGCGTCCAGTCCGAGTTCGGATTCGGGGCCGCCCCCACACCGCTTCTGAGGAATCCTCCCAATCCCAAATCTCGGAACGCGAAGCCCACCGCGTTTGCGGTGAATCCCACTGAATCCGGCGTGCTCTGATAGTAGATCGCGTCTCTGGGATTCAACGGAAGCCCGAGATTGGCCGAGCCGAAGCACGTGAAGAGTGGATTCACGTTGGCGGCTGCGCTGGTGTCGCTCTGCCCCGACTTCAGTGCGGTTCCTCTTCCGTCGAGGTGGCACGAATTGCAATTTGCCTTACCGTCGAACAGCTTGAGACCTGCCGTCTCGTCCGTGGTCAAGTGCGTATCGCCGTGCAGGAACGCGTCGAACTTCGACGTGAACGCGCTGACCTGCACGGACTGCTCGTAGGCGTCGAGGGCCTGCCCCCAGTGGTCGAAGACCGTATTGGCGTGAGTACGGTCCGTGGGAGTCAAGGCGATGGGAGTGGCGTTACCGCCGAATGTCGAAGCCCCACCCGGGGTCGCGCAGATCTGCTCGGTCTCGGGCGGAAAGGCGATAGTCAACGAGCCTGCGCCCCATACCTGCTCGAAGAGGGCTCGGTACGCGGACTGCGACAGCCGGTAGGCGATGCAAGCAGTGTCCGACAAGCCCATCTCTTGCGTATCGACCGGAGGATGCTGCGCCTGCTCGGCGTCGGGATTTCTCAGCAAGTAGCCGGTCGCACGTGAATCCCAGAAGTTTCCGCCAAAGAATAGGCCCTGCGTCGCGTTGTACTGGAGCACTGGAAAGAACGGCGCGTACGTATATCGCTGTGCCGTTCGCTTGCCGGCTCGATAGTGCACGGTCCCGGGATAGGCCACCATCGTCAGATTGACGGATGAAATCGGCCCGCTGAAGGCGGTATACGGCATATGGCAAGAAGCGCAGGCGACGTTCTTGTTGGTCGACATGTTCCTGTCGTAGTTCATCAGCTTGCCGAGTGTCTCGACGGCGGCGGTTCCGGTGCCCTGCTGTGTCGGCGGTTGGCCGGTCAGCATCGGCGGCTGCAGGGCGTGCCACTCGGCGATCGCCGTCTGTTCGATGGAATCGACCTCGCGCTGGACCCTCGCCAGCTCAGAGTCGAGATCCGCGGGCAGGATGCCGGGCGGATACGGGTTGTAGACGGTCTGGGCGCCGCCATCGGTGGTCCCCTGAACGCCGATCGGCGAGCTCGAAGTCCCTTGCTTCCCTGATTCTCCGCACGACGCTCCTGCTGCGGCCGCTGCACCCGTACACGCAAACGCCAAGAGCGCGAGCCTTGTGGTGCTTCGCATGAGACCTCCTCCGATCGCCTTCCGGTACCTTCGCTCGAGGCGACGGACGTGCACCGGGTGTACCCACCGCTGATCGCCGTGGGACGGCTCACATCAGCGGAATGCGATCCCGGCTCGATGCATTTGCCGGGCGATACCCATCGCTCAGCTGCGTCGTGGATTGCACCGCCTGACCAGCATGCAGCGCTCGTCGCGGTGCCGCGCGACATGCGTGGGGTTGGACTTCGTCAGCGGGGACGGCCGCCGTAACGAAGGCGCAGCTCACGTTGGTGCGACTGTGCATGGTCGGAGGCGACGGGTGGCGGGCAGCGGAGGCGTGCCGCCGGCACTTCGAATGACGCGCCGGATGATGGACGAGTCGCCTAGAGTGCTCTGGTGCGCATCGAGCTCGTGACCATCATCGTCGCGGAGTACGACGCGGCGATCCGCTTCTTCGTCGATGCACTTGGGTTCGAGCTCGTCGAGGACTCGCCCTCGACGACGAATGACGGTCGAACGAAGCGCTGGGTCGTGGTCCGACCGCCTAACGCCGACACGGGCATTCTCCTCGCCCGCGCCGACGGCAAAGGCCAGGCGGCCGCCGTCGGACAGCAGATGGCCGGGCGCGTGGGCTTCTTCCTCCGCGTCGCGGACTTCGACGCGGCGTACCAACGGATGGTGGCCGCGGGCGTCGAGTTCGTCACCGAGCCGCGAACGGAACCGTACGGGCGGATCGCCGTCTTCCTCGACATCGCGGGCAACCGGTGGGACCTCCTCGGCCCTCGCTGACCTGATCGTCTGCGAAGGCGAGCGCATCGGCCCTCGTCTTCGTTTGGGCGACATGCGGGACGGGCAAGAGCCGCCTAGCTTCGACGTCCCAACGAAAGGGTCAATCATGAAGAAGCATCTGGTCGCCGCCGCTGCCGTCTCGTGCCTCGTTGCTTTCGTGTCCGGGTGCTCCGGCGCTCCCGACTCCGAGCCCGCGCCGGAGGAAGTGACGGCGGCGCCGCCCGTGAAGTCGGGTGAGCTACAGACGGATCAGAAGAAGCAGGACTCGCTCTGCACGCACGCGTTGTACCTGTACAGGACCGCTGCCAACGACGACGAGCTGGACCGCGCGAACGACATGGTCATCGCGTTCTGCTGAACGCCGAGAATCTCTAGCGGCGCAGGAGGCCGACCAGCAGACCGGCGCCGCCGAAGTCGTTCAAGGCGTCCGCGTTCCGGTAGGTCTGCATTTCCTTGCCGAAGGCTTGGGCGTCGCCGTCATCCATGGCGGCCTTCATCTCGAAGTGCTGGGCCATTGCCCACAGCTCGCCGGCATCGAACCAGGTCCCGTGCGCACCGCACACGTCGAGCATGATCCGAGCGCGCTCGAAAAACGACTGCGCGAGCGCACCGCCGCACTGCGCGCAGGTCCGCGGCGTTCCTCAGGATGCTGCGCGAGCTCGCGTTGTCGAGCCACATGCCGCCACAGCCGCCACACACCGCAGCCGCGCCGGTGCGGTTCGGGACGGCGTGCAGCTCGAACTTGCAGGAGGGACAAGTGAGCGCCATGCCCAGGACGTTAGGAGGCACCGATTCGACGCTCATGAGCGGCTCCGGCACGTTGAACCGGCGATCGAACAAGGGACGATTGAAGCAATGGTCGCCTGTTCGATCGTACGCGCAGGGGCCGCATCCTCCTGACCGCGCCGTCGTCACGACAGATCGAGCTCGCGACCACGCGTCACGCATGATGCTGGCTGCGCTGATGCTCGACGTCAAAAACCCGCGAAGGCGCGCTCGAGCTCCTTCGGGCTCTTGTTCCAAAGGGCGCTCATCTGCTCCGCAAGAACACCGGGAAAGATTTCCTCGTCGCCGCGCTCGATCCCCGCGAGCAGGGCCTTCGCGGTTTCGACGGCATCGGCCTTCGGCATCTGGAACGCCTTCACCATGTCCGTGTCGATCGGGCCGGGAAGTGCCGCGAGGATGTCGATGTGTTTCGCTTTCAGCTTCGGGCGGAGCGCGAGCGTCATCGAGTACGCCGCGGCTTTCGACGCGGAGTACCCGCCCATCGACGGGATGCTCGCGAGCGCTGCCAGCGACAACACGTTCACGATCGCGGCGCCACCGTCCGCGCGTTCCAGCACCGGCAGGAACGCCTTGATGACGCGGAGTGTGCCGTAAACGTTGGTACGGAAATCGGCATCGGTCTGTTCCGGGCTCATCGTCAGCACGTCGTACGAGCTCATCACGCCGGCGTTGTTGATGAGGAGCGTGACGTCGTTGGCTTTCTTCGCGGCCGCCGCTACCTCCTCCGGCTTCGTGGTGTCGAGCGTGAGTGGGACGACACGTGAGCTGCGGGCCGAGATCTTCCCGACGTCTCGAGCCGACGCATAGACCTTGGCCGCGCCGGCCTCGACGAGCTCCGAAACGATCGCCTTGCCCAGTCCGCGGTTCGCACCCGTCACGAGCGCGACCGATCCCTCGATTTTCATGTATTTCTTCCCTTTGGTGTCTTTCTGTATCGATCGATACATAACTGACTTAGCACAAATGGAACGAACGCTATAGAATTGATCCTCGATGCGCGGCCGCCCTCGCTCTTTCGATCGCGATGACGCACTGAAGCGCGCCCTGATGGCGTTCTGGAAGCACGGCTACGACGCCACGTCGATTGCGCTGCTCACGGAGTCCATGGGCATCGGTGCCCCCAGCTTGTACGCGGCGTTCGGCGACAAGCGCGCGCTGTTCGACGAGGCGCTGGACTACTACGCGAAGACCTACGGCGCATTCATCGTCGATGCCCTTCGCGATCAAGCCGACGCGCGCGGCGCAGTCGAGCGCCTGCTTCGTGAGGCGGCGGCGATGTTCGCCGACGCGAGCCACCCGCCGGGTTGCCTCGTCATCAGTGCCGCGACGAACTGCGCGCCGCAGTCGGCCGCCGTACAGAGACGCCTCCGATCGTTTCGTGCACGCACCGTCCGTGCGCTCGAGGAGACACTCGAAAGCGCCAAGTCGCGCGGGGCCTTGCCGCCCGGCGTCGACAGCCACGCGCTTGCGCTCTTTTACTCCTCCACGCTTCAGGGAATGTCGGCCCAGGCGCGCGACGGCGCCACTCGCGAGGAGCTCGAGGCCATCGCCAGTGCAGCGCTCCGAGCGTGGCCCGGCGGAGGCTCGCGCTGAGCTGGCGTCGCAGCCTACGCCTCTGACCACCGTGCCTGTGCTTGCCTAGCTCAACCTCGCACGTGCGAAGATGGCGCGATGCTCTCCCCCGACGAGCTCACCAAGATTCCCCTATTCGCCACGCTCGCGGGTCCGGAGCTCGACTACCTCTCGCGGACCGTGCCCGACATCCACGTCGCGCCGGGCGAGTACGTCGTCCACGAAGGCACCGGACGCGCGCTCATCATCGTCGTCGAAGGGCGGATGGAGGTGACGAAGGTGATGGATGGCGAGGAGCGCGTCATCGCGCAGCGCCTCCCCGGCACCCTGTTCGGCGAAGTGCCGATCATCCTGAATTCGCCGTTCCTCGCGAGCCTGCGCGCGCTCGAGCCATCGCGCGTGATCCGGATCGATCCGAAGGTGTTTCACACGCTCGCGGCAGCGACGCCGGAGGTCGGCGCGATCGTCGGAAAGGCGGCGCTCGAACGGATCGGCGGTCTGCAAGACCTCGCGAAGAAGCGCGCGCGCCCCGAGCTCTTCGTCGTCGGGCCGAAGGGAGCGCCCGCCGTCGACGCCCTCGTTCGATTCCTGCAACACAACCAGATCGAGCTCGAGTCGACCACGCACGACGATCCCGCCGTCGCGACGCTCGCACCCGCACACGCCGAGGCGGCACGCACGGAGCCCGTCATACGTCTGCCCGACGGCACGGTCCTCGTCGCGCCGTCCGTGAGGACGCTGGCAAAGGCCGTCGGCTTGTCGGTCGCGCCGAGCGAAGGCACGTACGACGTGATCATCGTCGGCGGCGGACCCGCCGGAATGGCGGCGGCCGTCTACGGAGCATCCGAAGGCCTCCGCACCGTCCTCGTCGAACGCGAAGCACCCGGCGGACAGGCCGGCACCTCGTCGCGCATCGAGAACTACCTCGGGTTCCCGTTCGGCGTCTCCGGCGACGAGCTCTCCGCGCGCGCCCTTCGACAAGCGCGCCGGCTCGGCGCGGAGATCCTCGTCACACGTTCCATCGAGCGCATCGACGCAGCCGCGCGAACGGTGACGCTCGACGGCGGCGACGTGCTTCGTGCGCGCGCGGTCGTCCTCGCGACGGGAGTCGCGTGGCGGAGGCTCTCCATCCCGTCCTTGGATCGGCTGACCGGCCGCGGCGTCCACTACGGCGCGGCGCGCACGGAGGCGACCGCCGTGCAGGGACGCGACATCTTCCTGATCGGCGGCGGCAACTCGGCCGGACAAGCCGCCGTGTTCTTCGCGAATCACGCGCGCACGGTGACGCTCGTCGTGCGCGGCGCGGCGCTCGAAAAGGGCATGTCGCACTACCTCGTCCAGCAGTTGAGGACGAAGCCGAACGTGAAGGTCGCACTTCGAACGGAGGTCGTCGGCGTGCACGGCGACGAACGCCTCGAGGCCGTCGACCTCCGCAGCCACGAGACGTCGTCGACGGAGCGTCGCGACGCGGCCGGGCTCTTCGTGTTCATCGGTGCGGATGCGTCGACCGACTGGCTTCCGCCGGAGATCGCGCGCGACGAGCGTGGGTACGTCCGGACGGGCCCCGACGCGATCGCGACCGGACGATGGAAAGCGGAGCGCGAGCCGTTTCTCCTCGAGACGACGGTGCCCGGCGTGTTCGCCGTGGGCGACGTGCGCGCCGGCTGCGTGAAACGCGTCGCTTCGGCGGTGGGCGACGGCAGCCTCGCGATCGCCTTCGTCCGGCAATACCTGGAAGCGGATCCGGCGTAGCGACCAACCCCGCGGCTCTAGCGGCGCAGGAGGCCCACGAGCAGGCCGGCGCCGCGGAAGTCGTTCAACGCGTCTGCGTTCCGATAGGCCTGCATCTCCTTGCCGAAGGCCACGGCGTCGCCGTCATCCATGGCGGCCTTCATCTCGAAGTGCTGCGCCATCGCCCACAGCTCGCCGGCATCGAACCAGGTCCCGTGCGCACCGCACACGTCGAGCATGATCCGAGCGGGCTCGAAGAACGACTGCGCGAGCGCACCGCCGCATTGCGCGCAGGTCCGCGGCGTGACCTCCGCCGTCGAAGGCGACGCGGGCGCGCGATACGGAGTCGCCTCCGTTTGCCCCTGCGTCTGCGCGTGCGCCTTCCGCGCGACCATGGCGTCGGCGCCTCGGGCCATCTCCTTCACCGACGCCTCGAGGAAGTTCCTCAGGATGCTGCGCGAGCTCGCGTTGTCGAGCCACATGCCGCCGCAACTACCGCACACCGCAGCCGCGCCGGTGCGGTTCGGGACGGCGTGCAGCTCGAGCTTGCAGGAGGGACAGGTGAGCGCCATGCCCAAGACGTTACGGGAACTCGCCTCGACAGATCCGCCCAGATCGAAGGTAGCCTCAGCACATGTGGCCCTCGAGCTGGATGAACCCCGAGTTACAGACCTTTCGCGAGCAGGTGCGGCGCTTCGTGGCCGCCGAGCTGACTCCGCATCAGGAGCGCTTCGCCGCGCAGCAGCACGTCGACCGCCCGATCTGGAATCGCGCCGGCGAGCTCGGGGTTCTCTGCGCCGACATTCCCGCGGAGTACGGCGGCTCCGGCGGCACCTTCGCACACCAAGCCATCCTCTTCGAGGAGCAGGCGTACGCGGGCGACTCGGCGATGAACGTGTCCGTTCACATCATCCTTGCACACTACATCCTCAACCAAGGCACCCCGGCGCAGAAGGAAAAGTTCCTGCCCAAGATGGCGACGGGCGAGCTCATCGGCGCGATCGCGATGAGCGAGCCAGGAGCGGGCTCCGATCTGCAGGCTGTGCGCACGACGGCGCGGCTCGAGGGTGACCACTACGTCGTCAACGGAAGCAAGACGTTCATCTCGAATGGCTATCTCGCCGACCTCATGGTCGTCGTGTGTCGAACGAGCGACGTCCCGGGCTCGAAGGGCATCTCGCTGCTCTTGGTCGAGACGAAAGACGCCCCCGGCTTCAGGGTCGGGAAGAAGCTTCACAAGCTCGGGCA
>OUNM010031272.1_pt1 | contig 11543 bp, 17 predicted proteins | sample 1769961 | NCBI WGS metagenome assembly OUNM01 (sample SAMEA3914820, study PRJEB12502) | metagenome | biome: forest; material: soil | place: USA | collected 2012-03-12 | depth 0.3 m
GGAAGCCGGGGAACACTTTGGCGACGATCACCTTCGGCGTCGTCAGCGTCGTGTCGCCCTTGGGGAAGCCGGGCGGGTACGAGAAGCCGTCGGGCTTCAGGAAGGGGCTCGTCGGGTCGACCCCGGTGTCGACGACCGCGATCTTGACCCCCTGGCCCTTGTCGCCGGTCGCCGCCTCGAGGTCGCTCGCGTGGATGACCGACGGGCCGCGGTCCATGGTCATCGTGTAGGAGAGACTCGGGTAGATCTTCGTGACGCCCCTGACGCGGAGCAGCGACGGGAGCTTCTTCGCGGGCAGCTGGACGGCGAAGCCGTCGAGCAGGATCGAGTAGTGCTCCTCGATCCGAGCCTGCGGGACCGCGGCGCGGACGGCGGCGACGGCGGCGCGCTGCTCGCGACCGAGCTGCGCGAGGTACGTGACCGACGAGGCGGAGTGGACGTTCAGGCGCGCCGTCGCCTGCGAGGCAGAGGCCGGTGCGCGCTGCGCGTGCCAGGCCGCGAGGGGAGGTGCGGCGAGCCGGACGATCACGCGAGTGAGACCCTGCGTCGCCGCGGGTGGGACGACGATCTTCCCGGCCCGGACGCGCGGCGCTCCGGCTTCGCGTGCCTCGCGCCGGATCGGGGTCAGCGTCGCGGACGCCGACGCCGCGGTCGCGAGCGCCATCGCGACCGCCAGAAGCGTGACTCGGCGCAAGGCTCCGCACACTAGCCGAAGCCGGATAGCATCGCGGGCCATGTTCGCGGGAAAGCGTGCGCTCGTCCTCGGGGTCGCCAACAAGCGCTCGATCGCGTGGGCGATCGCACGTCGCCTGGCCGACGGCGGGGCGCAGGTTGCCTTCACCTTCCAGGGCGAGCGCATCGAGAAGAGCGTGCGCGAGCTCGCCGACTCGGTGTCGAGCCCGCTCGTCACCGAGCTCGACGTGCGCGACGACGCGGCGATCGACCGCGTGTTCGGCGAGGTGTCGACGGTATTCGGCGGTGGGCTCGACCTCCTGGTGCACTCGGTGGCGTTCGCGGCGGCCGAGGATCTGGAGGGCCGCTTCACCGATACGCCCCGCGACCGGTTCTGGATGGCCCTCGACATCAGCGCCTACTCGCTCGTGGCGACCGCGCGCGCGGCCGAGCCCCTGATGGAGTCGGCGGGCGGCGGGTCGATCGTGACGATGACGTACCTCGGCGGTGAGCGGGCGGTGCCGCACTACAACGTGATGGGCGTCGCGAAGGCGACGCTCGACTCGTCGGTCAAGTACCTCGCCTGGGACCTGGGCCAGAAGAACATCCGTGTCAACGCCATCTCAGCCGGGCCGGTGCGCACGCTCGCCGCGAGGTCGATCGCCGGGTTCCCGACGATGGAGGCGATCGTCGAGGAGCGAGCGCCGCTGCACCGCCACGTCGAGGCCGACGACGTCGGCGCCGCCGCGGCCTACCTGCTGTCGGACGACGCAAGCAACGTCACCGGCACGACGCTGTACGTCGATAGCGGGTACCACGCGATGGGCATGTGAGCGGGCTCGGTCACTCGACGTCCTCGGCCAAATCTAGGTAGCGCGTCCTTCCCAACTTGGGCAGACCCGCCGATGTGGCGGAACCGCGGCGCTCGTACCGTCGAGGTACCAATCGTCGACAAAGGGGAGGTCGTTGATGACGACGCCGTTCCCGCGGCCCGCGAGGCCTGCTGCAGGCCTCGCGCTCGCCGCGCTCGTTCTGGGCCTGGCGGCCCTTGCCCTCTTCAGCTCGGCCGCGAGGGCCCAGGGAGCCTCGTGCGCCGATCCGATCACCGCCGCGCCGACGGGTCCCGCGACCGTGTCGGCCACGTCGAGCGCCTACGGCAAGGTGCTGGTCGTCGGCTCGGGTGCGTACACGGGCTGCTCGCTCTACGTGCTCACCTCCGACCAGCTCCATTCGCTGACCGGCGCGAACTTCGCCTGCAGCGACGATCCGAACCCGATCGGGCTCTTCTGCGATACCCAGCTCTGGCCGGCGCTCCTCACCGACGGCGCTCCGATCGCAGGGCCGGGAGTCAACCCGACGCTGCTCGGGACGGTCACCCGCACCGACCTGCCCGGCCTCGGGTCCGTCCAGCAGGTGACGTAAGCCGGACAGCCGCTCTACCGCTTCTTCCTGGACGAGGACCCGGGGGAGACGGAGGGGGTCAACCTGTTCGACCCGGTGACCAATCCGACCGGGACCTGGGAGCTGATCGACCCGAGCCGCGGCAGGCCGGCGGTCGGAACGGCCCTGATCGAGCAGGAGACGGCGCCGGTCGGCGGCTCCGGCCCCGACGCGACCGTGCTGGCCGCGCGGATGAACAACGACTTCAGCCTCTTCGAGGACGGGAGCTTCCCGGTCTACACCTCGAGCGCTGATACCGGGCACGGCAGCGTCTGCCAGGCGGCGTGCGCCGCCGTGTACTGGCCGCCGGTGCTCACCGACGGTCGCCCGGAGGCGGGGCCCGGCGTCGACCAGCACGCCCTCGGGATCCTGGTCCGGCCCGACGGCACCCACCAGGTGACGTACAACGGGAAGCCGCTCTACCTGTTCTTCGGCGATGCGGTCATCCCGGCACTGGGTCAGACGCCGAGCATCAACGGCGCGGGGGCGAGCCCCCCGGGGGGCGTGTTCAACACGATCCCGCCGCAGCCCTAGGAGACAACAGGGGGTGTCAGACACCTCGAGGTGTCTGACACCCCCTTCGCGATCACGCGAACGGCTTCGTGACCATGTCGAGCACGACGACCATCAGCACCGCGATGTCGACACGCGCGATCAGCATGACGCGGTCGATCAGCGCGAGCGTCTCGGGATGCGTCGGGCCGTGCTGCTCCGCCGAGGCGTCGACCTTCTTCGCCAGCGGCGAGAGGACCGCGATCCCGACGATGAACGTCGAGGCGTAGCCCAGCAGACCGAGGATCACCCAGAAGTGCCCCCAGCCCCAGTTCGTGTTGATCATCATCGCGATCCCCATCAGGAACGTGACGAGACCGACCGGTGCGAAGACCTTCTCGCCCATGAAGGCCGCCTGCTTGGCGACGGTGACGATGCCTTCCGGGTCCTGCGCGTTCTGCGCCCGGATCGCGTGGATCATGATCGCGATGCCGCCGCCGACCCAGATCACGGCGAACAGCACGTGCACCGCCTTGAACAGCGCGTACCAATCGTTGAAGACCGCGTTCGATCCGGAGAACGCGAAGATCACGCCGATCACTGCGACGCCGGCGAGGATCGCGTACGTGAGGTTGTTCGAGCCGCGCGCGCTCGCGGTCGATCCTGCTGCGGGAGTGTCCATCGGGCGATTGAGACAGGTCAGGCGGCCGGTTTCAAGGCTCGCGCCGCGGCCAGCCACTCGTCGACGTCCGGGACGTCGCCCGTCTCGTAGGCCCACGCGTTCCGGACGACGCCGTTCTCGTCGACCAGGAACGCCGTGCGGCGTGCGACGTCGTGGAACCCGCGGAACTCGAACCCGATCCCGAAGGCACGCACGGCGTCGCCGTTGAAGTCGGAGAGGAGGCCGAAGTTCAGGTCGAGCGCCTGCGTCCACGCGATGTGCGTGTACGGCGAGTCGCGCGAGATCCCCACCGGCTGCACGCCCACCTGGTCGAAGTCCGCTCTCCTGTCACGCAGGAGCTCCATCTCGTTCGTTCAGGTGGACGACCAGTCGAAGAGGTAGAAGACGAGCAGCTTCGGGCCGTCTTCGACCAGCTCGGCCATCGTGACGGGCTCGTTGGGGCCGAGGTGGACGGTCGCGGCGGGGAGGCGGTCGCCGGGCTGCAGCATCCGCCGGACTCTACTGAGCGCAGCACCAGCGGCCGGTCAGCTCCAGCGTCGGTCCGAGCCCGTCGTCGCGCGGGAACTGCTGGCGGATGTTCGCCACCGCATGGACGCGTTTCCCGTTCAGGAACACCCACTGGTTCGCCGCGGGCCAGTTGACGAGCAGCCAGCCGCGGGCGGGCGACCAGGCGACGTCGCCGAACGTCCCCGGCCCGGCGAACAGCAGGCGTGCATGGCCCGGATGGTCGACGTCGACGAGGCGGACCTCGCTTCGCTGCGGCGTGCGCAGGACGACCGCGAGCTCGTGGGTCCCAGGGCGGAACGTCGCCTGCCTGATCTGCGAGCCGAGCATGGAGATCGAGCGCTCGATGTGGCCGTGCGCGTCGAGCACGACGACGCCGGCCGGCGAGGCGACCGCGAGGTACGCGCCGTCGGACGACCACTCGAGCGACGACGGCAAGACGGCGATCGGCGCACGCCAGACGAGCCGTCCGTCTGCCGACCTGAGGACGATCGCGCCTCCGCCGTAGTACGCGAGCGTGTGCAGGCGCGCGGGATCCCACGCGGGCGGCACGCGGCCGGCGTGGCGATCGAGCAGATGGTCGCCGCTGCCGTCCCCGGCGACGACGCGCAGGCCGCTCGCGGCGAAGTACGCGATGCGCGTGTCGGTCCTCGTCCCCTCCCAGCGCGGCCAGCCGGGGTCGCGCCGCGCGAGCTTCCAGCGCACGTTCACGCCGTTCGCCACATCGAGCGCCACGAGCTCGTTTCCCTCGGTCGCGACGACATAGAGCCCGTGTGGCGACCATTCCGCATCGGAGTAGGGCCCGAGCTTGCGCATGAACCCGTCGGAGCGGACGAGCCAGACCCCGCCGTGCTCGGCGGAGACGACGAGCAGCCGGCCCGGTGCGGGGAGCGAGAAGAGCGCCGGCTCCGCCTGCTCGATCCCGACCGCGCGCTGCACGCGGTGGAACACCGCACGGCCCGGCGGCGAGAGCGCTGCGCCCGCGACGATCACGGCGGCCGCCACGACGCCTGCGGCGAGCAGCCGCGACGGCCGCCGTGGACGACGCGGGGGTTGCTCCTCGAACGCGCGCCGGACGACTTCCCAGGCCCGGTCCTCAGGCGTCATGTTTCATCCGATCGAGCCCGCGACGGAGGCGGGAGTTGACGGTGCCGCGCGGCAGGTCGAGCAGCTCCGCGATCTCGCCGGGCGTGTACTCGAGCAGGTAGCGCAGGACGACGACCGCCCGGTGCTCGGGAGGCAGGTCGGCGACGCGTGCGAGGACGTCGCCGTTCGGCTCGGGAGCCGGTGGGGCAGGCAGGTAGTCGCCGAGCTCGATCTCCGCCCGCAGCCGGCGGGCGCGCGTCCAGTCGATGGCGCGGTTGACGACGATCCGGTGGAGCCACGGGCCGAACGGCCTGCGCCGGTCGAAACGGTCGAGGTTCCGCACGGCGGCGAGAAACGCCTCCTGGGCGATGTCCTCGGCCGCCGCGGCGTCTCCCGTGACGAGCCTGGCAGCGCGGAACGCCCGCGGCCAGTGCTCGCGAAAGAGCCGTTCCAGGTCGTCGACGGACCCCTTTTGTGCACCCCGGATCCAGGCGCGCTCCGCCACCCATCGACTCTACGACGGCCGCGACTCATGAGGTCCATACGGCGTGGGGACCTCGCGGGGTCCCTCCCGCGTAGACCACTCATGACCCGCCTCGCGCTCGTTCTCGCCGTCGCGGTCGTCGTGCTGCTCCCCGCGGGAGCGCAGGCCGCCGCCTGCTCGCCGCTCAACTGCGCGCCGAGCCAGTTCACCATCGCCCACGGGACGCTCGTCGCGTACCGCGCGAGCGCGCTCGGCCCCGTGCACGTCGCCGATCTGGGCACGGGCCGGAAGCTGTTCACCGTGCCCGGCGGCTTCGTCGGCGGGCATGTCCTCGTCCATCAGGCGGGCAACCGCCTCGAGTGGTTCGACCTTCGCACGGGCACGCTCCTTCGCTCCACGACGGCCCCGTGGCAGATGCGGTTCGCCGGCGTCTCGGCCGACGGGTCGCGCGCGGTGGGCTTCCGCAGGCCGGGCGGCGCGCAGACGGTCGTGATCGGAGGCGCCTCGCCGAGCAGCTGGCGCCAGGTCCCGCTTCCCAGGGGGAACTGGGACTTCGACGCGCTGCGCGGCGACAACCTGTTCCTGATCCGGTACCTGGCCGGCGGCGGCTACCAGGTGGAGCTCGTCGACCTGTCCACGGACAGCCCGACGACGCGACTGCTGAAGGACCCGCGCGAGTCCGGGACGATCTGGGGAAGCCCGTTCGCCCGGCTCGCCTCGACGGACGGGAGGATGCTCTACACGTTGTACATCGCCTCGAACGGTGCGGCGATGGTGCACGAGCTCGACCTGGCACATCCGAGCGCGCGCTGCATCGACCTGCCGGGCACGGGCGACTACGGCTCCGCCGCCTCGTGGGCGATGGTGCTCTCGCCCGACGAGCAGACGCTCTGGGCGGCCAGCCCCGGCTACGGCCGCGTCGTGGGGATCGACGTCGCGACGCGTGCGGTCCGCACGGCCTTCCGGATCGATCTGCCCTACTGGAACGTCGGCAACGGCACGCGCATCGCGCTACGAGGCGACGGACAGGAGCTCGCCCTCGGCGACGACGAGGAGGTCGCGCGCCTCGACCTCGCCGCGCACAAGGTGCTGGCGCGGACGAAGACTGCCGCGACCGCACTCGGCTACTCGCCGAGCGGGGAGCTGCGCACCCTGCGTTAGCCCGTCGCGGCTTCGGCTTCGCTCAGCACCCCGGCCTCGGTTGCCGAGGCGATCTCGCGCACGACCTCGACGATGTCGCGGTTCGCGTTCCAGATGCGCAGCTGCCGGTCGGACCCGTTGCCGCGGCTCAGGATCTCGCGGATCCCTTCGAGCTCGCGCTCGGAGCCGAGCTCCCGCGCGTGCGGCTCGACGTCGCGGAGCGTCCGCCGCACGAGTTGCGCGACCGGCACGCGGTTGCGGCGGCCGGTGGCGAGGTCCATCACCGGCGCCTCGAGGCCGTAGCGCGCCGCGAGCCACTTGTTCTCGGTCGTGAGCAGCCGGTGCCAGCTCGGGATCTCCTTGCCCGCCTCGTACAGCTCGCAGTACATCTTCACGATCGCCTGGAAGAACGCGGTGATCGCGACGACGTCCTCGAGGCGGGTCACGGCGTCGCACACGCGCATCTCGATCGTGCCGAGCCGCGGATGCGGGCGGATGTCCCACCAGATGTGCGTGTAGTCGGCGATGCACCCGGTGCGCTCGAGCTGCCCGACCACCTCCGCGTAGTCCTCGTAGTCGCGGAAGCGCGGCGGCGGGCCGGAGCGTGGGAAGGCCGCGAACACCATCTGCCGAGACGACGCGAGCCCGGTCGTCTCGCCGCGCCAGAACGGCGACGAGGCCGACAGCGCGAGCATCTGTGGCAGGTGGACGAGCAGGCCGTTCATCACCTGGATCACCTTCTCCGGGTCGTCGACCGCGACGTGCATGTGCATCCCGAAGATCAGCTCGCGGCGAGCGATGTACTGAAGCTGGTCGACGAGGTTGCGGTAGCGATCGCGGGCGGTGATGCGCTGGCGCTCGAACAGCGAGAACGGATGCGTGCCCGCCGAGCCGAACCGGCAGCCCTGCGCACGCGCGACGTCGGCGACGTAGCCGCGCAGCTGCGAGAGCGACCTGAAGACGTCCGCAGCCGTCCGGCAGACCGGCGTCGTCACCTCGAGCACCGACTGCATCAGCTCGGCGTGGATCCGCGCCTCGTGCTCGCCGTCCTCCACGGCCGCGAGGACGGAGTCGATGTGCTGCACGAGGTCCCAGGTCTCGGGGTCGAGCAGCATGTATTCCTCCTCGACGCCGAGCGTGTACGGGTCGCCCTTGCCGAAGGCGTGGTCGAGCACGCTCGCCTGCCCCGCGTCCGCTCCGCGGGCGCCCTTGCCCGTGATCGACGACGGGAAGATCTGCTTCACGAGCGAAGTATCACCGCTTCTGCCTCGATCTCCACGAGCCAGCGCGGGTCGAGCAGCCCGCTGACGACTGCGGTGGTCGCGGGCCGTGCGCGCCCGAACGCCTCCGCGTGCGCGCGCCCGACCTCGCCGATCAGCGCTGCGTCGGTGACGTAGATCCGCGTGCGGACGACGTCGTCGAGCGTCGCTCCCGCCTCGTCCAGGGCGCGCTCGATGATCTCGAGGCAGACACGTGCCTGGTCGTACGCGCCCGTGGGCGGGTCGGCGTCGCCGGGCATGATCGGCGCGGTGCCGGAGATCCACACGTGGTCGCCGACGACCACCGCGCGCGAGTAGCCGACGCGCTCCTCGAACGAGGCGCCTGAGGAGATGAGCCGGCGCTGCACGCCGATAGTCTCGCCGTTCGTGGAGGCGTTGCGCCAGGTGGAGGATTGGCCCTGCGAGCACGCCGCGGTCGCGGTCGTGGGTGCAGCCGGCGCCGCGGTCGGGGACTCGGGCCGCCGTTTCGAGTGGGCGTCGGTCACGAAGCTCGCCTCCGCGATCGCCATGCTGGTCGCCGCCGAGGAGGGGATCGTCGACCTCGACGAACCGGCAGGGCCGCCCGGTGCGACGTTCCGGCACCTGCTCGCGCACGCCTCGGGACTCCCGTTCGAGCGGGGCGCGCCGGTCGCCAAGCCCGGGGCGCGGCGCATCTACTCCAACTACGGCTTCGAAGTGGCAGCGTCGCTGGTCGCGGAGCGGGCCGAGATGCCGTTCCCCGACTATTTCGCGCACGTCTGGCACGGCACGGGCGCCGTGCTCCGCGGCTCGGCCGGCTCCGGGGTCGAAGGGACGCTCGACGACCTGGTCGTCCTCGCCCGGGAGCTGATGGAGCCGACGCGGATCGCGCCGGAGACCCTCGGCGAGGCGCGGGAGGTGCAGTTCCCCGGGCTCGCCGGAGTGCTCCCCGGATTCGGCAGGCAGGACCCGAACGACTGGGGCCTCGGCCTCGAGCTGCGCGACGCGAAGTCGCCGCACTGGACGGGCCGACGCAACTCGCCGCGCACCTACGGGCACTTCGGGCGCAGCGGGACGTTCCTCTGGGTCGACCCGGACGCGGGAGTCGCGCTCGCGTGCCTGACCGACCGGGCGTTCGGCGACTGGGCGATCGACGCCTGGCCGCGCCTCTCGGACTCAGTCCTCCAGGAAATCGAGCAGTAGCGCGTTCAGCTCCTCGGGCTGGTCGAGCCCGACCAGGTGCCCGGCGCCTGCGACGACTGCGAGCTCGGCGTCCGGGATCTGCTCGGCCAGGTGCTGCGCGATCGCGCGGAAGTCGGCCTTGTCGTCGTCGCCGACCACGACGAGCGTCGGCACCGTCAGCGTCGAGAGGGGCGGCAGCTCGGGCCAGAGCAGCTCCGGCTCCTCGTGGGCCGACTGCAGCTCGTAGACGCGCAGCTGCTGCGGCCGCACCTCGTCGTGGTGCTCCGGCCGCAGCCAGAAGTCGAGCGTCACCTGCGTGGCCGCGTCGAGGTCGCCCGCCTCGAACGCCGCCTCCTCGGCGGCCCAGTAGCCGCGGACTTCCTCCGACCAGTCCCACGCGGGGACCCCGGCGTCGACGAGCACGAGCTTCGAGACGAGCGTCGGGTGGGCGAGCGCCGTGCGCAGCGCGACCATGCCCCCGAACGAGTTCCCGACGACCGCCGCCGGCAGGTACGGGACGACGGAGTCGACGTACGAGAACGGCTCCTCGGGCAGCGGCGTCTCGCCGAACCCGGGCAGGTCCGGCGCCACGACGTCGAAGGACGGCGCGAGCGCCTCGGCCTGCCGCCACCACAGGCGCGAGTCGCCGATCGCGGAGTGGAGGAGCACGACGCGGCTCATGACCCATTCTCCCGTGCCGGCACGAGCACGCGCAGGGCTGCCGCTTCGATCCGGAACTCGAGTGGCGTCGCCAGCACCTCCGGCTCGCCGTCGATCGCTGCCGAGAGCCGGTGCGTGGAAGCATCGATGGTCAGGCGATCGCAGGGGCGGTCATCCCACGCGGAGCGGAAGAGCCCGAGCGGCACGTACAGGTGCAGCACGCCTTCGTCGAGGCGCAGACGCTCGCCGATCGAGAGCATCTCGAGCTCGTACGGGTTGTTCGAGACGAGGACCACCCGCGCTTCGATCGGGCGTCCGTCGACGGTGATCTCGACGGGATTGCGGTGGAGCGCGACTGCGCCGAGTGCGCGAGCGCGTGCGAGCGCCTCGTTCCGCCGGCGGTTGTGCTCGCGCCGGCGTACGAGTCGCGCGTAGAGCCCGAGCGAGACGTTGTTCAGGAAGTACCGGTCGTTGACCCTGCCGACGTCGATCCGGCGCTCGGTGCCCCGGGTGAACGCGTCGAGTGCCGCCACGGGGTCGTCGCGATCGAGCCCGAGGTCCCGCGCGAAATGGTTGCGGGTCCCGGCCGGGACGCAGACGAAGGGGACGTCGCGCTCGATCGCGACGGCGGCCACCGGTGCGAGCGAGCCGTCCCCGCCGGCCACGCCGATCGCGTCCGCGTCGGAGGAGCGCGCGACGGCCACGACGTCCTCGCCCTCCTGCAGGACGTGCGTCGCGATCCCGCGGGCGGCCGCCGGCGCGAGCAGCTCGTCTCCCCGGCGGTGGCCCGAACGAGGGTTGACGATGAGGAACCCGGTCACTGTGGGCTTTCCGAACCGAAAAGATGGGCCGAACGGCTCATGCGGATGTCCGACGGAGGCCCGATCATCCTGCCATGGACGACCGTGGCACCCTTCACCGCATCGAGGACGACCTCGCGGAGGGCTGGGTCGAGGACCTCGCGATGCAGGGCGTGCAGTCGATCGAGGCGTATCTCGCGAAGCACCTCGCCTTCCTGAGCTACCTCGACGACGCTCCGGCGGCGTAGTTTCCCGGCAGCTCGGCTCGGGGATCTCGGCCGTATGGCCGAGTTCAAACCTTCCTATCTGGTCAGGGGCCTCCCGGGCCACCCGCTGCACCCGCCCCTGACCGACGCGACGATCGGCGTCTACACCTTCGCGACGATTGCCGCGATCCTCAGCAAGCTCGGGATCAGCGACCACGCCTTCGCGCACGCCTGGTGGCTCGCACTCGTCGTCGGTCTCGTGACGACCGTCGCGACCGCCACGACCGGCCTCGCGGACTGGCTCACGATCACCTGGGGCAGCGAGCTCTGGAAGACGGCGACGCTCCACCTGACGGCGATGGTGAGCGCCACGATCGTCTTCCTGATCGCCGCGCTCGTCGGGCACGACGGCTACGCACACGGCGCCGTCGGCACCGGAGCGTTCATCGTCACGCTGATCGCGTTCGCGGTCCTGACCGCCGGCGGTTGGCTGGGCGGCGCGATCACCTACGTGCACGGGATGCGCGTGCTCAGCCTCGTCGACGAGCCCGTCCTGAAGGCGGCTGCGCCGGTCGCCGGTGAGGAGAAGGTGAAGGCGGAGGCTTAAGCCTCCGCCAACCCCAAGGCCTTTTCGAGCGAGCCCTTCGGCATCGCGCCCACGGCGGACGCCAGCGGCTGCCCGTTCTCGAACAGGACCATGAAGGGGATCGACGCGACGCCGTAGCGCTGCGCGAGGTCCTGCTCCTCGTCGATGTTCACCTTGACGAGCTTCACCTGATGCTCGTCTGCGATCCGGTCGAGCACGGGGGAGACCGCATGACACGGCCCGCACCACTCGGCCCAGAAATCGACGATCACCTTGCCCTCCGAGCCGAGCACTTCCTACTCGAAGGTCGTTTGAGTTGCTTCGGTAGCCATCATGTCCTTTCCAACGCGGCGGAGCGGGCTTTTCTTCCC
>OUNM010876822.1_pt1 | contig 11533 bp, 8 predicted proteins | sample 1769961 | NCBI WGS metagenome assembly OUNM01 (sample SAMEA3914820, study PRJEB12502) | metagenome | biome: forest; material: soil | place: USA | collected 2012-03-12 | depth 0.3 m
GTAACTCCGGACATCCCGCGCATCGCCGGTACCGGCGAAGAACAGGCGACAGAAGTCATCGAGCGACCGGCGGCCGTTCGTCATCCGGCGGATACGCATGTCGATGTCCAGCCAGACCAGCGCGCTGTCGGAATAATAATCGCGTTTGCGGTTCCAGCTCTGCCAAGCCCAGTCCATCGAGGCTGGTGCGATCGTGGCGCTGTCCGCGATGCTCGCCCATTGCCAGCCCGGTGCGTCGCGACTCTGCGCCGCGACCATGGCGAACTGCGCTCGAAACTGTTCCGGCGTCCAAAAGCCGCTTCGCGCCGCCAGGATGCCGCCGTAATATTCGGTCATCCCTTCATAGACCCACAGCAGTTCGTCTTGCAGCGGCGTCTGATAATCGGGCGCATAGATTCCGGCGGGACGGCGGTACTTGCCGTTCCAGGCATGGAACAATTCGTGTGTCAGCCAGGTGCCGGACACGATCATCAGGTCGGGATCGCTGAACAGACCTTCCGGGAAACGGGTCTCGGTCGAGCTGAGATGCTCGAGGCCGTTGTTCCGGATCGCGGAGCTGAGCGTGACGATGAAGTCATAGCTTTTGAACGGCGGCGGCGGCATCAGGCGATGCGCCTCCTCCACCAGCCGCGCGAATTTGGCCACGAACGCCGATGGCACGACAGTCTCCGCGTCGGCGTTCGCGACGACATTCAGCCGATACGGCACGCCGTCGATCGTCGCGATTGGATAGATTCTGAGGTGTTCGCCGCTGGACACCGGGGAATCGGTGAGCCGATCCACCGTGGTCGTCGCGAACCGGATCAGACCGGGTGTTTCCGTTGCGACCGTCAGGGCGGTGGCCACCCGCCATCCGGTCGGCAATTGCAACGCGGCCGACACTGCGCGCGTCATCGGCTGGCCCCGCACGGGATAGAGCAGCACCTTGTCCCACGACAGCACGGCGAGATTGGCCGCGGTGTCTTCGCGGCGGCCGGAACCGTCGCTGGGGACGTCGAGATAGTCGAAGTCGACCTCGATGCTGCTGACGCCAGGCGGCACCTTTACCGCGAACCGATACAGGTCGGTGGGATTGCGCGTCCAGATGAGCGGCCGGCCGCCGCCCTTGATGACCAGTCCGGCGACGTTGCCGATCCTGCCCTCGGGAGCGTGGGTGCCCTGGATCCATTGCGGATAGGCGAGTTCAACCTCGCCCGACGCCACCGGGATTTCGATATGCGAATGGATAATGCCCTGCGGCGCGCGGCGCAGATCGACCGTCAGGCGGAGTGGCTTTGTCGCCTGCGCATTTGCCGCCGCCGGCACAAGCAGGAAAACGACCGCGGCCAACAGGAGCGCCCAACGCCGGGCAATGGCGCGAACCATGATGTCGTTCCTCATGCTGTCCTCTCTCTGCCTTCCAGCAGGCGGCGCAGTCGTTCCAAGCCCGCCGCGAGCGCGCCGGAGTCGCCTGCCATGCCAATACGGATGTGCCCTGCGGCCCCGAAATATTCACCCGGGGCGATCAGCAGATGTTCGCTGTTCCATGCCCGTATCGCGAGTGCGCGCGTGTCTGGTTCCGTCGGCAGACGCGGAAAATAAAGGCCTCCGCTGGGCGGCACGCCATTGGCCAGCAGCCCGCGTTCGATCATCGCATTGCTCCAATCGATGGCGACAGCGCGATTGGCCTCCAGCAGCGCGGCCGCATGCGCACGAAATTCGTCGTTCCGTGCGAACACCGCTGCCGCAAGGGCGTGGCCCAGCGCTGATATACCGAAATCCGTACTCGCCTGCGTGACGCGGAGCCGGGCGATCATCAGCGGATCGGCATCGATCCAGCCGCATCGCAGACCCGGCAATCCAAGGGTTTTGCTCATGCTATTGATGCCGACGATTGTACCGGCCAGCCGCGCAGCCCCCGCCCGGCGCCGCGCAGGATCGAAATCGCGATAGACTTCGTCCACCAACAGGATTGCGTCATGGCGCTCCGCGATCTGCGCCAGTGACAGGATATCCTCGTCAGACAGGAAATGGCCACCGGGATTATGCGGATTGGTGACGATAGCAACGCGGGTTTCGGGCCTGAACTGGCCGGCAAATTCGTCGGGATCGATCCGTCCGTCGGACACCGAGCGGGACACGAAATCGACCCGCGCGCCGGCCTGAACCGCAATGTCACGCAACAAGGCGTAAAAGGGGCGTTCGACCAGCACCGCGTCGCCCGGCCGAAGGAAGGTCTGGAGTACGACGGCCGCCCCGGACAATGCGCCGCTGGTCGGCAGCAACCTGTCGGGGGACAAGTCGTAGCGAGCGGACAGCGCCCCCCTCAGGCGGGTCGCACCGGCTTGCATCCAGGTGCGATAGTCCGCGTGAACCTCGGCAAGTATTTCGCCGAAGAGCGCGGTCGGTTCCAGCAAGTTGGACAGGTGGAGCGAGCGTGAATCCGTGCGGGTGCGGCCGAGCGCGCCCATGGCGTTCATCCACGCGCCATATCCGTTGATCGCGAATACCTCGTCCGCCGTCGGCGGTGCCGGAGCGTGATGCGCGGACGGGGCATTGTGTGGTGTACACTGCACGGCGCAAAGCTCTTCCACTGGTGAGCGGACGCGACACGTCGGGTCCGCTCCGAAATCGGATGATAGTCGCGGGTGGCACCGATAAGAGCCGTGCCCGCGACAGGACTTCTCTACTTGAACGCCTTGATGATGTTGAGGCCGACCGTGCGCGGAGCCGTGATTGTCTGATAGGTCGGGCTTCTCATGACGGTTCCCAACACACCCTTCGTGTCGAAGAGGTTGGTCGCATATACCGACACTTCCCAGTCGTGCGTCCGCACCCCGACGCGCGTGCTCACCAGATCATAGGCGCCTTGCCGTCGCAGCAAGCTGGCGGCGACGCCCGGCAAGTCGCTGTACCGATCGCCACCGACATATTGATAATCGCCGCGCACATAGCCGGTGACGCCTTCACTGATCCCGAAGCCGTAATTGGCCGATCCCGAAAAAGTCTATTTGGGGACACCTGGCAGCGGCGCGCCCTTGACGGTCCTGAGTTGAGCGTTCGTCTCTCGGAACTCCGAATCGACATAGCCGACCGATGCGGACAGGTTCAGTCCGTCGAGTGGGCGGGCCGTCACTTCCAGTTCGCCGCCGGTGATCCGCGCATTGCCCGCATTGGCGATGAACTGCTGCCCGCACGCCAGGTTCTGCGCGAGTTGGATCTGGTTCCAATCGATGCGATAGGCGCTCGCGTTCACAGTCAGGTGGCGATCGAGGAAGCTATTCTTCGACCCGATCTCGTAATTCCACAGCTTGTCCGGCGCATAGCTGGCCGGCAAACTGGCATAGCCCAGAGCGGTGAGTTCGGCGCGGCAGGTGGGGCCGGAAACGCTGGTCAGCGGGCCACCGGGCCGAAACCCTTGCGCGGCCTGCGCATAGAGCTGATGGTCCTCGTCGAACCGATATTGCAGATTGTAGCGCTGCTGCACCGATCGATCGCGCGAATGCAGTCCGGGGCCGTCATCGACGCCGCCGTTCAACAAGCCCGATGTGATGTTGTAGGAGCGGGTCTTGATCTGGAACGCGCGCAAGCCGACCGTCGCGGTTAGGCGCGGGGTGATATCGTATCCGACCTCGCCGAACGCCGCGATCTGTGTCCGCGTGATCGCGGTGGCGGAGGTGTAGAGATCGACGCCTGGCAACTGGTTGCCGGTGACGACTTCCCGCTGAAGATTATTGGGGCTGAAATTCGAATAATAGGCGCCGACCAGCCAGTGAAGTTTCTTACCCTGGGCCGACGCGATCCGCAGTTCCTGCGAGAAGAGTCTATTGGGAAAGCTGTAGATCAGGCCCACGCCGGTGCCGGCTTTCAGCGTCGTGCCGGTCACATCCTGGATATCCGGAAGATCCCCCTGGAGCTGGCGCAGCGTGTCGCCATGCTTGTCGATATAGTTGGTGGCCGAGGTAATCGTGGCACCGCCCAGCTTATAGTCGACCGTAAGGCCATAGATCGAAGTGAAGACATTTTGGTATTCAGGATAGTAACGCAATTGGCTGTAATTGCCTAAGGCGATATCCTCGTCCGGATTACCGTTACGCTTGTCGTGCTTATACTGATACTGGAGTAGCACATTGAGCCGGTCGGTCGGCGCGTAGCGAAGCTGCGCGCGGACATATTCGCTGTCGCCCGAATTGACGTCCTTGGCATTCACCGCGACATTATCGATGAACCCGGCGGTATGGCGGTATCCCGCCGTGACGCGCAGGGCCAGCTGGTCTGTCCTGATCGGCAGATTGATGAACCCGTCAACGCTACGCCCGATGTCGCCGCTATGCGCTACGGCGTCGACGGCGGCGTTCACCTCACCACTCGATGCGACCAGATCGGGTTTGCGTGTGATAAGGCGAACGGTGCCGCCCATCGAGCTGGCACCATAAAGCGTACCCTGCGGTCCGCGCAAAACCTCGACATGGTCGAGATCATAGGTGCCGATATCAGCGAGCGAGGCATCGACCTCGGTAATCGGCGCTTCGTCGATATAGATCCCGGTGGTCGAATTGGTGCGCGAGCTGATCGCGTCGGCAACGCCGCGAATGGCGATCTTGTCCTTGTATCCGCCATTGGACTGATAGGACACGCCAGGCAGACTGGTCAGGTAGTCTCGATACGAAACCGCACCTTGCTTCAAAAGGGTCTCGCCGGAAATGACGCTGATCGACAGGGGAACGTTTTGAACCGTCTGGTTGCCCTGCTTGGTGGCCGTCACGACGATGTCATCGGATGATGGCACCGCTTCCGTTGCTTGATCGGTTTTCGTGGTCTGGGCAGTGGCGGCTGTCCCGGTCAGAAGGATTCCCGCACAAGCAATGCTCGAAAGCAACGCATAGCGATTTCGTTTCCAAGTTGGTCGCATATCGTCCAGCCTCCCCTATATCGGCCTGTGGTCAGTTGATCCCGCCGCGGTACGCACGCATGTCCAGATCGCCGATCCGTCTGCATTGGGTCGCAGTTTCCGCTATGTGACGGTTTCGGGAAGTCAGTTCGATAGAATGGGGTGTTGCGGCGAACGCAACAGTGTCCGCAGGCCATGCTGGGGGCGACTTGCAGTGGAGGTACTCAGCCCCCTGTTGCGTTCGGCGCAACATGATGTGTCGATGGCGGCGCTATCTGCTTCCCTGCGCGCGATTATGGTCTGCTCATTAGAAAAGCGAACTTGGGGTGGGGATGACGGAGCGCACAGTTAGCCTGTTAGGCATGGGAGCGATCGGTCAGTCCATCCTCGCGCAGATGGCGCGTTCCCCGATTGACGGGTTTCGCATCAAGGCCGTGTGCGCGCGTCCACCTCAAATCGACCTGCTTTCTCGCACCTATCCGGATATTCTTTTCGTCGATGACATCGCCGGACTGCTGGCCGATCCCGCCGATGTCATCGTCGAGGCCGCGGGGCAGTCTGCGGTTGCCGAATTCGGCAACATTCTGCTCGAGTCCTGCCAAGAGTTACAGTTGCTGTCCGTCGGTGCGCTGGCCGACGACGTCTTGCGCGACACGTTGCGCGACACGGCCGCACGGTGCGGCGCACGAATCATTCTCCCCGCCGGCGCGCTGGCCGGGCTGGACGGGCTACGCGCGATTCGCAACCTGGACCACTGCGTTGTGCGCTACGTCTCGCGCAAGCCGCCGGCCGCCTGGGCGGGAACGCCCGCCGAAACGCTATGCGCGCTCGATCACTTGACCGTGGCGACCGAATTCTTTCGCGGCACGGCGCGGGACGCCGCCCGGCTTTTTCCCAAGAACGCGAACCTTGCCGCAACCGTCGCGCTAGCGGGCGTGGGATTCGACAGGACGGAAGTCGCACTCGTCGCCGATCCCGACATTGCTGACAATATCGGCCGACTGGAAGCCCATGCCATCGGCGCGGCATTTCATGTCGAGACGGTTGGCCATGGATTCAGCGACAATCCCAAATCGTCACGCATCACCGGTATGAGCGTGATCGCGGCGCTGACGAACAGCAACGATGTCCTGTCGTTCGGTTGAGCGCGCACTCCTGTCAGCCCGTTGCCGCTGCCTTGAGATGTTCGAGGAATGTTTGCAGAGCGGCTGCCGGCTCACCTTCTTCAGACAGCACGTGAATCCCCCACTGGCCTAGCACCGCCTCCTGGACGCGATCGGGCTTGGTCGTGAAGACATAGGATTGCGGACGGTCTCGCTCCCGTCCGGATTCGCGCCATGTCAGCCACAGGCGGTAAAGAAGCAGCCGGATATTGAGATCTGACATGCTGTATCCGACGAACAAGACGGTCTTGCTGAGCGCGTCCGCCTTGAATCGGACATCGAGCGGAGTATCGAAAGTCAACCGCTCAAAATAATCAGTCTCTGCGATCACCAATGACTGGTCATCATCAAAATCTCCATGGAATTTTATAATCTGAGCTTCATTGTCCGGAGCTCTGGCTAAGTCGCTAGGATTAGCGATCTTCGTGAAAGCGCGACTATGTGCGCGATATGCAACTTCAAGATTATTATCATAGTTCGTCGTGTATACGACCGGAAAGTTGAGCTCAACGATCAGGCGATGGATTGCGGAATCCCGAACGCACTCTTCCGCGACACTCCAGTGCCGATCCATCCAGCTTCGCAACGGGCCGATGCTGCCGTATTTAAGCCGATAATATTCGGCGAGAGTCTGATAGCTGGACGTGCCTTCCTCCGGCCCCAGGTCCAGTTCCCGGCGCATATGGCCGATCAGTTCGGTCCAGGACGGCAATCCGACACTCATCGACACGCCCGCGCCGGCGAACAGCACAGCGCGCCGGTTTCGAATCGCCAAAGCGAGAGTCTCGATGTCGCTCAACATATCAGCCTCTCTCATTCGGTGGAATCGCGCCGGGCGGCGCGAGTTCGCCCTCCCATTTCGCGATGACGGCCGTAGCCACGGCATTGCCTACCACGTTGACGGCCGTTCGCCCCATGTCGAGCACCTGGTCAACGGCCAACAAGAGGAGCAGGCCTGCCTGCGGCAGATGAAAGCGTTCCAGGCAAGCGGCGATGATCAGCAGGGCGCCGCGCGGCATCCCCGCCGCCCCCTTGCTTGCGACCATCACCAGCAGGAACAGCGTGACCTGCTCGCCGAGCGGAATGACGACGTGGTACGCCTGTGCAATGAACAGCACCCCGAAGGTCGAGAACATGAGCGCACCATCGCCATTGAGGCTGTAGCCCAGCGGGAGCACGAAACTGGCGAAGCGCGGCGTGACGCCGAACGCGATGAGGGAATCAAGCGCCCGCGGATATGCGGCTTCCGAACTCGCCGTCGAGAAAGCGAGCAGGATCGCTGAACGCGACTCCCGCATCAACGAGACGATCCGTCCGCGCAGGAAAATCCAGCCGACGCCGAGCAGGAGCGCCGTCAGAATGACAATCCCCAGATAGAAGCTGCCAATCAGCCGTGCGTAAGAAAAGAGGATCGTCGGCCCCTTATCCATCACGATCGTCGTGATCGCGGTAAAGACGGCGATTGGTGCGAAAACCATGACATAGCGGACGATCGCGAACATCATCCCGGCGATCTGATCCGCGAAAGTCAGAACCAGCGCCGCACGCTCCCCCAACGATCCGATAGCCAAGCCTGCGAAGATCGCAAAGACGACGACCTGCAGCACGGCATTGGTCGACAGCGCGTCGAACAGCGATGTCGGAACGAAATGCAGCACCATATCGTGATAGGACAGCGGCGTAACGGGCGTGACGGACGGGCCGGCCGGAGGGGCGGCCAGGTTCATCGATGCACCTGGCTGCAATGTGTTTGCGAGCAGCAGCCCGAGCAACAACGACACCGTCGTCGCCGCCACGAACCAGATCGCGACTTTCGCGCCGATCTTCGCCACGGCGGTGCCGTCGCTCATATGCGCAATGCCGGCTGTAACGGTCGCAAAAATCAGCGGCGCCGTCACCATCTTGATAAGCCGCAGGAACAGTTCCGTAAAAAGCTCGAGGGTTTCGCCGATCGCGTGCCGCGACGCCGCCGCCAATCCGACGTGCAGGATCGATCCCAATATCGCACCCGCCACCATGGATAGAAAGATCAAGCGTGTCAGATGTTTTTGCATCGATACTCCCGGCGATCCGCCGGACGGACCGTCACGAGCCCAGATGACAAACGGCTGTCAGGCGATGGCTCCAGTTATCACACCCGATCGAAACCGCTACTGCGCCTCGTGCAACGCCCTGTTGCGAGATAGATGGCAACCACGAAGTTTTTCGGATTACGATCGAAGCAGGTTGCGACGCGCAATCCTTGGATACGGTGGAATTCGCCACAAGATACGATGCCAGGCTACAACTATCTCGCCACAATCGTCCTCGTTACTATCGTCGGCAATTGGATCAAATGAGTCCTCTGCCCGGTTGCCTCGCAGTGGCCACGGCGTACACTCGACTCCTCCACCTACGGACATACCATGTATCATCCGACGTTGCGCATATTTCACGAGGTGGTTCAGCGAGGATCGATCCGCCGCGCGGCCGAGGCGATGGGAGTCGCGCCGTCATCCGTCAGTCGCCAGGTATCGGTGCTCGAGCACCAGATGGGCACGACGCTCCTCGATCGATCGACCGCTGGAGTCAAACTAACCCATGCGGGCGTAATGGTTGCCGAATATGCCAGATCGGTCGTGCTCGAATTTGATGTCCTCAAGGGAGACCTCGATGATCTCAAGGGCGGCCGTCGCAGGCTGATCCGCCTGGCGCTCGTTGAAAGCATCGTGTCGGCAGGGCCATTGGAAGCCATCGCGCTGTTTCGTACGCAATATTCGGATGTCACATTTCGCATAAATATGATGCCAGCCACGCGCGTGGTCGAGGCGCTCAAGCGAAATACCTGCGACATTGGCTTGACGCTTAGTCCAGAAATCAGCCGGGAAATCCAATCCGTCGCAAATGTGCCCGAACCCATCAAGGTCGTGATCTCCGCCGAGGACCCATGGCACGAGCGCGCGGATGTGCAGTTAGCAGACATTGTCCAGCGGGCGGTTGCGGCGCCTGACGAGGATTTCGGCGTTCGTCGGATTTTCGATCAGGCGGTTGCCAAGGCCAAGCTCTCCTTCGCGCCAGTGCTTGTGAGCGACTCGTTCGAGGCACTCCGCGATTTCGTCCGCTGTGGCGGGGGCATTTGCATCTTGCCAAGCCGCGCGATCCAGCGCGATGCTGAGAGCGGCCGCCTGATCGGAATCGCGATCGACGATAGCAGCCTGAAGGAAACCGCGATTCACGTCGCCATACCCAAGGCTAACCGAACCCCGCGCATCATCGGCCTGTTTATCAACACGTTGGTCGATATTTTGCTCCGCTGACGAGCCGGAAGCAGCCGGCAGCGTGTCAACACCACTGACGGTCTCGAGCAGCGTTTCGAGAAAAACAAGCTGTTCGGCGACGATGACGATCATGCCTTTCGCCCGCCTTATGGCTACTATTAAGTGGCTGTCAGCTCGCGCAAAAATGCCTTGTCCGGGCACGTCCCGCCTTTTCCAGACGATGTGTTGGTGCTATTGATGGTGCCGGTGATTTTCCACTGCCGATTTGTGGGAAAAATCAGCTATTTGGGTGCCCGATGGGAGTGTTCTTCTGGCACCATTTGTTCTTCCGAGGACATCCGAGAACGTACAAAAGTGGCGCTCCCGTTTCTGCTTTGGCAGCGGAATTCGGTCTCTCGCAGACCCGCGTACGCCAGTTTCTAGTCACACTTGAACATAGTCGCCGAACGATCACGCGACGCCTCGAAGCGCCACTACGGCGCCCGAGTTAGCTGCTTCGGACTGGGCTTCGAGTGGCGTCGAAGCGGAGTCGCTTCAGCCCATCCAAACCTGGATTTGTCCGTTTCGGGACTCGAACCTACCCGAAAAATAGGCTTATGGTATCGGCGATGGTACGGACTCTGGAGAACACCCGAATGTCTCGGTTTTCTGCGGAAAATGAAGTGCTTTTCGAGTCCTCTTCTGCAATCTTTATCCGTCTGAAGAATATGTGTTTATTGTTGAGTTTGAAAACGGAGAGGAATGGCAGGCGCGAAAAGAGGTGGCACGGGCCCCCCAGCCGTTACGATGGTTTGATCGAGCGGCACTGCATCACTCGGAGCGGCGGCAGCGAAGACTTGCACCAGGCGCCGCCCGGTGGCGGGCCGCAAGTCCATTGGAACTGAGACAGATCGGCCGCCGAGCGCCGCCAGCCAGACCGGACGACCAAGGCGATATGATCGTCGCGGATGGATAACCTGGAGGTCAACAGCGGATTCGTAGAGCCCAAGCACCAGCGGTTTATTGCCATCAAACAAGACGCCCGATCGATTGCCAATCTTGGCAGCCGCCAAATCGTAAGCTCGCCGTGCTTCAGGCGTGAGGTCTGTCACCGTCGCTTGGTCAATGGTCAGTGGATCAACCTTGGTCAGACGCTTCAGAATGCCAGCCATCCGTTCCGTTCCGGACACTGGCTGTTCGGCAACGTGGCTAAGGCCGACATAGATCAGGGTCTTGGCCTTTGGCCGCTTGGAAAAGATGCTGTCGAACAGATTGCCAGCTTGCGCGTTTTCCCGTTCAGCGGTGCCGCCGCCTGGCTTCATCTGCTGCTTGGTTTCTTCATAAGCGACCGGCTCGTACCCCAGCGCCATCGCCCCTTGTAGAAACCGGGCGAAGACTGGGTCGCGCGTATAATCGCCAGTGCTCAGCCGCACGAAACCATCCTGCTTGAGACGATCGGCGCCGGAAAGTGGATCTCCGGCGACCGGATAGTTTCTAATCGCTTCAACAGCCAAAACGGAATAGCCGAGCGGCCGAAGCGCGCGGGCCACTTCCAGAGCGAACGCTCTATCGCGCGGGCTGTTATGCGCCTCGTTCAGAATAACAATGCTGGTTGTCCGCGCCCGGCGCACGATCTCGTCAATGGCATCGTGAGGCGACGCCCGTGATATTTTTTCCGACCAGCGAGCACCCAACATGTCGTCGGCTCCCGCCGGATGGTACTCCGCCGGAGACAGCTCGTTCGTGACGAACGGACTGAACTGCTCCCAGAGTTGCTCGGCGACCGGGTCACCCGCTTTGCCGTCAGCCGGACCTGCGGCGTTCTTCAGGCTGTCGATTGCCCGAAGATAATTGCCCTTGCCAAGATCCTTCCGCGCCGCTTCCAAGACCGACGGAAGAAAGACGTCCTGCGCCAGCGATCGAGCGCCAACCCAGGCCAGTATCAGGGCCGTTACGACCGGTAGTGCTCTGATGCGGTTCATGAGAATCTCCAGTGAGCGCTGTAGCAAAAAGTTTTTCAATAGAATGATTTACGCGACGAGAAATTCCTGTTCTATCCGCCGCGATCGGGCATCGGCATCGGCGACCTGCTCCGCGAACTATGCGCCAAGCGCGGCTTCACGCCCAACGTGGTGCAGGAAGTGATCGATACCTCCGCGCTGGTATGCCTCGCCGCGACCGGGATGGGCGTGGCGGTCGTGCCGTCCGAGCTGCAATGCATCAATGTCCCCAACACGGTGTTCCGGACGCTGAGCGACGAGGAC
>OUNM010580971.1_pt1 | contig 11531 bp, 10 predicted proteins | sample 1769961 | NCBI WGS metagenome assembly OUNM01 (sample SAMEA3914820, study PRJEB12502) | metagenome | biome: forest; material: soil | place: USA | collected 2012-03-12 | depth 0.3 m
CCTGAAAAAGAAGAAAAGGAAAAGGCGGAGCCTGAAAACAAAATTGCCGTCATTATCGCCCAAGGAGACATCAATTCGGGTCGTGGGGACGACGAAACCATCGGGTCGGACAAAATAGCGGAAGAATTGCGCAGTGCCAGACGGGATGAAAAGGTAAAGGCAATTGTCTTGCGCATCAACTCTCCCGGCGGGAGCTCGATGGCTTCTGATGTGATGTGGCGCGAAGTGAAACTGGCAGCACAGGAAAAACCAGTTATTGCGAGCATGGGCGATGTGGCCGCTTCAGGGGGATACTACATGGCCATGGCAGCCGATACCATTGTGGCGGAACCTCACACCATCACAGGATCCATCGGAGTGTTCGGCATTTTATTGAATGCGCAGGATTTTTTCAAAAACAAATTGGGCATCACATTTGATGGGGTCAAAACGGGTAAATTCTCCGACATCGGGACAGTAGCCCGGCCGTTGACGGATTTTGAGCGGAAAGTCATCCAACAGGAAGTCGAAGATATTTACGAAGACTTTGTAAAAAAAGCTGCTGAGGGTCGTAACATGGACAAAGCGGAAGTTTTCAAAGTAGCATCAGGTAGAGTTTGGACAGGAACGCAGGCGAAAGACAGAGGGTTGGTAGATGTACTGGGCAATTTTGACAAGGCTGTACAGTTGGCTGCTGCCTCTGCACACCTAGGTGAAAACTATGAATTGGTGTATTTGCCAAAGAAAAAAGATTTCATTGAGCGTGTATTACACGATTTTCAAAATAAGATAGCCCTGCTAATATCCAACACAAACACTACCTTTGCATTGGAAAAAGCCTATTTACAACTGGAAAAAAAATACAATGGCATCCAAGCCAGAATGCCATTTGAATTTAAAATAAGATAAAATGACCCTACGCAACGACTGGACCCGAAAGGAAATCAGCCAACTTTATCATCAGCCCATCTTCGAACTTATTTATCAGGCGGCCACTGTTCACCGTCAACATAACGATCCTCAAGAAGTACAAGTATGCACCCTTCTCTCTGTAAAGACGGGGGGATGCCCGGAAGATTGCGGCTATTGCCCGCAAGCGGCACGTTACCATACGAACGTGAAAGTACAGAAGCTCATGGAACTTGAGGAAGTGCTTTCGATCGCCAAGCAGGCAAAGGAAAATGGCAGTACCCGTTTTTGCATGGGCGCAGCCTGGAGGGAAGTGCGCGACAACAAAGACTTTGACAAAGTGCTGGACATGGTCAAAGGCGTCAACGAAATGGGCATGGAAGTATGTTGCACCTTAGGGATGCTAACCGAAAGCCAAGCCGATAAATTGAAAGAGGCGGGGTTATATGCCTATAACCACAATTTGGATACCAGCGAAGAACATTATGCCGATATCATCACCACCCGCACGTACGGGGATCGGTTGAATACCTTGGAAAATGTCCGCAAGGCGAAAATTTCCGTGTGTTCAGGCGGCATCATCGGAATGGGAGAAAAGGTAGAAGACCGCATCGGTATGTTACATACCTTGGCTACTTTGCCCGAGCATCCGGAATCTGTTCCCGTCAATGCCTTGGTGCCTGTAGAAGGGACACCTTTGGAAGATCAACCTCGTGTTCCTATTTGGGACATGGTCCGCATGATCGCGACAGCACGTATTCTGATGCCCAAAGCCATGGTGCGGCTATCCGCCGGGCGTGTGCAAATGAACATAGAAGAACAAGCCTTGTGCTTCCTAGCAGGAGCCAATTCGATTTTTGCCGGAGACAGATTATTGACCACCCCTAACCCGGAAGTGGACCAAGACAAGTTGATGTTCCAAACCTTGAATATCAAGCCTAGGGCATCCTTCAAAGAAGAGCACGAACACCATCATGTGCATTGAGGGCCAACTCTTACGCTATTGAATGAAGTTCTCTAAGCCACTTAGAGGGTTTGTAAGCACATACCAATGGTAAGGTGAGGACTGCGTGCGATCGTTCGTTACAAGATCGATTTACAGTATTCTTTGCTTAATCGTCTAGTAGCCAGTCCTTTCCTAAGTGCTGGATAAAATCCATTCGTCCATTCAGTATAGCAATGACATATACTTTTCCTTTTTGGTGCGAGCTGGAGTCATACACAATTCGATACCCTTTAAAAATGACTTCTCGAAGGTGTCTTAAGGGTGTATTTGAGAGCTCGGCAACGAGTCTGCCAATGTTAGGATAAGATGAAAGCTTTGCGTCTGTTTTGTTGACTAAATCCTTTACAAACCTTTCAGCATAAAACGTTGAATCTTGAGCGATGAACTTGAACAGATGTTCCAAGTTCGTATTTGCTCTTTCCGACCAAATTACTTCGATTTCCACTTCTCTATGTTCTCAAGCACTTGGAGAGTGGAAAGTGTTTTGCTTTCTTCAATATCCTGAATTCCTTGAAGTACTTGGTGAGCTAGGTTTATTTGGTACATGATTTCTTCTGCCGAGGAAGAACTTGGCATGCTTTTGAGTAACTCTACACTGATATCCTTCAAGTTAAGCATAGATTTCCATTTGTATGAAGGTACAAAAAGTCTTTGACTTTACAATTTCACACATGGAGATCTTCAAGAGTTGACTTCATCGTCTACATCTCCAATTCCAACCGTTCCGAAATCAATTTGTCCAAATATTCTTTCAACGGCTCCAAGGAGAGGGTAGCCAACACATCGTAGGCAAAGGCCTTCATTAAAATCGCCCGGGCCGATTTTTCCCCGATGCCGCGTGCCTTCAGGTAAAAGAGCATGTCTTTGTCCAATTTTCCAATCGTGGCGCCATGGGAACACTTCACGTCATTGGCCCATATTTCCAATTGGGGCTTGGTGTTCATGGTCGCTTCTTCGGAAATCAAAAGGTTTTTGTTCGATTGGTACGCATTGGTCTTCTGAGCGTCCTGACGCACAAAAATTTTGCCGTTAAATACCCCTGTGGATTTCTCGTCCAAAATGCCTTTGTACAACTCATTGCTCGCGGAATTCGGTTTTACGTGGTCCACGCTGGTGTGATTGTCCACCAAGGTAGTCCCTTTTAGAAGGACAAGGCCATTCATGTTCCCTTCACAATGTTCCCCGTTCAATATGAAATTGAGGTTGTTACGCACCATGTTGCCACTTAGGCTAATAGTGGTACACGTAAACGTACTGGAGTCTTCTTGAATGATTTGGGTAGTATCAACCAGGCTTGCGTTGGCGTGTTGGAGTTGCAGTTTGTAATAGGCGCCGAGCGAAGCAGATTTCGCGTAAATTTCGGTATACCCGTTTGTAAATCCTTCTTGTGTGCCCAAGCTTACTTGGGTTTCTACTATTTTTGCCTGTGCATTCTTTCCGATGCGTACAAAATTTCTCGGCAGGGACAATACAGGGTTTTTCCTAGTATCGATGATGTTTAAGATAAAAATCGGTTTCTCTACCAAATTTCCGTCCGGGATTTCAATGTACACCCCGCTTGTGGCCAAGGCAGTGCTTAGGGACGAGAAAGGATTGTTGTGGGCATCCGCATAGGCATTCAAATTTTCCTTCAGCGTATCTTTCACTTCTGCAAAATTCCGGATGATGGCTTGGTTTCCAATTCCGCTTAAATCGGATAAAGAATCGGTATAATTTCCGTTCACCAACACCACCAGATGGGCGTCCAACCCTTCTATCAAGAAAGGGGCAATGTCGGCTTTTGTAAGCGAAGGGGTGAAAAAAGAAAAAGGCGCCTTTAATACGCGGTTAAAATCTGCATATTTCCATTCTTCATGCTTGGAAGTAGGGATGCCAAGAGACAAAAAGCTTTCCACTCCTTTTTTCCTGACTGGATCGTCTCCTTCCTTTTCCTTCAGGAAATTGTATTGATTTTCTACTAATTCTTTCAATTCCATTTCAAAATGCACGTGAAGCCGTTGTTAAGCCAAGGTATCTACTTCCGATTTGATAAAATCATAGCCTTTTTCTTCCAATTCCTTGGCCAGTTCTTTGGTACCTGATTTTACGATTCTCCCTTTGTACAATACGTGCACAAAATCAGGCACAATGTAATCAAGCAGGCGTTGGTAGTGGGTCACCACAATGATGGCGTTTTCTTTGGAACGTAAGGTGTTGACGCCATTTGCCACGATCCGCAAAGCGTCAATGTCAAGCCCGGAATCTGTCTCGTCCAAAATCGCCAATTTCGGGTCGAGCATGGCCATCTGGAAAATTTCGTTCCGTTTTTTCTCTCCACCCGAGAAGCCCTCGTTCAGGGACCTGCTCAAAAGCGATTGGTCGATATTGACCACTTTCATCTTTTCTTTCATCAGGCTGAGAAATGAAACGGCATCCAAGGGATCTTGTCCCCTGTACTTGCGCACTTCGTTTACGGCCGTTTTCAGGAAGTTGGTCGTACTTACGCCCGGGATCTCCACAGGATATTGAAAGGCCAAGAAAATACCTTCTTTTGCCCTTTCGTCGGCAGAAAGTTCCAAGAGGTCTTTGCCGTTGAATTCGACACTGCCTTCGGTCACTTCGTAGTCTTCCTTGCCTGAAAGTACGGAAGCCAATGTGCTTTTTCCAGAACCGTTCGGCCCCATGATGGCATGTACTTCCCCGGGTTTTACCTCGAGGTTGATGCCTTTTAATATTTCTTTTTCGCCGATGACGGCGTGCAGCTGGTGGATCTTCAACATGTTCTTCGTATTACTCAAAATTACTCAATTTGGGAGGAGGCAGATTTTTGAATTGCACTCCCGAGGCGATGCTGCCTTTTCTATCTTGCTTTATATACAATTCATTGGCTGTCTCCTGGCTTACGATCTGGATCTCGGAATAGGAGGTTTTGTTCGTGATCAAAGGAAAACCTGCGACCCGTTCGGTACTGGAACACTGGATGCAGGTTTTGGTATTCGGAAGCGCTTTTAACCGTTGCGCCGGTATTTCTTTTTGGCAATGGACACACAACATGCTTATCCTACGCTCCCTTCCAAACTGATGGCCAATAGTTTCTGCGCCTCCACGGCAAATTCCATGGGCAATTGGTTCATTACCTCTTTACAGAAACCATTCACGATCAACGCGATGGCTTGTTCGGAGTCGATACCTCGCTGGTTGCAATAGAACACTTGGTCTTCGCTTATCTTGGAAGTGGTCGCTTCGTGTTCCACAGTGGCAGAACTATTGTTCACTTCGATGTAGGGAAAAGTATGGGCCCCACATTGATCCCCCATCAACAAGGAGTCACACTGGGAGTGGTTACGCGCGTTTTCCGCCTTTTTTGATACTTTGACGAGGCCTCTGTACGAGTTTTGGCTGTGTCCTGCCGAGATGCCTTTCGATACGATCCTGCTGCGGGTATTTTTGCCCAAGTGGATCATTTTGGTGCCTGTATCGGCTTGTTGCCGGTTGTTGGTAACGGCCACGGAATAAAACTCCCCGATGCTATGGTCGCCTTTTAAGATCACGCTGGGGTACTTCCACGTAATGGAAGAACCTGTTTCTACCTGGGTCCACGAAATTTTGGCATGATCACCGGCACACATCCCGCGCTTGGTCACAAAATTGTAAATGCCTCCCTTGCCATTTTTATCTCCAGGGTACCAGTTTTGTACGGTAGAATATTTGATTTCCGCTTTTTCCATGGCAATCAGTTCCACGACGGCAGCATGCAATTGGTTCTCGTCCCGCATGGGGGCTGTGCACCCTTCCAAGTAGCTCACATAGCTTCCTTCTTCCGCCACAATGAGGGTGCGCTCGAATTGCCCTGTTTCTTTCGCATTGATCCTGAAATAGGTGGAAAGTTCCATCGGGCAGCGGACTCCTTTGGGGATAAAGACAAAAGAACCGTCCGAAAAAACGGCCGAATTCAATGCGGAATAATAATTGTCGGTGTAAGGGACGACTGTACCCATGTACTTCTTCACCAGTTCTGGGTGGTTTTCCATGGCTTCGCTCATCGAACAGAAGATGATGCCCAGTTCTGCCAATTTGTGCTTGAAGGTAGTGGCGATGGAAACACTGTCAATGACCGCGTCCACGGCAACCCCTGTCAACCTCTTTTGCTCGTCCAACGAAATGCCCAGCTTTTCGAACGTTTTGCGAAGCTCGGGATCTATTTCGTCCAAGCTGTTGACTTTTGCTTTCTGCTTGGGGGCAGAATAGTAAATGATATCTTGAAAGTCTATTTTGGGATAGGACACGTTCGGCCAAACAGGCTCTTCCATTTTTTGCCAATGGCGAAATGCCTTTAACCGGTATTCCAGCATCCAAGCCGGTTCTTGTTTCTTGGATGAAATAAAGCGGATCGTATCTTCTGTCAGGCCCCTAGGCGCAGCTTCGTTTTCTATCTTGGTCTCAAAGCCGTATTTGTACTCCGATGTAGTTAGCTCCTCTAATATGTCAACCCCTTTTTCGGACATGGGAAAATTATTTAGAACAATTCCAATCTCAAAGATATAACAAAGATACGTGAATTACGTTCCCCAAAAGAGAAAAGATCGCACAAGTAGGGAAGAAACCTAGCTTTTTAATCTTCGGAGTCCGATAAACCGTTTTTTGTAATACAACCCTTCGGTACTGTCGTACCGGACACCGCCCGTGACCGCGGCGTGAATGAAATAAATGGTGTCGTCCGAAAGTCTTTTGACCACGATCCCCACGTGGCCCGCTCTCTTGGATTTGGTGCTGCGGCCTTGGAAAAAGATGAGATCGCCGGGCTGTGCCTCTCCCTTTTTCACTTTTGTACCCCGTTTGATCTGTTCGCACGAAGAGTAGGGGAGTGTGACGCCAAATTTTTTGAAATTGTAAAAAACAAAGCCTGCACAGTCAAATCCCGTTTTGGGCGACTTGCCGCTGTACCGGTATTTTTTTCCCAAACAGGTATGGGCATGACGCAATAAGGAATCAATGTCGATCCCTTCTGTTTGTGCACAAATGCTGTCTTTTGAACTGCAAAAAAGACTGTCTGTTTGTGAAAATACGCGTAAAATTGAAAATGGAAGCAAAAAAAGAAACGCGATACGAAAATGCATGCCTATCAAGTTTGAAGCAAGATAGGGCAGACATATTTACACTTCCAAAGGCCGGTGAATGCTTTCTTGCAACGAGATGAAAGTCTCCGTGCGTTGAATGCCGGTCACTTTTTGTATTTTATCGTGAAGCACAGTGTGGAGATGTTTGGTGTCGCGGCACACCATTTGCACGAAGATGCCATAATTGCCTGTTGTGTAATGCGCCGAGATGATTTCGGGAATGCTTTTGAGTTGGCGGATCACGTCGTCGTACAAATCGCTCCGCTCCAAATAAATGCCCAAAAACGCGATGATGTCATAACCCAGTTTGGTGTAGTCGATCTGTAGTTTCACTCCTTTCACGACCCCGGCTTGTTCCATTTTTTTCATCCGCACATGGACCGTACCGGGAGAGACGTACACTTCTTTGGCGATGTCGGTATAGGGGAGGGAGGCATCTTGTTGCAACAAAGAGAGGATTTTTAGGTCCGTATTATCAAACTCGTAATTCATGGGGTATTTTAGAGTCCTTTTTTGATGTATTGTCAAAATTAAACCTATTTTGTTGCTTTTTATCTATATTTTTAGGATATTTTTTGTCAAATTTTGAAAAAATGGGGAGGTCTATTAGTTTTGTGACATCAATAAGGCAGACGGTTTTATTGTTCACACAATGTAGGGTGTTGAAACTGGCAGACATGCCCTCCTGTCTCGGGGGTGGGGAGTCAAGGACAAACGCAGGGTAATGGGTTGACCACTAAAGTTTTCTTTTTGTCCTGTAGCTAACTTCCTCGTACGTGGTTCGAATCCCGTCCCTACAGCTAGTATATTTGATTGTCAATTAGTTGGCCTAAAATTGTACGAAATTGTACGAATTTTAGGTATAGTGGAGTAAAATTTTCTCCTTCTTTTTTTACCCCATTTGGTGGTTCGAATCTGCTAAAATTTTGATTATTTGCCCTCCTCTGAAGTTTCCACTAGTTTGATTATCAAATCATCATTCACAGGATAGGCCTCCATTTCAAATTTTTTCTTTCTCAATTCGAATTCTTCCGTGGCCAATAAGTATTTGGAGAATTCGGTAAAAGCAAGTATCCTTTGTAAAGAGGGTAGTTCGTTTATATCCTCTAAAATTTGGTTGTGGGTATAACCTCCAATACCTTCCTTGCTATTACCTTGGTAGTTGTCAAACTTGCGGGGACATATGCCACTTATTTTCCCTGGGCAAGTTTGGAGCCAGAAAGGACACGGCCTTCTCATCCCTGTATACTACTTTGTCTAAATCGGTACTCTTCATCCATTCGAACCACTTTAGTATATATTAAAATTTTTTTACATTAATTTGCTTATTGAAATATGTACTATATTAGATTGTAATTATATGACATATGAATATAGGAGACAGGGCAGAGGAAATCAAAAATGAACAATCGTATTTTTTAGGGATAAGCCCAATAAAAATGATGTATGGCGCCTCTCTAATATCTATTATGATCTCCCTTGGGGTATTATTTTGGGGTATCAGCAAAAATAAAGAGACTGGACAAATAGGAGATACTATTGGGGGTATAGCAAGTCCTATAATAAATCTAGCAGGTGCAATATTGGTGTTCTATTCATTTAATGAACAGCTTAGAGCCAATAGAATACAGATTGTTGCAATGGACAAGCAAAAGGCGGAAAGCCATGATTTGCAATTGTATCAATTGATAATACAAGAGTTAAACGATATAGAAACAAGTTTTCAGAATTTTAAATATAAAGAGTATACAGGAAAAAGTGCTTTTAATATACTGATTAATCAATTTGAAAAATATCATCAAAATAGTAGGAATATCTTTCCTGAACCTGAAGATACAAATACTTTAAGTAGAATAATTGTGAAAATGAGATTTGTTATCAAACAAAAAGGAAAGCTCAAAGACAAACAATCGGTTTATGCTGATATTATTAATGATAAACTAAAAAATATATCAAAAAATTATATTCCTTATTCCTTAGAAAATATAAAATTAGGCTCTGATTTTAGCAATGCAAGTCATTATGATTTAAATATGTTTGATATCCTCTATGTATATCGTGAAATCGATAAGTTGGAGAATAGCCAACCCTCCAAAAACAACATATAGGTTTTTATGCCATTTATTGTTCAATATTTCAGTACCAGCCTTGGTTATAACCTCTCTGATAAATAGCAAAGTATTTAAACCTAATTATCAGACTATTAAGATTATGGCAAAAATAAGAAAGTGGGATGTAAAAGCGGCGATATTTGGCTATACTTCTTCCCTTGGAATGGGATCGTTATGTTATAGAAAGGAATCCAGTTTTAGGATGACACTTGCCATGTATGCCACGCAGAAGAGGCCGATAGAATATACGAAAAAGATGTAGAGTACAGCCCAATAGTTCTTGAGTTTGATACTGGCCAGGTCTAGCTTAAAGCCAAAAAATATGACACAAGTGTAAAAGAACGCCAAAGGGAGGACATATAATTGGTTGTTTGGATAGTGTTGTGAGATGATATTGAACCTTTCAGTAAAATTGTTTATTGGATATACTTCTGATAGAAGATATTCAAATACCATCCAATTTATCATGGTTAAAAAAAGCAATATTATTAATGTATTTCGAAATATTAATTGTTTGTCAAATCCGTAATTCCACCAATGTTTCTGAACGAAATTCATGAAATTATTATATTGAAGCTGTTTATATTCAATCATAAGTTTTTTATAGCTATTACTCATTCCTTCTTTTTTTGATCTGTTTAATAATTCTTCATAGATATAACTCTTTGTTTCGAATGTTGCATCAGGATTAAATAGTAATTGAAAGTTTTCATATCTTAGTCTAAATTTGCTCGCATCTGCACCATCTAATTTGATTGTACATAAATGTTTATTATTTGGATTAACAAGGTTCCATCTTTTCTTAGAATCCTTTAATTCTAAAAATGTTAGGTCAATATCATTTTTTAAATTACTAAAATTCGCATTTGTGAAATTAAATGTGTCTGGGAGGGTTCCACTATTAAATTTAAAATAGCCACTTAAGTACGTATCAGAGAAGTCTACCATAATTGGGAATTTACATTTTGAAAATGATGCATTATTAATTGAATCTACGAAGATTATTCTACTATGAGTTGAGTCCATAAAAATAATATCCATAGAAATGCGGTTAATATTTCTAAGTACTAAACTTCCAGTAAATTCTACTTCTTTAAAATTCAGAGAAGTTGTTTTTGCAGTATTTGAAGAAATATAAACATTGTCATACATATAAATAGAAGTATTAAAATTGAAAAATCGTATTTGATTATTGTGAATTGAAATTTCATCTTGAAATTCACAATCAGTAAAATTTATACTTTTTACATTCTTATTTGTAATGTCGTCAATAGAGAAATATTTTTTAAAACATACATCTTTAAATCCAAGACTAAATTTAGATTCTTTTAAAGGCAATTCGACTGGATATCTTATACTATCTATTCTCTCATGAAGTATATAGTGGAAATCGTTTTTATAAAATTTTATGTCCAAATCATATACATTTTCAAACTCATGAAGTATATCATACGCAACATGATCATATACGTATCCGACTTCCGTAAATTTGGAAGTCGGTATAAGTTCTTCTTGACCTTGTATTTTTGAATATAAAAAAAGTGTTAATATGGTATAGATTATTTTTTTCATATGCCATTCTTTCTAAACTACCATCTTAATACATTGGGAAGACTTGTGTAAGTTAGAAGAGATTAAATAAAGATAATCGCTTTTCCCGATTGTAAATAAGTATGTAAAACACTTTTTTATTTTTATAAGATGGAATAGGTGTTTTTTAATAATGAAGCTTAATGCTCTCCCCGTCCTACAACTACAATTTAAAGCTGAGGAGCTTCAATGTATCAGTTGCCAGAATAGGTTTAAAGCGGGTAAGATAGTACCATCCGCTAATTTATAGCTAAGTCATGCCTTAGAATCTCTTTGAGATAAGTATTTTAGCAATTGTCTTTTATTTTCATAATTAGCGAAAAATTTGGTGTGTCAAATAGCTTCGGCACAGATCTTCTGCTCCAAAGCAAAGAAAATTCGCGCCAAAAATGCTTTTAACCTATTTTTAACATTAAATAAATCTTTAATTTCAAGGCTTTAAAAAAGGCCAACGTGGGCAGAAGCATTGTTTTTGTTTTCATTGTCATTTTAAGCTCCATTTTTCGCGGCCAGGCGCAGGAAACGATTATCAAAGGCAAAGTCACCGATGCTTCTAACGGGGAAGGGATCCCATTGGCCAATGTGTTTTTCAAGGGAAGCAAAGTGGCCGCAGCGACCGATTTTGATGGCAATTATTCCTTGAAACTTTCTTCTTTGCCCACAGATTCCTTGACGGCCAATTACATCGGATACAGGACTTTGACAAAAAAGGTAAAAGCGGGGGAAACCCAAACTTTGAATTTTAGCCTTGGTTCCGAATCGGTAGAACAATTGGAAGTAGTGGTAAGGGCCAAAGAAGATCCGGCCTATGCCATCATCCGTCGTGCCATCGCACAGAAA
>OUNM010362310.1_pt1 | contig 11523 bp, 3 predicted proteins | sample 1769961 | NCBI WGS metagenome assembly OUNM01 (sample SAMEA3914820, study PRJEB12502) | metagenome | biome: forest; material: soil | place: USA | collected 2012-03-12 | depth 0.3 m
GCGGAGCGGCAGCAGATCGATCCGGTGCTCGTGCGCAAGGAGCTCTCGGAGATCCAGGCCAAGCTCGAGAAGGTCCTCGCGAACCTCGAGATGACCGCCGAGCTCGAGCACGAGAAGAAGCACCTCATCGAGCGCGAGAACTGGCTCGCGGCGCAGCTCGAGCTCCACGGCGATCCGCCGGCGGCGACGATGCGGCCGTTCGAGGAGTACGGGCCGCCGACTCCGCCGATCGTCGAAGAAGAAGAGGGCAACAAGCTCACGCCCCCGGGCGGCACGATCAGCGGCTCTCCGTAACGGGCCTCCGCGAACGTGAAAGATCGCATCCAGTGGTGGGCGTCGATCATCCTCGGGGCAGGAGTGATCGTGCTCGTCGGCTGGCTGACGATGGAGCAGATGAGCCGCACGCACGTCCATGCGGAGCCGCTCGACGCCGGTAGCAACGCGAACGCGAACGCGAGCGCGAACGCGAATGCGAATGCGAACGCGAGCGCGAACGTGGGGAGCGCGCCGGAAGGCGGAGCGATCGAAGGGACCGGCGCGGCGAACGGAGCCATCGACACGAGCGCGGATGGTGGATTTTCGCTGACCGGCCTCACGAATTTCCTCGATGCGGGCTCCATGCCCACCGGAGCGCCGCGCAGCGTTCGCCTCGGCGTCGTCCTCGTGCAGTTCGCGGGTGCGGAGGGCGCATCGAGCAGCGCGCGCGCGAAGCCCGATGCGCTGAAGCACGCCGTCGAGCTCGCCGAGCAGGCCCGGACCGACTGGAAGGCGGCCGTGAAGGCCGGTGACACGGGATCGTCCGAGGACATCGGTCGCATCCCGCGCGGCGTGCTCGACCCGCACACCGAGGTGGTCGTCTTCAGCCTCGAAAAAGACGGGATCAGCGAGCCGCTCGAGACCCCCAAGGGCTATTGGATCGTCCGGCGGGTCGAATAGCTACTCCGCGTGGAGTTGTGTTAAGAAGCTCGGCCCATGGCGACGATCGACATCACCCGCAACCACTCGCTCCCCATCCAAGACGCCAAGACCAAGGCGGAAGAGCTCGCGAAGAGCATGGCGGACAAGTTCGCCATCCAGTGGAAATGGGAGGGTGACACGATCCGCTTCGACGCGCCGAGCGGCGCCGCGAAGGGCACGAAGGGCGAGGTGGCCGTCACCGACAAGACGGTGCGCGTGGCCATCGACCTCCCGTTCATGCTCAAGATGTTGAAGGGCACGATCGAGGGCAAGGTCAAAGAGAAGCTCGACGCTCTGGTCTGAGGCTCTCGCTAGAGCTCGTTCCTGGACCACGCGTTCCGCCGGTCCCGCCGGTTACTCCCGCTACCGCGTTTGCATCGCTACGAAATGCGAGTCCGGGGCCGACTTCTCGCTGTAGATCACGCCGATTTTCCCAGGACTAGCGCGGCTGCTGCGGTATGTTCCGTCCCGCGGAATGGCCGAGGAGCCGAACGAAGCTGAGGCGATCGACGAGGGGGAAACGTCATCCGAGGACGTCTCCATCGAGCCGGATCCAAACGACGGAGACGGCGACGGCGACGTCGTCTCTTCGCTCGAGAAGTCTTCGTCACCGGCTGCCCCCGCCGTCGTAGGTGCGCTCAGCTCGGGGACGCTCGGCGTCGCCGACAAGGTGGACGGCCCCGACTCGTCGGAGCGACTGCCGCCGCCGCCCGGCATGATCTCCGGCGCCTCGCAGCTTCCGCCCGCGCCCATCGAGACCATCGAGGCGATCGCGTCGGCGGTCGCGCGGCTGCGCGCCGAGGTCGACGCCACGACCGATCGCGCGCGGAAGGCTCGCCTCCTCAACGAGGCCGGCGAGATCCAGGAGCGCGGCGGCGACGAGCCCGGCGCAGCGCGCGATTATCTCGCCGCGTACAACGCAGACACGAGCTTCCGCGAGCCGCTCGAAGGTCTCGTCCGTCTGCTCGAACGCCGGCGATCACTCGCGAACCTCGGCAAGCTCGTCGAGGCGCTGGTCGCCGCGGCGTCCACGCCCGAGGAACGCGCCCGTGCGCTCACCGAGCGCGCGCTCTTCTTCGAGGACGTCCAGAAGGATCTCGAGGGCGCGCGCGGTGCAGCACGCGAGGCCACCGAGACCGGCGCGATCGCGAGCGACCTCGGCGCCGCGTGGCTCACCCTCGAGCTCGTCGCAGCGAGGCTCGGTGACGCCGCGCAGCGCGAAGAGGCGCTCGCCGGTCGCGCGGAGCTCGCCACCGATCCGATGTGGCGCGGGCTGCTCCTCGTCGACGTGGCCGGTCTCGCGGCGACGGCAGGCGACATCGATCGTGCGCTCGACATCGCCGCCAAGGCGCGGGACGAGGGTCAGGCAGCAACCTCGGCGGCGCCGACGTGGGCGGCGTGCGGCACGATCGAACGCATCACGCGCGCGGAGCCGGGCCTACCGGGCTCGGACGACGCGCGCAAGCGTGCACGCCTCCACGCCGAAGCGCTCGAAGCACGCGCCGAGATGATCAGCGAGGCCCTCGCGGACGAGGCGCGTGGCGATCAGCTCGGCGTGCCGCGCCATGCGCGCTCGATGGAGCACGCCGCGGACCTCCTCCTCCGCGCTGCCGACGCACGGCGGCAGTCGAGCGAGCTCGGCCGCGCCGCGCAGGCGCTCGATCGCGCGCTCGCCATCGTCTCGGACGCGCGGCCGCGCCGCGGAGACGAGCCCACCGGTGGCGCGTCCGACACGGACGCGGCCGAGGGGATCGAGCGCGTGCTCTTGAACGCACGCCTGCGCCTTGCCGAGGTGGTCGGCGACACCGCGCTCGCGGCCGATCTCGCCTCGCGACGCATGGTCGGCGAGACGGACGGCGCCGTCGTCGCGTCGCTCGCGATGCGCGTCGCGGAGCACGCTGCGAGCGAGGGTGAGCTCGGTCGCGCGCTCGACGCGCTCACGCGCGCGACGGAGCGCGACGCGGTATGCGCGCCGGCTCGCGCGCTCAAGATGGACATCCTCGACGCCGGCACGTCGGGGACGCCCGCGACGGACGGCGCGCGCTTCGCAGAGGAGCTCGAGGAGCTCTCGAAGCACTACGGCACCGGAGAGGCTCAGGGCCGCGCGCTCTTGCTCGCGTCGTACGTGTGGGCCACGCGTGCGCACAACGCGGAGCGCGCACGCGAGGCGCTCGGTCAGGCAGAGGCCTGCGGCGTCGGCAAGGAGCTCGTCGCGCGGCTCGGTCGGAGCCTCGCGAGCCTGTGCGGCGACGACGCGTGGTACGAGGCGGCGACGCGCAGCCTCATCGAGTGCAAGTCGTCGCTCCCGGCGCGCGAGGTGCCGCTCTTGTGGGTGGAGCTCGCGCGCCTTCGTCTCGCGCAAGGCGACGAGCACGGCGCAGCCAAGGCGACGGGACAGCTTCGCGGTCTCGCCGAAGGCGCGTGGCTGGGTCGCGTGCTCGACGGGCTCACGGGCAGCGCCGCGTCGGTATCGCGCGGCTCGCAGATCGATCCCGACGACGGCGCCGACGCCGCCGACGACGAAGCGAGCGCAGAGGCCGCGCGTGCCGCGCAGGCGAAGCGCGCGCGCGACGCCGTCGAGGAGCTCGCTGCGAGCGTCGGCGATCCCGAGATGCGCCGAAGCCTGGCGCTCGTCGGCGCGCTCCGTGCGCATGCCGACAAGGACCTCGGCGCGACGATCAAGCACCTCCGTACGCTCGCGTCGGAAGACGCGTCCGATCCGCTCGTCGCCGCGTACCTCGGCGATCTGCTGCGCGCCGCCGGCGACCGCGTCGATGCCGCGCACGTCGCGCGCGGCATCGCCGAAGCACACGAGGACGACCCGCCGCTGCGTGCCGCTCGGTTCCTCGAGGCCGGCTTCGAGCTCTGGAAGGTCGGCGACAAGGCGAGCGCGCTCGCGTCGTTCGAGGCCGCCGCCACGGCCGCTCCCGACGCCACGCGTCCGGTCCTCGCGTGGGCCGCGCGCGGCGTCGACGTCGATTCGCTCGAAGGCCGCAGGCACGCACTCGAGCTCGGCGGAGGCGACGCGAGCATCGCGCTCGAACGGTTCGCGCTCGAGTCGACGATGGGCGATCCCGACGACGCGGCCAGCGCGCTCGCTGCCGTCGACATCGCTTCGAGCTCGAACCTGCGGCTCGCCGGCGCGCTCGCGCGTCTCGTCTGGCCGAAGGGAGCCGCGGAGAGAGACGCGCTCGACGAGGCGCTCGGTACGCTTCGCGGCGCAGGCGACGTGGCTCGCCGCGCCGCAGCCGCCGAGCTCGTTCGCGTGCTCCGCGACGAAGACTCGACCGCCACGCCGACGGATCTCGCGGCGGCCGCCGAGGAGTGGCTCGAGGTCGGAGGTGGCGCGCCCGCCGCCGTCGAGTGGCTCGCCGCGACGATGGCCGGCGGAGCCGCCGCCGACGAGGTGCCGGCGCGCCGCGCGCTCGCCAGCCTGCTCACGGACGAGCCGCGCGAGGCGATGCTCGCCAGCGCGACGTTGCTCGAGTCTCTTCTCGCCGCTCAGTCGACGGATGCCGCGCGGGCCGACGAGACCATCGCGCCGATCGTCGGCTCGTCGCAGGCCGCGCGCCTCGCGAACCTCGAGCTCGCGCCGCCGGGCTGCGATCCGCGGCGTCGCGCAGCGGCGCTCACCGAGCTCGACGGCGCGCTCGGCGAAGACGGCGAGCTCGACGGGCTCGCGCTCTCGGCGTGGTCTTCGCTCGCATCGGGCGACGCGGCCACCGCGCTCCAGGTGTTCCGCGGCGTCACCGCCGTGCGTGCCGACGATCTCCAGGCGTGGGAAGGAATGCGCGCCGCCGCGGAAAAAGCGAACGATCGTGAAGCCTACGCCGTGGCGTGCGAGCAGCTCGGCGCGCGCTCTTCGAACGCTCCGCGCGGCGCCGCGTTCTGGGAGCAGGCCGCGCTCACGTGGACACGCCTCGCGGGTCCCGCGGCTCCCACGTCGGGCGCGGGGCTCCAGCTCGATCAGCGCATCGAGGCCGCGCTCGACGCGAGCTTCCGGCGCGACCCGACGCGCGCCGGCGCGTTCGATCGCCTCTTCCGCCGCGTCCGCGAGCGCAAGGATCAAGACAAGCTCCTCGATCTCGCCGGCCGGCGCCTCGAGGTCACGGACGACGCGCAAGAGATCGCGAAGCTCTACTGGGAGATCGCGCGCGTCCTCCGCGAGAAGGGCGACCCCGACGGCGCGCTCGAGGCCCTCGAGCACGTCACGATGTTCGACGAGAACCACGTCGGCGCGCTCGCTCTCACGGGCGAGATCTTCATCCGTCGCGGCATGTTCGCCGAGGCCGCCGAGAAGCTCGCGCGCCTCGCCACCGTGCAGCTCGCGCCGCCGAAGAACCGCATCACCGCCGGTGTCGCGGCCGTCGACCTCTACGAGAACAAGCTCGGTCGACACGATCTCGCGCTCGACGTGCTGCTCGCGCTGCACGAGGCGAAGCTCACCACCCTCCCCGTCCGCGAGCGTCTCGCGCGCGCCGCAGCACGCACCGGCTCGTGGATGGAAGCGACGCGCATCCTCGAGGAGCTGATGCTCGAGCGCCCCGAGCGTGACGGACGCATCGAGGCCGCGCGCCTCGCCATCGCCATCCATCGCGATCGTCTGCACGCACCGTACGGCGCCGTCGCCGCCGTGACGAAGCTCCTCGACGAGGCGCCCGGCGACGGCGAAGCGCTCGATCTCGTCATCGGGCTCGACGCGGCGATCCCGCAGCGACGCGGTCTGCTCGAGCGCGGTCGCGACGCGGTGCTCATGGCGCTCCACGAGGCGCCTGGCTCTCTCGAGAACCAGCGCCGTCTCGCGCGGATCTCGCACGCGCTCGGCGACTCGGCGCTCGAGCAGTCCTCGCTCTCGTGCGCGGTCGCGCTCGGCGGACCCGATGGTTCGAGCGAGCAGATGGTGGTGCTCCTCGGCAGCAAGAAGCCGCGTGTGCCCCAGGTCGCGATGACCGAGACGATGCTGAAGCAGATCCTCGCGCCGGGCGACGACGGTCCGGTCGCGGAGCTGTTCCTCGCGCTCGGCCCGACGCTCGGCGAGGCGCTCGGACCGCAGCTCGCCGCGCTCGGCGTGACGAAGAAGGACAAGGTCGACGCGCGCGCCGGCCTCTCGCTGCGCAACGAGATCGCGACGTGGGCGGGCGCGTTCGGCATCAAGGAGTTCGATCTCTACGTCGGCGGCAAGGATCCCGGCGGCGTGCAGGGCATCCCCGGCGAGACGCCCGCCATCGTCGTCGGCTCGGGCGTCAACGCTCCTCTCTCTCCGACCACGCGCGCGCGCATCGCTCGCGAGCTGCTCGCCGTCGTCCGCGGGACGACGGTGACGCGCTGGCGTGACGACGCCACGATCGCCGCGATCGTCGTCGCTGCGTGCAACATCGCGAAGGTGCCGGTCAGTCATCCGCCGTTCGCGGTGCTCGCCGAGGTGGAGCGGCTCATCGGCAAGGCCATCAACCGCAAGACGAAGGCCGCCATCGCCCCGATCTGCAAGATGGCGGTGTCGAGCGCGCAAGACGCGCGGCAGTGGGCGGCGCGCGCACGCGCGTCGCAAGGGCGCATGGCCGTCCTCGCGTCGGGCGACGTCTCCGTCGTTCTCGCAGACGTGTTCGGTGAGCCGGTCGAGCGCCTCGGCGCCGTCGCTCGCGACGATCTGCGCGCGCACGAGCTGCTGCGCTTCGTGCTGTCGCGTCCCTATTTCGACCTTCGTCGCTCGCTGGGGCTGGAGGGCTGACCATGAGCGACGATCAAGGCAAGCTGCTCGACGATCTCGGCGACCTCGATTGGGACGCGGCCCTCGACGACTGGGAGAAGAACACCTTCGTGCCCGAAGTCGCGCGCGACGCGGAGACCACTGAGGGGTCCGCGCCGCAGGCGCGGGTGAAAGACGATGTAGCGCCGCCGATCGACGAGGCCGCGGCCGAGAGCAGCGCGCGCGATCACCTCAAGGCCGCCGCCAGCGTCGGCAAGCAGCCCGCCGCCGGCGCGGCGCAGGGCTCGCTGAAGGACGTATCGAGCGAGGGCACCGTGATCGCGCCGGTACCGCGCGAGCTCCGCACGGCTCCGCCGCCGGCCGTTGTCGCAGGCGCGGCGGTGCGTCAGTCTTCCGTTCCGCCGCTCGCGGCGCCGCCGCCTCGTCAGAGCTCGTCGGGATCCATGCGTCCCGGCGCGGCGCGTGGCGGTCTCGGGCAGCTCTTCGCGAAGGGAACGTCGCAACGTCCGCCGCCGCCCACGCCTCCTCCGCCGCGCGTTGCTCCTCCCTCCGAGAAGACGCGCGCCGGTGCGCCTGTGCCGATCGACGACGCCGCGGACACCGGAGAGCGTGTGCCGCTCATCGGCATCTTCGATGACGTTCCCGCCAGCGGCGGCGCGAGCGGTGGTCGCTTTCCGAGCGTCACGCGCCAGGTGGCGTCACCGTCGGTGCCACCCGAGGCGCTCGCAGACCTCGGTATCGAGCCCGCGGCCGATCGCAGCCACAGCTTCGACAGCGAGACGGTGGTCGCCGACCGCAAGCGCAGCGACTCGATCTCCGACGCCGAGACCGCGACGCGTCATCCCGAGGACGAGCCTCGCAGCGAGGAGCGACATCCGGCTGACGACGAAGCGCCGACGTTCATGCGGCCTTCGGCAGCGCCGATCGCCACCGCCGACGCCGGCCTCGGCTCCGGATCCGGCTCGATCTCCGTCGCCATTCCGGCCGCGATCCCCTCGGCGCCGAGGACGGAGCGCGACGAGCGGCCGGTCGCCGAGGCCCCGATCGATCTCGAGGGCGAACGTCCGGTATCTCGCTGGCTCGACGCGGAGACGACGACCGCATTCCGGCAGCGCGCGTCGTGGCTCGAAGAGGAAGCGCGCGCGATCGAACAGCCGCTCGACCGAGCACGCGCTCTGCTCGGTGTGAGCGAGCTCCTCGCGCTGGTCGGTGACGACGCAGAGGCGCTGTCGCTCGCCGTCGAGGCTCGCGATCTCGCACCCGAGCTCTCGCTCGCCTGGCGCCAGGCGCGACAGCTGGTCCCGCGCGGAATGCAGGATCCGCAGACGCTCGTCGAGTCGTTCGATGCCGAGGCGGCGCGCTCGCCCACGCCGGCGGCGCGCGCTCACGCGATCCTGATGGCCGCCGACGTGCTTCGCACGAACGGTGACGGCGACGCCGCCGTCGAGCGCTGGAACAGCGCCTGCAAGCTCGACCCGGCCGACGTCCGCGCACCCGCGGCTCGCGCTGCGCTCGCGCTCGCGCAAGGCAATCACACCGCCGCGGGCACCGATCTCGCGGAGAACTCGGAGCTCATCGCGCTCGACAAGGCGGTGGCGACTGCGCTCAAGCTCCGAGGCGCGCCGCGCCCCGGCACCGACGTCGAAGCGATGCCGATCAACGACGGCCTCCGCCGCGCGCGTACGGCGCTGCTGGCGAACGACGTCGTCACGGCTGCGCAAGCGATCGCGGACATCTCGGCGGAGCCCGCGCTCGCGAAGGCGGCGCTCTGGCTGTCCGCGGCGTTCGGCGCAACGCACATCGCCGGGCGGCGCGGCGCGGCCAAGTCGCTCCGCACCCTCGCGAACGAGGGCGAGTCGCTCGCGCGCCGCCAGCTCGCCGCGCGCGGTATCGAGCTCGGCGATCCCGATCTCGTCGTCGCTGCGCTCACCGACGACGCGCCCGTCGAGATCGCGGAACGCGCGACGCTCCTCGCCCTCGCGGGCCAGGACGTGAGCGCCACGCTCGGCTCCCTCGCGCACGAGACGGCGTTCGTTCCGCTCCTCGACGCGCTCGCTGCAGTGACGCCCGTGAAGGCGGACGGCGGCGACGAGGCCGACGACGACGACGTCGTTCGACGCGCCGAGCGCACCGCCGGCACCGAAGAGCACCGCGCGCTCGTCGCGCTCGGCCGGCTCCTCGCGAGCAAGGCCCCGAGCGGCCTCGGCTCGCGCGTCATCGGCGACGCGCTCGCCAACGTTCGTTCCGCATCCGGCTCGGGGAGCACCGGAGCCGCGGGCACCGTTCAGGGCGTTGCGCTCGAGGTCGCGATCGCCACGCAGCGATGGAGCGAGGTCAGCGAAGCGCTCTCCGCGCTGCCGGCCGGCAACGACGACAACGCCGCCGCGCAACGTCACGTTGCGGCCGCGCTCGTCGCGGAGCGCGCGGGCAATGCCGACGCCGCGAAGCGCGCATGGCGCGAGGCGCTCGACCACGGCGCTGCGCACGACTCGGTGGTGCGCGCTGCGGCGGGAGCGACGACGAGCGCGAAGGACGGCAACGACGCCAAGAGCGACGGCGACGATGCAGCGCGCGCGGGCGAGCTCGGGTCCGAGCTCCTACGGCTCGCCGACGAGATGCCCGACGCGCCCGCAAGCGCGATCCTCCGGCTCGAAGCGCTCGCCCGCAACGACGCGGCGAAGGCCGCCGGCGCGTCCGGCGCCGATGCGCTGAACGACGACCAGCAGGTAAGCATCCTCGAGCGCGTCCATCGCGGCGCGCCGGCGCTCGGCATCGGCGCGTTCCTGGCCGAGCGCATCGGTCGTCGCAAGGGCGACGTCGACGAGGTCCTGCGCTGGATCCAGGAGCGCCGCTCGTACGCCAACGACTCGCTCGAGACCGCGCTCGACTCCGTACGCGAGGCTCTGCTCGTCGCCGACCGCGACACAGATCTCGCGAGCACGCGCCTCGAGGAGGCGCACCGCGCGCGCCCCGACGACGTCGCGCTTCGCGAGCTCTACGAGCGCCTCGCGAGCGAGCCCCCGGCCGATCGCGGAGCGTGGCGCGAGCGTCGCGCCGAGAAGACGTCTGGACCGACGCGCGCGCTCCTCTTCACGGAGGCCGCGCTCGAGCACGAGCGCGCGGGCGACCACGCATCGGCGCTGCGAGCGGCGCAGAACGCTCGCGAGGCCGGAGACAACGGGCTCGCGCGCCTCGCCGCGGAGCGCGCCGAGATCGAGACCGGCGCCACGTCGAAGCAGACCGACGAGCTCGTCGCCCTCGCGAAGGACACCGACGACGAGCAGCTGCGTCTCGAGATCTACGAGCGTCTCGCCGAGCTCGACATGCACGGCCGCAAGGATCCGAACGGCGCGCTCACGTGGCACCGCACGATCCTCGAGCAGGCGCCGCGTCACAAGCCGAGCCTCCGCTTCGTCGAGCACAAGCTGATCGGCGAAGGCCTCGACAACACGAGCGCGCAGCTCGAGCGCGTCTTCGAGCAGATCGCCCTCTCGCTCGACGGCAGCGCCGGCGGCGAGGTGACGGGCCACGCGCAGCTCGCTGCGCGCCTCAAGTCGCGCGCGCAAGGGAGCCGCGAGGCCGGATGGGATCGCACCGGTGACATGGCGCGCCTCGCGGCGACGCAGCCGGAGGCGTCGCTCTGGGGCCTCCGCGCCTTGAACGCGCACGCGCGCGTCCAGAAGGACGAAGAAGCGGCGCTCTCGACGACCGTTGCGCTCCTCGAGCGCACGCAGCGTCCGTCGGAGCGATCGGCGCTCTTGCTCCGCGCGAGCGAAGCGGCGGCCCGGCTCGAGCAAGTCACCGAAGCGCGCGCGTTCCTCGAGCAAGCGGCGCAAGAAGATCCGGGCGACGTCGTGACGTGGGGCTTCCTCGCCGAGGTGCGCGAGCGCACCGGAGAGGCGCGCGCCGCCGCCGACGCGTGCGAGAGCCTCGCGCGTACGAGCGTCGTTGCCGAGCACCAGGTCCTCGCGTGGTTCGACGCGGCGCGCATCTGGCTCGACGAGGTCAAGGACACCGAGCGCGGCATGACGGCGCTCGAGCAGTGCGCCGAGATCGACGTCACGCACGGTGACGTGTTCCAGCGCCTCTCCGCGCTCTACGCGGAGAAGCACCTCGACGCCGAGCTCGCGCGGCTCCTCGAGAAGCGCCTCGCGATCGTCGAGGACGAAGGAGAGCGCGTCGCCCTCGAGGTCGAGCTCGCGCGCGCGCTCGGCGAGATGGGCGAGCTGGCGAAGGCGAAATCCGCGCTCGAGAGCGCGCTCGCGCAGCGTCCCGATCACACGACCGCGCTCGGCGCGATGGCCGAGCTCTGCGCGAAGGAAGGCGACTGGGCCGGCGCCGAGCAAGCGTACGTACGCCTCGCGCGGCTGCTCGACACGCCCGCCGAGCAGTCGGCGATCTACGAGAAGCTCGGCGAGATCTACAGCGTCCACACCGTGAACCTGTCCCGCGCCGAGGTCGCCTACAAAGAGGTGCTCAAGCGGGCGCCCAACCAGATCGCGACGCTCGAGAAGCTCATCGACGTCTACAAGCGTCAAGGCGACATCGCGAAGGCGGTCGAGACGCAGCAGATGATCGTCGCCGAGGCGCAAGATCCGAAGCAGCGCCTCCAGCGCCTCATCGATCTCGCGGCCATCCACGAGACCACCGCGCGCGACGCGCGTCGCTCCGAGCAGGTCCTCGAGTCGGCGCGGAAGGAGTTCCCGACCTCCGTCGTGGCGCTGCGCGCGATGGCCGAGTTCTACGCGCGGCAGCGCCAGATGCCCGCGATGCAGATCCTCCTCGACCGCGCCGCGGGCGATGCCCGGAGGTCGTTCGCGGCAGGACGCTTCGCCACGTCGCTCTTCGAAGTCCTCCAC
>OUNM010475628.1_pt1 | contig 11522 bp, 11 predicted proteins | sample 1769961 | NCBI WGS metagenome assembly OUNM01 (sample SAMEA3914820, study PRJEB12502) | metagenome | biome: forest; material: soil | place: USA | collected 2012-03-12 | depth 0.3 m
CAGCATGGATCTGCAACTCAATGGCGACCGCATCCTGGTGGTGGGCGCCAGCGGCGGCATCGGCCTGGCCACCGCACGTGCCCTGGCGCTAGAAGGCGCCGAAGTCACCCTGGTGGCACGCCGCCCCGACGCCGTGGCCCAGGCCGCCGAACGCCTGGCCCGGGAAACCGGCCGCACGGTGCATGCGCACGCGGCGGACGTGACGGACCCGGCCTCGATCGAAGCCCTGCGCACCGCCTGGGAGCAGGGCGGCCAGCCGCTGGACGCCCTGGTGGTGGCCACCGGCGGCAGCCACCGCGCCCGCTTCGAGGAACTGGACGACGCGGCCTGCTGGCCAACTACGAATACAACGTGCTGGGCGGCGTGCGGCTGCTGCGCGCCTTCCTGCCCTCGCTGGAGCGCGCCAAGGCCGGCCGGGTGCTGCTGTTCGGGGCCGCGGGCGCCAAGATGCCGTACCCGAACCAGGTGGTGTCCAACGTGCACAAGGCAGGCCTGATCGCGCTGACCAAGACCCTGGCGGCCGAGTTCGCGCCACGTGGTATCCGCGTCAACTCCATCAGCCCCGGCCGCACCCTGACGCGGCTGTGGACCGACCGGGCGCGCGACATCGCAGCGGCCGAGGGCGTGTCCGAGGCATCGGTGATCGAGCGTTTCACGCACGAGATCCCCGCCGGCCGTTTCGCCCAGCCGAACGAGATCGCGGACATGGCCGCCTTCCTGCTCTCGCCGCGTGCCGGCTATGTCTACGGCCAGTCGGTCAGCGTGGACGGCGGCATCACCCGCGGCCTGTTGTGAGCCTTTGACGGGGGCTCAACGCCCCCAGCGCAGCACCAGCGGGTCCAGCCGCCTGGCGGTGTCGATCAGGCCCTTGCGCACCTCGGGGTGCAGCGGCGGCCAGGGGTGGCGCGGTGCCTCGCAGGCGATCACGCCGCCTTCCTTCATCAGCGCCTTGGCCGCCAGGAAGCCGGCCTGCCGGTTCTCGCAGTTGATCAGCGGCAGCCAGCGCTGGTACAGGGCGAAGGCCTCGTCCATATTGCCCGCGCTGTGTGCCTCGATGATGGGGCGGATGCCGTCGGCATAGGCGCCACCGGTCATGGCGCCGGTGGCGCCGGCGTCCAGGTCGGCCAGCAGGGTGATGGCCTCTTCGCCGTCCCACGGGCCTTCGATGGCCTGGCCGCCCAGGCGGATCAGCTCGCGCAGCTTGCTGGCGGCTCCCGCCGTCTCGATCTTGAAGTAGGCCAGGTGCTCGATCTCTTTCGCCATGCGGGCCAGGAAGGCGGCCGACAGCACCGTGCCGCTGGCCGGCGCGTCCTGCACCATGATGGGAATGGAAACCGCATCCGACAGGCGGGCATAGAACTCGAACACCTGCGCCTCCGGCACGCGGAAGGTGGCGCCGTGGTAGGGCGGCATCACCATCAGCATGGCCGCACCCATGTCCTGCGCGCGGCGGCTGCGCTCGGCGCAGACCCGGGTGCTGGTGGCGGTGGTGGTGACGATCACCGGCACCCGGCCGGCCACATGCTCCAGCACCGTGCGGGTGATCAGCTCCCGCTCGTCGTCGGCGATGAGGAACTGCTCGGAGAAGTTGGCCAGGATGCAGATGCCGTCCACACCGGAATCGACCATGAAGTCGATGCAGCGTTTCTGGCTGTCCAGGTCGAGTGCGCCGTCTTCCGTGAAGGTGGTGGGCGCGACGGGGAAGATGCCGCGGTAGCGCGGGTTGGAAAGTCCGGGCATGGCGGGCCTTACTCGATGATGTCGAACTGGTCGAGGAACTCGGTCTTGAGCGTCAGGCCCAGGCCCGGCACGTCGTCGCGCAGCTGCACGAAGCCGTTCTCGGCCACCGGCTCGCCGTCGAAGATGTAGTAGAAGAGTTCGTTGCCCACTTCCACGTCGAACATGGGGAAGTACTCGCTCATGGGCGAGGCCAGCGTGCTCATGGTCAGGTGGTAGTTGTGCATCTGCCCGGCATGGGGAATGACGGGCACCGAATACGCCTCGCACAGCGCGTTGATCTTGTGCGCGGCGGTGATGCCGCCCACGCGGTTGGTGTCGTACTGCACCACGCTCACGGCCTTCTTGTCCAGCAGCTGCTTGAAACCGTACAGGCTGAACTCATGCTCGCCGCCCGAGATGGGGATGCTGGTGAGCTGGTTCAGCTCGGCATAACCATCGATGTCGTCGGCGATCACCGGCTCTTCCAGCCAGCGCGGCTCGAACTTCTCCAGCTTGGGCAGGATGCGCTTGGCGTACTCCAGGTTCCAGCCCATGTAGCACTCCAGCATCAGGTCGTTGTCGTAGCCGATCACTTCACGGATGGCTTCGACCGACTTGAGGTTTTCCTTCACGCCGTGCTGCAGGTGGGCTGGCCCGTAGCCGAAGCGCATCTTGAAGGCGGTGAAACCCTGGTCCAGGAACTTCTGGGCCTCGTCCTGCATGTCCTTGAGGTCGGTGCGGTATAGCTTGGAGTAGTAGCAGGGAATCTTTTCCTTGGTGCGGCCGCCCAGCAGCTTGAACACCGGCTTGTTCACGCTCTTGCCCAGGATGTCCCAGATGGCCAGGTCCACCGCCGAGATGGCGGCCATGGTCACGCCCTTGCGGCCCCAGGCGTGGGTAGAGCGGTACATGCGCTGCCACAGGTACTCGTAGTCCCACGGGTCCTGGCCGATGACCAGGGGTGCCAGGTACTGGTCGATGATGGCCTTGGCGATGGCGGGTGCCAGCGCCACGTTGCCCAGGCCGACGATGCCGTCGTCGGTCTCGATCTCCACCACCGTCCAGGAATGGAAGCGGAAGGTGCTCATGCTCTCGGCCGGCGAGTACAGCAGGTCCATGGCGTTGGAGCAGAAGTTGCCCTGCGGCGGCACGGTCTTGCCCTTCCACTGGAACACGCGGGCGCGGACGGATTTGATCTTCATGGGTATCTCTCGGGAATGGGGGAAGGTAGGTCAGGCCGCCACGGCCTGGGCCGCGCGGTGCGCCCGGCCCATGCGGCAGGCGATCAGGAAGGCCTGCCAGGTGGCTTCGACGTTGGCCTTGCCCTGGCCGGCGATGTCGTAGGCCGTGCCGTGGGCCGGCGTGGTGATGGGGATGGGCAGGCCACCCTGCACCGTGACACCGCGCGAGAAGCCCAGCAGCTTGATGGCGATCTGCCCCTGGTCGTGGTACATGGTCACGATGGCCTGGTACTCGCCGGCCTGCGCCTTGAGGAAGATGGTGTCGGCCGGGAAGGGGCCGTGGAAGGGCGACTCGGTCGGCCACTCGCGCGCCTGCAGCGCGGCCACGGCCGGGTTGATGATGTCGACCTCTTCACGTCCACAGGTGCCGCCATCGCCGCCATGCGGGTTGAAGGCGGCGATGGCCACCTTGGGCTTGGCGACGCCGGTGGCGAGCAGCGAGCGGTAGATCAGCTCCGCACCCTGCTGGATGCGCTCCACGCTCAGGTAGCCCGCGGCGTCCTTCAGTGGAATGTGCGAGGAGATGCGCGAGGTCCACAGGTCGCCCAGGGTGTTGAACTCGCAGAAGTAGCTGGTCACGCCCAGGTGCTGGGCGAAGTGGTGCAGCTCGTCCTCATGCTGCATGCCGCCGATCTTCATGGCCTGCTTGTTCAGCGGCGCGAAGCAGATGGCGTCGATCTCGCCGGCCAGGGCAGCGTCCATGCAGGCGTCCAGCACCTGCAGCACCGAGCGGCCACCCGCGGGCTCGGCCTGGCTGCGGTGCACCGCGGCGGGCACGATGGTGTCCATGGCGAGGAAGGCGGCACGGCCGGTGGCGGCGCGGCCACGCACCGCGGCCAGGGAGGCGATGGGGTCGGTGGCTACCTGCACACCCGCGATGCGCTGGCCGTCTTCCCACAGCCAGGGGTCGCCCACCAGCACGATGTTGGCCAGCTGGGTGGCCTCGGGCCTGGCCAGCAGGCGGGCGATGAGTTCGCCGCCGATGCCGGCAGGGTCGCCCAGCGTCAGGGCCACCACGGGCAGGTTGGCGGAGGGGGCGGAGTTGGTCATGCTCATTGCACCTTGATGTTGTTCTTCGAGATCACGTCGCCGTAGCGCTTGTATTCCTTCATGTGGAAGTCGGCGAACTGGGCCTGCGTCATGGGTGTGATCTCGGCGCCGATGGCTTCGAGCCGGGTCTTGGTCTCGGGCAGGGCCAGGACCTCGTTCACCGCGTCGTGCACCTTGGCCTGCACCGCCTTGGGCGTGGAGGACGGCATGTAGATGCCGTACCAGGCCGAGATCTCCACCGAGGGGTAGCCGGCTTCGGCCATGGTGGGCACGTTGGGCAGCTGCGCATTGCGCTTGGGCGTAGTCACGGCCAGCGCGCGCATCTTGCCGTTCTTCACCTGGCCGATGACGGAGGGCATGGTGTCGAAGCTCATCTGTACCTGTCCGCCCACCAGGTCGATCAGGGCCGGGCCGCTGCCCTTGTAGGGCACGTGGGTGATGTCGATGCCCGCCGCGTCGCGGAACATCTCGGCGGCGATGTGCTGGGTGCTGCCGGCGCCGCTGGTGGCGTAGTTCAGCGTGCCGGGCTGCTGCTTGGCCAGTTTCACCAGCGCGGCCACCGAATCGGCCGGCAGGCTGTTGGTCACCACCAGCACGTTGGGCACGGCGCCGACGAAGGCGACGGGCACCAGGTCGCGGTTGTTGTCGTAGCCCAGCTTGTAGAGGTGCGGCGCGATGGCGTGGGCGGTGACCACGCCCATCACCATGGTGTGGCCGTCGGTGGCCTTGGCCGTCATGTCGGCGGCGATGGTGTTGGCCACGCCGGGGCGGTTGTCCACCACCACGGGCTGCTTCAGCAGCGGGCCGAGGCGGTCGCCCACGGCACGGGCCATGGCGTCGGTGCCGCCGCCGGGGGCCGAGCCGACCAGGATGCGCAGGGGGCGGTTGGGCCAGTCGGCAGCCCCCTGGGCCAGGGCGGCGTGGGCGGTGAAGGCGAGCGTGGCCGCGCAGGCCAGCCTGGCGAAGGGCATCATGGATTTGTCTCTTTCCGGTTGCTTGGTGGGCGCATCTTAGGAACCGGGCTTATTTCCGTATACTGAATCTTTTGGATAACCTGATCGCCTGAGGTTATCAGCAACGGGAGCCAGGTTTGGACAAGGCCATCACCACGCCGCAACTGCTGAACCGCCTGCGCATGCGGCAGATCGCGCTGCTGCTGGGCGTCGAGGAAAAGGGCACGCTGCGCGCCGCCTCGTCGGCGCTGGGGCTATCGCAGCCGGCCGCCACCAAGATGCTGCACGAGCTGGAGCAGGCCCTGGGCGGCCCGCTGTTCGACCGCGTTGGCCGCAGCCTGCAGCTCAACGACAAGGGCCGCATCGCCATGGACTATTTCCGGGGCGTGCGCGGCACCATCGAGTCGCTGAACCGCGAGCTGGCGGAGTTCGGCCGGGGCGGCATGGGACAGCTGCGGGTAGGCAGCATCATGGCGGCATCGCCCGACCACCTGACCGATGCGCTGGTGGCCCTCAAGGAGCAGTTTCCCCTGCTGGCGGTGAAGATCGAGGTGGGCACCAGCGACCGGCTGATGGAGCAGCTGGACGAGGGCGCCGTGGACCTGGTGGTGGGCCGGGTGCCGCTGCATGTCTCGACCGACTATGTGTTCAACCCCATGTCGGAAGAAGCGCTGGCCATCGTGGTGGGGGTGGAGCATCCCCTGCGGCGCCGGCGCAACGTGTCCTTCGCCGACCTGCAGTCCTACGCCTGGATCCTGCAGCCGCCGGGCAGCCCGATGCGCGACGTGGTGGAGCACGAGTTCCGCAGCAACCACACGCCGCTGCCGCGCGGGTTGATCGAAACCGCCTCGGTGCTCACCACCACCAACCTGATCGCGAAGTCCTCCATGGTGGCGGTGATTCCCCAGTCCATCGCCGGCCGCTACGAGCAGCGCGGCCTGCTGCGGCGCGTGCCCTACCAGTTCCGGCACCAGCTGGCCTCCTACGGCACCATCTTCCGGCGCGACCGGCCGCCCAGCCTGGCGGCCCGGCGCTTCGTGGCGCTGCTGCACGGCGGCGGGGAGGGGACGGTCCGGTAGCCGGCCCGCCCAACCCGGCCGTATGCGGTGGCGGCCTACGCGAACTCATCCGTTTCAACTACACGGGCCGCGCGCGTGGGGACGGACACTGGAGACGCCATCAGAAGACTCCTTCGCGCCCCGCCCGCAACGGCGGGGCGTTTTTTCCTTGTCCTTCCATGGGAACCATGTCCTCCCCACCCGAGCCGTGCGGCGAGCCGGGCGACGGCCTGCTGCAGCGTGGCTGGCGGGCCCTGCTGGCCGTGCCGGTGCTGCGGGTGCTGCTGCTGGCGCTGCGCAATTACATCCGGCACCAGAGCGCCAACCAGGCCGGCAGCATGGCGTTCTCGTCCCTGCTGGCCATGTTCCCCTTGCTGCTGCTGGTGTCGGCAGCAGCGGCCTATGTGGGCGACCCGGGCGATGCCGCGGCGCTGGCCGGCCGCATGCTGGACTATGCGCCGCCCGTGGTGCACGACGCCCTGCAGCCGGTGGTGGACCAGGTGCTGGCCCAGCGCAGCCAGGCGCTGCTGGCCATCGGCTTCTTCGTCACGCTGTGGACGGCTTCCTCGGGCATGCAGGCGGTGCGCGGTGCCCTCAACCGTTCCTATGGCATCACCCGCGGCCACCCGTTCTGGCGGGCGCGGCTCAAGTCCACGCTGTTCACCGTGCTGGTGGGCGGCGGGGTGCTGGTGGTGTTCAGCTCGGTCATCGTCATGCCCTACGTATGGCGCCTGCTGGAAAGCGGCGTCGGCGTGGAGGCGGATGCGCCCTGGCTGCGCAACAGCGTGCGCTACGGCGCGGCCTTCGCGGTGCTGGTGCCTTTGTATGCCCTGATGTACGGCTGGCTGCCCGACATCCGCCAGCGCCTGCGTACCGTGGTGCCGGGAGCGGTGGTGGGTGCCGCGCTGTGGGTGGGAGCGGCCGGCATACTGTCCTATACCCTGCGCAACGCCAGCCGGCTGGCCCTGGTGTACGGCAGTTACGCGGGGGTGGTGGCCACGCTGGTGTTCCTGTATGCCAGTGCCACCACGCTGATCTTCGGCGCGGAGGTCAATGGTGTGCTGCGGGCGCAGGAGGTGTCGCCCGACGGCTCGGGCGACCAGGACGCGGAGGCGTCGGCGCAGGGTGGCGAGGCGGGAACTGAGGGGGCGGCAGGAGCGGCGGGAGCGGCATGTAACGCGGCCGATACCGCAGCGGCATCCCAGGCCACTGCCCCGTAGCGGTACCGTGGCCTGCAGCCGCGCTTACAGCCTCGCCAGCAGCCCCGGCAGGTCCAGCCGGGCCAGCACGGCGGCCAGCGACTTGCCGCACAGCGTGGGAATGTCGGCGAAGGGCGCCCACCGGAAGCCGTCCATCTCCGGCAGGCGGTGGCCGCGCCGGTCCTCGAAGTAGCTGGTGCAGCGCAGCACCGAGGTGTCCAGCCGTGGCAGGCGGGCGGCGTACAGGTCCAGTTCCTTGTGCGGCAGGTAGGCGAAGCGGCCCAGGGGCAGCAGGGTATCGTGCGGCAGCAGCAGGCCGCATTCTTCCTGTGCCTCGCGCAGGGCGGCGTCCAGGCCGGTCTCTCCGCGTTCGGCCAGGCCCTTGGGAATGTCCCAGCGCGGCGTGCCGGTGGCATGGCACAGCAGCAGGGCACCGGCGTCCGGCGCGTCCGTGGGGCCGGCGGACAGCAGCAGCACGCCGTGGCTGGTGGTCTTGCTCATGCGGCGGTGCGGCCCAGGGCCCGCCGTGCGGAGGTGGCGATGACCGCCGCGAAGAACACCACCACCAGCAGCCCCGCCGTGAGCGAGCGTGCCTCGGCGATGAAACCGATGATGGGCGGGCCGGCCATCATGCCGAAATACCCCGCCGCAGATACTGCCGCGATGCCGTGCGCCGGGGCGATGCCCGCCTGCCGGCCGGCGGCGCTGAACAGCACCGGCACCACGTTGGCGAAGCCGAGGCCCACCAGCGCGAAGCCGGCCAGCGCGGCGCCCGTGTGCGGCACCGCCAGGGCCAGGGCCATGCCGGCGGCCGCCAGCAGCCCGCTGGCGCGCAGCAGGGTGGCGGGTTGCAGCCGGGCGCGTACCCAGTCGCCGCCAAAGCGTCCGGCCGCCATGGCGCCGCTGAAGCTGGCGTAACCCAGGCTGGCCACGCCGGGCGCGGCGCCCAGTTGCTGGCGCAGGTAGAGCACGCTCCAGTCGTACATGGCACCTTCGCCCACCAGGCCGAGCCCGGCCATGAGGCCCAGCAGCGCCAGCGGCCCGCGCGGCAGGCTCAGGGCCGGGCCGGTGCCATGGTCCTCCCGCGGCTGGCGCAGCATGAAGCGGCTGGCCACCAGTGCCAGCGTGCCGAGGGTGGCGGCCGAGGCCAGCAGGTGGGCACCGGGCGGCACGCCCAGCGGCGCCAGCAGGCTCCAGCCGGCGGCACCGGCCAGGCCACCCAGACTGAACATGGCGTGGAAACCGCTCATCAGCGGCCGGCCGCTTTGCTGCTCGATGGCGCTGGCCTCGTCGTTGATGGCCACGTCGAACAGCGCGCCGGCCATGCCGTAGGCCAGCATCAGCGCCAGCAGCAGGTAGTAGTGGGTGGGCAGGGTGAGGCAGCCGATGGCGGCCACGCTTACCAGCGCCAGCACCGGTGCCAGCCGGCCCGGCGTATACCGGGCCAATAGCCTGCCAGCCTGCAGCAGCGCCACGATGGCGCCCACGCCGCCCGCCAGCATGGCGATGGCCAGCGCCTGCTCGCCCACCCCGTAGTGGGCCTTGACGCTGGGCACGTGCACGCCCCAGGTGGCGAACAGCGCGCCACCCACGAAGAACTGGACACGCAGCGCCCGGGTGGCGCGGAGGAGGACGGCAGGAGATGCGGGGAAAGGGGGCATGCAGGCAAGGGTGCGCGCCCGCTGGTGCCGGCGCTGGTCAGCCCCCGATTGTGCCGGTCCCGGGCTTGCCTACGCCGGCGCGAAGAACACCGCGCGCTGGGCCTGCTTGAGCCGGTCCGATGGTGGCTGGGAAATGCCCCAGTGGTCCACCCGCCCTGCGGGCCATTTCCAGTCGTCGGGTTGGCCCACGCGGTAGCTGTCGTCGATCTGCTCCACCTCGGCGGTGTACTCGATCACCTCGCCGAAAGGGCCAATGAAATAGTTGAAGGCGTTGTTGCCCGGGCCGTGGCGGCCGGGACCCCATTCGATGGCATGGCCGGCATCGCGCATGCGGCCGCCGCCGCGCATCACCGAGTCCAGGTCCGGCATGAGGAAGGCGATGTGGTTGAGCGCATCGTTGTCGGCATCGCCCAGCGCCAGGCTGTGGTGGTCGTGGCCGCAGTTCATGAAGGCCATGATGCGGGTCCGGTCGGCTAGGGTGAAGCCGAGCGCGGCTTCCAGGAAGCGGCGGCTGGCCTCCAGGTCGTGGCTGTTGAGCACGGTGTGGGCCAGGCGCACCGGGCGGTCCTTCGCCTCCGGCGCTGCGGGGCGCTGTGTGTCGCCGTGCACGATCTCGAACACCCGGCCGTCCGCGTCCACGACGGTCATGTGGGTGCCACCAGCCGGATCGGTGGCGGGGGAGGGCGCAACCAGCACCCTGCCGCCGGCCTGCACGGAGGCGGTGGCGATGGCTTCCAGCGCCCCGGCGCTGCGTGCCCGCAGGGTCACATGGCGCACCTGGGCCGGGCCGCTGCCGGCATGCAGGGCGAGCAGGTGGTCGTCCGCGCCGGTGCCGCGCAGGTACAGGGTACCGGGTGCACGGTGGGCTACGTCCAGGTGCCAGACGCGGGTGTAGAAATCCTCGGCCCGGGCCAGGTCGGGCACGTTCAGGGCCACGCTGCGCAATGCGGCGATCCAGGGCGAACTCATGGGCTTGTCTCCTCCAGGGTGCTGTTTCTGGAGGACAGTCTACGCGAGCCCCGTGCCGCTATTTTCGCGAGGTCGATGGATCCGTGGCGGCCGACGCCCCTTCGCCCGAGCCGGGTGCGGGCGCCGGGGTCATGGGCTCGGATGCCTGGCCGTTGGTGGGTGCGCTGGGGTGGCTGCCACCGGCCGCAGGCGTCGTAGCCGGTGTGTCGGCACGGGGTGCCGGCGTATCGCCGCCGCCTTTGCCGCAGCCCGCCAGGAGCGCGGCGGCCAGCATGCCGCACAGGGTGGCGGCACGCGCCCGGTGGAGGATGGGAAAGGTGGTGGTGTGCTTCATGGCCGGACCAGTCTATCGGCCGGAAGTGCCGTGTGGGGCATGCCGGCTCCGGTTGCGGTGTCGGCTGACAGCGGCACCGCCGCCAAACCTGCACCGCCCCCAGGAAAGGCGCCGGAAGACCGTGGCGACCGTGGGGCCATGGATGTGGTGGATGGCGGAAAGCAGCCGGAGTCGAACCGACCAGGGAACGGCTGGCGCCCCCTACCGGGTTTGAAGCCCGGGCGCACCACCGGGTGCGTATGCTTTCCTTCTTTTGGTCGAATCCATTCTAGGTTGAGCCGTCCTCGCTGCCGGCCGGGCCGTGCGCGGTCCAGCGCAGGCCGGGGCGCACCCAGTGGGCGTCGCCCACACGCCGGGTGTAGCCGATGCGGTCGAAGCACTCCAGGATCTGGATGGCGCGCTTGCGGCCCAGTTGCACCGCGTCGCGGAAGGCGCGTGCCTCCACGGCCTGGCCGGCCCCGGGGCCGGCCAGCACCGCCAGCGTATGGGCCAGCGCGGCCATGCGCTCGGCGGGGTAGAACAGGTCCTTCACCACCTGGTAGACCGCGCCGGTGCGCGCCTGCTTGCGCAGCAGGGCACGCACCGTGTCTTCCGGCGTGCCGGTGGTGGTGGCCAGGTCGCGCACCCAGGGCGGGTCGTTGCCGCCGGCCTGCAGCAGGGGCAGCAGCACTTCGGCCAGGGCTTCTTCCCTGGCATCCAGCACCAGCCGGTGGCCGGGACGATGCAGCCAGGGGCCGGTGCGGTCCAGCACGCGCTCCCCGGCGCCCCCGGGCTCGGTCAGCAGGCGCTCCAGGAAGGCCGGCCAGGCCTGGGGCGGCAGGGCGGCAAAGCCGGCCTCCGCGCCGGCCGGGAACACCATGCGCCGCAGCCGTGCGGCATGCACGCCGGGCTCGTCGGGGTTGCGGGTGTGGTGGCGGTCCAGCGCATCGGCGATGCGGCTGCAGACGCCGGCCCAGGCCGCGGGGGACAACCAGAGCAGGTCGGCCGCCTCGGCGCCGGAGGTGGCGGCTGCACCCAGCGGAAAAGCCAGTGCCTCGGGCCCCGCCACGCCGGCCGCAGGCCAGCGGCCCAGCAGGCGGGCCAGGGCGTTCCGGGTGAGGCCGGCGGGCGCGCTGGCCAGCAGTGGTCGGGCATCGGCCTGGCCGACCAGGGTTTCCAGCCCGTCCAGCCAGCGCATGCGTTCGGCGCTGCGGCGCCGGCGCTCGGGTGCCTGCGGGTCCAGCACCATGCCGCCGCCCACGGTGCGGTTGCCCTGGGCGTTGCGCACGATCAGCCGGTCGCCTGGCAGCACGAACACCGGTACATCGAACACCAGCTGCACGCGGGCCTCGCTGCCGG
>OUNM010329235.1_pt1 | contig 11518 bp, 11 predicted proteins | sample 1769961 | NCBI WGS metagenome assembly OUNM01 (sample SAMEA3914820, study PRJEB12502) | metagenome | biome: forest; material: soil | place: USA | collected 2012-03-12 | depth 0.3 m
CGGTGAGAAGGGCCTCTCGACCGGCGAGAAGCAGATGTACGTCAAGGCGAAGAAGATCCTCGCCTCCGAGCTCATGTACGCGAAGAACATGAGCGAGGAAGAGGCGCTCGAGTGGCTCGAGGAGACGCTGACCGAGGGCGCGAAGCCGAAGGTGGCAAGGACGACGGCCGAGAAGAAGCCGGCGCCTGCCGCGAAGAAGCCGACCGCCGCCCGGAAGACGACCCCGGCCGCCGCCAAGAAGCCCGCCGCGAAGAAGCCCGCCGCCGCTAGGTGAGCGTCTGGGCCGTCCTCGTCGCCGCCGGGCGAGGGGAGCGGCTCGGAGCAGACCGGCCGAAGGCGTTCGTTCGCCTCGGCGAGCTGCCCCTGCTCGCGGAGCCGCTGCGCAGGCTCGACCAGAGCGAGTGGGTGGACGCGGTCGTCGTCGTCGCCCCGCCCGAATGGGAGGAGCCGGCGATCCTGCTCGCCGAGGAGATCGGCGCGTCGAAGGTGACGGCCTGCGTCACGGGCGGCGAGGCACGTGCCGACTCCGTCCGTGTGGGCGTCGCCGAAGTGCCCGAGGACGCGGCGGTGATCCTCGTCCACGACGCGGCCCGCCCGATCCTCCCCGACGACGTGATCGGCCGGTTGATCGAGGCGCTCGCCGAGGGCTTCGACGGCGCGGTTCCGGCGCTGCCGCTCGCCGACACGGTCAAGCGCGTGGACGGCGAGCTCGTCGTCGCGACGCTCGACCGGTCGCAGCTCGTTGCCGTCCAGACGCCGCAGGCGTTCGTCGCCCCGGTGCTACGGGCGGCGGTCGGCGGCCGAGGAACCGACTGCGCGTCGCTCGTCGAGCAGGCGGGCGGCCGGATTCGAATCGTGCCGGGGGACGAGCGGCTGCTCAAGGTGACGACCCCGGCGGACCTCGAGCGCGTCGCGGCGTGGCTGTAGAAGCAGTCGTCTTCGACGTCGGCGAGACGCTCGTCGACGAGACCGGGATGTGGACGCGGGTCGCAGAGGCGGGCGGTGTCACGCCGTTCACGCTGATGGCCGGGCTCGGCGCGACGATCGCGCTCGGCCGCCCGCACGACGACGTCTGGGAGCTGCTCGGCATCGAGCATCCCGCCGGGACGTGGACGATGGACGACTGGTACGCCGATGCACGACCGTGTCTCGAGCGTCTGCGTGCGGCCGGCTACCGGGTGTGCGCGTGCGGCAACACTCCGGCGTTCGTGGAGCAAGAGCTCGCGCCACTCGTCGACCGCGTGGCGTCCTCGGAGAGCCTGGGCGTCTGGAAGCCGGCGCCCGAGTTTTTCGAGCGCGTCGTCGAGCTCGCCGGCGCGCCGCCTGAGAGGATCGCCTACGTGGGCGATCGCGTCGACAACGACGTCGCGCCGGCGCTCCGGGCCGGCATGTGCGCCGTGCACATCCGCCGCGGCCCGTGGGGGCACTTGCAAGAGCCCCCGGAGGACGCGATCCGGATCCGGTCCCTCGATGAGTTGCCCGGGGTGCTCTCGTGACGATGCGCATCGGCGCCGGCGTGGACGCGCACGCGTTCGCCGACGGCGTGCCACTCGTTCTCGGTGGCGTCGCCTTCGACCATCCACGCGGCCTCGCCGGCCACTCCGACGGCGACGTGCTCGCGCACGCGCTCGTCGATGCGGTGCTCGGCGCTGCCGGTCTCGGCGACATCGGCTCTCTGTTCCCGTCCGGCGACGAGCGGTTCGCCGGCGCGGACAGCCTCGAGCTCCTGCGCGAGGCCTACCGCCAGGTGCAGTCGGCCGGGTGGCGGCTCGTGAACGCCGACTGCATCCTGATCGGCGAGGAGCCGCGCATCGCCGCGCGGCGCGAGGAGATGCGGGCCCGACTCTCGGAGGCAGTCGGCGGCGGCCAGGTGAACGTCCGTGCCACGACCACGGACGGCCTCGGGTTCACGGGTCGAGGCGAGGGGCTGGCAGCCCAGGCGGTGGCGCTGCTCGAGCGCGCGTGACCTGAGGCTCGCGCTCCGGCCGCGCGAGAGCGGCCGCCGCCGCCACCACGAGCACGAACGCCACGACGCGTATCACGCCGAGCGCGCCGCCGGGCAGGTGCTCGTGGAAGAGTGCGACCCCGGCGACGATCGGCACGGCGTTCGTCAGCAGCGTCGCCGTCCCGGCGGTGGCGAGCGCACCGCCGCGCTGGAAGCCGAACTGGAGCGCGACGAACGCGAGACCGTGGGCTGCGAGCACGGCGGCGATCAGCACGAGCCAGACCCCGCCGAACGTCGCCGCCTTCGTGGCGATGTCGCCGGCGCCGTAGAGCACACCGGCCGCAACCCCGAGCGACGCCCCGCCGGTGAGGGCGGCGATCCCCGCGAGCGCCACGAGCCACGCGCCGACGGCGGACGCCGCCACCGCGTGAGCCTTGGTCGCCCCACCGGCGAGCGACACCGCCAGCAGCAGGAGCCCGAGCGTCGCAACACCGACCGCGCTCCACTGGAACCGCGTCAGCCGGTCGCCGCGCCGGTGCGCGAGCCCGGCCAGCAGCGCGACGCCGCCCGCAGAGACCCCCTGCACGAGCGAGAGCGGTGCGAGGGCGAGGGCTGCGATGTAGAACGCCCAACCGAGGATCCCGACGAGGAACCCCGCGAGCCACGAGAAGTCGCCGAAGAGAGAGCCCAGCGAGCGCAGCGGGGCGCGCAGTGAGAGGGGCGGCAGTTCCCGCGCGGCCCCGTGCTGGGCCACCCAGCCCCAGTTCAGTGCGACCGCCGACAGGAGCGAGAGGACGAGCGCGGCGGCGACCGTCACTTCCGCTCTCCCTGGAACGGCAGGTACGCCTCGGCGGCGAGGGCCGCGATGCCCACGCGCGGAAGGTCGCGTCGGCGTTCGTAGACGACGAACCGCGGCTCCCAGCGCGGGAAGAACTTGCGGTTGAACGCCAGCAGGTTGTCGAGCTGGAAGTGCCCTTTCAGCTTGAGCAGCGCACGGCGCTGAACGTCCTGCAGCCTGGTCAGGTCGGTCTCGGGAGCGAGCAGCGCGGCGAACGGCGCGAAATTCAGGGAGACGTGGGCGAAGCCGTGCCCGCGGGCCCATTCGACCGCCGCGCAGATCAACCACTCGTTGAAGCCGTTGGGGGTGTCCCGGTGACGGGGCATCGACGAGAGCGAGAGCGCGCCGCCCGCGGCGGAGACGGCGAAGTGCAGGAAGCCGGCCGCGGAGCCTGCAGGATCGAGCCCGACGACGAACACCGCGTCCTCGTCACCGAGCCCGAAGAGCGCGTCGAGCGCCATCACGAAGCCGCGCTCCGGCTGGTCGCCGCGCCATTCGTCCGCGACCGCCTCCAGCTCTGCGCGCAGCTCGCCGTCGATCTCGCTCGGTCGCAGGACGCGCGCCGTGTAACCCGCCTTCTCCAGGCGGTGGACGGACTGCCGCACCTTGCGGATCGGGCGGCCGTCCAGCGAGAAGCTCTCGACGTCGACGATCGCCTCGTCGCCGTGGTACAGCGAGTGAAGGCCGTGGCGGGTGTACGCGGGAAGCCAGCGCGCGGAGGCGCCGAGGATCGCAATGCGCCAGTCGCGGGCGCGCGCATAGGAGACGAACCGCGCGACGAGCTCGTCCCCCAGATCCCTCGGCCCGACCGGGTCACCCGAGACGATGGCGACGCCGCCGACGACGCGGTAGGCGAGGAACGAGGACGCGTCGTCGGCGAAGAAGTACGACTTGTCCCGTCTCAGCACGAACGGGGAGAGCGTGTCGGCACCCCAGGCGTGCACGAGCGCACGCGCCAGCTCGCGCTCGCCTTCCTGCTGCGCGACGCGGTGGCGCCACGGCGCGAGCCAGCCGGCGAGGATCCAGAGCACCGCGGCGATGCCGAGGAGGAGCAGCGAGAGCGGGTACCACTCGCCGAAGTGTCCCGCCAGGTGCGGCGAGCCGTGGAGCTCGAGGCCGAACAGGCCCCGCAGGACCTCGGCCGACGCGAAGCGCGCCGTGAACGGCTGGTCGGCCATGATCCGGTTCAGCCACAGGGCTGCCGCCCCGTAGACGGCGACCGCGGCGACCGCGATTCCGAGCCGGGTCGCGATCAGGTGCTTCGTCGCCTCGTCGCCGGGGCCGTCGAAGTCGTGGCGGCGTGCCAGGAGCAGGACGACGATCAGCGCCGAGACGAGCGTACCGTGGCTGAAGCCGTGCAGCACGTGCAGCCCCGTGGAGAGCCCGGCGAGCGTGAGCGCGACCTGCCACGACCGGTGGCGGCGGCGCGCCAGGCCGCGGGCGGCTGCGAGCAGGCCGACCGCCAGGATCGTGCCCGCGGCATGGGCGAGCGGGCCGACCGCATCGGGCGTCATCGACCGCAGCAGCCCGGTGTCCTCGCCGGGGAGCATCGCGTGGAAGAGGTTCAGCGCACCGCCGGCGGCGACGACGGTCGCGACGAGCAGTGCCGACCGCCCCGGTCGCGCCCGCGAATGGGCGAGCGCCGCGATCGCGATCGCGACCGTGATCGCCGAGAGGTAGACGACCTTCAGCGTGTCCGCCGCATCGAGCGCGTCGCGCATCGAGATCTGGCGGACGACCGAGATCGAGACGGCGCTCTGCAGGTACGAGAAGAGCCCGACGACGAGGCCGAGGACGATCGCCGCCGTCAGGCGGTCGGTGCGCGCCCACCGAGCCAGGAGCCCGAGGGCTCCGCCCACGGCGAGCCACACCGCGATGTACCAGAGGAGGGGCGAGGCGGCGTGGCGCGAGAGCTCGTCGAGGGGGAGCGCCTCGCCGATGCGCGGTCCCGGCAACGGGAGGCGCACCAGGTACAGCCAGCCGCTCGCGGCGGCGGCGAGCACGACCGCGAGTGGGACGACGGCCGTCCTACGCACCATGTCCGCCGAGCCCCTTCGAGAAGGCGAGATAGGCGCGGGCGGCGTTCCCGCGCCAGATCGCCCAGTTGTGGCCGCCGCGCACGATGAAGAAGCGGTGCCGGATGTCGAGCGCCGCGAGCTGCTGTGCGAAGACCTGGTTCTGGGCGCGGAAGTGCCGGTCTTCGGTGCCGGTGTAGAACCAGAAGTAGACGTGCCCCTTGCGCAACGTCGGCGCCGCGCCGTCGATCGTCAGCGCCGGGCTGTTCTCGGTCAGCAGGTCGGTGCTCGTCCCGAAGATCGCGCGAATCGGGTCGGCCTGCTCGTAGCCGCTCCAGCTCTCGACGACCCTGAACTCCCGCGGGTGGTGGATCGCGATGTTGATCGCGCCGTACCCGCCCTCGGAGAGCCCGCCGATCGCGCGTCCCGCCTGGGTCGCGATCGTGCGATACCGGGCATCGACCGCGCGGACCAGGTCGCGGGCGACAAACGTCTCCCAGCCTTCGCCCGGGCCGACACCGTTCGCCCATTCCTTGTCGGTGAACGACCCGGTCGAGCCGAACGGCATGACGAGAATGGCGGCGCGCGCGCGGTGCAGCGCGACGAGCTCGTCCTCGACGACGCCCATGCGCACCGTCTCGAGGAATGCGCCGGGCCGCCCGGGCACGCCGTGCAGGAGGTAGATCACCGGGTAGCGCCGGTGAGGATGCGTCGCGTAGCCGGGCGGCAGGTACACGTCGACCGGCTGGCGCCGTCCGCCGAGGGCCGGGCTCGCCAGGTAGAAGCGCGACGACGTTCCGTGCACCTTGACGAACGGTGCGTCGTGCGGCGGGCTGAACCCGCGGTAGAGCCAGTAGTTGTCGACGTAGCGGTACAGGCCGATCGCGCCGACCGCGAGGAACGCGATCGTGGCGAGGGCGGCCGCTCGGGCCCATGGCGGCGCAAACGCCTGCGTCACAGAGTCGTTGTACGCCGTCCGATTCGAAGAATCCGGGAAGCGACCGTTAAGCGTCGGTTCAGCGCGGCGCCGACAGGTGGTTCAGCGCCATCCTCAGCCAGAGCACCGCGTGCGCCTGCCACAGGGTCGTCATGTGGCCGCCCGGGTACACGGCGTAGACGTGCGGCACGTGCGCCGCCGTCAGCTCCCTGTTGAAGCGCACGTTGTCGTCGCGGAACCGGTCGTCCGACCGCCCGACGTAGAAGCCGAGGAACGTGGGGTCACCCTGCTCGCTCGCCTTCACGTGGCCGATCAGGTTCGCCGCGCTCGCCGCGGGCTCGCGGTCGAGCACGACCGTTCCGGACGGGTCGGTCGGCTCGAAGTAGCCCGACCACGATTCGATCGCGCCGAAGCGGCTCAGGTGGTGCAGGCCGAGGATGGTCGCTCCGTAGCCACCGGCCGAGACGCCGACGATGGCACGCCCCTCGCGGGTGCGGATGGTGCGGAAGTGCGCGTCGATGTAGGCGGGCACCTCCTCCGAGACGTATGTCTCCCAGTTCCGCCCTGCGCCCCAGTTCAGGTACTCGGGATCGCCGTCGCCCGATCGCGCGCCCTGGGGGATCACGAGGATCGCGGGCCCTGCCGACTGGATCGCGTCGATGATCCAGTCGTTCCCCTGATACGCGGACGCGCTTGCGGGCAACCCGTGCAGGAAGTAGACGACCGGGTAGCGCTTGTGGCTCTTGGCGTATCCGGGCGGCAGCACGACGCGCGCGTGGACGCGCCCGTTGAGAGCAACGGACTGGATCGGCTCGTCGAGGTCGCGCGACTGGCGGAGGACGGCGGCGCCTGCTGCCGCTGCGAGCGCCAGCGCGACCGCACCGAAGACGGCGGCGCGCCGAAGGTTCACCGGGAATCACGGTACCCGACGTAACGGGAACTTCACACCACCCACGCTACGGTCTTCGGCCGATGCCGCTGCTCGCCGCGCTCGTCTCGGCCGCCGTCCTCCCGGGGTTCGTGCCGTATGCAACCGGCCCGGCCGGCGGCGCGGTCTTGACGGGCGTCTTCCCGGGCGGCCAGCGCGCCGGTTACGTCTATCTCCCGCCGGGCTATTCGCGGACGCGCCACTACCCGGTCGTCTACCTGCTGCACGGGATGCCGGGCTCGCCGACCGAGTACCTCGCCGGGACCGATCTGCTCGACTACGCCGACAGCGGCATTTCCTCCGGTCGGCTGCGGCCGTTCATCGCCGTCCTGCCGGCGGCCGGGCCCAGCCACGCGTACAACGGGGAATGGGCCGGTGCCTGGGAGCGGGAGGTGCTCGACGCGGTGCCGTTCGTCGACTCGCACCTCTCGACGATCGCGTCGCCGGAGGGACGCGTGATCGCCGGCCTCTCGGCCGGCGGATTCGGGGCGGTGTACATCGCGCTCCGCAACCCGCAGCTGTTCGGCCGGGTCGAGTCATGGAGCGGGTACTTCCATCCGCTGCGCGACGGCCCGTTCAAGCACGACACGAAGGCGGAGCTGGAGGCGAACGATCCTCGCGTGCTGGTCGGGCGGGACGCCGCCGCGCTCGTGGACGACGGCATGCGCTTCTTCCTCTCGAGCGGCCCGTACCACTCCCACTGGTTCCGCCCGGCCGAGACACGAGCGTTCGCGAAGACGCTCGACGTGCTCGGCGTGCCGGTCCAGACCCTCTACTACCCCACGATCAAGGGCGAGTGGCGGGCACAGTTCGACGCCGGGCTCGACTGGGCGTTCGGCTCAGGCTGACGGCAGCGACGCGACGCCGTCCGCGAGGACGACGAGCCCGTCGCGTTCGAGCGAGACGAGCGCCTCGCCGTCCGTCGACTGGCCCCCGGCTGCGATCTCGCGCAGTGCAGCGGCCCGCCGTTGGCGAAACGAGCCTTCGAACGCCGACTGCTTGCGCAGCGGCTCGTACCGGCGGCCGCGGGATGGGCACGCCTCTGCGACCGGGCACTCGCCGCAGCGAGGGATGCGCGCGAGGCAGATCGTCGCGCCCAGGTCGAAGAGCGCCTGGGCGCACTGGAAGTCGAACGCCTCGCCGGTGCGCTCCTGGACGCGTGCGATGTTCACGTCGACGGGGAGGACGTCGCGGCCGAACGCGAAGTTGCCGACCGCGGCCGCGGTGTACGGGCCGACGCCGGGCAGCTCCGTCAGGTCGTCGGGCCAACCGTGCTCGGCGACGTGTCGTGCGGCGCGGTGGAGGTGGACGGCGCGCCGGTTGTAGCCGAGCCCCTGCCATTCGACGATCACGTCCGCCGGCGACGCGGCCGCAAGCGCCTCGACCGTCGGCCACTTCTCGAGCCAGGCGTGCCACCGTGGCGCAACCCGCTCGACCTGCGTCTGCTGCAGCATCACCTCGCTGACCAGGATCGCGTACGGGTCGCGCGTGCGCCGCCAGGGAAGATCGCGGCCGTTTTGGCCGTACCAGGGCAGTAAGAGCGCCTTCACGCGTCCACCCTAGGGAAGCCCGCGGAGCTGACCGGCGGCTTCCGCACTCCGCCCGCGCTGCCTGGGGGACGAAAGGCAGCTAGCTAACAGTCGTTGCAGTCGCCTGGATCGCCGCAGGCGCAGCCGGACGGCTCGGGTTCCGTCTCGGTCACGAGTCCCTGCCAGTCGTCGAGCTCGGCGGCGTCGAGCGGGCTGCCCGGCGTGGAGTCTGTCATTACTTCAGATTGTATAGCCGGCCGAAGTCAGCCGTCCAGGCCGCCGACGTCGAGCACCACCGTCTTCAGGTCGGTCATGTCGAGCATCGTGTAGCGGCCGCCGATCCTGCCCCAGCCGGTCTTGGTCCCGGCGGCACCGCCGAACGGCTCATGTGCCTCCCAGTAGTCCGTGGAGTCGTTGACGACGACGTTGCCCACGCGGAGGTTGTCGAGGTAGCGGAACGCACGCGAGAGGCTCGACGTGTACACCGCCGCCTGCAGGCCGAGATGCGAGTCGTTCGCGACGGCGAGCGCCTCTTCGTCCGAGCCGACACGGATCAGCGGCACGATCGGGCCGAATGTCTCCTCGCGGTTGATCAGCGTGTCGCGGCCGACGTCCGTGACGACGGTCGGGCGGTAGTAGAGGTCGGTCGGCCGGCCGGAGTCGCGCGAGCCCCCGACGACGATCGTCGCGCCCTTGCTCACCGCGTCCTCGAGATGGGCGTCCATCTTCCGCGCGGTCGGCTCGTTGTTCATGGGGCCGACCTTCGTCTCGGCGTCGAACGGGTCGCCGAGCCGCCATTCCTCCGCCGCCTTCACGACCTCGTCGAGGAACGCGTCGTGGACACGGTCGTGCACCAGCACGCGCTCGGTCGCGCAGCAGACCTGCCCTGCGCAGAAGAAGCCGCCGAAGACGGCACCCTGCGCCGCGCGCCCGAGGTCGGCGTCCTCGCACACGATCACGGGGCCGTTCCCGCTCGCCTCGATCAGCGAGCGTTTCAGGCCCGCCGCGCGAACGATCTTCTCCGCCGTCGGGTACGAGCCGACGAAGCCGATGCAGTCGACGCCGGGGTGCGTAACGAGCTGCGAGCCGACCTCGCCGCCGCCGTAGACGACGTTGACCACGCCGTCGGGCAGGCCGGCCTCGGCCATGATCTGCATGAAGTTCGCCATCGCGACCGGTGTCCACTCGGACGGCTTCATGACGATCGTGTTCCCGGCGGCGATGCCCGGTGCGATCAGCTCGACCGGGATCAGCGTCGGGAAATTCCACGGCGTGATCGCGGCGTAGACGCCGTTGGGCTTGCGGAACGTGAGGATCCGCTTGTTCGGGTCCTGCGACGGGATGACGGCGCTCTCGAGGCGCTTCACGTCCTCGGCGGCGATCCGGAAGTTCTCGGCCGTCTCGTCGATGTCGGGCAGCGCTTCGCCCACGTACGGCTTCCCCTGCTCGAGCGACAGCTCACGGGCGAAGTCCTCGCGCCGCTCGAGAATCAGGTCGGCGATCGCATGACAGATCTCGGCGCGCTGCCATGCCGAGCGCGTCGCCCAGCCCGGCTGGGCGGCCCGCGCTGCGGCCACCGCACGATCGAGGTCGTCGCTGCTCGCGTCGGGGACCTCGGCGATCGTCTCGCCCGTCACCGGAGAGACGATCTCCCGAACGGTCTCGCCGGTCGCAGCGGTCCAGCTGCCACCGATGAAGTTCTCCAGCGTGCGGACGGCGACTGCCATGTCTGCGCTCCTCTCGAGGGGTTCGGTGAGTCTAGGACGGCGGTGGCCCGGTCGTCGCCCGGACCACGAGCGTCGGCTCGACGCGATGGTGGACGGGCGCCGCCCGGCCCTCGATCCGCTCGACGAGGGTCGTCAGCGCGAGGCGGCCGATCTCGGGCCGCGGCTGGTCCACGGTCGTCAGCGACATGTGGTGGAGCGCCGCCAGGAACGTGTTGTCGTAGCCGACGATCGAGATGTCCTGCGGCACGCGCAGGCCGGCGTCCTCGAAGCGATCGAGCGCGCCCGCAGCGACGAGGTCGTTGGCGGCGAACACGGCGGTGGGGAGGACGGGCGCGCGCAGCAGCCGCTCCGCCGCTCGGACACCCGCGGCGTCGGTGAACTCGCCGGGTACGACGAGCGGCTCGAGTCCCGCGCGCTCCAGCTCACGCACGTACGCACTACGCCTCGGCGCGGCTCCCGCGCCTCGGCCGCCGTCGATGTGCGCGATGCGCCGGTGGCCGAGCTCGAGGAGATGACGGACCGCCAGCCGAGCGCCGACGACGTCGTCGTTCATCACCGTGTCGATCGTCGGCCCGTTGAGCGGCCGTGCGGCGACCGTCGTCGGCGTCGACCGTGCGATCGCCTGCAGATCGGCGACCGGGAGGCGCGGGCTGACGAGCAGGAGCCCGTCTACCCGGTGCTCGAAGAACGCGTCGACCGAGCGCCGCTCGCCCGCCGCGGTGCGGCCGCCGGTGCCGATCAGCAGCCGGTAGTCGAGCTGGTCGGCCGCCGCGACGATGCCCTCCATCATCTCGGCGAAGAACGGGTTGCGCAGGTCGTTGAGGAGCACGCCGATCGTGTGCGTGCGCCTGCTCGCGAGGCTCCGGGCCATGGCGTTCGGCCGGTAGCCCAGCCGCTCGGCCGCCGCGAGCACGCGCCCTCGCCGCTCGTCGCTCACCTTCGGGCTCTCGCGCATGACGAGCGAGACGAGCGCGCGAGACACGCCTGCCTCGCGTGCGACGTCGTCCATCGTCACCGGCCGCCGGGGGGCATGCTTGACAGCGTCGTCTGGTCGGCTCATAATCGCCCGATCGTTAGAGCGCTCTAACAGTAGAGCGCTCTAACGCAAGTATCACTCGGAGGGACGACGATGTCCAACGCCGCGAGAGGCTCGCTGAGCCGCAAGACGCTCCACCGCGACGCGGCGGCTCCGACCTCACGACGGGAAGGAGAAGAGTCGATGAGCGAGCTCGAATCGCCGGACGTGCCCGGCGAGCGCAAGGTCAGCCGGCGTGGGCTGATCGTGAGCGGCGGGATGTTGACGGCGGGGGCGGCGGTGCTCGGCGGCCCGGCGGCCGCGGCCGCGGCGCTCGAGTCGGCCGTCCTCACGAAGACGAAGATCGCCGTCGTCACGCACGGCGACACGGGGTCCTTCTGGTCCGTCTTCAAGAAGGGCGTCGACCAGGCGCAGGCCGACCTCAGGGCGCGCGGGATCAGCGTCACGCAGGTCTACGCGAACAACGACGTGTCGAAACAAGTCGCCGGGTTGAACGCCGCCATCGCGGCGAAGGTCAACGTGATCGCGACGTCCGTTCCCGACGCGAGCGCCCTCAAGAACTC
>OUNM010503305.1_pt1 | contig 11515 bp, 11 predicted proteins | sample 1769961 | NCBI WGS metagenome assembly OUNM01 (sample SAMEA3914820, study PRJEB12502) | metagenome | biome: forest; material: soil | place: USA | collected 2012-03-12 | depth 0.3 m
CCATCCAACTTCAGGGTGCGGACCTTCTCATCGGTCCACTTCGTTGCCTTCTCCTTCTTGCTCGCGCCCAGTTCTTCCATGAACTTCTCTGGATACCAAATTGGATACCATTTTGTCTGGATACCATTGGATGAGCAAGTACGTGGTTGGACAACACTGCCTATGAAGCAGAGGGTTGCTGGACGCGGTTGGACGCCATTGGATCCGATGCCCACCGCCTTGTAAGCGGGAGGTCATCCGTTCGATTCGGATAGTCGGCACCATCAATCAGACGTCTCGTGGCGTGCTTCCTGCCGCTGGTCGTGAGAGAACTCACGGAAAATCAACAGGTTAGCTCTACGTATAGCGCCACGCAAAGCTCCCTCTGTTGAAAGACCCCACAGTCTACTGTGTCAGAGCGGGACACGTGCGGACACTCGCGGACGCCGTTTTACGGAACGGGCACCAAACGACTTTAGGGTCAAAAAATAACTGGCGATGGCTATGCGCTTCTGTACTTCCAGAAGCCGCCATGACCGTTACCACGACCAAGCCCAAGAAGAGCCAACGCACCAGCCTGAACCTGATGACGATGGCGGAAGCGTGTCTTGAACTGAGCTGCAGCCGGAAGACCATCTATCGGATGGTCGTGAACCGTCGCTTGCCCAAGCCTGTTCAGTTCACTGGGCATCGTCAGGTCTACTTCGAGCGTTCGGAGTTCATCGCTGCCTGTGAACAGGCCCTCGGTCTGCGGAGGGCCTGAGACTGGCTTGTCCAGGGCTCGGCCGTCGCTCGCGACGAACGGCCGGGCGGTGGGCAAGGCTGGCTGGGGGCGCACAGCCTAGAGGGCGAGTTCGGCTTGCCTCGGCGCTTTTGGTTCGATTTCGAGCGCGGTCGTCTGGACGTGCTCGCGCGACATCGCTTCTGGCAGCGCTTTGCTGTCGTCCGTATAAATCGCCGCTAGTGAACGTGCTCGACTGATGGCGACGTAAAAGAGGCTTTCGTTCGCCGTTACGCTGAATGCGTCAGCGTCGATGAGAACGGAGTCGCATGTCTGGCCTTGAGCGGCATGCACGGTCGTGCAGTAGCCGTGGTCAAGATGCAGATAGCGGCTGGTGTCGAGAACGACCCCGCGACCGTCGCTCGTTGAGACCGAGACGCTTTTGCCGTCGACATCAATGCTGCGTACCTCGGCACGCTCGCCGTTCACGACATCCAGGGCATGGAGGTTCGCCGTAAAGCGCACGAGGTCGCCAACCGCGAGTTCGCGCGCACCGACGCAGTGCGCTGCGACGTACGGCATGGCCGTGGGTCGCCAAGCCTGGATGGTTCCGTCCTTCATGAGCAACTGCACGTTCCCTGGCTCAGACGACACCACCTCGGCTGTGTCGCCGACGCTGGCGCCGATGCTCGGGTAGGCACGCAGGAACTCCACGATGACGCCAGGCTGGTAGCTGAGCGAACTCCTGAGCTGCGCTTGCGTCAAGTCCTGCCGTTCCAGGACGGCGACCGCGACACCCTTGCCGGCCAGGTCGAGTGCCTCACGAATCAGGCCGTTGATGCCGCGACGTGCCTGGTTGGTGCCTGCCACCGCCAGCGTGTCGCGGCCGGCGGTGCGCTCGCGGACGTAGGCCCGCGCGATTTCCTTATGTCGCGAGCCGTCGTCGACGATTTGCTGCGTCGCGTGCTTGAGCAGGTCGATTGCCACAGTGGCATTGCCCGCGGCGGCGGCTTCCACCGCCTCCCTGAGACGAGCGTCCGTCTGTCGCAGGACTTCAGCCATCGTCGCCACATCCATGTTGTTCTCTTGAAGCTGACGGAAGGGTGCACCGGCCTCGACAGCGGCCAGTTGCCGGGTGTCGCCGACCAGGACGACGCGGGCCCCCGCTTGTTCGACCGCGGAAAGCAAGGCGTGCAAGCTGCGTGCGCTGACCATCGAAGCCTCGTCCACGACTACGAGTGTCTGCTTGTCTAGGCGACGACTTCCGCGCAGGAGGAATGACGCAATGGTTGTCGCTTCGACGCCGGCCTTGGTCAGTTCGCGGGCCGCGGCTGCTGATGGCGCCGTCCCGACGATGCGGTAATCCTTCGGCAGGTTCTTGGCGACGGTGCGAAGCATGGTCGTCTTACCGGTTCCCGCATGGCCTTGAATGCCGACTACCCGGTTGGACGTGGTCAGTACCATCTTGACTGCGAGCGCCTGGCCCGACGTGAGTGCCTGTCGCTGCTCGTCGCTCAGCCGGAAGCCCTTCGCCAAGATGCCGCGCCCGAGCACGTTGCGTCCGTGTTCCTCAATGCGGAGCGTGTCTCGTTCGATGGCCTGCGCCTCCGTAGTTGTGAATCGGCGCTTGTCTTCCGAGAACATGACTGACTTGGTCTCCGCCAACCGTCGAAGCTCCGCGCGAATGTCTCCCAGCGTTCCCGCACCGAGCACCCGGCCGAGGGCAACTGCTTCGAGTTTGACGGTCATCGGTGCGGACGTACGTTCGGTCAGGTGCTCGATGGCGAATGCCACGGCTTGCGACACGGCCGCCTGGCGGTCGATTGCTGGCTTCCCCGACTCAAGCTGCGGGTACCACTGAACATCGAACTTGGCGGCGCGCTCCGTCCACTGGTTGACGAGCATCGCGCGGCTCATCTCGGTCGCCTTGCGCTTTCTGGTTTGGAGCGTGGCGACTTGGCGTTCCCCAGCTGATGCCGACTTCCGGTCGAGGCCGCGCGCGGCGAGTGCCGCGTCGATGCTTCGGCGTCTCGTGCTGAACGCTTCGATGGCTGCTTGCGGAATGTGATTGAGTTCGAATCGGCCGTCGTGGTGAGTGACACGAATGCCGTATCCGAGCGCTTCAATCTCGCGCGCAAGTGCGCCGCGATAGATAGCTCCGACGAGTTTCTGCTGCTCCAGCAATGGCTTGGCGTCGAGCGCGCGCCATGCCCCGTCTGGACGACGGGTCATGTTCATCGTGACCGCGTGGGTATGGAGCTGCGGGTCGAGTTCGCGACTGACCGCATGCTGGAACGTGGCGGCGACGACGTTGCCACTTTCGTAAGTCTTCATCTTGTCGTTGTCGCGTTCTCGGTAGCTGGCGATTTGAGACTCGACATGCTCCAGCGCCTGCGTCACGGCACGCTCATGTGCGTGGACGAGCCGCTTGTCGTCGCCGATGAGCGCCTGCATGCTGACACTCTTTGGGGCGCTGAATGTGAGGTCGAACGCGCCAATACGGTCGCCGCTGCCGCCTCGGTGCATCTGCGTTTCAGTGGATACCCTGCCGTCGAGAAGTTGGGCGAACACGTCGCCGTCCACAGGCCCTTCGAGGCCAAGGAACTTGGAGCCGCGACCGAACCAAGCCGACGGTGCAGCGCCGCCCTCAGCGTAGTAGTCGTCTGCGCTGCTGTAGTAGGCTGACGCGGCGCCGGCATTCGTGACCTTGGAGAGTGTCAGCATTGCACCTCCTCGAACGCTTCGATGACCGAATCGCGCACACGCGGTGTCAGGCGAACACGACGAATGGGTTGGTCGCCAGCGATGGCGAGGAACGCGGTGAGGTCGGCCAGTCCCGTGATTTCGCTGGGCAGGACGAGGCGTTCTTGCTGGATGCGAACCGTCTCCGATGTGCCGACGCCCCCGGCGCTAAAGTTTCCGCTGAACTCCCGTCGCGCAATTTCACGCTGTCCCAGCGAGCGCGACATTTCGTCGGCTGTCGATGGGTCGCTGCGCGCGATAGCGAGCACCACCAGGTTTCTGAAACAGCTTCGCAGGACGATGGCCGTCTCACGCCCGTAGATTCGGTCGAGCTGTGCTGTGCTCTGGAGGCCCGCGACGCAGGCCAAGCCGTGTTTGCGCCCGAGCGTCAGGCACGCCTCAAGGCTGGCAAGCTTGCCAAGCGCTGCCAATTCATCGAGCACGAGCCATATGCGACGGGAGGGGTCTGGCGGCAGCGACAGGATGGCGTTCGCTGCGATGTCCACCCACGCGGCAACCAAGGGCGCCAGGGCGGCCTGCATATCTGCCCGCCAGGTGAAAAACAGATTGCCACTGCCGGACGTCACCCATTCGCGGAGGCTGAAGTCCCCCTGGCGCACGTACCGGTGAGGCGCGAGATGAGCCGTTAGGACAAACCGCGTGCTCGCCAAGGCGCGGTCGGCCCCTGCATCGAAGAGTCCGCTCGCCGGCGTTCCTACCAGCAGGGTCGCAAGCTCGGAAGCCGGTGCCGAGGTCGCCCAATGAAGCAGCTTCTCCGTGCTCGTTTCGCCGGAGCGCACCAACGCCCGAATGAGCTCGGCGAGCAGGACTTGGGCATAGTGATGCCACGCCGCCGAATCGCCGTGACCGGGTGGAACGATGGACGTGGCGAGTCGGTCAGCGTCGTAGTCCGTGCGTACCTCGCTGAATACCGACCAATGCTCGGAGCGAGCATCGAACGGGTTGAGGACGCGGTCACCGGTGTTGGCGAAGGTGGACAAGTACGCGCCGTTGGGGTCGCAGATGACACATCGGTCTCCCCGGCGTTGAATTCCGTCCAGCATCTCTTGGATGAGGGTCGACTTGCCCGCTCCCGTAGTGCCCACGCCGAGAACGTGCAGTGTCTCGGCGCTCCTAGGTAGCGGATGACCACCCACCGTGAGAGCCAACTCATTCGAAGCGGCGCCCATGGCCTTGCGGGGCAAGTGCTTCAGTAACTGCCGCATCATTCTTCGCTCTCCCATCGCGTTCCTCGCAATGGGCCTTCAGGACTTGCCTTGCGCTTCCAGCGACGGAACAGCACGCCGGACAACAGCGTCGCGCCCAAAGTTCCGATGACCGCGGACATCAGCAGCACGGTCAGCGAAATGCGGTCGATGGGACGCTGCATGTCGAGCGCGAGCAGCGCGCGAACCATGTCGAGCGCGGGAACCCCCAGTCCCCGTTCGTATGCCGCTGTCCAGGCAAGTGCCGTCAGCACGACGTCGAGTGCCAGCCAAACCATGACTCGGTCAAGCGCGTTGGCCAGATGCCTCAAAAATGGGTCATGCGTTTTCATCGCTGACCTCCTTGCTGGACGCCATGAGTGCGCGCCGCGACCTGGGCTCGAACGCGATTGAGAATCTGCGCATCACGCGCCGCGGCCAGTTCTCGCAGCAGCAGGAGGACTTCGAGTTCCCGGCCCTCATCGCCGGACTGACGCTTGACACTCGTATCGGCGACGAGCCGGTCGATGGCCGCGCGCATCTCAGCGATTGCGCGGTTCACATCCAAGGATTCGTGCACCGCTGCGACGACCTCTCGCACGTGCTCCGAGACCGTCACGCCGCGGGCGTCGGCCCGTCGGCGAAGGTCGGCATGCTCGCGTTCGGACACGCGAACCTTGATGAATTTGTTTCGCTCCGTCATTGCGCGGCTCCCATAGCGTGGGGGCCACGTTTGTGGACTGGTTCGGCGATGGACGTGGACTCGCCAAATGGCCAGCCCGTGCGGGTTCCGAGGGAGAACGGGGGGCAATCGCGGATTGCAGAGGTGTGTGGCTTCCTCCACGACCTGTGGAGGAAAGGGGTCGGCTTCATGGACTTTCGTGCGCCAAAGAGTTGATGACGCAGACGTATAGGCACCGCTGGCACGCTTTCAGTCGCAGGGAGTTGTCCACCGTGGACTGGCCTACGAGGCGTCGAAGCGTTGAGTGGCCGGTCAGTGAGCCAGCCAAGGCTTTCCCCGCCAGACACCCAATTGACGGTGCTACTCGGGGTCAGCTTCCCGGTGGACGGCGCTGAGACATCGCCCAGGAATGTCGATGCTGCTCCGAGTAGTGAAGGCGCGGGAGGAACATCGCGAAGCGCCCGGCGACGCCACGCAGGCAGGGCCAAACGGGGTTCTGGCCGTCCGCCGTGCGATGCCGCTTGCGGTGCGCTGGCCTATCGGTGTCGCGTTCTTAACGGTCAGGCCGGCGGCCGGTAAACTCATCAGCAAGGGAGCGCGAGGAATGGAACAAAAAATCCCGTTCACGAGCTACGACTTCTGGGCCTATCTGTCGGCCGGGTTCGTCGTACTTGCCGCGGTCGACTACGTGTCGAGCGCACATTTGCTATACCGTGACACCTGGACGGTCGTGCAAGGCGTCATGGCGATGGTCTGCGCCTATACGGCCGGACAGATGGTCGCCAGCCTCGCATCGTTTCTATACGAAAAGCTGCTGGTCTCCAGACTGCTGGGCGCTCCCAGGATGGTGCTTTTCGGTCAGCCGAAGGCGTGGCGTGTGGTGCGATGGGCCGTCCCGGGCTTTTTCGAACCCTTGCCGCTCGCCACCCAGCGCGCGGTTCTTGAGCGTGCCGCACCTGTCGGCATCGACGGGCCAGGCGAAGGTCTGTTCTGGTGCGCGTTCGCGTACGCGCGAGGCACACCCTCCGTCATGGGACGCCTAGAGAACTTTCTGAACTTGTACGGTTTCGCCAGGAATGTCTCGCTCGCGGCGTTCGTCGATGCCTTGCTGCTGTATTGGCACTATCGTTGGAACAAGGGGAACGACCTGGCGCTGGCCCTTGCGAGGGCGGCACTGCTCGTCGGCGTCGGCATGCTCCTGCGCTACTTGAAGTTCTATCGCCAGTACGCGTTGGAAGTCTTCACGTCGTACGCGCACAGCCCCAAAGAGTCGGCAAAGCCAGCAGAGGGCGCGAAGCCATGACCATACCCGTCAACGACGGCCTGCTCCAAGTCTTTGACGTTGAGCATGGCGCGTGCGCGCTGCTCACGATGCCGTCGCAAGCCGGCTTCATGCGCATGATGATTGACTGCGGGCACAACGCATCGAGTGGGTTTGCGCCGGGCAGTCACCTGCGCAAGCTCCATGCCTCGAAGCTGGAGCAACTGGTCATCACGAACTACGACGAAGACCACGTGAGCGGCTTCCCGAACCTGGAGGCATCTGGCATCGAAATCCAATGGCTGATGCGCAACCCCAGCGTCACGGCCGGCGACATTCGTTCGCTCAAGAGCGAGGATGGCATGGGTCGCGGCATTGACGCGCTCGTGACGGCTTTAAATCGGCCGAAGACCGCCGCGCAGATAATTTATCCCGCCGCCGAGCCTGTCTTTCCTGGCGTCCAGCATGCGGCCTTCTGGAATGTTTATCGCGTCTCGCGGTTCGACGACGAGAACAACCTCAGCTTGGTGTTCTTCCTAAACGTGCACGGGGTTCATTTCATGTTCCCTGGCGACATGGAGTGCGCAGGCTTCGAGAACCTGCTGGCCGGCAACCAGGACTTCCGCGCCTGGGTCGCGAAGACGGATGTCCTGATGGCCTCACACCATGGTCGAGAAAACGGCATTTGCCCGGACATGTTCGACAGGCACGGATGCAAGCCGACGCTCGTCGTCATCTCGGACGACTACAAGCAATATTCGACGCAGGAGACGACTGCGTATTACGCCAGCAAGGCGAGCGGCATCACGGGATTCCGAAGCGAGCAGGGGCGCAGACGGGTGCTCACGACGCGCAGCGACGGGGAAATCCTGTTTCAGTTCCGGGATGGTGGCTGCCACGTGAACTGAGGTGGCTGAAGGCTGCGTGCTGCTTGTGTTGAAGCACGGTGCCATCTGGCAGATGGCCGGCCCTCGTCTGGTCAGAAGAAGCGCACGCCTGCGGAGCCGAAGCCTCCCCTCGGGTCGTACCCAGACCAGACCTCTCCCCAGGTGTATCTCCCGCTCGGGAAGCCTTGCGCAGTCAGCCATCCACCGATGCTGTCCGCGCGGAGCTTCTCGTTCTGTTCAGACCAGTTGTCCCAGCCGATTCCGAACTTCGGGTTGCCGTCCAGCAACTCAAGTTGCGAGAGGCGCGACCCCTCGAAGCCGAGTGTTATCGAAACAACGACTGCGCGGTCTTCAAATCGTGGAAGCGAATACCAAGCCCAACCCGTACCCATGTCGCGCCTCGTCGACGCGACGTTTGGAAGCGTGGAGAGAAGGCTGTCCAACGAAAGCTGTGGCGTGATTAGGAGGCCGTCGGGATGCGACAACTGGAATATCGAAGTGCCGGCCCGCTCAGTTTGATAGTTCATCTCGTGTCTCGCCCCTGGTTCAACCGGCAATCAGCATCAAGCAGGCCGTCGCTCACAGAGCCGCGCACCAGAATCGAATGCCCAGCGAAGAGGCCGCCGTCTTTCAACCAGAACTCGCATGCCCCGTCGGGGTCTACGATGACCGACTCCATCTGAACTTTGCCGGCAAAGTCGCTCTCGGTGAGCGGCGCCTCGCCTGAATCGAGCCAAGAGTCATTTTTTAGACTGACAAGTTGCGCTGCCGCGAACTTGCCGACCTTCTCGCTCCAAGCCGCCTGGGCCTTCCATAGTTCCTTCGCCACGTTCAGAGCGCTCGAAATTTGACCTTTGTCGTCCGCCGTCAGATTGAGTTTTGCCGTTGACCCGTCCCATGGGAGCGAGCGTGAGTACCAGTTCAAACGGCGGTCAAACTCGAACCTGCCCAAGTCGGCGTCGTCGTGGAAAACCGGCTGCTGCTGCTCATGAGCGAGCGCGGCAAGTTCGGCGTCGCCAGTCTCCTCGCCCAGCACTTGTTCAAGCAACGCCTGTGGTTCGCTGTCGGGCTCGTCAAGGAGGCGGGCCTTGATTCGAAACACCGAGTAGGGCTTGAGCTGCGAACGAAATGCGTCAAGCTCTCCTCTCTGGCCTCGGCGCCGAATCATCAGGCGCCGCCTTTCCATAGGGCGTTGACCGACGCGCCATCCGATGACGGCGCACGTCATCGTCCAGAAGGCTTGGCCTCGAAAGGTCGCTGATGAGGCACCAGACGGCCCGACAACCACTGTCAAGTCCGCCTCCTCGGCGCCCGTCATCCGTTCATAGAGCTGTTCGGAACGCGCGACAAGCGGGTCAAGTCCGCCACCTGCCGTCGCCGCCGAGGATGTCACGCCGGGTTGTCGCTTGAGCCAATCAAACATGGGCCTCCCTCTGTACGCTTCTATGGTTTGCCAAGCTGGTGCCATCCAGCGGGCCGCTGCCGTCCAGTGTCGGCGATTATCGTGGCCGCAAAGAAGAAGCCCGCCAATGGCGGGCTTCCGGCTTCACCGATGACGTTTGCGCGAGTTACGCAACAAGTGCGGTCGCGGGCTGACCGCGCGCCGCCCCCTCTAGCGCGCTGCTGAGCTCCCGCAGGCGCGCATACATGTGCGCCTTCCGTTCCGTCGCCTGCGCTGCGCGTCCTTGAATCAACGCCTGCACCCGCGGCCACCGACTCGTCTTCGAGAAGATGAATGAAATCTCTTCTTGTTCCGGCGCGGTGTAGCCCTGCGTCGTTTCGGGCTTTGTGTGACCGGCGGCACTCATGACGACCTTGTCGCCTGGCGTCTCCTCGATGAGAGACGAGTTGCCAAAGAATGCGCGCAGTTCGACGCCTGAAACCTCGCGCAGGTTCCTGCTGATGAACTCGCGGCGCATGTCTTTCATCATGAGGTCTTCGATGCCGTTCGCCTCGCAGGCTTCGTCGAAGTCCTTGCAGATTTCGTTGGGCACCGGCAAATCGGGGAACAGGCGGCCGTCTCCGTGGAGGTTCTTGCGGGCGTGAAGGATGCGCGCAGCCAGCAGCGACAGCGGGACGACACGCGTACCGACCGAGGCCGCAGTCTTGTGCTTCTTCAGGGTCAGCGAGCCGCCCAGCACCTCCCCGTCGTGGCCGAAGAAGGCGACCGCGGCACCTGTGGCGTTTGAGATTTCGCTCAAGCGGCATCCGGTCTCGTCCATGACGCGCAGGTATTGACCGAACGCACTGTCGACGCCGACATGACGGAGAAGGTCGGCCAATTCGACATCGGATGCGCGGCGCTCACGCTTGTTCTCGTGTGCTGGCGGCAGCGCGAAGTTATACGCGTCCTCGGGCGGGTAGAAGACCGTCCCCGCCGGCAGGTGCTTGCGTCCGTACTCGATGAGCCGGAGAAGGGCTGTCATCCGAAGCCGCAGCGTCTGGCTCGCGACGGGAGCTTTGGACGCACAGATGGCACCGGCCTTGAGCGTCCTGGGCAGGCGAAGGTGGCGCCAATCGTTGAGCAGGCGCTTGATGAGCCGACCGCCTTCCTCACCTTGGAAGTCCGCCAGCGTCCAATCCGCCAACAGGCGGCCGACAAGCCGGTACTCGGCCGCGCGCTTGTCTCCGTGCTTGTTCTCTTTCAGGTAGCCCGGCACAAGTGAAGACATCGGCACGCGCAGCGCTTCCGCCGCCTCGCGTTCTTCTCGGCGCACGGATGCCGGGACGGCGGCGCCCTTGATTGCGCGCTCAAGTTCGGTCTTCTCGTAGGCGTTTGCTAGACCCTTCGTGTCGAACGTGGCTTGGCTGATGTAGGCGCCGCGCCACCAGACGGTCGCGCGCCACTTGGTCTTGCCGGAGGAGGAGGTAACTTGTTTGACGGCCATGTTGGTTCCTTAAAAAAAGAAGTTGCATGGCAGTAAGCTCAGTGGGTTTATTTTTGACCCAACCGGCACCAAACGTAAATTGAATGTTGGTGGTTGCTATCGTTATTTGCGGCTCTGTTGAGCCAAGAATTGGTCGAGCGAAATGCGCTACACCCGCCTTGTAAGCGGGAGGTCATCCGTTCGATTCGGATAGTCGGCACCACTTGACTGACTTTCGGCGGTCTTTCACGACGTGTTCGGTCAATAAAGTCGGGGCCAAGAGCCTCGATTCATTGTTGAAATCCGGTTCTGGCACCCCTAGCAAGCCAGCGCATCAGATTCAACCCTTCGACCCAACGCTCACCAAACGATTTTGGGGCCGGCGCCGCTTTGTCCGCCCCAAGGTGTCGAGGTCGCCCTTTCTTTGGCAACCTGTAGGATCGCCAAGTCAGCACGGTCGAGGGCGCGCGACATATGGATCTGGAGAATCTGTGGGAGCAGATCGGCTTGCTGGGGCGAGATCCCATCTGCGCGTTCGAACTTGACTTCCGGCTGATCGCCTTCAACCAGGCGCACAACGACGAGTTCTTCCGCGTCAACGGCTTCTACACGAAGATCGGCGACGTGTTCTGCGACTTGTTCATCGAGAAGCAGCGCCCCGTCATGCGCAGCCTGATGGCGCGTGCCCTGACCGGAGAACCGTTCACCGTCGTCGAGGAATTCGGCAGCCTGAGCTCGGTGCCCCGCAATGGGAGATCGCCTACAACGCCCTGCGCGACCGCGACGGCCACATCGTGGGCGCTTTCCATCGCGCGCGCGATCTGAGCGACAGCCCGGCGCGCCTGGAGTCGTTCGTCCGCATCGCCGATGTCGAGAGGCAGCTCGATGACGCCGCCTTGCGTCGTGTCGTGGGACAACTCGACAGCCAACTGCGCGACATCGTGGAGGCCGGATTCGGCACGGGCCTCGGGCTGTCAATGCTGTACGGCTTCGCCAAGCAGTCGCATGGCTACGCGAGCATCCAGTCGGAAGTCGGACGTGGCACCGCGGTGAGCGTATGCCTTCCCCGACACGATGGCGACGATCAAGGCCCGGACATCGACACCGTCCACGACGAGCAAGCCCAGGCGGACGTCGGACAGACGGTGGTCGTGGTCGATGACGAAGACGA
>OUNM010580222.1_pt1 | contig 11515 bp, 16 predicted proteins | sample 1769961 | NCBI WGS metagenome assembly OUNM01 (sample SAMEA3914820, study PRJEB12502) | metagenome | biome: forest; material: soil | place: USA | collected 2012-03-12 | depth 0.3 m
GCGAGAAGAAACCCTGTCTCTTCCAAATCCTGTTGGCTATTCGCAGCAAGGCACCTGAAAACGCCACGTTCTCAGCGACAAGAGAAACAAATGGCAGCCGCTGTCAACCGAAACCCTTGAGACGGCAAAACAACCAGCACTCCCTCCAGTCCAGTAACTACCTGAATTGTTGGATCCAGGGATGACTGCTGCCTAACGCCCTAATCAAACCTTATATCCTTGAACCAGGGCCTTGAGGGGTAGACAACGACATTGGCTACAAGTAACCCGGACTCTGTCTTCGACCGGGTTGTCGATGGGGTCGTTAGTGGAGTTGCCAATGTGGTTGTCAAGGGGGTTCATTCCAATCTTGAATCGGTTAGGCCCTCCTGAGATCCGGCCTGCTCTTGCTGAGAAGTGTGATGTGTGGGAACACCTCGACGTTCATGACTGCGAGGGTGAGACCGAGCACGAGGCGGTATCCGAGAACCAGCATGAGGCCGAGGACCACGAAGCCGAGACCCAGGATGAGTCCGAGGACAATGAGGAGTAGAGAGTCGGAGGAGAGTTCAGCAAGTTCTTAGGAACTGTCCGGGGATCAGTTCGCATTGCGTTTACAACGGGATTGCATTCCGGAGTTCAGGGGCAGGGGGACTTCAAGGCAAGGAGACTCTTCTGAAGTACTTAGTACAAGGGCTAAGTTTTTTTTTCACCCTTTACAGGTAGGTAGGTACCTACCTTAGGCAACTTTGACGTGCTCTCTTCCAGTTGTCTTTTTCCCCCTGGCCTTTCCTTTTTCCTACTAAATATATTTTTCCCCTTCTCTCTTTTTTCCCTTTCTCTCTTTTTTCCCCTTCTCTCTTTTTCTATCTTCTTTCTTTTTTCCCCTTTTCTCTTTTTCTGTTTTCTCTCTTTTTTCCCCCCTTCTCTCTTTATTCCCTTACTCTTTTTTTCCCCCTTCTCCTTCTCCTCTTTATTTCTTTCCTTTGTCTACAAGTAGATACGATTCTATTTTGATTGAGAAGAGAGGCCAACTTCACTCGGTACTTTGGCTGGGGTTAAAACATTAACTAGTAGGTACGCAACTACAGTAAGTTCCTTGTGGGGCGGGAAGCACCCCACAGGACCTTTCCGGCACATGCTAAGGGTTCGCGCCGGCGGACGCAGCGGGGAGAACATCCCGGGAGATCATTCCCGGCATCTGGCCCCTCACGGGGAGGAGAAGCCCGAGACTGGAATCAGCCAAAAACTTATAAACGACGGGCAGTTTAGAGGCCGACCAAGTCGACCAGAAAAACTTAGCTCTTACACTCCCTCGTCAACTCCAGGCACAACCTCCCTCGATCTACCTCTCACCGACCACTAACCCCAATTCTGTTCTCGACGCTCGCGTCATGGCGACCAACACAATGAAAGCTGCAGTGTGCAAGGAGGTGAGACAGCAGCTAACCCCTCATCCCCTCTCCCTCGTGCACCGACAGTCCAAACTAACAACTCGCCTGGCTTCTTGCTCCCCGCCGACGACAGATGGGCAAGCCTCTTGTGATTGAACAAGTCCCCATCCCCGAGCCCACGGGCCGGCAGATCCTCGTCAAGGTCAAGGCCGCCTCTCTCTGCCACTCGGACCTGAGTATCATAGATGGCGGGTTTGGCCCCCTTCCGGTGCCCCTCATCGTGGGGCACGAGGCCGTCTCGGTCGTCGAGAAGCTCGGCCCCGATGCCGCAGCGTACGGCATCAAGGTCGGGGACGTGATCGGCACGCCCCTGTGGCAGGACATGTGCCTCCAGTGCGCCGACTGCCGCACTGCTGGTCCCCAGTTCTGCCCAACCATGCAGATCATGGGCATGAACACGGCGGGGTACTTTGCCGAGTACGCTCTTGTGGATCCTGCAACCGCGGTGGTCATCCCGCCTGCCCGTGCTGAGCGGCCTTCTGCCCTTGCGCCGGTCTTCTGCGCGGGGATCACCGTGTGGGACGCCCTGGAGCGTGCCGACCTGAAGCCTGGCCAGACCGTAGCTGTCGTCGGCGCTGGTGGCCTGGGCCAGACCGCCGTCCAGTACGCCCACGGACTGGGCGCAAATGTCATTGCTCTTGACATCAGAGACGAGCAGCTGCTGGCCTGCAAGGCGGACAACACGGCAGATGAGATCGTCAACACCACGGGCCTTGACCCGGCAGCGCTTGTTGCCCGAACCAAGGAGGTGAACAATGGACGGCTGGTCGACACGGCCATCGTTTGCTCGGGCACCGTCCCGGCGTACAACACAGCTCTCGCCATTGTCAAAGCCGAGGGTAGTGTCGTTGCGGTCGGTTTGCCGCATCAGCCGATTCCCGTACACGCCGCCATGGTCTCTGTAAAGGCCATCAAGTACGTGCACACCCCCAATTCTAGATCCTGGGTGCCCACCACGCGGGAATTGTTGCTGATCTTCCTTCACTTGCAAGACTCATCGGCGCAAAGGTTCCGGGCCAGATGGGCACACAGAGGTGCGTCGACTTCGTGTTGAGAAAGGGGCTCTACCCCAGGATCAACCCCCGAAAGTTTCAGCTGGAGGACATCAATGAGATGGTCGAGCTCATGAAGGCGGGCAAGGTAGAAGAGGGTCGGATGGTCGTCGAATTCTGAGACAGACACTGTGTTATTATTGAGTTAAGCTTCGTAGTGGGAAACAGATTAGCGTACCAACGCCCGGAAACTTTCAACTCCCATGCCGGGGTCATTGATCAGCGAGGAGTTGGAATCCACAGAACCGGGACATTGTGAGAGGGGCCCCTGAGGCCGGACTAATTACCTAGGTACATAGCCTAGGTACTACCTTTAGGGATAAACATCACTCGTCGATGGGATACACGCATGGCATTGACCACGGTCAAGATGAAGAAGAGTGCGTGACTGGCGCGTGACTGACATTAATACCGGTCAATTGTGCTGACCGGTTCCTGCGAGGTAGCTCAAGTCCCAGGTAATAATTGGTAATAGTAGCACCCTCGGCTATGCGGGGTGAGCACTGTGCCACTCGATCAGCGTTCCACCGGCCGGGATGGCCGGCCTCTCCCGTGTCTCAGATTTTCTCGGGCAACAAAAGCATCGGACGCTGATCGCGAAAATACCCTCAGTTGAACCCCATCATACAAGCGGAGCAAGCCCGAAAGCGACACATTGTGCTGCGTCCGCCCGAACTCCACACCAAGATTCCTTTACAATCACTCCTCCAGCAGGATCGTCATGGCAGCCCCCGCCACAGCTAAGCCCGAGCTCACGGCATGGGACCGTGTGAAATTCGTTGGTGTCTGCTTTCGGACCAGTACGCCCCCCACCGTCTCTCCCGGCATTGCAGTGGCAGCAGTTGCTGAGCAAGAGTTCTCCTTCAGTGGCCGCACTGGTCGGTTCCCTCCTCACCGCTGCTTTCCGCGGTGAAGGGGGAGCATCGACGTTTAAGCGACACGTCCTCTACAGCACCCTCAGGACGTTTACCAGAAACAACAGCACGAAGCAATTGCAGTGAGTGTTCTCGCCGAGAGGGCAGGGCATGGTAATTGTATGTCAGCTCACCCGGTCTCTGAACAGGGCGAACGCCGCGACAGCCATCGAAACCTACGGCGAATTCGTCAAGAAGAACTCACTCGCATCGGAGATCGTGGACTTGTCTGACGGCACCCAGGGAGTTTGGTTGGGGGACAAGTCTGAAGGGACTGTGATCTTGTGGCTGCATGGTGCGTTACTGCGATGTGGAATTGGTGGCTCCATAGATTTCGGTTGGAAGTGGTACTGATCCTCTAATAACTGGATCTAGGCGGCGGATACGCAGCTCCCTTGAATTCGGGGCATCTCCAACTCGTACACGACGCGATCCAAGCAGGCAACTCCAAAAACGTCAAGCTTTCTTGCCTCTTCCTCCAATACGGTAGCCCTCCCCTCCCGGATACCTACCTTATCTTCAAACTGCCCGGGATGCTGATGTTCTTCGACGACCAAAAAGACTTCGCGCCCGGGGCTGTCTATCCCCGCCAGCTCATCCAGGCTGCGGCGGCGTTGAGATACCTCACCACCACAGCGGAAATTGTTGAATCTCGGGTAAGCAGCCTCGAAGCATCCCCGGCGAAACTGGGTTTTGGCGCCAGGTGAATGCCCCACGATTCGTCTCAGAAGATTGACAGAGGCGTCGCTCCCAACCAGATCATTGTCGCCGGCGATTCGGCAGGCGGAAACATCAGCCTTGGTCTGCTCTCACACGTCATGTACCCGCATCCATCGATCCCGTCGCTCAACCTGTCAGAGGACCTCAAGGGTCTCATCCTCCTCTCGCCATGGGTCACGTTTGACCAGACGGCTCCCGCGATGAGCCAGAACGCCAACAAGGACATGCTGGAGAAGTCGGTGCTCAAGAGGTGGTCCGATGCCTTTATGGGCGGCGCCGAGGATGACAACTACAACACGCCGCTGATGGCGGATGGAGATTGGTGGAAGGGCCTGCCAGCCAAGGAGGTCTTGATCCTGGCCGGGCGGGATGAGCTCTTTGTCAGCGATATCGAAGAGTTTGTCAAGAAGCTGAATGTGAGTGTCGAAAAAAAAGAGGAAAATGGTCCCCCTGTTTCGACCCCTCACACACGGCTGACGTGCGTTCGAACAGATCCACAACGAATCCAAGACGGCTGTGCTGGTAGCAGAGGGTGAGGCCCACGATATGCCTGTTCTCGACCGCATCTTGGGGTTCCCGCCTGGCAAGCAGGCAAACAAGCTGGAGGAATGGATCTTGGAGCGGGCTTAGTAGGAGAACATTGGGGTCAAGGAACAATTTCATCAAGAGGCCAATCATCGCAAAGGAAAGAGGACGAACTGGGTATCTGCAATCAACTGTTGTGCACATGCCTTTTGATGTGCTGCAGAGCCTGCCCATAAAACTCGTTAAATGGCAAAGCCACTATATGCCGTTGGGAATGTCTTCGTCCCGCCAATGGCTCAGTAGCAAACGACTATCCTCGTTGACCACACGAGGTGTCTCGGCGGCCCCGATATCTCCCCACAACGTCTGTCCCGTCCGTCCCTTGGCGATATCCCTCAGCCCATCAGCTCGACCCCATTCCGAATGGCTCCCACCACCGCCGAGGTCTGGATCGCCTCGTTGCCGCCGCCCGATACCCTGTGCTCCACCTCTGCAAGGGTCTCCAGCCAGGTAATCATGACTTGTGGTTTCACCTCCAGCTTGACCAACTCTTCTGACAAGGCGGTGATGATGTCGGCAAGCGCCAGCCCCTGGGCCACCTTGAGAGTGTTGATGGTCGACAGGCACGACGTGACGTCGCTCGTGCTCAGCAGTGTGTCGAGAATCTTCTTGATCGCATCTGGGGGTGGCGCTGCAACGCAGTTGTAAATGGTCTGTGTTGTGATGGTCTCGCGGATGATGTCGCTCTCGGGGATCTTGGGACCGTCGCGCGGCTGGAGGGGGGTGCCTGTCCTTGGTCAGTCAACCCGCACGGGGAATTGGATGGCAAACAGAAATATACTTGACGCATGGCACGCTTGGAGCACGTTCAACGCGCGACGCATGTCGCCTTTGCTCAGGCGCACGAGCGAGTCGGTGGCGTCGGGTGTGATCTTGACGTTCTCCTCCTCGATGACCTTGTCCACCAGCACCCGGATATCCTGCTCCTTCAAGGGGCTGAAGCGGAAGCGCGTGCATCGCGAGAGAAGGGCCGGGCTGAGCTTGTGCGAGTAGTTTGCGATAATGCAGAACCGTGTGTTGGCTGTGTATTTCTCCATGATGCGACGCAGGGCCATCTGGGCCGTGTTGGTCATGGCGTCGGCCTCGTCGAGGATGATGAGTTTGAAACCGGCGATGCCTGTGCGGGATGCCGACGAGCCCATTGTAAAGATTTGCTTGGTTGAGGCAAAGGTCTTGATCTGCTCGCGGACAACGTCGATGCCACGGTCGTCTGAAGCGTTGAGCTCGAGCACCATCTGGCGCATGTTATCGGCGCCGTAGATGCGGCGGGCTAGAGCAAGGATGGTGGAGGTCTTGCCGGTACCGGGCGGGCCGTAGAGGAGGAGGTGGGGCAGTCGGTTTGAGTCGACGAACTTGTTGATGGTGGCCAGGATGTCGTGGTGGCCCGACACATCGGAGAGGGAGACTGGACGGTATTTCTCGACCCTGTGTGGCCGTCAGCAACACAGCTACCACAGCACGCATCAGTTCAGCAGAAGGCGCACCATGGCAGGCTATCTTCGGCTTCGACAGGCAGGTTTGCCGCGCTGCGTTTGCCCTTGGTGGCATGAGACGAGAAAGTGACATCGTTGGAGGGGACGTCAATGTCCATCTCGTCTTCAAAGTCGGACATTTTGGCAGTCCCCGCGGTTTTTGGGGGTTTCGGGTTTGAGTTAAAAGTTGATGCCGGGCCAAGTCCGGAGTCGGTACCGGTATCGCAGTGTTGGTTGTGTGGTGCGGTTGGTTTGATCGCTGAAAGTTGGGGTTGATTGAGCCAGGATATTCTCCAGGCTGCTGCGCCGAAACGCGCTTTGCAGCTGGTTGACGCGTCGGTGGGGTCAATTAAAGTTCCGCCTCACGCTGCCTGTGGCCAGTGCGCATCCGTGGCCAGTGCACTGTTGTGGAGCACTTGACTTCCAGAGAGATTCCTGTCCAAGATCTCTTTCTCATCAAGCGCAACACATTTCACAATAAATTGCCAAAATCTGGAACACCTAATCAGGTACTCCTACTTGAACTGCAACTACTTGAAGCGCACATTAAAGTTCATGATTTGCGAGCACTGGGTCACTTGACATCTTGACGCCCTCCGACTATTAACAGCAAACTAACAAGAGATAGTTACTCTTGATCATCAATTACCAATTAAAAGAAAGAAATAAGAAAAGGAGAAAGGAGAGAGAAGATGATTTTTCTTTTTTTTAAAAAAAAGGTGACCAGCCTTAGGAGCTACTTTCACACATTTTGATCCCCTGTCGGCGCCACGCTTTCCTCGCTGCTGCTTGCCCGTTTCCCGCCGTTCTCCGCGCGCTGTCTCCTCCTCTTGCCCATCATACCCCCCCAAAAACCTCCACATGAACTCGCCTGGTATTCATTCTCCCCGTCGGGCCGAGCACCAGTCAAGATACCCCCTTGAGACACATTTTTCTTGCTCTGGGGAGTTTTCCCCTCTGCCTTGCGTTCCCCTTGCACCTTCTTATCCTCTCCTTTTTGCTCCTCCTCTCCGTTCTTTTTCTTCCTCTTTTGCTTCTCCTTTTCCCTCTTTTCCTCCCTCTTCTGCTTCTCCTGTTCCCTCTTTCTTTTCTGCGGAAGAATCTTTGCGCGAACCTCCTCCTTCATTTTCTGCACCGAATTTCCTGTCGCCCGCAGGAGCCTCTTCGCCTTCCAATTCTTGCCTACCCAAAACCAGGCGTGGTAAATGTCCGTGTTGACGAGCAGCCAGTTGATGACGAAGGTCATGCCAGACTGGAGGACCGCTCGGAGGAGATCAGAGAAGGCGAGGCAGAGGGAAACAGCAATCACCGAGAGGGAGAGTGGGACTAATCAACGTGCGTCAGAGTCGGGATTTTGGGCTTGCCAAGGGCGAAGAGAAATGAACAAATGGAACGTACACATGATCCGGAACTCGTCCTGCAACGTGATGGTGGTGCCGTCACCGAACTCGACGTTGTTCATGCCAAAGATGCTGGACATGAACGACAGGGGCAAGAAGATGATGGTGATGATGGTAAACACCATGATGGCGCGCCCCTGTAGCACTGTCACCTCGGCCTGCCGGACCGACTCCCACGCTTGCACCACGCCGGCTTGTTGCTGTTTGAGCGAGAGGAGCTCGTTGACCTTGTCCCTTTTTGTCAATACTGACCTTGTCCATCACGCTACAAGGAGCAAAATGGCAAGGGCACTTACACTCTGCGCCGTGCTGTCCGCTGCCTTCCGCAGCCCCTCGATCTCATCAATCCGGTCGTCAACATCGGCCAGCAGCTCTCGCGACTGGAGCCGGAACCAGAGCAGCTGGTCCCGCCGCTCTGCTTGCTCAGCCTTCCGTATTGCCTGTTGTTGGGCTTTCTCGTCAGACTGGTTTTGTGCCGTGGTGGCGTTAGGAGGAGGCATCGGCGGGCCGCAAGGCGCACCCTCCTTCCACCTTCTCTCGGGATCCAGGATGTGCTCGACGTGCTTACAGAACCGCCGCATCACCTCCCGCTGCTTCTTGTAGATGTGCAGCATGATGTCGAGCTCGTCGAGGATGTCTTTGATCTCGCGCTGGAGCTTGCCCTCGGCTCGGATGTCGAGAAGGGCCACGTGGAGCTTGGACGTGTCCGCGTGCTTGGATTTGGACCGGTAGATTGCTGATGCTTCGGCGGTCCAATACCAGACATGCTGGAACGCAATGGTGTGCTTGTGCGCCTATATCGATACCAACGTGCGCGTCATGAGTTAGAGAGAATTCCAGTTGCTTGAGACTATCGGCCATGTGAGATCGAGGAACCGGGAGGCTCGGTCAGGAAGTCAGGGGTCCAAAGGATGATATTCACCACCTTACCAATGGCTTCAGAGAAGATATCCAAAACTTGCGGCTGGCTCTCCTGATATGACGCGTTAGATGCGGGCGGAGGGGAGAGGCGGTTTCGGACGTACTCACCTTGGTTTTCACCCTGTCGAACAACGTGTTGGAACACTCGTCGAGGATGATCAGAGCGAGGTCGTAGACCGAGCGGATCTGGTTCTTGCGGGCGGTTCGTAGGCGCTCTCGAATCGACCTGTGGACGCCGGAAAGGTCGTGTTTGTTGAAACCGTACCGCTTGGGAAACGAGGTGATTATGGTCCGCTCGTCTAAAACCCACATCCAGAGTTGATCGACCATCGCCAGCTGTGAGGTCTTGCGGATATCGTTCCTGCAGTGCTCACAGCCGGCTGCTGCAGCAGTCGATGGCGCGTCTCCAAGTTCATGCTCGTTCCGCGATAAACCACCTGATCACGGTCCCGCTGGCTGGTGTTCTTCAACCCCCTGTAATACGACTGATCGAGTGTCCGCCGCGGGTGAAGAGGAGGGTCGTTGTAGAGAAACTGGTCAAGAATCTGCTGATCCCGGTAGGTGGACATGGCCTCATAGAGCAAAGCAGCATCGAGCAGATACTGCCCGAGAAGGGTCGTGGCCGTGAACCGGCGGCCGTGGTTGATCTCCGCGTGGAGGCCCTCGACGATCTTTTCGGCAAGGGTCTTGCCTTTCGAGCCTGGTTTAAAGTCATGGAGCGTCTCCGGAGGGTGTGTGACTTGCCTCAAGCCACGCGGGAGGTCTTTTCTTTGCTCTTGCCGCCCCTCTCGCATCTTTTGGCTCCTGCCCACCCTCTGCAGGTATTCCTTTCCCGATTCGAGGGCGATGGTTCTCGCGGCCTTGAGCCTCATCCTATCCGTCTCCCAGTGCAAAAACGGTATCTACTTATGTCAGGGATTATCTTCAGTCAGTGCACGGCGGTGAAACAATAGGAAGCAACAGTCGTCATTGCTTACAAACAGAACGATGTTCTTCGGGTTGTCCTCAATCTCGTCCACCTCTGCACGGGCATGTTAACCCTACATTAGGGTGCTACGGGGTATGTCGGCAAGGCCGCTGGTCGCTTACCAGAAGATACACGCTCGCACAGAGGGCGCATGTGTCGTTCGTGAACCTCGCCACTCCGGGAGCCGTGCTGCTGGCCGCGCCAGAACTGGGGCCGCAGAAGCATCTGGGTGCGCGTCCGATACGGAGGGTCTCGACCCGCAAACCCAAGGTCGGGCCGCTTCTCGTCGTAGTAGGCGGAAATCGCCCGCTGTGCCGGGGAGGTAAGGTAGGAACCTGGTCAGCAAGGGAGTATCATCCCCCGGAGTTCCCGGAGTTCCGGGGTCTTTATTTGTTATCAACTCACCTCTACCCACTGAGGAGAATCATGAATGAAGGTCAGTTTTGGCCGGAGTAATCGCCTGCAAGGGCGCGCGGGACTGAGTCACATACCTCCATGTTGTTAGACGGGAGATGGAAATACCGAATTTTCGTCGAGTCGGTTTGGTCGCACCGATGCTTGGAGAGAATGGTCTCCTCGCGTTCCGGCCCCGTTTCAGGATGCTCCAACAAGAAATGCATCGCCAGTCGCTGGCCCGGGAACCGGCCTTTGAATCGATGGTCGTTCAAGTCCTCGTGGACTGGGTGGAGGCGGTCACCCCGAAGGCTGCTTGAAGTAGACGTCCGGCTGGACGCCGTCGCCTGGGTGTTCTGGGTGTTCTGGGTGTCCTGATTGTCCTGGTTGCCCTGGCTGACGTGTTCAGGTGTGCCGGGATTAGACGGCGGCGTCCAAGGCGTTTTCCTGTGGGACTCCGGTTTACGAGAGTACTGGATGAGGTAGGCGTTGACATCCTGCTCCAGGTCGTAGTCTTGTTCGTCTTGGTCGACTGTTGCCCGCCGCTCCGTGTGTTTTGCAATGGCTTCTCGGGCCCGCTTGCGTTCCGGCGGAATTGGATCCTGAGCCCCCTGGTCGTCTGACGGCGGCGAGTCTCCGCCCCCTCGGGACTTCTTCCATGTCTGGACTTTCTTCATCCCGTCGATATATTCCTTCGAGCCCTTCCAGAATCCGCCACTTTCTACGAGGTCCCGGACGAAGTTTCTGGCCTTGGACTTGGACTCTTCCGTGCCCGCCGTGGTCCCCGAGGGCGTCGTGAGGCAGCTCGAGCCAGGTGCGTTGAGGAGTGCTTTGCGCAAGATTTGTGTCCGCTGGTAGTGGGCTTCGATGGCAACGGCCACTCCTCCCAGCGTCTCCGAGACCCTTCGCTCCACCTCCCTCTGGACGATTTCGTGTTCCTGGTCCAAGTCGGCATACTCGGGAAGGGCCGTGACATTGTTGAGCTCCACTTTGTGTTCATGCACCCAGATTTCGTTGTCGAGGTCAAAGAATTTGACGCGCTCCGCAATCTCGATGCAGGCAAAGTAGTGCGTGACATGGTCTCGGATCGCTTCCGGGCCGTGCAGGGAGCTGGACGAATCCCGAGACGGACCGACGCAAATGCCGCGGTCGTGCAGAACCTATTACATGCCTGGGCGGTTAGCCGCAAGGTCAGAAATCAGTGTCTCTCCAACAGGCGTGGTGGATACTGTGGGGGGAACTGCAAAGTCGAATGCAGGGGGCGCAGGGCTTGTTTCCAATTTGTGGTTCAGGGTCGTACGCTGGACGAGGCTCCAGTTCAGCTTGCATATAAACGCCCAGCTTGCTTGCCATTGCAGCCTAGCTGCCTGCATCTCCTCGGGATTGGAAGAAGTGGCCAGGAGTTCCCGCGGGTAACGGTCTCTGGCGCAGAATCCAGAAGCGCCAAACGCGGCCGGCCCGAAATTTGGGGCAATGAGACAGGCCGTCCGCTCGCGTGCTTCATGGGCTAGAAATAGATCTCAAGTGCCGATTTGATATATCTAGGTAGGTATGCAGGCAGAAGGAGGCGTCGTCTAATTCCCGGCGCTTCTCCAGTCCTCCAGAAAACAGGGAGGATTGACAACCGACTTCGGAACATGCGAGTCGTAGTTATAGAC
>OUNM010089924.1_pt1 | contig 11510 bp, 10 predicted proteins | sample 1769961 | NCBI WGS metagenome assembly OUNM01 (sample SAMEA3914820, study PRJEB12502) | metagenome | biome: forest; material: soil | place: USA | collected 2012-03-12 | depth 0.3 m
GGCAGGAACGTACGCTTGGTCTTGTTGTTGGCGTGGGAAACGTTGTTACCCACCTGCCGGCCCTTGCCGGTCAGCTCGCAAATGCGCGACATCGCTATCAATCCTGAGTTTCGGGCCAAGCATGAACCTGACCCCGGAAAGGTGGCGCCGATAGCGCCGGAAGTGCCGCGGGTCAACAGATTCGGTCTTTAACGTGCAACCCGGCCCTGCAAAGCTGCGTTGATTACGATAACGATTCGATTGGGGAGACTGAAGACATGCGGTTCCTGCTTGGGCTGATCGGCCTCGCCGCTCTGGTGCTGATTGCGTTGCTGAGCTTCGGGCTCATCACGATCAACGGTAAGCCGGGGGCTCTTCCCACGGTCAAGGTCGAAGGCGGCAAGGCGCCCGAAGTCAGCGCCAACATGGCGACGATCAATATCGGCACCGAGAACAAGACCGTCGAGGTCCCGACCGTCACCACCACCAACACCACGATCAAGGTGCCGACGATCAGCGTCGAAAAGCCCGGCGAGACGCCGGCCAATGCGGCGGCGCCCAAATAACCGGCTTCCTGCTGCCCCCGCCGATGCGCGCCGCGCTCGACGCGGCCGCTGCTGCCGCGACCATGGGAGAAGTGCCCGTGGGCGCGGTGGTGGTGCACGACGGCCGCGTCATCGCGACCGCCGCCAACGCGCCGCGCACGCGCCACGATCCCACCGCGCATGCCGAGATGCTGGCGATTCGCGCGGCGGCCGAGGCGATCGGTGGCGACCGGCTGTCGGACTGCGATTTGTGGGTGACGCTCGAACCCTGCGCGATGTGCGCCGGAGCGATTGCGCATGCCCGGATCGCGCGACTCTATTACGGCGCCGACGATCCCAAGGGTGGCGCGGTCGAGAACGGCCCGCGGCTGTTCGCGCAGCCGACCATCCACCATCGGCCCGAAGTCTATCCGGGGATCGGCGAGGAAGAGGCGGCCAGGTTGTTGCGCGATTTCTTCGCGATGCGGCGGTAGGAGCCGCTGTCGCCCCGGACTTGTTCCGGGGTCCAATCCTCCGCAACGCAATCCGTCCCTTGTTGCGCGTTGGATGCCGGGACAAGCCCGGCATGACGATGAAAAAAAGAACCCCTCCCCGGGGAAGTCGGGAGAGGGGCGGGAGGGGAGCGGGGTAAACGATGGGGGGTGCCTTCCCCGCGGCGGACCCGTCTGGTGCGGGATCGATCATCGCCCGGGTGTCCAGTCCGGGCCTCGTCATCCCCTGTATCGTAAAAAGGATCGTATTACGAGCAGTTTTCGCTCCGACCTGGTGCGACCGCGCCGCCAGCCGTTCGCGAGGGCAGCGATGTTGCGTGATGTCCCTCGCCGCGTATAGGCTGTGCCGCAGACCATGGCCGTGCCTCCGCTCGCCCCTTATCCCTGGATCGATGTCGTCATCATCCTGGCGCTCGTCGCGATCAACGGCGTGTTCGCGATGAGCGAACTCGCCATCGCATCGTCGCGCAAGGCACGGCTCGAGGCGATGGCGCGGACCGGCAGCCGCGGCGCGCGCGCCGCGCTCGACCTGGCGGCCGATCCGGGCAAGTTCCTGTCGACCGCGCAAGTCGGCATCACGCTGATCGCGGTGCTGTCGGGTGCCTATTCGGGCGAGGCGCTGGGCGGGCCGACCGCGGTACGGCTCGAGGGATTGGGGCTCAGCCACGAATTCGCCGACAAGCTCGGCTTCGTAATCGTGATCGGCATCACCACCTTCGTCTCGTTGATCGTCGGCGAGCTGGTACCCAAGCAGATCGCGTTGCGGTCGCCCGAGCCGATTGCGGCCTGGGTGGCGATTCCGATGCAATGGCTGGCGCGAATCGCCGCGCCGTTGGTCTGGTTGCTCGACAATACCAGCGCCCTGCTGTTCCGCCTGATGGGGCTGAGCCGCCAGAGCGAGGATCAGGTCACGGCCGAGGAACTCCAGCTGATCGTCGCCGAGGCGAGCAAATCGGGGGTGATCGAGGAGCACGAGCGCTCGATCATCTCGGGCGTGGTGCGGCTCGCCGACCGCCCGGTGCGCGAAGTGATGACGCCGCGGACCGAGGTCGACTGGCTCGATATCGAGCTCGACGAGGCCGGAATTCGCGAGAAGCTCGTGACCTCGCCGCACACCCGATTGCCGGTGGCGCAGGGGTCGGTCGACGCGGTGATCGGCGTCGTCCAGGCGCGTGACATCGTCGCCGCGGCGATCAACGGCCAGCCGCTCGACCTCAGGGTCCTGATGCGCGAAGCACCGATCGTGATCGACCAGCTCGACGCGATGGACGCCCTCGTTCGGCTGCGCCGTGCCGAAGTGCCGATGGCGCTGATCCATGACGAATACGGGCATTTCGAAGGGATCGTGACGCCCGCCGACCTGCTCGCGGCGATTGCCGGGGCGTTCGCGTCGGACGCCGATCCGGGCGATAGCCCCGATTTCGTCCAGCGCGACGACGGGTCGTACTTGGTCGCGGGCTCGGCCTCGGCCGATCTCGTCGCCGAGAAATTCGACCTGCAGCTGCCCGACGATCGCGATTATGCCACCGCCGCGGGCCTCGTCCTCGCCGCGCTCAAGCGCTTGCCCGAGGAAGGCGAGAGTGTGGTCGAGCAGGGCTGGGTGTTCGAGGTGGTGGACCTCGACGGGCGGCGGATCGACAAGTTGCTGGTGCGGCGCGAGGATTGATGGCGTTCGAGGCCAAGGCGAGCCGCTGGCGTATATCACTGCTGCTCGCCGGGGCGCTCGGCTTCGTCGCGATCGGTGTCTGGCTGCTCCGGCTCGAAGGGCCGACCACCGAACGCACCTTGGCGGCGTGGGCAGCGATCGCCGTATTCGGCGCGTTCTTCCTGATTGGCCTGCCACGCCTGTTCCAGCAGGGCGTGGCGCTCCGCATCGATCCGCAGGGTGTCTGGTGGCGCCAATGGTCCGACCAGACGATCCCGTGGAGCGCGATCGAGCGGATGTCGGTTGGCGAGATCCGGCACCAGCGCTTTGCCTGCCTGTTCCTGCGCGATCCGCGTGCCTTCCCGTCGAGTACGGTTCTGGGCAAGCTCGCGAGTGCGAACAAGGCGATGGGTTTTGGTGACCTCGCGCTCAATACGACTGGCACCGACCAGTCGTTCGACGCGATGATGGCGGCGATCGCGCGGTTCGGGCCGCCTGACCTGTTGCGCTAACCCAGTTTGCCGAATTCGGCTTCGTAAGCGGCGGTATCGCCCGCTGTGAGCAGCTTCGCCTGGTCGATCCAGCGATCGCGTGTCATTCGGCCAGTGAACACGCCGAGCTGGATGTCCAGCGCACCGGCCTGGTCAGGGGTGAGCGCGGCGAGCTGCCCGATGCTGGTGATGCCATGTTCCGCGAGCATGGCAGCGACCTTGGGGCCAAGGCCCTTGATCGTGGTCAGCGGGACTGCGCCGACGCTGTCGGGCGTGGAGGCTGGCGGCTCCGGAGGAGCGGTTGGTTCGGCTGGCAGTGGGGTCGGAGCGGGTCCGGCAGCCGGCAAAGGCGCCGGTTCAACTGCGACCGCCTCCGGCTCAGCCGGAACCTCGGGCTGCACGGCCGGTTCCGGTGTGGTCGTCGTCTCGGGAAGCGGCTCCGGCTCCGGAACGGGTGCCGGTGGAGCAGGTTCTGGCTCCGGTTCCGGGGCTGGCTCCGGCGCAACGACGACCTCGGGTACCGGCGGAGGCAGGTCTTCGGGTTCGGGCTCGATCGGTTCGGGCGGCAGTGCCCCTGCGTCGCCGTCGCTCGGCGGCTCTGGGGCGGGCGGAAGTTCGGTGCCTGCTTCCTCGGCGCGCTCCTCGGCGGCCTCCTCGACGCGGTGGCGCTGTGCCGCTTTGCGCTGGCCGAAGATCATGCCGGCGATCACGATCACGGCGAGCACCGCGAGCACGACCAGCATGATCACGGTCCAGTTCTGAAAGGCGAGTGCCGAGCCGCCGGCCGATTGGGCTTGCATGTCGATTGTCCCGTTACCTGCGTCGTTTCTAGGAGCGCGACGCTCGCCGCGCTAGGTTGATCGCGATCAGGCCGTTTCGCGCGCCACTTCGCGCGCGCCGATGTCGCGGCGGCAGAAGCCGGTCGGAAAATCGATCGCGTCGACCGCGCGATAGGCGGCGGCCTGCGCGGCACGAACGTCGCTGCCGGTCGCGGTGACCGCGAGCACGCGCCCGCCTGCCGAGACCAATTGGCCGCCGGCGAGTTTGGTGCCTGCCTGGAACACCTTGGCGCCGCCCGCTTCGGCGGTCCCGATGCCATGAACAGGTCCGCCGGCTTCGGGCGTGCCGGGATAGCCGTTGGCGGCCATCACCACGGTCAGCGCGACCGCGTCGCGGAACACTGGCCCGGCCACGTTGGCCAGGCGGCCCTCGGCGATCGCGAGCAGCAGCGGCAGTAGGTCGCTTTCGAGCCGCATCATCAGCACCTGGCATTCGGGGTCGCCGAACCGGGCATTATACTCGATCAGCTTGGGACCATCGGCGGTCAGCATCAGCCCGGCATAGAGCACGCCCGAATAAGGCATGCCCTCGGCCGCCAGCGTGGCGATGGTGGGCGCGACGATCTCGTCGAGTGCGCGCTGCTCGAGCGTCGGGGTCAGCACGCGTGCCGGGCTGTAGGCGCCCATGCCGCCGGTATTGAGGCCGGTGTCGCCATCGCCGACCCGCTTGTGATCCTGCGCCGATCCGAACGCGACCATTGCCTTGCCGTCGGTCAGCACGAACAGGCTGGCTTCCTCGCCGTCGAGGAATTCCTCGATCACCGCGCTCGCGCCGGGTTCGGCGAACAGCGCGTCGACGGCCTCGTCCGCCTCGGCCATCGTCATCGCCACGGTCACGCCCTTGCCGGCGGCAAGGCCGTCGGCCTTGACCACCACCGGCGCGCCGAATGCGGCGAGCGCTGCCTTTGCCTCGTCGAGCGAATGGACCGCGCGATAGCCGGCGGTCGGGATGTTCGCGCGGTCGCACAAGGCCTTGGTGAAGGCTTTCGAACCTTCGAGCTGGGCCGGGGCCTTGTCCGGGCCGAATACCTTGATGCCGCCCGCGCGGAGATGATCGGCAATTCCGGCGACCAAAGGCGCCTCGGGCCCGACCACGACCAGGCCGACCGCCTTTGCGTGGCAGAAATCGATCACTGCACCATGGTCGTTCACGTCGAGCGCGACCAGCTCGGCTTCCTCACCGATCCCCGGATTCCCGGGTGCGGCGTACAGTTTCGACAGTATCGGCGATTGCGCCAGCTTCCACGCGAGGCCATGTTCGCGCCCACCCGATCCGATCAGCAGGACGTTCATGCCCGACCCTTTTTCCGATGACATGCCGCGGCTGGTAGCCGAGGCCATGCCCGGCGACAATTCCGCTGCCGAAAGCGTGTCCGAACTGTCGGGCCGCTTGAAGCGGATGGTCGAGGGCGAATTCGGCCGCGTCCGCCTGCGCGGCGAGATATCGGGATGGAAGCGCGCCGCCTCGGGCCATTGCTATCTGGCGCTCAAGGACGACCAGGCGGTCATCGACGGGGTGATCTGGAAAGGGCAGGCGGCGCTGCTGCCGTTCGCGCCGCAGGACGGGATCGAGGTGATCGCGAGCGGCAAGCTCACCACTTATCCGGGGCGCTCCAAATACCAGATCGTCATCGACCGGATGGAACTGGCCGGAGAGGGTGCCTTGATGGCACTGCTCGAGAAGCTGAAGGCGCAATTGGGCGCGGAAGGGTTGTTCGACCAGGGCCGCAAGAAGCCATTGCCGTTCATGCCCAGAGTGATCGGCGTGGTGACCTCGCCGACCGGCGCGGTGATCCGCGATATCCTCCATCGCCTTGCCGACCGCTGTCCCAGCCACGTTCTGGTCTGGCCGGTCAAGGTGCAGGGCGATGGCGCCGCGCAGGACGTCGCCGCGGCGATCCGCGGGTTCGACGCGATCCAGCCCGGCGGGCCGGTGCCGCGCCCCGACCTCGTGATCGTCGCGCGCGGCGGCGGGTCGGTCGAGGATCTGTGGGCGTTCAACGAGGAAGTCGTGGTCCGCGCGATCGCCGCCTGTTCGATTCCGCTGATCTCGGCGGTCGGACACGAGACCGATACGTCGCTATCCGATTATGCCGCCGATCTGCGTGCGCCCACTCCGACCGCGGCGGCGGAGATCGCGGTGCCGGTGCTGGCGGAGCTGCGGCTGGGGCTCGATTCCTATGCGCAGCGCGCCGAACGCTGCGCGCGGCGCTATGTCGAGCGGGCGCGCGAACGGACCGATGCGCTCGCGCGATTGCTGCCGCGGCGCGATGCGCTGCTGGGACCCCAGCGCCAGCGCGCGGACGATTATGCCCAGCGGCTCGACCGCGCGCTCGAGCGCCGCGTGACGCTGGCACGCGGACAGCTCGACCGCTCGGCCGGCGCATTGCGCCCGGCAATGCTCGTGCAGCGCGTGACCGCCGCGCGCGCCCGGCTCGATTCGGCGTGGAAGCTGGTCGAGGCGCTCAACCCGCAGCATGTGCTCGATCGCGGCTATGCCTGGGTCGAGGCGAAGGCCGGCGGCGTGCTCACGACGGCGGCGGCGGCGCGCAAGGCGGGGGCATTGGTGCTCCATTTTGGTGACGGCGAAGTCGCCGCGCGGGTTGAGGGTACGGGCGGCAAGGCATATACCAAGGATGCGCCGGACCAGCCCACCCTGCTGTGACCGCGCCCCACAAGGTTTATTCGAGGATCCCGCAATGCTGATGTCCAATACCGATCGGCCGGCGCGGCTCCATTACATGGCGAACGGCTTTCGCGTGCTGATCCCGGGCGGTCATGTCACGTGCGCGGTGTCGGGCGTGCCGATCGCGCTCGACGATTTGCGCTATTGGAGCGTCGCGCGCCAGGAAGCCTATGCCAGCGCCGCGCTCGCGCTCGAGGCAGAAGGACTGAAGTGAAGCGCGCGCGGCGCTGGGTCTTCGGCCTCGCCACGCTGATCGCGCTGGGCAGCTGCATCGAACCGCCTCCCTCGGCGGCGCAGCGGCCGGTTCCCGTCTCTGTCTCGGCGCCGCCACCGCCAACACCCAAAATGCCGCCCGTCGCGCTCGGTGAATTCAATTTCCGCGGCAGCCTGATCCAGGGCGGGCTGGTGATCGGCGAGGCACCCGCCGGCACGATGCGGCTCACCTTCAACGGAGCGGTGGTGCCGATCGCCGCCGATGGGCGCTTCGTGATCGCCTTCGATCGCGATGCCGGACCGGTCGCGCAGGTCGAGGCGGTGCTCGACGATGGGCGCAGCATCTCGCGCACGCTGACGATCAATCCACGCGAATGGAACATCTCGCGGTTGTCCTCGCTGCCCAAATATCCGGTGCCGCTGCCGCAATTCGAGCAGCTGCGTCCGCCCGAGCTCGCGCAGATCAATGCCGCGCGGCGGATCGACAGCGGGTCGCAGGGATGGCGCCAGCCGTTCATGTGGCCGGCCACCGGTCGCATCTCGACCTTGTTCGGATCCCAGCGCATCTACCGGAATGGCGAGGCGGGATCGTACCATTCCGGGATCGATATCGCAGTGCCGGCCGGGACGCCGGTGCTCGCGCCCGCCGATGGCGTGGTGACGCTCGCGTCCGACCATCCCTTCACGCTCGAAGGCAATCTGCTGATGGTCGACCATGGCATGGGGCTCAACAGCGCCTTCATGCATTTGTCGCGGATCGCGGTGAGCAGCGGTCAGAGCGTCAGGCGCGGCCAGGTCATTGCATGGTCCGGGGCGACCGGCCGCGTCACCGGCGCGCATCTCCACTGGAGCCTCAAATGGCGCGAGGCGAAAATCGACCCGTTGCTCGTCGCGGGCCCGATGCCAGGGACTGCTTTACCCAGATAAGACACTAACACTGACCAATTGTTGCAGCCGCGCTACGTTCGGCGGCAAATCGATATCGGTGTCATTTCGAACCTTTACAGGGAGTCGTGTGGCTATATCCATGCGCCATTCGGTCTGCGCTGGAGGGTTGCGGCCGGGATAAATGGGGAAGTGACCTGCGCGCGGACGGGCTGCGCGCGGGCGGCTGTCCCCATATTGTGATGGGGATTCAAGACAGATGGCCTTTTTCCAGACCACGGCGAAGGTTCGCTTGCTCGCGACTGCCGCTCCGTTCGGCCTCTTGCTCGCTGCGGCGCCCGCAATGGCACAGGACAAGCCGGCGACGCCCGCGACTGATGCTCCGGCCGATGATCAGTCGGCTCCCGAGATCGTCGTGACCGGCACGCTGTTCACCAACAAGCTGACCACCACGGCATCCCCGGTCACCGTGCTGACCGCGCAGAACCTGGATCGCGCCGGCATCACCAACGTGAGCGACGCGATCCGCTCGATCTCGGCCGATGGCGCGGGCTCGATCGGCAACGGCTTCAGCAGCGGCTTCTCGGCGGGCGGTTCTGCCGTATCGCTGCGCAACCTGGGTGTGTCCTCGACGATCACCCTGGTCGACGGTCTGCGCTCGGCCAACTTCCCGCTGAACGACGACGGTCACAACAACTATGTCGACCTCAACAGCATCCCGATGGCGAATGTCGAAAGCATTCAGGTCCTGAAGGACGGTGCGTCGTCGCTGTACGGCGCGGACGCGATCGGCGGCGTGGTCAACCTCATCACGCGCAAGACCTTCAAGGGCCTCGAGGCCACCGTCGATGGCGGTGTTTCGGGCAAGGGCGAATTCGGCAAGTACCGGGGGCGCGTGCTCGTCGGGTTCGGCGACTATAGCAGCAAGGGCTTCAACGTTTATGTCGGCGGCGACTACGAGCGCAGCTCGATGGTCACCAACGACTCGCTCGGCTTCCCGTTCAATACGCTCGACCTGCGGTCGATCGGCGGCAACGACAACAATCGCGCCGATGACACGCTGACGACGGCGACGCCCAATGCCGTCGTCACGCGGACGACCCAGACCGACCTCAACAACCCGCTCGCGGGATCGGTCGCGAATGCCACGACGCCGGCGATCTTCAATTCGCTGACCCCGCTGGCGAACTGCCCGTACGGCACGTTTTCGGAGAATACGGCGGCTCGTGTCGGCACGGCGTGCGCGCACGACCTCCAGAAGGAATATGCCATCTTCCTGCCGTTCCAGGAGCGCTACGACTTTGTCGGCCGGGCGAGCTTCCGCCTGGGCAGCAACATCGAGGGCTATCTGGCGGGCAGCTACGCGCACAACCGCGTCGAGATCAGCCGTGCGCCGGTCGCCATCCGGCAGACCCAGGCGTTTGGCGGCAGCCCGGCGACCGCGACGAGCGCTCCCGGTATCGTTCTTCCGGTCTATATCTGCTCGTCGGGCGTAAACTGTTCGACTGCTGCGGATCGGCAGCTCAATCCGAACAATCCCTATGCTGCAGCCTATGCTGCCAACCCTGCGGCGGGTGCAGCGCGGATTTACTACCTGTTTGGCGACGTCAAGTCGGGCAGCAAGCGCATCAACCAGGTCTATCGCGTCTCCGCGGGCCTGAAGGGCGACATCGGCGACAACTGGAAGTGGAACATCCAGAGCGCCTATTCGCGCGACAATCTCGACCTGACGATCTACGGGAACTTCAACCTGAACGGGCTGGTCAAGGCGATCAACACCGGCGCGTACAACTTCGTCAATCCGAGCCTCAACAGCCAGGCGGTGCGCGACATGGTGGCGCCGGCGATCAACGCCAAGTCCGATTCGACCGAGTTCACGGTTGATGCGACGGTCATCGGCAAGCTGGCCACGCTGTCGGGCGGCGACCTGCAGCTCGCCGTCGGCGGGCAGTTCCGCCGCGAGGAGTTGAACAACCGCAGCATCAACCCGAATCTCGATCTGCCCGGCGTGTCGACCGCGCAGGCGTTCGGCAAGCGCTCGGTCTGGGCGGGCTTCTTCGAGCTCGACGCGCCGATCCTCGACATGCTCGATATCAAGGTGTCGGGCCGCTACGACCATTACTCCACGGGCATCGGCCGCTTCTCGCCGAAGGTTGGTTTCACGTTCGAGCCGGTCAAGGGCTTCTCGCTCCGCGGCACTTATTCGGAAGGCTTCCGCGCGCCGACCTTCGCCGAAGCAGATCCGCGCAGTTCGTTCTCCGGGTTCGTCGGTTACACGCCGAACGCGGCATTCATCGCGGCCCACCCGCTCAATGCGGGTTATACCGCCGCCTACAGCCTGGGCCGTGGTTTCGTCGGCAACCCGGACATCAAGCCGGAAATCTCGCGCAGCTTCACCGCGGGCGCGATCATCGACCCGGTGCGCTGGCTGACCTTTACGGCCGACTATTACCGCGTGAAGAAGTCGAACCTGATCGTCACCGGTCCGCTGGTAGCCGACGCGATCAACGCTTATTATTCGGTCGCGTCGCAGAGCTTCGGTTCAGCCACCGCCGCCGCCGCCGCTGGCTGCGCCAAGGTCGCCGCGCTTGCCCCGGGTTATTCGTGCAACGTGATCGACGGGGCCGATCCGTCCTCGCTCAACGCCTTGCCGCGCTTGCTCGTTCTCAATGCGCCTTACGTCAACTCGGCCTATCTGATCAGCTCCGGGCTCCAGTTCAGCATCGATGCACGCATCCCGCTCGCGGAGGGTATCAAGTTCGAGAGCCGGCTCGACGTGCAGGAAACGCTGCAATACGACCTGCACCCGGTGAATGGCGCGGTGCAGAAATATGCCGGCACGGTGGGTCCTGAGGATCTGTCGTCGGGCGGCGGCACGCCGCGCTGGCGCGGCAATTGGCAGAACACGCTGATCGCGGGCCCGTTCGCGCTGACCGCGACGACCTATTATGTCGGCCGCATCAAGGCGGTCGCCGCTGACCAGCCATCGTCGGTCAATGGCGACGTCTCGTGCAACGCCGCCATCTACAAGGTCGCCGGTCAGCCGGTGGACAAGTTCTGCTACGTCCACAGCTTCATCTATACCGACCTGAACCTGTCGGCGAAGGTGAACGAGCAGTTCACGTTCTCGCTTACGGTGGGCAATGTGTTCGGGGCGCACGCACCGCTCTTCGCGAACACCGCCTACGCGACCCAGACCAATTATCTGGCGTCCTGGCACCAGGCCGGCCTGATCGGCCGTACGTTCCGGGCGGGGGCGAGCTTCAAGTTCTGATTCTCTGACTATCGGGGACGGCGCAGTCGGCGCCGTCCCCTCCTTCCCGCGCTAGCGCGTAATTATTCCATCGCCGTTCCCGTCGCTTGGGAACGATTGTTGCTTTGCGAATGCTGCAATGTGGCTTTTTGGCTACAGCCGTGTCGGAATTTGGGGCGCGTCCCTGAATGTCGCCTTTACAGGGCGTTCCCCTCCCTCCATCCAACGCCGCCATGGCTCATTGGCGCATTTCTGCGCCCAGTCGGGCTAGGCAACTGCCCGGTGACCGCGAAATCGCGGCGCCAGGGTTAAGCGAGGGAACCATACGTGACCAAGAATTCGATCTTTTTGCGCTCGCTGCGTGAGAGCTCGGCACTGCGTACGCTGACGTTTGTCGGCGCGGGCGTTGCCGCTTCGCTCGCCACCCCGGCGATGGCGCAGGAAAAGCCGGCGGCACCGCCGGCCCCCGCCACGGCCGATGCC
>OUNM010701472.1_pt1 | contig 11510 bp, 10 predicted proteins | sample 1769961 | NCBI WGS metagenome assembly OUNM01 (sample SAMEA3914820, study PRJEB12502) | metagenome | biome: forest; material: soil | place: USA | collected 2012-03-12 | depth 0.3 m
GCCCCCTCTGGTACTTCCGCTCCCCCTAAATGCCGCGCGAGTCATCTCGCGCACCCTCTGGAGACGAATCATGAAGAGCCCGCTCGCATCGCTGAAAGACAAGTTCGAGAACAAGGCCAAGCTCGTTGCCGAGCTCGAGAAGATCGCGAAGGACGAGGACCTCTGGGTCGGCCGTCTGAACGCGAACAAGGGCCTCGCTCACGTCTCCAACTCGAAGCTGCTCAAGCTCCACGCGACGTTCGCCGCCGTGAAGGAGAAGTTCGGCACGCGCGCGAAGCTCATCGACGCGATCTGCGAGATCGAGAAGCGCAAGGACGAGGGCTACAAGACGCGCCTCGGGAACTTCCCGGTTCCGCGTCTCTGGGACATGTACAAGTCGGCGTCGAAGCGCTCCGGCGCGGACGCGAAGGCGGACGCGAAGCCCGCGAAGAAGGCAGCCCCGAAGAAGGCCGCCGCCACGAAGGCCGCGCCGGGCGCAGCGAAGAAGACCGCCGGCGCATCAGCAAAGAAGACCGCTGCGGCGAAGTAGTCGCGTCCGCGCTCTCGCGTAACCCGCCTTTTCGGGTCGAAGCCGTCGCGTGCGAGGTAAGCTCGCCGCGACGGTTTTCCGTTTTGTTTTCTCTCTCTCGTGAAGAGGACGCGCATGGCCAAAGAGAAGAAGGCGCGGAAGATCGAGATCGGCGAGAGCGGCTACCCGGTGATGAGCGAGATGTTCGTCCCGAAGGCGATCTTCTTCACGCAGGGCGTCGGCGTGCACAAGGATCGCCTCTCTTCATTCGAGCTCGCCTTGCGTGACGCGGGTATCGAGAAGGCGAACCTCGTCACGGTCAGCTCGATCTTCCCGCCCCACTGCCGCGAGATCAGCCGCAAGGAAGGGCAGAAGTACATCATGCCCGGGCAGATCGTTCATTGCGTCATGGCCCGTCAGGACACGAACGAGCCGAACCGGCTCATCGCCGCGTCGATCGGCCTCGCGCGTCCGGCGGACCCGAAGCAGTACGGCTATCTCTCCGAGCACCACAGCTACGGCGAGACCGCGAAGAAGGCCGGCGAGTACGCCGAGGACCTCGCCGCGACGATGCTCGCCACCACGCTCGGCATCGACATGGATCCCGAGAAGGCCTGGAGCGAGCGCGAACAGGCGTTCAAGCTCGAGAAGAGCTTCCTCAAGACACGCAACGTCGTCCAGAGCGCCGAGGGTCACGCCAAGGGGCAGTGGTCGACCGTCGTCGCGCTCGGCGTCTTCATCTTCTGAAACGAAAACCCGCGAGAGAGCCGACCATGCCCGAAGTCACGCTGCGCCACGAGATCAACACCGACGAGGACACGTACTGGGCGAAGTGCGTCTTCGATGCCGACTTCAACAAGAAGCTCTACATCGACGCGCTGAAGTTCCCGCAGTGGAAGCTCCTCGACTCGAAGGACGACGACGCGAAGATCTGGCGCAAGGTCCAGGTCGACCCGCCGACCGGCGACATGCCCGCCGCGGTGAAGAAGGTGATCGGCGATCGCCTAAGCTACGTCGAAGAGGGCACCTGGGATCGCAGGACCAAGCGCTACTCGTTCAAGGTCACGCCCAGCACGATGGCCGAGAAGACCAAGGTGGCGGGCGAGATGTGGACCGAGAAGCTCGGCGACAAGAAGATCGTGCGCATCACCAAGATCAACGTCGAGGTGAAGGTCTTCATGGTCGGCGGCCTCGTCGAGGACCGCATCATCGCGGATCTGCGCTCGTCCTATGACAAGGGCACGGTCTTCACAAATCAATACATCGCGGAGCACGGGCTCTAAGCCTGCGATTCGCCGCGCGATTGGCGCGGTTTACGAAGCTTTACCCGCTCGCGTGCACGATCTGACCGGTCTCCGGCGTCATACTGGCGTGGAGGTCATGATGAAGAACGTTCGCAGGCTGTTCGCTGTCTCCCTGATCCCGTTTGCCACGGTCGCTGTCGGATCGCTTGCCGTCAGCGCGTGTGGTGGCTCCGTCGAGCAGCCGCAGACCCAGGCGAGCGCCGTCACCAAGGCTCCTCTCTCCGTGCAGACGCACGGCGTGGTGAAGGTCTTCGGCGATGCGCTCGGCGAGGTGCCGCTGCGTCCCGATCAGCGCACCGAGCTCGAGAAGGTCGCGACCGCGGCCGAGCAGCGCCACCTCGCGATGGCCGACGGCAACAAGGACCTGATCCTCGCCGTCGCCGATCAGGTCGAGAAGGGCTCGATCGATCGCGCGGCGCTCCAGCCGAAGATCGATCGCATCGTCGCCGACGTCGAGAAGGGTCGCCCCGAGGACACCGCGGCGCTCGCGCGCATCCACGCGATCCTCGATCCGGACCAGCGCAACGCGTTCGCGGACGCCCTCGAGGCGAAGTTCAAGGGCCACGGCGGCTGGAAGCATCACGGCGGTGACGACGGCCCGCCTGCGGGCGAGCAGGGCGCGAAGGGCGAGGTCCAGGACCACGCGGCCGGCAAGGTCGGCCACGGCGGTCCCGGCATGCACGGCATGATGCAGCTCGCGGCCGACCTGAAGCTGACCGACGACCAGAAGAGCCAGATCAAGGATGTGCTCAAGGCCGGTCACGATGGCCACGCGTTCAAAGAGATGCGCGAGCACATGAGCCATGGCAAGCAGGTGCTCGAGTCGTTCCGCACCGACAAGTTCGACGCGAACGCGGCGACGCCTGCGCCCGACAAGATCCGCGAGCGCGCCGCTGCCGGCACCACGCGCGCGATCGGCGTCGCCGAGAAGGTGCTGCCGATCCTGACGCCCGAGCAGCGGAAGATCGCCGCCGACAAGCTGCGCGCGATGGCGAACAGCGGCGCCGAGCTGCCGTTCGCGCACTGAGACTGAGACTGAGACCGGCGAGCGCCGCGAACATGCCGTGAGAGCAGCGTCGTACTATGCTGGCCGGGATGGCGATCCCGGCCACGCCGACGCTCGAGAAGCGCACGCCGCCGGGCGCGCTCGCCGTTGCGTGGGAGATCTGCAAGAAGGACGTCCGCATCGAGCGGCGCACCGGCGAGATCGTCGCGACGGCGGGCGTGTTCTCCATCGTGGTGGGCTTCCTCGCGAGCATGGCGTTCCATGTGAGCGACAAGACGAACGCGGCGACCGCGGCCGGCACGATCTGGATCACGATCTTCTTCGCCGCGACGCTCTCGTTCGGGCGCGTCTGGCAGCGTGAGCGCGACGAATCGGCGTTGACCGGGCTGCTGGTGGCGCCGATTCCCCGCGCGTCGATCTTCCTCGGCAAGGCGCTGGCGACGTTCGGGATGATCCTCGTCATCGAGATCCCGCTTGTTGCATTGTGCATGTTTCTCTTCCAGATCGATTTCTCGAACGGGGTCGGTCTCAGCGATGCTTCGCCCGAGGTGCTCATCGAGGCACGGAAGTCGGCGAACATGCACCTGCCGGCGTTCCTCGGGCTGCTGGTGATGGGCACGGCGTCGCTGTCGTGCGTGGGCACGCTGTTCGGCGCCATGACGGTGCGAACGCGGGCGCGCGATCTGGTGCTGGCGATCGTGCTGTTCCCGCTGCTGTCGCCGGTGCTGGTGTGCGGCGTCGTCGGGACGCGCAAGGCGTTCGAGATGCAGCCGTTCGAGAGCTACTCGGGCTTCCTCGGGCTCATGGCGATGTCGACGGCGATCACGCTGGCGCTCGGCGTCGGCCTGTTCGGCGCGCTCGTCGACGACTGACTCTCTACGCGGACGCGGACGCGATCGCGGAAGCGACGCGGTCGGCTTCGCCTTCGATCGCGCGCGCCTCGAGCGGCGTGCCCGTCATCTCGCCGAGCGCGTAGATGCCGTCGCGGATGCGGCCGCTCGTCGTCTGCACGACGAAGCCACGTGGCTCGTGGGCGAGCGTGGCGCCGGCTTGCTCGGCGAGCTCGTAGGCGGGCGAGCGAGGCGCGTCGATCAGCACCGCGTCGGCCTCGAGCTTCTGCTCCTTGCCGGAGGCGTCGCGAACGATCACCGCCTTCACGCGGCTCGCACCGCGGATCTCGAGCGGCTCGCCGGCAACGACCTTCACGTTGGCCTTGCCGTCGCGCGCGCTCGCCTTCAGCGCGGTTGCGAACGACGTGCCGAACGGCCCGCCGCCTTCGCTCTCCACGACCACGATGCGCTTGCCGACCACGACGCCGCGGCCGAGGAGAAAACCAGCTGCGCGCGCGCTCATCACGCCGGGCACGTCGTTGCCTTCGAAGGCGAGCGCGCCGTCGTGCGCGCCGCACGCGAGGACGAGCGCGCGCGCCTCGAGGACCTCGGCGCCGCTCGGTCCAGCGACGAGGAGATCGTCGCCGTATAGCCCGCCCGCGACCGTGCTGCTCCTCATCGTGATCTGCCCGGCCGCCACATGATCCGTGAAGAGTGCACGTATCGTGGCGAAGCTGCGTGCTTCTGGCTCGCCGAGCGCGGCGATGCTGCCACCCGGCGCGAGCTGATCGTCGAGCACCTCGACGGCGCGCCCCGCGCGAGCCATGCGCGACGCGATCGCCATGCCCGCGGGACCGGCGCCGACCACGACCACGTCTGCGGCACGACGGCGCGCAGCGTGGGGCGCCTCGACCTCGGCGGGGAGGCGACCGAGGCCGGCGACGCGACGCGCGAAGGCCTGCATGACGTTCTGCACGCCCGGCACGCCGGCGAAGAGCTCGTGATGGTTCATGCCGTCGGGAAAGAACCAGTCGGTCATGCGGAGGAGATCGAGGTCGCGCGGACCAAGCCGGTTCTGCGAGACGACGGTCATGCCTTCTTGCGCCGCGATCATGCAGGTCATGACGTTGGGCGTCTCGTCGACGCGCGCGAGGCATCCGTCGCACGCCGCGCGCATGCACGCGGGGCCGCGCGGCCGATGAAACTTCGGGCTCCGCGCGATCATCATCTTGCCGGCGGCGATGAGCGCCGCGGCGACGGGCTCCCCGCGTTCGGCGAGGACCTCCTCACCATCGAGCGTGATGGTGACGGGGTCGCGCAACGGAACGGTGCGCCCTTCGGCAACGAGCTTCGACGGTGTGGGCGGCGGCACGGCGCGCGATGCTAACGCGAAGCGCGCGGGCGGAGCGCGATCTCGACGTCACCGGCGCGTTGCCTTTGATGCTCGATCTCCCATGCTCGAGCTCACGTCCACAGTGCGCAGGAATCCCACAAAAATCGCGGCGAGCTATCCCTTTGGATTGTGTCCCTCTGCCGCGGTTCGGTACGTGTTCTGGTTCACTTGGCCGCACTTTCACTCGCGAACGCCTTGGGAGGGAAGGCGATGCGAGCGGCTCCAAGTGACTCGGCAATCCCCAAAGTGACGTGGAGGCTCTTTGACTACGATGAGAAGAATCTGGGCGAGCATCGCCCTCGCAGTAACGATCGGCACAGCCGCCTGTGCCCCCGACGCGCCTCCGACGGCGCAAGCGACCGAAAAAAGGGAAACCGCGGAAGGGACGCATCTCGGGACGTCGAGCGCGGCGCTGACCGCGACCGTGCCGACGATCCTCTGGCACGACGACGGCCCAGGCTGCGTCTGCAACGCGGTCGGCGGCGGCGGTTACTCGGGCTTCGGCTTCAATACGCCGAAGTCCTTCACTGACCCGATGCCCGCAGGCAGCTGCGTGACCGGAGTACAGGTCGCCTACGGCGGGACGTGCTCTGGTGGTGGTGCCGGCGGCCCGGGCTTCACGCTGAACGGCGTGAGCCTCGGCCAGGGCACGGGCTCGTCGCAGTGCGTCTGCAACGAGTGCGTCACCTCCACCGTCAACTACACGAACGCGGGCGGAATTCCGGGTTACGTCTACGGCGGCACCAACACGCTCGTCTTCAACGAGCCGGGAGGTGCCCCGAATGGCGGCTACGCGCTTTCCTACACGAATCTGACGTTCACCTATGGACCCTCGAACCCGAGCGCCACGACCACGACCCTGGCGTCGGGCACCAACCCGTCGGTCTTCGGACAGTCGGTCACGCTGACTGCGCACGTGGCTTCCGGCGCCGGAACGCCCACGGGAACGATCACGTTCACCGACGGCGGCACGACGCTCGGCAGCGCCGCGCTCAATGGCGCGGGCGACGCGACGTTCTCGGCGACCGGGCTCACGACCGGCAGCCACTCGTTCAAGGCCGCCTACGCCGGAACCGCGTGCACCTTTTCGGGGAGCACCTCCGCGGCGCTCGCGCAGACGGTCAACAAGGCGGCGACGACGACCGCGCTCGCTTCGTCCGTCAACCCGACGGTCGTCGGCGGCAGCACGACCTTCACGGCGACCGTCACGGCGACCGCACCGGGCGCGGGCACGCGATCGGGCACCGTCACCTTCCTCGACGGCGCGGCCACCATCGGAACGGGCACCGTCAACGCCTCCGGCGTCGCCACGTTCTCGACCTCGGCGCTCGCCGTGGGAAGCCACAACGTCACCGCCAGCTACGGCGGCGACACGAACTTCACGACCAGCACCTCGCCTGCGGTCGCTCAGGTCGTCAACCAGGACGGCGCGAGCGTGGCCGTCACCGGCGCTCCGAATCCGTCGACGTTCGGCGCGAGCGCGACGTTCACGGCCACCGTCACCTCGACCGGCACCGGCGGCACGCCCACCGGCAACGTGACCTTCAGTGACGGCGCCGCCGTCCTCGGGACCACCGCCGTGAACGGAGCCGGCGTCGCGACGTACTCCACCGCCGCGCTCACCGGCGGCGTGCACACCATCAACGCGACCTATGCCGGCGACACCAAGCATTCGACGGCGGCAGGCTCGGTCCAGCAGACCGTCAACGTCGGCGCGTCGGCCACCGCGGTCACGTCGCTCACCAATCCGTCGGTCTTCGGTCAATCGGTCACCCTCAAGGCGACCGTCACCGGCACCGGCGCGACGCCCACCGGCACGGTCACCTTCACCGAGGGCGGCGCGCCGCTCGGCACCGGCACGCTCGCCGCGGGCTCCGCGACGCTCGCCATCTCGACGCTCTCGGTCGGAACGCACACCATCGACGCCACCTACGGCGGCGACTCGAACTTCGACGTCAGCTCGAGCACCACCTCGCTCTCGCAGGTCGTCAACAAGTCGGCGACGTCCTCGGTCCTCGTCTCGGGGAGCAATCCCTCGATCGTCGGCGCGCCGGTCACGTTCACCGTCACCGTCGCGGCGACCGCGCCCGGCGCGGGCACGCCCACCGGCACCGTCAATTTCCGTGACGGCGCGACCGTTCTCGGACCGGGCACGCTCGACGCGTCCGGCGTTGCGACGTTCTCGACGTCGAGCCTGACCGTCGGCACGCACAGCATCACCGCCGACTACACGGCCGACGGAAGCTTCGCCGCCAGCACGTCGAACAGCGTCGCGCAGGTCGTCAACAAGGACGGCGTCAGCGCGACGCTCGCCTCGTCGCTCAACCCGTCCACGTTCGGCGCGAACGTCACATTCACCGCGACCGTCACGTCGACGGGCACCGGCCCGATCCCGACCGGCACCGTTACGTTCAAGGATGGCGCCACCGTCCTCGGCACCGGAACGCTCGACGCCTCCGGCGTCGCCACCTACGCCACGACGGCGCTCGCCGGCGGCTCGCACACGATCACCGCGACCTACGCGGGCGACACCAACCACGCCGGCGGTAGCTCGGCAGGCCTCGCGCAGACCGTCAACGGCGCGACCACCACGACCGCGCTCACCTCGGCGACGAACCCGTCGGTCTTCGGCCAGTCGGTCACCGTGACCGCCACCGTGACGTCGGCGATCGCCGGGACGATCACTGGCTCCGTCACGTTCACCGACGGCGTCACGACGCTCGGCTCGGCGATGCTCAACGCCGCGGGCGTCGCGACGTACACGACCTCGGCCTTCTCGGTCGGGACGCACGCTCTCTCGGCCGTCTATGCCGGCGACAGCAACTTCGCGACCAGCACCTCGGCCGGCCTCTCGCAGGTCGTGAACCTCGGCGCGACGGCCACGGCCGTTGCTTCCTCCTCGAACCCGTCGCTCGTCGACTCGAGCGTCACGTTCACGGCGACGGTCACGGCGAAGGCGCCCAGCGCCGGCACGCCGACGGGCACCGTCACGTTCAAGGACGGCGGCACGACCATCGGCACCGGCACGCTCGGCATGGGCGGCGTCGCGACCTTCGCGACGACGACGCTCACCGTCGGCGCGCACACCATCACGGCGGAGTACGGCGGAAGCGCCAGCTACGACGTCAGCACCTCCGCGCCGCTCACGCAGAACGTGAACGCCGCGGCGGCGACCATCGCGCTCACGGCGACGCCGAGCCCGGCGACGTACGGCGGCGCGGTGGCCCTCAAGGCGACCTTCACGGGCGCCAATGGCACGCCGACCGGAACGATCGCGTTCACGGACGGCATGACGGCGCTCGGCAACGGGACGATCGACGCCACCGGTGTCGCGACGCTCTCGGTTCCGAAGCTCGCCGCAGGCACGCACACGCTCGGCGCCGCCTACAGCGGCGACACCACGTACGCGACCGGCACCGGCTCGGTGTCGCTCGTCGTGAACAAGGCAGCGACCACGACGACGCTCGCGTCGTCGCTGAATCCGTCGACGGTCGGCGGCGCCGTCACGTTCACCGCGACGGTCGCATCGGCCGTGGCGGGCTTCACCGGCGAGGTCGAGTTCTTCGACGGCACGACGTCGCTCGGCAAGAGCACGCTCACGGGCCCGACGGCGACGCTCTCGACGTCGGCGCTCACGCAGACCGGTCACTCGATCACGGCGACGTACAAGGGCGATGCGAACTTCGCCACCAGCACGTCGACGGGATTGACCCAGACCGTCAACGCGAAGCCGGCCGGCGCCGATGGCGGCGTGCCCGGCGACACCGACGCGGGCGTTCCCGCGGTCGATGCGCCGGCACCCTCGGACAGCGGGTGCGGCTGCCACATCGAAGGCACCGCCGGCAGCACGAGCGGCATCGGCGCGCTCCTCGCGATCGCCGGCGCGGCGGTCGTCGTCTCGCGTCGTCGTCGTCGTCGCTAGTCCGTAACGGGCTAGCCCGCTAGCGGGCGCAGACGCGCACACCACGAGGAGGATCGGCTCGCGAGAGCCGGTCCTCTCTCGTTTTGTGCGCTTTGGCCGCGAGGCTTTACTTTCCCGGCCCGCATCGGAAGACTGAGAACCAGATGCGTCTCGGTCTCCTCGGCCCCGCGGGCACTGACGTCAGCGCGCTCGGAAAAGCGGCTGAGTTCCTGCTCAACGGTGCCCGGGTGCATCGCGCGATCTATCTCGGAAATGACGGCGCGCTCGATCGCGCAGTCGCCGCGTGGGCGCGCAAGCTCGTCGGCGACGATCCCAGCGACGACGCCGCGTGGCGACGTGCCGCGGACGTCGCCGTGTCCGGCACGTCCGAGCAGATCGACAAGTTCGTCCAGACCGAGCGCGCTCGCCTACGCCTCAAGAAGCTCGAGGCGCTGCCGGAAGAGATCTCGCGGACCATCGAGATGGTCGGCGATCGCGTCGCGGTGCTCATCTACGACAAGGCGTTGCTCGACGAGGAGGACATCCTCGCCGCCAACCTCCTCTTCTTCGGCAAGAGCGATGCGCCGCTCGTCCGGAAGATCGGCGCGCGCTGGTTCGTGACCCCGGGACCCATCGGCTGCGAGGGCGGCGGCATCGCCGTGCTCGACGACGAGGGCGAGGAGATCATGATCACGATCTACGACGGCACCGGGAAGCCGACGCAGAAAGAGGCCCTCTCGGTACACCGCGCCACCAAGATGCGGGTGCAGGGGGACGCGTGACGGAGGCCGGCGAAGAGCGCAGCGAGAAGGTCGGCGTCTTCGGCGGGAGCTTCAATCCGCCGCACCTCGCGCACGTGCTCACGCTCGCCGTCGTGCTCTCGCGGTTCGATCTCGATCGCGTGCTCGTCGTGCCCACGTTCCAGCATCCGTTCGCGAAGTCGCTCGCTTCGTACGAAGACCGCGTGAAGATGTGCGAGCTCGGGATGGGCTGGCTGCCGCGTGTCGAGATCTCGCGCGTCGAAGAGGAGCTGGGAGGCGAGAGCCGTACGCTCCGCACCCTCGAGCACCTGCGCGCGCAGCATCCGGGATGGTCGCTGCGCTTCGTAATGGGCGCGGATCTGGTCGTCGAGTCGGCGAAGTGGTTCGGGTTCGATCGCATCATGGAGCTGGCCCCGCCGATCGTCCTCGGGCGCGTCGGCGTCACGTATCCAGGCGCGCCGCCCGCCGTGCTCCCGGCGATCTCGAGCACCGAGGTCCGCGAGAAGATCGCTCGAGGCGCGTGGGAGGAGCTCGAGCCGCTCGTTCCGAAGGCGGTCCTCGCGCACGCACGCGCGCGCGGTCTATACAGAACGCCATGAAGGTCTTCATCCTCGGCGCGGGCAAGGTCGGACGTGGCCTCGCGCGCGGCCTGCGCGCTCACGGCGACACGGTGACGTTGCGACCCGCGCGCCGCGGCATCCCGAAGCAGCGCATCGACGCGGACGTCGTCGTGCTCTCGGTCCGCGAGAAGCAACTAGCTGCACTCTGCATGGACCTCGCGTCCTCCGGCGTGTTGAAGAAGACGGCGGTGGTCGTCCACAACGCCGGCTCGCTCACCGCCGATGCGCTCTCGGGCGTGCGCGGCGCGTGCGCGGGTGTCGCGCAGATGCACCCGATGATCTCGTTCGCGTCGACGAAGTTCTTCCCCACGCTGACGCGCGGTCAGTGTCACGTGAAGGGCGATCCCGTCGCCGAGGAGCGCGCGCGGATCCTCGCCAAGCATCTCGGGATGACGCCGCGCACGTTCCCGAAGCTCGACACCGTCGGCTATCACGCGGCCGCCGGGCTCGTCGCGAACGGAGCTGCCGCGCTCGCCGCGATCGGCGCGGAGCTCCTCGTCGTCTCCGGCGTCCCGCGCGCGGACGCGCCGAAGATGCTCGGTCCGCTCCTCCGGTCGGTCGCCGAGAACGTCGAGGCGCTCGGTTTTCCCGACGCGCTCACGGGCCCGGTTCGGCGTGGTGACGCCGGCGCGATCGAGCGCCAGATCGCGCTGCTCCGCGAGAAGCTGCAGGATGCCGTCCCTCTCTTCGTCGCGAGCGCCTGGGCACAGCTGCCGCTCGCCCGAGCCATCGGCGACGCGCCGCCGGAGAATTTCGACGCGATGGCACGCGTCCTGACAGCCGCGATGAAGTCGACCGAGAGCGGCCGCAAGCCCAGCCGTTCGGGCCGTGCACCGCGTACCGGTCCCTGACGGCGCGCGCACGGTTCCGGTGTGCATGACCTGACGCCGGCGTGCACGACGCATCTCGGGCACGTGATTGCAGCTACTTACGAGCGAATCCGAATGGATCAGCTCTTGCAGTTTCAGCGGACAGGTCAGGCCGACCTGGTCGTCCTTCGAGCAATCGAGGACGGCGAGGAAGGTCGGACGGAAGCGTGCCGTAACAGCCTTCTTTTGTGTCGCTCGAGCGCTACCTTTTAGTGGGATCTCCCCGCTGGAATTCGCCGCTCGGGAGACGTGACGGAGGCTGCTTCCGTCCTTGAACAAGGTCATCTTTCGAGTAGGTTTCGTCGGCTTTGGCACACC
>OUNM010752613.1_pt1 | contig 11507 bp, 10 predicted proteins | sample 1769961 | NCBI WGS metagenome assembly OUNM01 (sample SAMEA3914820, study PRJEB12502) | metagenome | biome: forest; material: soil | place: USA | collected 2012-03-12 | depth 0.3 m
AGGCCATCGAATGAAGAATCGGATAAATCAAGAGGAAACGAGAACCATGAAGGTGCAGCCCGGCTTTACCCTGATCGAGATGCTGATCGTGATGGCCATCCTGTCCATCCTGGCGGCGGTGGCTTACCCGAGCTATGCAAGCCACATCGTGCGGACCAAGCGTACGGAAGGGCAGATCGCCCTGATCGAAGCGATGCAGCAGCAGGAGCGCTACCACATGCAGCACAACAGCTATATCGCATTCTCCTCCGGCAGCGAGGATGCCCAGGCCCAGGGATTCCGCTGGTGGTCCGGCGCGAACGCAGCGGCGAGCTTCTACGAACTGGATGCGCGCGCCTGCCCGGACCGCGATATCGCCGACTGCGTCCAGCTGCGCGCCCGTCCCGGTACCGCGAAGGTCGACAGCCGCTTCCGCGATCCGGAGTGCGGCGCCCTGACCATCGACAGCCTCGGCGTGCACGCGGCCCAGGGCAGCGGCCGCTGCTGGCAATGAGGAGGTGGCGCCGGCGGCGCGGCGGCTTCTCGCTGGTCGAGCTGCTGGCCGTGCTGGCGATCGCCGCCATCCTGCTGGGCGTGGGGGCGCCGAATCTGCGCGAGCTGATCCGCACCCAGCAGCTCAAGGCCGCCACCGGCGACCTGTTCGTCGCCATCGGGATGGCGCGCGCCCAGGCGCTGGCGCGCGGCGAGGTCGTCACCGTGTTGCCGAAGGGGCAGGGCGGCGCGGACTGGCGCCGCGGCTGGACCGTATTCATCGACCGCGACGGCGACCGCCAGCCGGGGCCCGGCGACACCATCCTGGCCGAGCACGGTCCGCTGGCGCAGGGGCTGGCGGTCGGCTTTTCCTTCACCAGCCCGGCACCGCCTTTCTATATCGCCTACAATGGCGCCGGGCGCAGCTGCCGCGACAGCAACCCGGCGGCGGCGCGCTATGGCACGCTGTCGCTGTTCCACGGCGGCGGCATCCGGCGTATTAAAATCAATATGCTGGGCCGGGCCCGCAGTTGCGATCCGGCGCGCGACAAGTCCTGCGACGGAGCCGCCGCGCCGCCATAACGAACCGAATGAAACCAACGTGTTGATACTGAGCGATACCGAAGGCATGGCCCTGGCGCTGGAATGGGCGGCCAAGGGCATGTACATCACCGCGCCGAACCCGCGCATCGGCTGCGTGATCGTGCGCGACGGCGAAGTGATCGGCGCTGGCCACACCCAGCCGGCCGGCCAGGCGCACGCCGAAATCCAGGCCCTGCGCGACGCCCAGGCGCGCGGCAACGACGTACGCGGCGCCACCGCCTACGTCACCCTGGAACCCTGCAGCCACCATGGCCGCACGCCGCCGTGCTCGAGCGCGCTGATCCAGGCCGGTCTCGGGCGCGTGGTGGCGGCGATGGTCGACCCGAATCCGCAGGTGGCCGGACGCGGGCTGGCGCAGCTGGAAGCGGCCGGCATCGCGGTCAGCTCGGGCATCATGGCCGACCAGGCCTACGAACTGAACATCGGCTTCTTCAACCGCATGCGCTTCAAGAAGCCCTGGGTGCGCCTGAAGACGGCCGCCAGCCTGGACGGGGCGACGGCGCTGGCGTCCGGCGAAAGCCAGTGGATCACCAGCCCGGAGGCACGCGCCGACGGCCACGCCTGGCGCGCCCGCGCCCAGGTCATCCTGACCGGCATCGGCACCGTCAAGGCCGACGATCCGCAGCTGACTGTACGTGGCATCGATACGCCGATGCAGCCGCGCCGAGTGATCGTCGACAGCCGCCTCGATATCGAACCGGGCGCGCGCATCCTGCAGGGCGCGCCGTGCTGGATCGTCGCCGCGCAGGCGAATCTTGGGAAGGAAGCCGTTCTGCGCGCCGCCGGTCACGAAATCATCATGCTGCCCAACAGCGCCGGCAAGGTCGACCTGCCGGCCCTGATGCTGGAACTGGGCCGGCGCGAGATAAACGAGGTGCACGTGGAGGCGGGCAGCAAGCTGAACGCCTCGCTGGTGCGCGAAGGCTGCGTCGACGAGCTGCTGGTGTATCTGGCGCCGAGCCTGATCGGGCCGGGGCAGGGCATGTTCGCGCTGCCGCCGCTGGCCCAGCTCAAGGACAAATTCGCACTGCGCTTCCATGGCGTGCAGCAGGTCGGCCCCGACCTGCGCATCCTGGCGCGCTTCAATCATCAAGAACAGGAATGAGGAAGGAATAAGGATGTTTACTGGAATCGTCGCTGCGGTGGGCAGCATCCAATCGGTCAAGCCGCTCGAAGGCGGTTCGTTCGCCGGCGTGCGCCTGCAGATCGAGGCCGGCGGCCTGGGACTGGACGACGTCGCGCTGGGCGACTCGATCGCCATCAACGGCGCCTGCATGACCGTGGTCGAAAAGACCGGCAATGCCTTCGCGGTGGATGTCTCGCGCGAAAGCCTGAACCGCACCGCCGGCCTGGACCAGCCGGGCGAAGTGAACCTGGAAAAGGCGCTGACCCTGGCCGAGCGCCTCGGCGGCCACCTGGTCTCGGGCCACGTCGACGGCCTCGGCACCGTGCACAGCTTCGAGCCGATCGGCGAATCCTTCAAGCTCGTCATCGACGCCCCGCTGGAGCTGGGCAAGTACCTGGCGTACAAAGGTTCGATCGTGGTGAACGGCGTCTCGCTAACCGTCAACAGCGTCGAGGACCTCGAAGCGAATGGCGAAAAAGTCTGCCGCTTCTCGATCAACCTGATCCCGCACACGATCGCCGTCACCACCCTCAAGCACCTGCATGCCGGCGCCAAGGTGAACCTCGAGATCGACCTGATCGCGCGCTACGTCGAGCGCATGCTGACCGCCGCCAAGGCTTGAACCGGGCCCGGCGCCAGCCGGGCAAATTTTCTCCGATACCCCGCTATTTAGCGTAGACTGCCTGCTGGCAATTAGTCCAGTAGGCAGGGCATTCGCTCGCCTGTATTTACCGCAGAATAAAACAGACAAAGGGGACCCCCAGGATGAAATATGCGGAATCCATCGAATTGAAGACGGTACTCAGGGGCGCGGCGCTGGTCGCCCTGCTGGCCGCGGCCGGGCTCAGCTCGGCCGAAGGCATGCGCAGCTACCGCTCGCTGGCGATTTCCGGCAACGGCGAACGCCTGGCCGCGATCGAGGCCAGCGAAGGCGAAGCGAAGACCGGCCCGCGCATCGTGGTGCGCGACACCGCGACCGGCAAGATCGTCTCGACCTTCGTACAGTCCGATTGCACCCAGTGCCGCATCGAGGCGCCGGTGTGGTCGCCGGACCAGAAGGCGATGGCCCTGATCAGCACCGATCCGAAAGCCGGCAGCGCCACCGTCAACGTGCTGCGCGACGGCAAGCTGACGCCGGTGGCCGTCGTCAAGGGCGTGGCGAACACCGTGCGCTGGTCCCCTAGCGGGCGCCAGCTGGCCTTCCTCGCCACCGTCGGCGCCAAAAAGCTGACCGGTGCGGTGGAGGCGGGGGCGCGCCAGATCGGCGAGATCGGCGTGGCCGAGCAGGAAGACGAGCAGCGCATCGCCGTGGTATCGAGCAGCGGCGGCGACTTCAAGCTGGTGTCCCCGGCCGACACCTTCATCTACGAATACGACTGGACGCCGGACGGCAAGGGCTTCGTCGTCACCAGCGCCAAGGGCAACGGTGACAACAACTGGTGGATCGCGACCCTCGGCCACGTCGAGCTTGCCAGCGGCAAGCTGCGCGTGCTGGCGGCGCCGAAGATGCAGATGAATATGCCGCATGTGTCGCCGGATGGGAAGACGGTCGCCTTCATCGGCGGCCTGATGAGCGACTTCGGTTCGGTCGGCGGCGACGTCTACACGGTCTCGATCGACGGCGGCGAGCCGGTCGACGTGACCCCGGGCTTTGCCGGCACCTTCAACGGCATCGCCTGGCGCGGCAATCAGGTGCTGGCGTCGGTACTGGCGGGCGCCGACGCCGCCGTGGTCGCGGTCGACCCGGCCGCGAAGAGCAGCCGCGTGCTGTGGAAGGGCCCGGTCACCGCCTCCGCTTCGCGCGACGGCCGCTTCGTGTTCAGCCTTGATGGCAAGGTTGCGGCCTCGGTGCATGAAGACTACGAGCACGCGCCGCGCATCGTCGCCGGCCGCCTGCCGGAGATGCATCCGATCACCCACGACAACGACGCCTTCGGACCGGTGGTGTCGGCGCAGAGCGTCGCCTGGACCAACGAGGGCTTCAAGGTGCAGGGCTGGCTGGTCGGTCCGCGCCAGTTCGAGGCCGGCAAGAAATACCCGATGATCGTGCAGGTGCACGGCGGTCCCGCTGCGGCAGCGACGCCGCGCTACATCTCCGGTGGCGAGGGCGGCAACTCGCTGGTGCGCGAGCTGGTCAAGGAAGGCTATTTCGTGTTCATGCCGAACCCGCGCGGCAGCTATGGTCAAGGTTCGGCCTTCACCAGCGCCAACCAGAAGGATTTCGGCGGCGGCGACTGGCGCGACATCCTGGCCGGCGTCGACGCCGCCATCGGGCAGGCGCCGGTGGACGGCAAGCGCCTGGGCCTGATGGGCCACTCCTACGGCGGCTTCATGACGATGTGGGGCGTGACCCACAGCCAGCGCTTCAAGGCGGCAGTCGCCGGCGCCGGCATCGCCAACTGGATCAGCTACTACGGCCAGAACGGCATCGACCAGTGGATGGTGCCCTACTTCGGCGCCACCATGTACGACGACCCGGCCGTGTACCGCGCCGCTTCGCCGATCGAGTCGATCAAGGCCGCGAAGACGCCGACCCTGATCTACGTGGGCGAGCGCGACGTCGAGTGCCCGCCGGCGCAGTCGCTGGAGTTCTGGCATGGGCTGAAGGCGATGGGCGTGCCGACGACGCTGGTGATCTACGAGGGTGAGGGACATGCTTTGCGCAAGCCGGAGCACCAGAAGGATTTGCGCAGCCGGGAGATTGGCTGGTTCAACAAGTACCTGAAATGAGGGCACGCCGGCGTTGTCCGGCTGCTCATGAACGTCGTCCCCGCGTAGGCGGGGACGACGGTTTCAAGGCCAGCGATTTCTTATTGCGGCGCCTTCTGCGCCCCGGCCGCAACCGCCACCTGCGCCGCCTTCTCCGGATTCAACACCACCTGCACATAGTTATCCGGCTTCAGGTAACGCTGCGCCGCCACCTTCAGGTCCGCCACGCTCAGCTTCTGCACTTCCTTGTCGAAGGTGAGGATGGTGGCCGGGTCGGTGCCCTCGGTTAGCGAAGTCTGCAGCGCGGCCAGCCAGTAGCCATTCTCCTTCAGCGACTTGCGGTAGGTCTGCAGCCAGTTGGTCTTGACCTTGTCGAGGTCGGCCTGGTCCGGGCCCTGGGTGCGCATGCGCTCGATTTCGGTGAAGGTCGCGCGGACCACCTTGTCGACGTTTTCCGGTCCGGTCGGCAGGGTCACGCCCACCGTGTAGTGGCTGTAGGGGATGCGCGTCATCGAAGCTTCCATGCCGCCGCCGTAGATCAGGCCCAGCTTCTCGCGCAGCACGTCGATGATGCGGATGTTCATCACCTCGGCCAGGGCCGACAGGCGCAGCTCTTCGAGTTCGTTGACCTCGGCGGCGCCGGTGAAGGTCAGCGAGACCGTGCTCTTGTCTTCCGATCCGCTGTTGACTTCCTTCTTCACCACGCCCTTCACCGGGCGGATGCCGAGGTCGCGGAAAGCGACCGGGATGTCCGGGGTCGGCAGGCTGGCCAGGTAGGTGGCCAGCAGCGGCTTGATGGCGTTGACGTCGAAGCTGCCGACGAAGATGAAGGTCAGGTCCTTGGCGCTGGAGAAGCGCTGGCGGTAGATGGCGATCGCGCGGTCGAGGTCGATGCTGGCGAAATCCTCGGGCTTCAGGGCGCGCGGGGCGCGCGGATTGTCGCCGTACAGGGTCTTGACCAGCATGTCGCCGAACATCGCGCCCGGCTGCGAGGCGCGGTTGCGTGCCAGTTCGATCTGCTTGCCGATGAAGGATTTGTACAGGTCCTCGTCGCGGCGCACGCCGGCGAACTTCAGCCACACCATCTGCAGCATGGTCTCGACGTCGGTGGCGCCCGCGGTGCCGGCGACCACGTCGGTGTTGTTGCCCAGGCCGGCGCTGACGGCGGCCGCCTTGCCGGCCAGGATCTTGCGCATGTCGAGCGGCGAGAAATCCTTCAGGCCCATGGCGGCGACGATGGTGTCGGCGTAGCGCGCGTTGTTCATGTCCTTGGCGTCGAACAGGCTCTGGCCGCCGAAGCGGGCGGCGCTCATCAGCACCTGGTCGTTGCGGAAGCTGGTCGGCTTGAGAATCACCTTCACGCCGTTCGACAGCACCAGGCTGGTGGTGCCGAGGCGCTCGTCGCGGCTCTCGGAAACGATGCTGCCCGCGGCGGGCGGGTGGTCCATCAACTGCGCCGCCACCGCCTTTTCGTCGTGGGCCTTGACGTCGCGGCGTTCGGCGGCGGCGACCGCGGCCAGCAGCTGCTCGCCGGTCGGCAGCGCCGCGGCTTCCTTGGCCGGGCCGGTATAGATCACCAGCTTGCCCGAATCGGCGGGAATGGTGCGGCGCGCGTAGGCGTTGATCTCCTCGACCGTGATGCCGGGCAGGAGTTCGCTCACGTAGCGGTATTCGTTCTCGATGCCGGGGATCGACTCGCCTTCGAGGAAATTGCGGATGTACTCGGCGGCCAGGCCGCCCGAGTCGGTCTTGTCGCGTTCGTTCCAGGCGCGCTCGTAGGTGCGCATCACGCCTTTCTTCATGCGCTCGAGTTCGGCTGCGCTGAAGCCGAAGCGGCGCGCGCGTTCGTTTTCCTGCACCAGGGCGTCGATGGCCGGCGTGGCGCCGCCTTCGCCCAGCGCCGCCATCGCATTGTAGGAGCGGTAGCGCGGCGTCAGGCGGCCCAGCGCGCTGCTGGCGCCCATGAAGGGCGGCGAGGGCAGCTGCGCCAGTTCGGACAGGCGCTGGTTCAGCATGCCGGCGAACAGTCCCTCGACCAGCTGCTCGCGGTAGCCGCCGATGGTGGCGCGCTCGCTGAAGGCCATCACCGGATAGCGGATCAGGACCGAGGCCGGACCGGCTTCCTTGTCGGTCACGACCAGCGCCTCCGTTTCGAGACGGGGCGGGATCTGGGCATAGGCGCGCGGGCGTGGCGAGGCCGGGTTCTTCAGGCCGGCGAAGTGGCGCCTGATCAGCTGCTCGGCCTGGGCCGGGTCGATGTCGCCGACCGCCACCACGGCCATCAGGTCGGGCCGGTACCAGTCGCGGTAGAAGCGGCGCAGGGCCTCGGGCTTGAAGCTGCGCAGGGTGTCTTCCTTGCCGATCGGGAGTCGCTCGGCATAGCGCGAGCCGTTGTACATCTTCGGCATCAGGACCTTCTGCATGCGGTCGCCCGCGCCCTTGCCGAGGCGCAGTTCTTCGAGCACGATGTCGCGCTCCTTGTCGATGTCGGCGTCGTTCAGGGTCAGGCCCTGGGCCCAGTCCTGCAGCACCTGGAAGGCTTTGTCGAGATCCTGCCTGCGCTCGGCCGGCACCGGCAGCACGTAGACGGTTTCGTCGAAGGAGGTGTAGGCGTTCAGGTCGGCGCCGAACTTCACGCCGATCGACTGCAGGTAGGACACCAGCTCGTGCTTCTTGAAATGGGTCGAACCGTTGAAGGCCATGTGCTCCGTGAAGTGGGCCAGGCCCTGCTGGTCGTCGTCCTCGAGGATGGAGCCGGCCTTCACCACCAGGCGCAGCTCCAGCTTGTGCTCGGGCTTGCGGTTCTTCTGGATGTAGTAGGTAAGGCCGTTCGGCAGCTTGCCGACCTTGAGCTGGGGCGCGACCGGCAGCGGGGCGTTCAGGTCGAGGCCCGCCGCGCCGGCCAGCGACGAGGTGAGCAGGACGGCGGTGAGCAGGGTGGTACGGGCAAGGCGGACGAACATGCGAGATGCTCCGGTTGAGCAATAAAAAATCATTCTACCCTGCGCGCCCCACTGCACAGTTGTTGCCGAACACCAGAGTTGCACCGAAAGCGTGCAGAGGTCGTTGTCAATATGCAACAATCTTTCGGGCGCCGCGGTGGCTGTCTGCGCCCCGGGCTGCGATTGCCGCCATCCGGCCCGGTGAAAGGCTGGCAAATCCATTAAAATAGCGGGTTTCCGCACTGCCCTCGAGGAACCCGCATGCCCATCTCCACCACCCAGGAAATCGTCGACGAACTGCGCGCAGGGCGCATGGTCATTCTGGTCGACGAGGAAGACCGCGAGAACGAGGGCGACCTGGTGCTCGCCGCCGAACACGTCACGCCCGAAGCGATCAACTTCATGATCCGCCACGCGCGCGGCCTGGTCTGCCTGACCCTGTCGGAAGAGATCTGCGACCGTCTCGAGCTGCCGATGATGACGACCCGGAACGGTACCTCCTTCGGCACCAATTTCACGGTCTCGATCGAGGCGGCCGAAGGCGTCACCACCGGCATCTCGGCGGCCGACCGCGCCCGCACCATCCAGGTGGCGGTGGCGAAGAACGCGAAGCCGGAAGACCTGGTGCAGCCGGGCCACATCTTCCCGCTGCGCGCAGTGAAGGGCGGGGTGCTGATGCGCGCCGGCCATACCGAGGCGGGCTGCGACCTGACCGAGATGGCGGGCCTGACGCCGGCTTCCGTGATCTGCGAGATCATCAAGGAAGACGGCACCATGGCGCGCCTGCCGGACCTGCTCGAGTTCGCCGAGGAGCACAAGCTGAAGATCGGCACCATCGCCGACCTGATCCATTACCGCAGCCAGACCGAATCGCTGGTCGAGCGCGTGGCCGAGCGCCAGCTGTCGACCGTGCACGGCGAGTTCAAGCTGGTCGCCTTCCGCGACAAGCCGAGCGGCTGCGCCCACCTGGCGCTGGTGCACGGCACGCCGGAAGCCGACAAGGAAACCCTGGTGCGCGTGCACCAGCCGGTCTCGATCGTCGACCTGCTGGACAACCGCGCCACTTCGCACTCGTGGAACCTGTCGGCGGCAATGCAGGCGATCCAGGCGGCGGAAGCCGGCGTCATCGTGCTGCTGAACTGCGGCGAGACGGCCGACGAGCTGTTCGCCCAGTTCGCGGACAAGTCGGCGCCGCGGCAAGGCGGCCGCGCGGCGAATCTCGACCTGCGCACCTACGGCATCGGCGCCCAGATCCTGAAAAAGGTCGGCGTGCGCAAGATGAAGCTGCTGGCGAATATGCGCAAGATGCCGTCGATGGTCGGTTTCGACCTCGAAGTCACCGGCTATCTGGCGAAACCGGAAGCGTAAAAATCGAGCGTATCAGGCGCGAGCGATGCGCCTGACGCGCTACCATTCAAACATTTACAGTAAACAGAAAAAGAGGCAGCCATGACGGTAGGAACTTTTGAAAGCAATATGCAGGGTGAAGGCCTGCGCATCGGGATCGTGCAGGCACGATTCAATGCCGACGTCGGCCATGGCCTGCTGTCGGCCTGCCTGGCGGAGCTGAAGCACCTGGGCGTGGCCGACGAGGACATCCTGCACGTGACGGTGCCGGGCGCCCTGGAAATCCCGCTGGCCCTGCAGAAGATGGCCGAGACCCAGCAGTTCGACGCCCTGATCGCCCTCGGTGCCGTGATCCGCGGCGAGACCTACCACTTCGAGCTGGTCTCGAACGAGTCGGGCGCCGGCATCACCCGCATCGGCCTGGACTACGGCATGCCGATCGCCAACGCCGTGCTGACCACCGAGAACGACGAGCAGGCCGAAGCGCGCATGGCCGAGAAGGGCACGGACGCCGCCCGCGTCGCCGTCGAGATGGCCAACCTGCTGCTCGGCCTCGACGAGCTGCAGGCCGAAGAAGAATAACAGGTAGCAAGGTAAGAACATGACTGACAAGAGCATTCACGCCAACCCGAACAAGAACCGCACGCCGCGTCACCGCGCGCGCGAGTTCGCGTTGCAGGGCCTCTACCAATGGCTGCTGAACAATGAGCCGGCCTCGACGGTCGTCAACCACATCCGCGCCGCCCACGGCTTCGACAAGGCCGACGCCGAGTACTTCACCGAACTGCTGAACGGCACGATCGCCCAGTCGGTCGAACTGCGCGAGACCCTGGCCCCGACCGTGGACCGTCCGATCGCCGAGCTGTCGCCGATCGAGCACGCGGTGCTGCTGCTGGGCGCCTGGGAGCTGAAGAACAAGATCGAGATCCCGTACCGCGTCGTCATCAACGAAGCGGTCGAGCTGACCAAGTCCTTCGGCGGCATCGACGGCCACAAGTACGTGAACGGCGTGCTGGATCGCCTGGCCGGCAAGCTGCGCCCGGACGAGGCGGCGGCGGACGCCAAGCGCTGATTGCCGTACCGCACACTATATATATAAGTGCATGAGTGAAACGCCCCGGGAGACCAGGGCGTTTTTTTTCACCCGTCGTTCCCGCGCAGGCGGGATAGTGCCCGCGGCACTATCCCCCCAAGTTTGTTCGCGGCCCGCCGGCTAACCTGGGTCCCCGCCTGCGCGGGGACGACGGGGTAGATTGCGGGAATGACGTACACAAAAAAAGAAGGCCACCGAGGCATGCGCCCACAGTGGCCTTCGACCAGGGATCGGTACGTCGAAGCTTACAGTCCTGCCACGGTATCGCCGGACTGGCTGGCGCCGCGCGCGGCTTCGATGGCGGCGTTGTCGGCCTTGACGGTGGCCGGCGCGGATTTCTGGGCCAGTTGCGGCGCAGGGGTGGATGGCGTGAAGATCGGCACGTTCTTGCCGCTCGCGACCTGCTTCAGGCGGCGGTACTCGGCCAGCACCTTGTTGCCATAGCCCGAGTCGTCCTCGAAGGCGGCGGCGCCGACGTAGGTCTTCAGGCCACCTTCCACGGAACCGGTGCGGGTCACGTAATCCTTCAGGATCTGGGCGCCGACACGGATGTTGGCGACCGGATTCAGGGCGGCCTGCTTGCCGCCGACTTCGTCGAACTTGTCGCTGTGGACCTTCGACATCACCTGCATCAGGCCCTGCGCGCCCATCGGGCTTTCCGCGAAGGGATTCAGGCCCGATTCGATCGCCATCACGGCCAGGATCAGCAGCGGGTCGAGCTTGATCTCGTGCGCGGTGCTGTAGGCGGTGGCGACCAGCATGTTGGCGGCATCACCGGCGACCCGGTAGCGGCGCGACAGCCATTCGGTCACGTACTTCTGCTGGCGCGTGGCGCGCACGCCTTGCTTGTCGTCGCTGTTGGCGATCTCGACGGCCTCGGCGCCTTTGGCGGCCTGGGCTTGCGCCGGGGCAGCCGCGACCTGCACGGTCTGCTGCGGGCTCAGGAAGTCCGACACCCGTTTTGCCAGATCGGGGCGGTTGTACAGCAGGGCAAGCATTGCTACTGCAGATAGACCGAAAACGGTCAGGGTATGTTGTGCGGTCGTTACGATACCGCGTGCCGCTTTCGTCACGGAAGACCACGTGACTGGCTGGCTGGCCATCTGTTGGACAAGCTTTGCGCTCGTGCCGATGAATCGATGGATCATCGTTTCTCCTTTGTCGCGGAAAAAGCGGCCCCGTGCGGCGACAAAGCGCTGCTGTTCAGGGTACTAAT